>Ga0055523_10000001_pt1 | contig 19353 bp, 12 predicted proteins | sample White_ThreeSqC_D_FD_57972 | JGI IMG/M metagenome (GOLD analysis project Ga0055523, IMG submission 57972) | Wetland microbial communities from the San Francisco Bay, California, USA, that impact long-term carbon sequestration - White_ThreeSqC_D2 | ecosystem: Environmental > Aquatic > Marine >...
GGTGTCGCTGGTTGTCAGCAGCCGGCTCGGCAGCCAGCCGACCCTCGAGCTCGAGCAGGCCGACCTGCCGTTCCTGCGCTTCCTGGAGACACCGAGGGTCCACTACCCGGGGATCGAGCTGGTCATCGACGCCGAGATCTCGGCCCAGGATGATCCCTACCTCGCCGAGCATGCCTTGGACGGCCAGCCCCTGCTGCCCGCGGTCCTCGGCCTGGAGGCCATGGCCCAGCTCACCCGGGCTCTCGTCGGGCAGGATGCCGGGCCGCCGGTGCTCGAGCAGGTGCGCTTCGACCGGCCGGTGGCGCCTGCAGGCGGCTCGACCACCCTCCGGCTCGCCGGGCTGCGTCGCGCCGACGGATCGGTAAGGGCCGCTGTCCGCTGCGCCGAGACCGGCCTGGAGGCGGATCACTTCCAGGCGGTTCTCCGTCCTGGTGCCGGTGCTCCTGCCCTGTCTGGGCTCCCTGAAGATCTGATGCTTCGGGTCGATGATGGCGAGCCGGACCTCCCGCCGTCAGGCGTGGCCGAGCTGTATGACCTGCTGCTCTTCCACCAGGGCCGCTTCCGTCGTGTTGGAGGCTACCCGCGGCTCAGCGCTACCAGCTGTGTCGTCGACATCGAGCCGGGCAGCGACGAGGCCGGGCTCCAGGGCTGGTTCGGTCGCTACCTGCCGCAGGAGCTGCTGCTCGGGGACCCGGGGGCCCGCGACGCGGCGCTGCACGCGATCCAGGCGTGCATCCCCCACGCCCGGGTGCTGCCACAGGCCGTTCAACGCGTGACCCTGGGCCGGCTCGACTCGACCGCGCGGCACCGGGTTGTGGCCCGCGAGCGCCGTCGCGAGGGCGAGGTGCTGGTCTGGGACCTGGCGATCTATGCGCTCGTCGAGCCGGGCCAGCCGAGGCTCGTGGAGGTCTGGGAGGGGCTGAGCCTGAAGATCATCGAGCCGCTGGCCCCGCCCGGACCCTGGCCGATCTCGTTCATCGGCCCGGTGCTTGAGCGGCGGATGCAGGAGCTGGCTCCTTTGTGTGCGCTGGAGGTGGCCCTGGCGAGCATGCCTGAGATCGACCGGAGCCAGCGCGGCGAGCGCCTGCTGCGACGCCTCCTGAGCGACGGCACGGTTCTGGTCCGCCGGCCCGACGGCAGGCCCGAGGCCGGCGGCGGGAGCGAGCCGCCGTGCTCGCGTCCGGTCTCCCTCGCCCACGATGGCGACCTCGTGCTCGGCGTCGCCGGCATGAGCCCGGTGGGCTGCGACCTCGAGCAGGTCGTCGCGCGCGAGCCCGCCATCTGGCAGGGCCTGCTCGGGGGTGCCGGCAGGAGGCTGGTCGATGCCATCACCGCTGGGCGGAACGAGCCGTTCGACGCTGCCGCGACCCGCGTCTGGGCAGCGCGCGAGTGCCTGGTGAAGGTCGGTGCTGACCCTGGGGCGCCGCTTGCTGTTGATGAGATCAACGGCGACGGATGGGTGATGCTGCGCTCGGGCCGGCGTGTGATCGGGACCATCCTGGCACCGGTCGGCCGTGCAGGCCACCTGGTGGCCGTGGCCGTGCTGGCGAGCGAGCCTGATGCCTGAGGGCAGGCAGGCCCGCGGGCCTCGTCTCGGTCGTGCCGGTCGCGACGAGCGGGGCGCCTGGTACGAGATGCGCCACGTGGTCAGCTTCGAGGAGACCAACCTGGTCGGCAATGTCTACTACGTCAACCTGATCCGCTGGCAGGGGCGATGCCGGGAGCTGTTCCTCCGCGACCACTGCCCGCAGCTGCTGGCCGATCTCGGTCGCGATCTGGTGCTGGTCACCACCCACTGCTCCTGCGACTTCCTTCAGGAGCTTGCGGCCTTTGACGAGGTGCTGATCCGCATGCGCCTCGGCTGGATCCGGCAGGGCAGGGTCCGCATGCTCTTCGAGTACTATCGTCCGGAATTTCGTCCGGAATTTCGTCCGGTATCTCGTCCGGTATCTCGCCCGGCATCGGCTCAGGCACTTGCAGCGGTGAACGGTGACGTCGAGACGACATCTGGTGCCGATCCCGGGCCGCTGATCGCCCGGGGCGAGCAGGAGATCGCCTGCATGCGCCGGGTGGATGGTCGCACCGAGCCGATCCCGGTGCCGCCAGACCTCCGCCAGGCCCTCGAGAGCTACGCGAGCTAGGCGAGCCGGCGCTCAGGACCCTCCTGTCAGCTGTCCCACGGTCGGCACTGCGGGCCGCGTGTTGTACCTCTGCTGGTACTCGCGGTGGACCGGCGTGTCAGGGTAGTGCTCGTCCTCGCCGTATGGGTAGCCCGACATGCCGTGGAACGGGAGCGGCTCGACCGTGGCCGAGAGCGCGGTATTGAGGTCGCCGTCCTTGACCCAGCCTCCGGCGTAGAAGATCAGCGTGCGGGACCACCCGGGCGGCAGCTCGGGAAGGTGCGAGGCGTCAAAGCGCAGGGCCAGCTCATCACCAGGGCCGAAGATCACATAGCGATCGTCGGCTGCCTGCAGCAGCTCCTCGACCGGGCCGTAGCGGGTCAGCATCCCGACGGGCGGGCTCCAGGGCCCGTCGAGGTCGACGTCGGCGTAGTCGAAGCGCTCATAGCCCAGGTCGTCGCGGTCGAGCCGCGAGAAGCCGCGGTAGTGCAGGTCGGCCTCGGCCGTCGGCAGCTCGGTGACGCGGCAGCGCTCGGCCTGATCCGAGGTTGCCAGGAAGATGCGGTCCCAGTAGAGGCAGACGTTGGTGACCAGGCGAATCTTCGAGGTCTCAAGCGGCAGCAGCGCGCTGAGGTCGACCGGAACCACCAGACCCTTGCTGGTGGGCAGCCCCACCGAGGGCAGCGCGGTGCGCCAGGTGCCGTCGGCGCCGAGCACCTCGAGCGAGGGCTCGACCGGGATGACGTCCGGGTCCTGGTCCATGGCGATCACGGTGCTCGCGTCCGGCCAGTAGATCCAGCCGTCCAGGAAGAGCATCAGCTTCGAGGCACGGTTGAGCTCGGCGACGTCCCCGAGGTCGATGGTCAGCGTGTGCAGCTCGGCCAGGCCGTCATAGCGGCTCGACCGACGCACCTCCGGGTAGCGGCCGTCGTGGGTGAGCACCAGGTCCCGGACGTCACGGCCGTCGTCGTCGACGACCGCAGCCGGTGGGCGCGCATCGGCCAGCGCGAAGAACCGGTCCTCCGGGAACGGAGGCGCGGTGAACATCTCGTTGGGAACGATCTCGAGCTCTGCAGGATGGTCGAGCACGCGCAGCGTGATCATGTCGGCGAACATCAGCTCGCGCAGCTCCTCGGTCAGGCGCAGCTCATACGAGCCGTCGATCGGCACCATGTCGTGGCTGTCGATCATCGTCAGCTCGGTCGAGTCGGGCTGGTAGTAGACGCCCGGAGCGATCGGTGCGCCGAGCGGGCCGATGCCGAGGATCTCGTTGATCAGCTTGAAACGGGTGCCGTCAAACGCCCACAGGAAGCCGCACGAGGCCGAGACGCGCACGTGCTCGGGAATCACCAGGTGGCCGTCGATGACCGGCTCGATCACGTTCTGCGCCACGCCGTTGGGCCATGTCACGCGCACCACGCTGACCTGGTCGAGCTCGCCCAGCCCAAAGTGGAGCGGGAGCGGCTGGCTGAGGCTCTGCATCTGGTAGTGGCCGCCGGCCGAGACCTCGACCGTGGCGCCGAGGCCGTTGTGGTTGACCTTCTTGCCGCGCAGCTCGACCGACAGGAAGTGCGAGCCGGCTCTGGCGCGGTTGTCGAGCACGTGCAGGCCGAGGGCCCGGTCGAGGACCACCAGGTCCTGGTCGCCGTCGCCGTCGAGATCGGCCGCGGCCACATCGGCAATCGACTCCCAGTGGCGCTCGAGGCCAAGCGCCCGGGTGCGATCGACGAAGCGCTCGGGCCCGGCGCCCACCAGCACCGCGAGGCTGCGGGCGTCGCCCGCCACCAGCATCAGGTCGGGCCAGCCGTCGTTGGCCACGTCCAGCAGAGCGACCCGACCGATGCCGGTCGCCGCAAGCTGAGGCGGCAGGTCGACCCGGCGGCCGATGAAGCGCACGCCCGAGGTGCCGTCCCCGGCCGGCTCGGCTGCCTTCAGGCTGTCGGCGCCCTTGTTGAGGTACAGCCACAGGCCATCTCCGGTGGCCAGCACCAGGTCGAGGCGGCCGTCGCGGTCGAGATCGGTGGTGACGGCGTCGCGGACGTCCTCACCCGGGTCGGGAGAGAGGCTGCCGCCGACGGCGAGCTTGCCGAGACGCTGGTTTAGAAAAAGCCGGCTGGGTGAGCCCTCATTGGCGACCAGCAGGTCGAGGTCGTGGTCGGTGTCGAGGTCGGCAGCGAGCACGGCGCGGCTGCGAGCCAGGTCGACCAGCAGGCCGGACTGATCTGTGAGATCGGTGAAGACCGCGGTGCCGCTGTTGCGCAGCATGGTGTTGACCTCGCCAGCGAGGTCCTCGGGCAGGGCCACAGGATCGGTCGCCGGTCGGCCCGCGTTCAGGCGGGCCAGCTCGCTGAGGTCTTCGGTGGTGCCGAGGTCGGCACCGTTGACCACGAAGATGTCGAGGTCGTTGTCATGGTCGTAGTCGATGAGCACGGCCTCGCGCCCGAGCTGGGGCTCGTCGGCCCTGGCCTCGGTCGAGACGTCCTCGAAGCCCCACTCGAGCACCTGCCAGGAGCCGCTGACGATCGTGAAGCCGTCAGCGATGCCGTCGGCCAGCCCCTCGTCGACCAGCGCCTCGTATCTTTCAGGCGACTCAGGCGTCTCGGGTGTCTCAGGCTCGTTCCCGCTGGCCGCGTCGACCGGCTTGAGGATGCGCAGGGCGTCGAAGCGGGCGCTCGAGCGATCGGTGGCAAGGCCGACGGCGCCCTCGAGCGGCTCGCCGAAGTCGTGGACCAGCGTGGTGTCGGCACCGGCAAAGCCTGGCAGCAGCTCGACACGGCCGCCCGCGATCTCGAGCTCAAGCGCGTGGGGCTCGTCGGTTGCGATCCCCGAGTCGACCTGGGCGTCGTCGTGCCAGGCCCCATCGTAGTGGCCGATCACCCAGCGTGACTCGCCGGCACGGGCGCCGACGTACTTGAAGCTGTCAGGGGCGGTGTAGTCGAGCACCAGCATACCGTCATAGGCCGGCCCCGGCTCGGACGGGATCTCGAGCTCGAGCTCGATCCGCATCGACGGGGGCAGCGCGAGGCCGGGCGGGGTGGCGAGGATGATCGCCGGGCCTGGGCTGTCCGCGGTGGCGGTGTCGCCGGCTGCCTCGTCCTGCACCGGGTCCGAGCCCGAGAGCACGCCGTCGCCGAGCCGGCGCAGCAGCATGTTGGGCCCGTCGTTGACGATGTACAGGTCGTCATGGCTGTCGCCGTCGAGGTCGCCGAGCACCGCGTCGAGCCCGCAGCCGCCTCCGGTCACGCCAAAGGCGGCGGCTCGCTCCTCGAGCCCGGCAGGGCCCCGGTTGAGGTACAGCCGGTTCGGCCCGGTGCCGGTCGTGGCCTGGTCCGCCGGCCCGGTCTCGCAGCCGACCACGTAGATGTCGAGCAGCCCGTCCTGGTCGATGTCGGCGAGCGCCAGGGCACCGGCCTGGCTTGAGACCCAGCGGCGGCGCAGGGCCGCGCCCTGGACCTCGAGATTACTGTCGGCGGAGGAAGCGCCGGTGCCAGACCCGGAGGGCTCGCTCAGCAACGGATGCCTGTCACCGAGCACGGCTGCAGGCGTGGTATCTACGAACGAGACCTCGGCGTCGGGCTCCGGCTCGAGCTCGCTGCCGTAGCGCTCGGTCTCGATCACGTAGGAGTAGCGGCTGCGCTCGAGTGCCTCCACCGTCTTCTCTGACGCGTCCAGGGTGTCCTTGATGCGGTCGAAGATCTCGGCATGGCGGGCGGCCTGCTCGACATCGCCGAGCCGTCGCGACACCACGATCATCTGGTAGTGCGCACTCGGGTGCAGCGGATCGATCTCGATCGCCCGGGCAAAGGCGTCACGGGCATCCTCGAACCGCTCGAGCATCTTGAGGCTGACTCCCAGATTGTAGTAGGCGCCAAAGCACTGGGGATCGGCCTCGGTCACTCGCGTGAGGGCCTCGACCGCCTCCTCGTACCGGCTCTGGCGCGTGTACACGATGCCGCGAACGTACACGGCCGCCACCAGCGAGGGGTCGAGGCTCTCGGCGCGGTCAAGGGCAGCAAGCGACTCGTCGTAGTGCTGCGCCCGCATCTCGACCAGGCCGAGGTTGAACTGGTCCACCGCCGAGGCGGGATCGATGGCCAGGCACTGCCGAAACGCCTCGGCGGCCTTGTCGAAGGTGTCGTTCTCGTAGTGGGCGGCCCCGATCATCCGGTAACGGTCGATCGTGGCTCGCTGCCCGGGATCGAGCTCGCCAGCATGGGCCGGTGCCCAGGCCACGAGAGCGAGCAGTGCGAGAGCGACGGCTGACAGCGCCCTCGCAGCAGGGTGTGGGCTCGAGACGTGGCGGTCAGAAGCGATCGAAAAGAGCAACGCATCCTCCTCGGTCCGAAAGCTGGCAGGCGGCATCGCACCTGCTTCCGTGGTCTGTTGGAGCGACCCAGGTGACCTCGCTCGGCACGGTCTCAGCACGGTCTCAGCACGGTCTCAGCACGGTCTCAGCATGGCCGTCAGTCGACCCAGACCTCCGTGAGATCGGTGTTGACCGGATCCTCGAGCCCCCGGAGCTTGGAGATGAAGTCGATCAGCTCATCGTCGGATTGATCGGCCAGCTCGAGCCGCCGCTTCAGCTCCTCAGAGTCCGGGAACTTGCGAAGCCCCTCCTCCCAGACCTTCCGGGCCAGAGCCATCTCTTTCTCGTACCCGGTCTCGCGGTTCTTGACGTGGGCGTCGCCGAGGCAGACAAAGGCCCGGGCGAAGTAGTCGTGCTGCCGCTCCGGGGGGAAGCTCTCCTGCAGGACGATCAGCTCCTCGAAGTCCTTGATCGCCTGTGGTGCATGGCCGAGCTTGCGTGGCCAGTGCAGATGGTTCATGCCGCGGACGAACTTGGCTGTCCAGCAGGTCGGGTCCATGCCGAGCACCGTGTCCAGCTCGGCCAGCGACTTGTTGGAGAGGATCCCCTGGTGCACGATGCCGAGCTTCGGGTAGGGCATCTTGTCCACATAGGCCAGGGCCTTGTTGAGCCGGGGCATTATCAGGTCGGGATGGCGCTCGACGAGGTCCTCGAAGAGGCGGATCGAGCGGTCGAAGTACAGGTGGCCGTAGCGGCGCACCAGCATGCGGTAGGTGTTGGCGTACAGCAGGCGCTTCGGGTCCAGCTCGATCGCCCGCTCCAGCTCGCTGAGGGCGGCGCTGCGCCTTCCGTACTCGTCGAGCAGCAGGGCGAACTCGTAGCGCACCTGAGGGTTCGACGGGTCCTTCTCGACCGCCTCCTTGTGCTTGAGGTACGAGCGCTTGAACTTGGCCATCTCGGACCAGTCGAGCGGATCCTCGTCGGGCGCTGCTGCTCGAGCTGCGTCCTCGCGCTCGAGCCGCGCCTTCTCCTTGGTCCACGCCTCGATCTCGACCTCGCGCCAGCGGCTCCGCTCGGCGAGCACCTGAGCCGGCGTGCTCTCGACATAGCGGACGATGCGATCGGCGGCGACGTTGGTGAGCTGCTGTACGTACCCGGTCGGCCAGCGGATCTCGAGGTTGTCGACGGTGGCCGCGGCTCCCAGGCCGAAGTGCAGCCGGTATGGCACCTGGCTGTGGTCGCCGTTGCCGCCGTTGACCTCTCGGATCTGGGTGGTGTCGCCGGTCGTCACCACGACCCGTGTACCGACGGCGTTGCGCGAGCAGCTGTGACCCTCCAGGTCGATCTCCAGCCAGTGGCCGGCATTGCCGCCGTCGTTGCGGTACAGCACGCCGTCCTGACCCTGATTCGAGATGTAGACGTCGAGGTCGCCGTCGTTGTCATAGTCCGCGATGGCCAGGCCGCGCCCGTCGCCGATGTCGGCGAGCCCGATCCGAGAGGCGACCTCCTTGAACATCTCAGAGCCCTCGCCGCGCCACACCCGCGATGGCTCGTAGCCGGCAAAGGTCGAGTCGCCCATCATCGGCCAGTTGCGGGCGTCGATCGGGTCGAAGCCGGGCTTGGTGACCGCGGTCGCCAGGTCGTTGAAGTACTCCTTGTCGCGGTTGCCGGAGATGTAGCCGTTGGCGATCATGATGTCGAGCCAGCCGTCGTTGTCCATGTCCCAGAAGCGGCCGGCCCAGCACCAGCCTCCGTCATAGACGCCGGTCTCGAACGAGACGTCGCTGAAGGTGCCGTCGCCCATGTTGCGGTAGAGCTGGTTGCCTTCCTTCACGTACTCCTTGGTCCAGATGTTGGTGATGTAAAGGTCGAGCCAGCCGTCGTTGTTGTAGTCGCCGAAGTCGACGTTCATCCCTTTGTGCGTGTCCCAGCCGATGGCAACGTCGGTGACATTGGAGAAGGTCCCGTCGGCATTGGTGCGGTACAGCCTGTCCTGACCGAAGTCATTGGCCAGCATCAGGTCCTGGTCGCCGTCGTTGTCGTAGTCGGCAGCGCCGACGTCGAGTGTCCACCCTGTGTCGTTGACCCCGAGCTCGGCGCTGACGTCGGTGAAGGTGCCGTCGCCGTTGTTGCGGTACAGGACGTTGGCCCCGGCGTCGCGCGCGGTCTCGAAGTCCTCGTGCATCTGACGCGTGTCCTTCAGGTGCCAGAGGTCGACGTTCCGGAAGTAGTTGCCGACATATAGGTCGATCCAGCCGTCGCCGTTGTAGTCGAGCCACACCGCCGCGTTGCCGTTGCCGTGGTCGCCGACCCCGGCCGCCTCGGTGACGTCGGTGAAGGTCCCGTCCCCGTTGGCGTGATAGAGGATGTTCCAGCCCCACTTGACGACGTACAGATCGAGGTGCCCGTCGTTGTCATAGTCTCCGAACACCGCATCCATCGACGTGCCGTGCTCCTGGTTCGCCGCGGCCACGCCGGCGGCGGCTGCGACATCGACGAATCGAACCTCGGTCTTGGTGCCGGTGCCGCTTCCCTCGTTGCGGAAAAGCCGGTTTGGCGACCCGAGCCTGGAGCTGGTGACATAAAGGTCGATGTCGCCATCGCCGTCGTAGTCGGCTGCAGCGGCCGCGGCCCCGACCGAGGCCATCCAGGGCATGATGCGCTCCAGCTTCGGGTCGAGGACCGGCTTCAGGTGGAGGTGGCGGACGCCGGCTGAGTCGGTGATATTGACGAACTTTGGAAGCCTCGTCCGGCCGGCCGCTCCAGCCGCCGAGCTTCCTCCGGCTCCTCGAGCGTCGACCGGCGACCCGATGGCCGCAAGCCATAGCAGCAGCAGCCACGGCAGGGCCGCTGTCAGGGCGCGGGCGCCGGCTGAGCGGTGGCTCGTCCCTGGATTGCGCAGAAGGCGGACCTGCTGGGCCCAGGCCGGGCGACGTCGAGCGGACGCGGTGATCGTCGGCCGATGCTGCGGCATGACGAACCTCCTTGTGCATCGAAGATTGAAAAGGTGCATGGGGCTCCCATAAGATGTCGCCACAATGACCACTCGAGGATACCAGAGCCGCGGGACGATCATACGAGCCAGAGAGCAGATTCTGAGCAGGCGTGTCAGGCCGGTCGGCGCGGCACGCCCAAGAAGGAGCGGAGACCGGGACCGGACGGCTCGGAGAGGATGCAGGCGATGAGGCCAGGCAGAGACGAGACGCAGCAATCGGGAGCCTCGAGCAGCGATGGCGGGAGAAGACCGGAGGCCGAAGGCAGGGCATCGACGAGCGGGCCAGGCTCGAGCGGTGCACCGGTAGCCCTCGAGCGGGTAGTGCGGCGCTACTTCGAGTGGGTCGTGGCCCGGCCGGTGCCGGTGCTGGTCGCTGCCGCCATCGTCGGTTTGACGCTCGCGGCCTTCATCCCGAGCCTCGGCCGAAAGACCAGCCCGGATGCATTCATCCCGGACGGCCACCCGGCCTTGAAGATCAAGCAGCAGGTCGACGAGACATTCGGCATCAGCGAGCCGATCGTTATCGGGGTCATCGGCCAGGGCGAGAACGCCATCTTCCGGCCCGACACCCTTGACCTGATCCGCCGTCTCACCAAGGCGGTGCAGGCGGTTCCCGGCATCGGTCCGGACCGCGTGACGAGCCTCGCCACAGAGTCAGGGGTGTACTTCGAGGACGGCGAGCCCGGGTTCGAGCTGCTGATGCCCGAGGTACCCACCGACCGGGCCGCCATCGACGAGCTTCGAGAGGAGGTGCTCGGCTATGAGCTGTACCGCGGCACCATCGTTGCCGCCGACGGGTCGGCGGCGACCATCCTGATCGACACCGATGGTGAGGCCGAGGCCGAGCGGCTGTACCGCGTGCTGCGCGGCCTTCTGGCCGACTTCGAGACCGACGGCGTCGAGCTGGTGGTGGCGGGGGAGGCGGTTGTCCGGGCCCACATGGGTCGGGCCGTCTCGGATGACGCGCTGCGGATGAACTTCATCTGCCCGCTTGTCATGTTCCTGATGATCGTGCTCGCCTACCGGACCGCGAGAGGCACGATCCTGCCGATCGTGGTCATCGGTGGAGCCTCGGCAGTGGCCCTCGGCAGCATGTCGCTGGCCGGCGTTCCGGTGTACATCATCACCAACGGCATCTTTGTCGTGATCATGGCCCTGGGCGTGGCAGACTCGTTGCACCTGATGGGCCAGTACTACGAGGAGCAGCTCGAGCTGGGTGGTCGCGGGCGCAGCCGGCTGGTGGTCGACGCCTGCATGGCCCTGTGGTTTCCGCTGCTGATGACCAGCCTCACCGATATCGCCGGCTTCACCGCCTTGTACATCGGCGGGCAGATGCCGCCGATCCGGTACTTCGGGCTGTTCACCTCGCTCGGCGTGCTCGGGGCGCTCGTCTACTCCTACACGGTAATCCCGGCGGGCCTGGCGGTGCTCGAGCTGCGCATGAGCCCGGTCTTCAGTCGGCGGCGCGGGGCCGCGGCCGGATGCCTCGATGCCCTGGGGCGTGCGCTGTGGACCCTTGGCGGCATGGTCGCCCGCAGGCGGGTCGCCGTGACCGTGATCTCTGCCCTGATCATCGGCCTTGCCACATGGGGCGCGACCGGGCTCATCATCAACGACGCGCGCGTGCTCGCGTTCGGCGACGATCACCCGATCGTGCGCGCTACGCGGGCGCTCAGCTCCCACTTTGACGGCACCACCGAGCTGCATATCGTGGTGAGCGCGCCGACGCCGGAGGACCTGCTGTCCTCAGAGAGCCTCGAGCAGATCGCCGAGCTTGAGGCGTTCACCGAGACCCTGCCCTATGTCGGCGGAACTCACTCGGTTGCCGGCTGGATCAAGCGGGCCAACCAGAAGATGAACGACGACGATCCCGAGTCCTTCGCCATACCTGAGGATCTCTTCGAGACCATGTTCTACCTCGATGTTCTGAGCGGACCCGGCTCTCCATTTGCTGACCGGCTGCGCGAGGTGCTGACTGCCGAGCGTACCAGCACGAACCTGATCGTCCGCATGCGCTCCAGCGAGTACATTCATGAGCGCGAGGTCGTCCAGGCCGTCGAGCAGTACCTCGCGACTGAGCTTCGAGACGGCCCGCTCCACGCCGAGCTGGCCGGGCGTGTGAACCTCGACTACCACTGGCTCGGCATCGTTCGCAGGAGCCACATCCGCTCAGTGGCGTTCACCTCGATCTGCGTGCTCATGCTCACCGGCCTCATGTTCCGCTCCGTGCTCGCCGGCCTGCTGTGTACCCTCACCATCGCCGTCGCCGTGATCATCAACTACGCCCTGATGGCGCTGGGTGGGGTGCCGCTCGGCGTCGGCACCTCCATGTTCGCCAGCATTGCTATCGGCGCGGGTGTCAACTTCCCGATCCATATCCTCGATCGCCTGCGCCATCGCGCCTCTGGTGCCGGTCCCGACCACGACCCCGAGGCCGACATCGCCAACACGCTGGCCTTTACCGGAAGAGCGCTCTTCTTCACCGCCTTTGTCGTTGCCGCCGGCTTCCTGCTTCTGATGGTCTCGGAGTTCCGGACCCTGGTCAGATTCGGTCTCCTCATCGGCACCAGCACCGCGATCAGCTTCATTGCCAGCGTGACCCTGCTGCCGGCGCTCGTCGCGATCATCAGGCCCCGGTTCATCTGGGGTCGCCCGGATCCTCGGAAGCTCGAGTCGTAGCGAGGAGGCTGCTATACCTGATCAGCGTCGGCCCGTGGCAGTGGCGCCTCAGGCGGCACCGCGGGCAGGGGCTCTGAGGCGTCGTCCGGCAGGGTGCCTTGCTCGGCTGCTCCGGGCCTGACCGGATCCGGCTCGGCCGGCGGAGGCTCGCTGTCGGCCGTGGGCAGCTGCTGGAGCAGGGTGATGAGGTAGGGCGGGATCGACGACCTGGCGCAGGCCGTGGCCCAGGCCGACGAGTAGCGGGCGCCGGTGACCACGACCAGTGCCAGAATGATGGCGGCGGCCAGACCGGCCAGACCGGCGCCGGTGAGCCGGTTGAGCCACCCCAGGTGCAGTGCGCTCAAGGTGCGGTCCAGCCCCCAGGCCGCGGCCATGCAGACGAGAATCGAGACCAGGAAGGGCCCGGCATATCCCAGGACCGTCGCCATCCAGCGAGCACCGACATGCGGCTCGATGGCCTCGACCAGGTACGGGCCGGCGGTCAGGGCAAGGGCGATTCCGGCGATGAAACCTCCGACACCGAAGACCAGGCGGATCGCGCCCTTCCAGAAGCCGCTCAGGGTGATGCCGAGCCAGATGATCAGAAGCACCCAGTCAAGAGCGGTCATGGCAGCAGCCGTACCGTGAGGCGCAGGAAGTCGGCCTCGGTGATGATGCCCACCAGCTGATCGTCCTCGTCGATCACCGGCAGGCAGCCGTAGCGGTTGCGCAGCAGGATGCGCGCGGCTGATGAGACCGGGAGGCTCGGCAGCACGGCCTTGACGTCGCGGTGCATGATCTCGGCGGCCATGATGGTGGCGAAGACCCGGCGCTGCTCGGTAAGGTTGATCTCTGAGAAGATCGAGAACGAGGCCGCCAGCAGGTCGCGGTGGGTGACCAGCCCGACCAGATTCGGCCCCCGCACCACCGGCAGGTGTCTGATCCGGCCGCGAGCCATGCAGTGCTGGGCATGGGCGAGCGTCTCGTCCTCGGTGAGCGTCACCAGCTCCGTGGACATCAGCTCGAAAACCTTCATGTGCCGTGGCATGGGCCGCCTCCGCCACAAGTGTAGCCCATTGCCGCCCACACCCCGCGGCTCAGGTGGTGGGGCCGTCGTATCCCGGCACCGAGATGACAGATCTCCAGCTCAGGTATCGCTGGCGATACAGGCGATTAGATACGGGCAATCAGATACCGACCGTAAGATACTGACAATCAGATATAGAGCCCGCCGGAGACGTTGATGACCGTGCCGGTGATGTAGGCGGCGTCTGGCCCGGCGAGGAAGGCGACGGCCGCGGCCACGTCCTCGGGCTCGCCCAGCCTCTGGATGGCAAGGCTCTGGATCAAGGCGTTGCGCTGCTCCTCGGTGAGCTCGTCGGTCATCGGGGTCTTGATATAGCCCGGCGCGATGGCATTGACGGTGATGCCACGGCTGCCCAGCTCGCGTGCCAGGCTCTTTGTAAAGCCGATGAGCCCGGCCTTTGAGGCGGCGTAGTTGGCCTGGCCGGCGTTGCCCATCAGCCCGACCACCGAGGCGATGTTGACGATCCGCCCCCCTCGCTGTCGCATCATGATCTTGGCTGCCGGCTGGCTGGCATTGAAGGCGCCGCCCAGGTTGATGTCAAGCACCAGGCGCCAGTCCTCGGCCTTCATCCGGACCAGCAGCTGGTCACGGGTGATGCCCGCATTGTTGACGAGGATATCGAGCCGGCCGTGATCGGAGTGGATGCCGCGGATCGCGTCGGCCGTGGCGGCCGCGTCGGTCACGTCGAAGCACCGGCCGTCGGCGCGACCTCCGGCGCCTGTGATGGCGGCGACGGTCTCATCTACCGGATCGCGATCTGTCACCACCACGATGGCGCCCTCGGTCGCCAGCCGCAGGGCGATCGCCCTTCCTATGCCGCGGGCGGCTCCGGTGATCACCGCCACCTGTCCGTCGAGTATCGCCATCGCTGCTGCCTCCTTGCCGTTGGTCTGGATCGTTCAGCCGGTGCCTCGACTGCGCTCGGCTCCCGCAGCTCCCGGCTGGTAGCGTTGGTTCATTCTCGCACTGCTCACGGGCCGTTTGCACACCATTCACACCATTCAGGCCCTTCACACTATGCTGGCCATGGCGCGTCCGTCCCTCTGGCTGGCTCCTGTGACTCGTCAGGAGGCGAGGCCTAGGGGCTCCATCAGCTGCTGGACCGACTCGACGGTTCCTGCCGAGTACACCTTGGCCTCGCGCACGATCCTGCGGACCATGCCTCCGAGCGCCTTGCCTGGACCGATCTCCACGAAGGTGTCGAAGCCGTCGTCCCACATCCTCTGGATGGTCTCGGTCCATCGGACCGGTGCATCTACCTGGTTGATCAGGCCGTCGCGAAGCTCGAGTGCCGAGAGCACGGGTGCTGCGTCCACGTTGCGATACAGGGGCACGGCCGGGTCGCTGATCTGGAGCTGGCGCAGTGCCGGCTCGAGCCCTTCGCGCGCTGGTGCCATCAGCGGTGAGTGGAACGGCGCCGAGACCGGCAGGGTCTTGGTCTTGCGGGCGCCGCGCTCGCTGCACAGGACAATGGCTCGGGCGACGGCCGAGGCATGGCCGGCGATGACGATCTGGGTCGGCGCGTTGAAGTTTGCCGCCACCACAATGCCCTTGCTCTGCGGGTCGGTGCCTCCGGAAGGGTCCTTGAAGCCGGCGTCCGTTGCCTCGATGCAGGCAGCACGTACGGCCTTCTCGTCAAGACCGATCACCGCGGCCATGGCACCTTCGCCGACAGGCACCGCCTGCTGCATCAGCTGACCACGTAGACGAACCGTCCGGACCGCGTCGTCGAGCTGGAGGGCGCCCGCGATCACCGCGGCCGAGTACTCGCCGAGACTGTGACCGGCGACCGCCTCGACGCGAAGGCCGGCTGCCTCGAGCACCCGCCATGCGGCGATCGAGTGGGTGAGCAGGGCGGGCTGGGTGTTCTGGGTGAGGCGAAGCTCGTCCTCGGGACCCTGCCAGCAAAGCTCTGAAAGCGGCATGCCGAGCGTCTGGTCGGTGCGGGCGAAGACATCGGCCGCCAGTGGCCATGCCTCGACGAGGTCCTGGCCCATTCCGACCGTCTGGCTGCCCTGGCCCGGAAACAGCGCTGCTATGCGTGGCATCGTCTCGACCTCCTCGTGTCCTGGCTGGTGTCGTGTCTCCTGCTGGGCACCCAGCAGCGCGCCGCCGCGTGTGACGGCTGAGAGAGGTGCCCTGGATCAGAACCGGAAGAGCATGGAGCCCCAGGTCAGGCCACCACCGAAGGCCGAGGCGAGCACCAGGTCGCCTCGTTTGAGTCGACCCTCGGTCACCGCGCCAGCCATGGCCAGGGGAATCGAGGCCGCCGACGTGTTCCCCACGCCGTGGAGGTTCGTGTAGACCTGCTCGTCGGTGAGGTGCAAGCGGCTGCCGACGGCGCTGATGATGCGTTGGTTGGCCTGGTGCGGGATAAACAGGTCGAGATCCGAGGGGCTCAGGCCGGCATCATCGAGGACCTGGAGGCTGATCTCTGTCAGTGCCCGCACGGCAACCTTGAAGGTCTCGTTGCCTCGCATCTTGATGAACGGCAGCCGCTCGTCGATCGATGCCTTGCTGTGGGGCGGAAATCGGCTGCCGCCGCCGGGCATCGAGATGATGTCGGAAAGTGAGCCGTCGGTGCGCCACCGGAGGTTGATGATGCCCTGCTCGTGGGCCTCGACCGGCTGCAGCACCACGGCGCCAGCGCCGTCACCAAAGAGCACGCAGGTGGCGCGATCGGTCCAGTCGAGGTAGCGCGTGAGGCACTCCGCACCAACTACGAGAACGGTCTTCGCGGCGCCGGTAGCGATGAACTGGCGGCCGACGTTGACTGCGTAGATAAAGCCTGAGCATGCGGCAGAGATGTCGAAGCAGGCCGCGTTGGTCACACCAAGCCTTGGCTGGGCAATCGCGGCCGACGCGGGGATCGGCTGCTCGACCGTGGCAGTGGCCAGGATGAACAGGTCGACGTCGGTCGGCTCGATCCCGGCGTCGACGAGGGCCGCACGGCCTGCGCGCTCGACGATGTCGACCAATGCCTCGCCCTCGGCCACGACATGGCGCTCCTTGATTCCGGTTCGGGTGGTGATCCACTCGTCCGAGGTGTCGACGATCTTCTCGAGATCGAGGTTTGTAAGGACCTTCTCCGGAAGGAATGATCCCAGGCCGGTGATCTTCGCTGGTCGCAAGGAGCTAGCTTCCATTCCCATTCAAGACATCCCCTTCTCCGCGATGAGGGTCAGTGTGCGCGGGACACGCTCACCGATCCGTTGAATCACTCCGCTTCGCGCATACGACGTTGCGAAGCGAATCGCGTTGCGGATCGCCTTGGCCGACGAGCGGCCATGGCCGATCAGGCACGCACCGTTGACGCCGAGCAGGGGCGCGCCGCCATACTCCGAGTAGTCGATCCTTCGCTTGAGGTTCCGGAAGGCTCCCTTGGCCATCAGCAGACCGGCACCGTACATCGGCGAACGCTTGGCCTCGTTCTTGAGGGCGCCGATCACCATCTCTGCCAGGCCCTCCGAGACCTTGAGGATGATGTTGCCCGTGAACCCGTCGCAGACCACCACATCCACATTGCCCGTGAACACGTCACGCCCCTCGACGTTGCCGATGAAGTGCATGCCGGTGTTGATGAGAGCCTGGTAGGGCTGGCGCACACGGGGACCTCCCTTGCACTCTTCTTCGCCCACCGACATGAGCCCGACCTTGGGCTGGGCGACCCCGAGCACCGACTCGGCGTACAGCGAGCCCATGACGGCGTACTGAACTAGATGGCGTGGCTTGCACTGCATGTTGGCACCCACGTCCAGGAGAAGGGTGTGCCCCACCTCCTTTGGCAGGATGGCGGCGAGCGCCGGGCGGTCGACGCCCCCGATCATTCCGAGGGTCGTCTTGGCGGCGATCCATGCTGCTCCGGTGTTGCCGGCGGTGACCATGGCCGCTGCACGGCCGTCACGCACGAGCTCGGCGCATACGGTGAGCGAGGAGGCACGCTTGTTGCGAAGCACCACCAGAGGTGACTCGTCCATGGCCACGACCGCCTGGGCGTCGACCACCTCGATCCCTTCGGGAAGGTCCGGGTATCGTCGCAGCTGCTTTCTCAGCTCGGCGGCCGGGCCGACCAGCAGCACCGGGATCGAGAGCTCGGTAATGGCCTGAATGGCGCCCTCGATGCTGTTCCGCGGCGCTCCATCACCGCCCATGGCATCAACCGCAATGGGCTGCTTCTCGAGGCGCGGCATGGTCTAGCTCCAATCCCGAGCAAAGCCTCCAACGACCGGCATCAGGTCGTCCGGACCGGCTCGGTGCACCCGGATCGCCGGGGTGTTGGAAGCTGGGGCTCCGACCTTCGCCAGGGCTCTGACGCTCCCTGAAACCCCGGGGCTATCTGAGATCGAAACTGCATCTCATTTCCGCGGCTCGCGAAGAAGATGCATCACGGGCTGACGGCTGCTAGTCGAGATCCTCGACCTCGACCACCTGCCGTCCGCGGTAGTGGCCGCAGTGCGGGCAGACCTGGTGCGGCGGCTTGGCCTCGAAGCAGTTGGTGCACAGGCTCATGCCGGCAGGAGCCAGGGAATGGTGCGAGCGCCGCTTGTCCCGTCGGGTTCTGGAGATGCGTCGCTTTGGGTTGGCCATCGTACGACTCCGTTTCTCGTAGTCTCGCGCCTCGGGGCTGGCTCAAGGCCGGAACGAGGCGATGTCTAGCTCAGATGCTCACAGGCTCGAATCGTTATCGGTACTGGGGAACTTCTCTCGTGTTACGCAGAGTGCCCTTTGAGGCCCTTGAGGGCCTCCCATCGCGAATCGGCCTCCGGCTCGCAGCTGCAGCCGTCCGCCTGGTTCCGGTTGCCACCGCAACGGGGGCACAGCCCGGCGCACTCCTCGGTGCAGACGAAGCGCATCGGCAGCGCCAGGGCCACCTGCTCGATCGCAAGCTGCTTCAGATCGAGGACCGGGTCCTCGAGAAATGTCACGTCGAGATCCTCCTCGTCGAGATCGACCTCGTCTCGTCCCTCAAGCTCCTCGGGTCTGCGAAGCTCGAGGCTCATCGTCTCGGCGGCCTCCCAGGGAACGGCCTCGAGGCATCGTGTGCACGCCAGCGTTCCGGTGCAGCTGAACTCGCCCCGGAGCAGATGCCCTCCGTCGTGCGGCACGACCTCGCCCTTCAAGGTGACCGTCATCGGGCCGGCGAGCGCGGACTCATCCACCGCCTCGGGCGCCAGCTCGACGACTGTCTCGAACCTCTCAGGCTCGGTTGTGATCCTCTCCAGCTCGATCCTCACGCACACCCCTCCCAAGGGAACGTGGAGTATAGCAGAAGGAGGTTCGAGGTGTGTGGGGTCTTCGAGGGTGCGTGGCGGGGCCCGGATCGGGAGCCGCTAAAAAGTGTTGCCCCCGGGTTTGCCGCTGCCGCTCGTCTGGCCCAACGGCACGCCGAGTACCTCGGAGCTTGGCTCGAGGGCGAGCGAGAAGACACCGGCGCCGATGGCGGCGACCGAGACCGCGGACCAGATCAGCCCTCCCGCGAGCGGGACGAAGCGGACGACCTGGAGCACCAGGACCCCGGCGAAGACGGTGAGGCTCAGCGGCAGCATCCTCGTGGTCATGCGGCGGAGCAGCAGGGCTCCGAGCCAGCCTCCTAAAACCGTCAACCCGACTGCCTTGCCGGCTACGAAGACGAGCGCGAGGGCGGCCACCAGCGGGACACCGATGGCCGGACCGAGGCCGAGCACGGCGACGATCGCGGCGATCAGCGTGACCGTGGCCATGATCCCGATGAGCAGGATCTTGAGCCCGAGCCGCGGTACGGCCCAGACGCCATAGCGAAGGCGGGCCGGCAGCAGCGCTGCGAGCAAGGTGGTCGCCAGCAGCCAGCCGCCGGCCGAGAGCAGGCGCAGGGCTGCGGTGAGCGACGCGGCATCGTCTCCAGCACCACTTGAAGGGTGGAGGGTGAGGGTGGCCAGGGAACGGATGGCGATGGTACGTCCCTTGACCTCGGCCGCGGGATCTGCATGGATGGTGCCGCCGATGGTTACCACATGGCCGCTGATGCGGGCCTCTGGTCCGAGAGTGACGTCGCCGCCGAGCACCAGCACGTCGCCGTCGACCTGCTCGTTGATTGCGAGATCGTCGAGAGTCGCCACCTGAGGTGAGGCGACTGCGTTGGCGACAGCGAACGCGAGGGCCAGCACCAGCGCCAGTGGTACGGCGAGCGGGTTCAGACGCGGCGGGACCA
>Ga0055523_10000003_pt1 | contig 14715 bp, 3 predicted proteins | sample White_ThreeSqC_D_FD_57972 | JGI IMG/M metagenome (GOLD analysis project Ga0055523, IMG submission 57972) | Wetland microbial communities from the San Francisco Bay, California, USA, that impact long-term carbon sequestration - White_ThreeSqC_D2 | ecosystem: Environmental > Aquatic > Marine >...
CGAGCTGGAGGTGCTGGCTGGCCTGGCTCTGGGGCTGGGCCTGCCGATCGACCTGCGCCCTGAGGAGCTGCGTCGTCTGCGGGCCGCTGACCCCGGGGTGCGGCTGGCAATGCTGCATGAGCGCGCCGAGGCCGCTGGCGTGCTGCCGGCCGGTCTCGGCATCGACCAGCTCCGGGTCCTGGCCGAGGTGCATGGCCGTGGCGTGGAGGCTATGAGATCCTACGTGCCTGAGCCAGTCTCTGCCCAGGTGTGCTTCTTCAGGGCAGCCGCGACCCAGGCCGTTCTCGGTCCGGAGGAGGCGTGGGCGGGTCGTGCCCGGGGAGGCATCGAGGTGGTCGATCTTGCGGCAGATCACTACTCGCTGGTCCGCGATCCTGCGGCAACGGTGCTCGGTGTTGAGCTCGACCGCCGGCTCGCCCGTGCGCGCGGACAGGGAGAGGCTGGTTGATGAGCGAGCCTGCATGCGTGGGGGACGACGGAGCCGGTGAAGGCCGGACGATCGGCGAGATGCTGGTCGAGGTGCTCGAGCTGGGCGTGGTGCTCCGGGTCGAGGGTGGCGAGCTGGGTGTGCGGGCGCCGCGCGGCGTGCTCGGGCCCGAGCTCCGGGAGCGCCTGAAGCAGCACAAGGCCGAGGTCTGCGAGCTGATCGGCGATGGCCGATGTGCGGCCCCGTGCTCGTATGCTCAGCAGGGGATGTGGTTCCTCGACCAGTGGGAGAGCGGTACTGCCAGCTACAACATCCCGGTCGTGGTCCGGCTCGACGGAGCCCTCGATCGATCAGCACTCGGCGAGGCCCTGAACGCTGTCATCGAGCGCCATGAGAGCCTGCGGACGATCCTGCCCTCGGCCGCCGGCCGGCCCTATCAGGTGGTGCTGCCGCCCCTGCCGGGCGGCACTGTCAGGCTGGCGCTCGACGACCTCACCGATGCTCCTGCCGAAAGCCGCGAGGCAGCAGCCCTCGATCTGGCGGCGGCTGAGGTGCGCCAGGGGTTCGACCTCGCTACCGGGCCCTTGCTCCGTGCCAGGCTGGTGCGCCTCGATGCGAGCCGGCACCTGCTGGTGCTGACGCTGCACCACGTGGTGGCCGATGGCTGGTCTGTGGGTGTGCTGATCGGGGAGCTGGCGACGCTGTACGCGGCATGCCGCACCAGCGGGGCAAGTGGCGACACCGCCCACCTGATGGCGGTGTCGCCATCGCTGGCCGAGCTGCCGATCCGGTATGCGGACTACTCGGCCTGGCAGCGGCGGACGCTCGATGCCTCGCGTCGAGCGGCCCTGCTCGAGCACTGGGGCGCGCGGCTGGCCGGAGCACCGGCGGTCCTGGATCTGCCGATCGACCACCCGCGACCGGTCGTGCAGAGCTTCCGCGGAGCGCTCCGGCCGTTCGTGATCCCTGCTGAGGTGATGCGTGGTCTGGATGAGCTGGCGCGGTGCCATGATGCGACGCTGTTCATGGTCCTGCTGGCAGCCTTCGACGTGCTGCTGGCGCGCCTGTCCGGGGCAACCGATCTCGTTGTCGGCAGCCCGATCGCGCGGCGCGACTCGGGCGAGGTCGAGGGCCTGATCGGCCTGTTCGTCAACACCCTGGCGCTGCGCGCCGATCTCGGCGGCGACCCGAGCTTTCTCGAGCTGCTCGAGCAGGTTCGCGGGACCGTGCTGGACGCGCTCGCCAACCAGGAGCTGCCGTTTGAGATGCTGGTGCAGCACCTGGAGCCGCAGCGCGAGCCCGGGCGCACGCCCCTGTTCCAGGTGGCGTTCGCCATGCAGGGCTCGTCTGGGCAGACCCTCGAGCTTGCCGACCTCCGCTTCGAGCAGGTTCCGATGGATGAGGGCATCGCCAAGTTCGACCTGACCCTGTTCCTCGCCGAGACGCCGTCCGGTCTCGAGGGAGCCTTCGAGCACTGCACCGACCTGCTGGAGGCTGACACTGTCGACCGCATGATCGGGCATCTTCAGACCCTGCTCGTCGGCATCTGCGACCATCCCGAGCTTCCGGTCTCGCGTCTGCCGCTGCTCAGCGCGGTCGAGCGGCAGCGCCTCGTGGACGGGTGGAACAACACCAACGTCGACTATCCGCGCCAGGCCGTCATCCACGAGCTGCTCGAGGCGCAGGTCGATCGTGCTCCTGGGGCCACGGCGCTGCGTCTCGGGGATGACGAGCTGAGCTACGGGGAGCTGGACCGTCGCGCCAACCGTCTCGCCCGGCATCTGGCCGAGCTTGGTGTCGGCCGCGGTGCCCTGGTTGGTCTGTGCCTGGAGCGCTCGTTCGAGCTGGTGGTGGCGACCGTGGCGATCCTCAAGGCCGGTGCTGCCTATGTCCCGCTCGATCCGGACTCTCCGGTCGAGCGCCTGCGCCTGATGCTCGAGGACACCGCCGCCCCGGTCGTCATCACGCGCCGTGGGCTGTGCGAGCGGCTGGGACCCTCCGGGGCGCGCCTGGTCCTGCTCGAGCCTCCTGCCGGGTCCGGAGCTTGCGAGCCGGCTGGAACCCTGGATCGGGCTGGCGACGATCAGGCGCACGACGATCCGGCGCATCGGCCGGGGGCGTGGTCTGCAGAGCGGCTCGAGCTGCGCGGCGCGGCGCTCGAGGCGGCCTATGTCATGTACACCTCGGGCTCGACCGGAAGGCCCAAGGGCGTGGTGGTACCTCACCGCGCGGTGGTCCGTCTGGTGCGGGGCGCCGACTACGCCGAGATGGATAGCGACCAGGTCTTCTTGCAGATGGCGACCTTCTGCTTCGACGCCGCCACCTTCGAGCTGTGGGGCGGGCTGCTCAACGGCGCTCAGGTGGTGCTGCTCCCGCCGGGGCGCCCGACCGTCGATCAGCTGGGCGAGGTCATCCGCGAGCAGCAGGTCAGCATCATCTTCCTGACCACCGGCCTGTTCCACCTGATGGTCGAGCACGGGCTCGAGCACCTCGCGGGTCTCGGTCAGCTGCTGGCCGGCGGTGAGGTCAACTCAGTCGACCACGTACGCACCGTGGTCGAGCAGCTGCCGTCCTGCCGCATGATCGCGGTCTACGGACCCACCGAGAACACGACGTTCACCACCAGCCACCGTGTCGAGGACGCGGCCTCGCTCGGCCGCAGCGTCCCGATCGGACGGCCGATCTCGAGCACCACCGTCTACCTGCTGAGTGGCTCGATGGAGCCGGTGCCGATCGGCGTCGTGGGTGAGCTGTACGCTGGCGGTGACGGGCTGGCGCTGGAGTACCTGGCGCGGCCGGCGCTCACCGCCGAGCGCCTCGTACCCGATCCGTTCAGCAGTGAGCCCGGCGCACGGCTGTACCGCACCGGCGACCTCGCACGGTATCTGCCGGACGGCACCATCGACTTTGTCGGCCGCGTCGACAGCCAGGTCAAGCTGCGTGGCTTCCGGATCGAGCCGGGCGAGATCGAGGTCGCGCTGCTCGCGCATCCCGGCGTGGCCGAGGCCGCGGTCGGGGTGGTGGAGCATCGGCCCAGGGAGCATCGGCCCAGTGATAAGCAGCCCAGTGATCGGAGGCTCGTGGCGTGGGTGGTGCCGGAGGCGGCCGGTGCGATCCGGTCTGGCGGTGTCGATGCGGCCGGGCTGCGATCGTACCTGGCCGGGCGTCTGCCTGAGTACATGGTCCCGGCAGCGATCGTGCTGCTCGAGGCCATGCCGCTCAATGCCAATGGCAAGGTCGATCGCCGGGCCCTGCCCGAGCCTCGGTGGGAGATCGGGAGCCAGGGCTCGACCGAGGCGTCTCAGGCGCCGCGGGGTCGGGTCCAGGAGCTGCTGGCGGAGCTCTGGGCCGAGGTGCTCGGGCTGGATCGGGTCGGGATCGAGGACGACTTCTTCGAGCTGGGCGGCCACTCCCTGCTGGCGACCCAGCTGGTGTCGCGGGTTCGGGCTCATCTTGGCGTGGCGCTGCCTTTGCGGACGCTGTTCGAAGCGCCGACGGTGGCCGCGTTGGCCGCACGGCTCGATATCGAGCCCGCCGGCAGCGGGCCCGAGGAGCCGCCGCTGGTGCCGGTGCCGCGCGTGGGCGACCTGCCGCTGTCGTTCTCGCAGCAGCGGCTGTGGTTCATCGACCAGTGGGAGCACGGCAGCCCGTTCTACAACGTGCCGGTCGCCATGCGGCTCCGGGGTCTGCTCGAGGTCGATGTCCTGCACCGGGCGCTCGAGGAGATCGTGCGTCGCCATGAGGCTCTGCGCACCACCTTTGGTCAGGCCGAGGATGGCCGGCCGGTGCAGCGCATCTCCGATGAGGAGAGCCTCGCGCTACCGGTGATCGAGCTTGCCGCCGGCCGAGGCGGCGGTGAAGCCGGCACGGCCGGGCAGCCGGAGCAGCTGCAGGCGGTGCTCGAGGCCGAGGCGACCCGCCGGTTCGATCTCGAGCGCGGCCCCCTGCTGCGGGCCCTCGTTGTGCGGCTGGGGCCGGACGACCACGTGCTGAGCCTGTGCCTGCACCACATCGTCACCGACATGTGGTCCCTGGGTATTCTGGTCGGCGAGCTGGCCGAGCTGTACCCGGCGTTTCGCTATGGCGAGGCGTCGCCGCTACCCGACCTGCCGGTTCAGTACCCGGATGTGGCGGTCTGGCAACGTCGGGTCATGAGCGGCGCGAGGCTGGAGCAGGAGCTGGCGTACTGGCGCGGGCAGCTCGCCGGAGCGCCCGAGGTGCTGGAGCTGCCGGCCGACCGGCCACGGCCTGCGAGGCAGAGCTTTGTGGGCTCGGTGGTCACGCTCGAGCTTGACAGGATCCTGCGCTCGAGGCTCGAGGAGCTGGCGCGGTCACAAGGAGCGACGCTGTTCATGATCCTGCTCGCGGTCTTCGATCTCCTGCTGGCGCGGTGGACCGGTCAGCACGACGTCGTGGTCGGCAGCCCGGTGGCCAACCGCACCCGGGCCGAGACCGAGCCGCTCATCGGCTTCTTCCTCAACACCCTCGCTCTGCGCACGAGGCTCGACGACAACCCGAGCGGCCTCGACCTGCTGGCGAGGGTGCGCGAGATGATGCTCGAGGCCGATGCGCACCAGCACCTGCCGTTCGAGCTCCTGGTCGAGGCCCTCGAGCCGCGCCGCGACCCGAGCCGGACGCCGGTGTTCCAGATCATGTTCACCCTGCAGAACGCGCCGATTCCGAGGCTCGAGGTCGGGGGGCTCGAGCTCGAGCCGCTGGCGGCCGGCACCGAGACGGCCAAGTTCGACCTGACCCTGCTCGTGGCCGAGCTGGACCAGGGCCTCGGGTGCACCTTCGAGTACGCCACCGACCTGTACGATGCCGCCACCATCGGGCGCCTGGCCGGCCACTACCGCACTCTGCTCGAGAGCATCGTCGCCGATCCTCACCGACCGGTCCTGGATCTGCCGATGCTCGGGCCCGAGGAGATGGCCCGGCTGCTCGGCGACTGGAGCCGCGGCGAGCCGGCACCGGCACCCGAGTGCTGCGTCCACGACCTGGTCCGGGAGGCCGCCGCGATCTGGCCCGAGGCCGTGGCCGTTGAGGAGGGGGAGGCGACCCTGAGCTATGAGGAGATGCTCGGTCGGGCCGACGAGCTGGCGGCGCGCCTGAGCTCGGCCGGGGTGGGCGCCGACGTGCCGGTCGCCCTGCTCGCGCCGCGGGGGATCGAGCTGGTGGTGGGCGTGCTCGGGATCCTCGCGGCCGGCGGGGCCTGCGTCCCGCTCGACCTCGAGCTGCCGCCGGGGCGCCTCGGCTTCATCCTTGAGGACTCCGGGGCGGTGGCAGTGGTCATCGGCAGCGGTCTGACCGGCACAGTGGCGTGCGAGGGCGTGGATCGTCTCGGGCTCCCCGAGGTGCCGATTGCCGCAGATCCGGCGCAGACGCGGCCAGAGCCGCAGGGTCACTGGGCCTCGTCGGGACCCTCGAGCCTGGCCTACGTCATCTACACATCGGGCTCGACCGGCCGGCCCAAGGGCGTGGGCATGGAGCACCGCGGTCTGGTCAATCTGGTGCGCTGGCAGCTCAGCCACGACGAGCACCACCGGGGCGGGCGCACCCTGCAGCTGAGCTCGATCGGTTTTGACGTCTCGTTCCAGGAGATCTTCACCACGCTCGCTGCCGGCGGCACGCTGGTCACCCTCAGCGAGGAGGTTCGGCGTGACCCGGCCGCGCTGCTGCAGCTGCTGGATGCGGCCCGGATCGAGCGGCTGTTCCTGCCGTTCGTGGCCCTGCAGCAGCTGGCCCGAGCCGCGGTCGGCCTCGAGCCGCCGCTGGTGCCGGCCTGCCTGGTGGAGATCGTCACCGCCGGCGAGCAGCTGGAGACGACCGCGGCGCTCAGGCAGTGGTTCCGGGCCATGCCGGGCTGTGCCCTGCACAACCACTACGGACCCACCGAGAGCCACGTGGTGACGGCCCTGAGGCTGCCTGACGAGGTCGACACCTGGGAGCCCCTGCCGGCCATCGGCCGGCCCCTGGCCGGGATCACCGTGCGGGTCCTGGATCCGCGGCTCGAGCCGGTGCCGATCGGCGTGGTCGGGCAGCTCTGCCTCGCCGGTCTCGGCCTGGCTCGCGGCTATCTCGGCCGGCCGGCGCTGACAGCCGAGCGCTTTGTGCCCGACCCCTGGCCCGACAGGCCCGACAGGCCCGGCAGGCCCGGTCAGCGCCTCTACCTGACTGGTGACCTTGCGCGTTTCCGCGCCGACGGCGCCCTGCAGCTGCTCGGTCGCATCGACCACCAGGTCAAGATCCGCGGTCACCGGGTAGAGCTGGGCGAGATCGAGGCTGCCCTGTCAGCAACCACTCAGGTGCGCGAGGTCGCGGTCGTGGCCTGCCCCGTGACCCGACCCGGCGGGCTCGTCGATACGGTCCTGGTGGCCCACGTGGTCCCGGCAGAGCCCGGCCTCGTCGATCCTCGGCAGCTCGGCCCGGGCGGGTTGGACACGAGTCGGCTACGCGAGGCGCTGCAGCGCGACCTGCCCGCGCATATGATCCCGGCAGTCTTCCTGGCACGTTCCGACCTGCCGCTGACCACCACCGGCAAGGTGGATCGCCTCGCGCTGATGGCCGCGGCTGCCGCTGCGCTCGACGAGGCAACAGTGGCGGATCGTGCCCAGGGCGCGGCGAAGGTCGAGCCGACAGACGAGCTCGAGGCGCAGCTGCTCGACCTGTTCGAGCAGACCCTCGGGGCGCACGGCCTCGGGATCACCGACAGCTTCTTCGAGCGCGGCGGGCACTCCCTGCTCGCCGTTCACCTGTGCACCCGGGTCCGGGCCGAGCTCGGTCTGACCCTGAACCTGACCACCCTCTTCCACGATCCGACCGTTGCCGGCGTGGCGGCCGCCCTCCGGCAGGGCCTGCCAGGGTCTGGCGCCGCCGCATCCACGGTCGAGCCGGGGCCGGTAGTGCAGCTTACGCCCGGTGACGGCACTGCTCCGCCGCTTCTCCTGGTCTACCCGTCGGGCGGAGGTGCCGCCTGCTACGCGTCCCTCGTCCGCCGTCTCGACCCGGCCCTCACTGTCTGGGGCCTCCAGTCACCCGGGCTCGCCGACCAGCACCAGACGTGCGCCACCATCGACCAGATGGCAGCCTTCTACCTCGAGCAAGCCCGCACCATCCAGCCAGCCGGCCCCTACCGGCTCGGCGGCTGGTCCATGGGCGGCCTGGTGGCCTACGACATGGCGCGCCACCTGGTTCATGCCGGCGACGAGGTCGAGCTGCTGGTGCTCCTCGACGCCCACGTCCCGGCCGCCGGGTCGGGCACCACGCCGCCTGAGCACGGCGCTGACCGCTCCGCCGCCGCCGAGCTCGACCTGCTGGCCGGCTTCGCCTGGAGCCTCGGCCTCGATCCCGGCCGCGATCCTGCAGAGCGCCGCCTCGTCGAGGCCATGACCAGCACCGCCGAGCGCCTGGCCTACCTGCTCGAGCGCCTGCACCGCGAGCACCAGGCCCCTGACAGCCTCGATCTCGACCGGCTGAGCGAGATGCTCGACCTCTACCGGGCCAACATCGACCTGCTCCGCGCCTGGGACCCACGGCCCTATCGAGGTGCCGTCCACCTCCTCCGCGCCGCCGAGGCCCTCGAAGGCGCGCTTCCCGACGGCGGCTGGAGCCCCCTCGTCGGCCGGCTCGAGGTCCACGAGGTCCCCGGCGGCCACTTCACCATGCTCCGCGAGCCGGCCGTGGCCGATCTGGCGACCTGCCTGCAGCACTGCCTCGATCGTGGCGACAAAGGCTGAGACGGATGCCAGGTATGATCGCTGCGCATCTTTCCTCTGGCCAGATTCAACATGCGCGGCGTGCTCAACAGGCGCCGACCGGGCACCTCTCCGCTGCTCCACGGTGATTTTTCGCCATCGGTCAACCTGAAGGAGCACAGGCGGGCCGCTTCTCGTGAGCGCCGAGGATCTGAGCAGACGTCATTGGGGTGCCCTCTGCTCTCACTGCCCGCTCTCAGCACCGTGCGTGCTGAGCCCGCGACGCTGTAGGGCGTCTCTCATGAGCAGGCTCTGATACTCGCTGAACGAGAACTCGTCCTCGGGTGCCTGAGGCATAGAGGTGTCGTGCTGCTGGCCGTATTGCGGATGGGCGTGAACCAGGGCCTCGAGCTCGGCGAGCTGAGCCCGGACACTCGTTCGCTCCTCATCGTCGAGGGCGATGATGGAGTTGGTAAGTGCGAGGTCCTTCTCCTGGAGCGTGTCGAGCTTCTTTCGCTGGTGCCCTTTGTTCATCTCGTCGACATCATTGTCTCGCTCCAGCTGCATCTGGATGCCGTGCAGGAGCCGCTCGTTGTTCGCCCGCTCTGCAGCGGTCTCGCTGCGACGAATCTGCTCGAAGCGGATGTCGAGACCGAATGATCTGAGGATGCTCATTCTGCTGTGCTCGAGCAGGTCTCGCAGGCCGAGCAGGTGATCAGGGATGCGATAGCTGAGCTGCAGGAACGGAATAGGAGCGAACAGTGTTCGTGCGTGCTCGCGGATCTCCTCCTTGAGCCTCTCCAGCTCCTGCTGCGGTGAGTCATACCTGTGGCAGCAGAAGACATGCCAGCCGTCTCTCGCGACCGCAATCACGCTGAAGGTGATATGAAACGTGACAGGCTCGTGCATGCCACGCTCGCGCAGGGGGAAGATGTCGACATCGACCCGATGTGGGCCGTTGCGGAGAAACGAGTGGCGCCTGGTCAGCTCGGTCTCCGCTGGTTTGACCACCACTGCGGGCCTGGCGAGCCGAAACTGATCCTGGAGCATCGTCCCGATACGCTCCTGGAGAGTCTGGCGGATCGGATCGCCTTCATCTGAGGAGTTGAACTCGGTGTAGAAGGTCTGTGGATGGACTGTGTGGAGGGCCTTCTGAGCCTCGGCCTCCACCGCGGCCCGCATGTCCTCGACGAGGTCGCTTCGGGGCTGAAGGTAGCGGTGCAGGTTCTCGTGCCCGAGCTCCTCGATCTTTCCCTGCACCACGATCTCGAGCCGTACCTGGACGCGTGAGTCCGCGGTCGCGTACTCGCGGTCCGGGCACTCCAGCACAATCCCCTGATCCCTCCAGCTGAGTGGCTCGAGATCTGGAATGGTCATGATGTGCTTGAGCCGGTATCCAAGGGATTGAATCTCCGCCTCGAGCCGGGCTCTGATCTCTCCTGGGTCATCTGGGTCGAACCTGAGCAGCAGGTCCAGATAGGAGCTCTCAAACAGAATGGTCCGGGTGATCGCATCGAGGCGTCCCTTGACCCAGGACGGAAGGTCCTCGATGCCGGATCCAACGAACATCGCGGCGTCGACGAGGTCCAGGATGAGCCGGTGCCTGATGCGGACCCGGTTCTCACAGCCACGTACGTGACAGTCCACCTCGTGCTCGATCTCGATCGTCTCCTCTGGTTTTGGATCGGGCGTGATCTTGAGCTCGAGAAATCGGATGTGCCGGCCGAGGCCGCTGAGCTTTCGGTTGATCGCCTCGATCAAGACGGTGCGGACATTCTGTCGTCGTGTGGGTGCCGTCACATCGAAGAATGTGAGCTCCTGCTCCACGGCAGAGCAGATGGCCTGGCGAAGCATCTCGGAGGCGAGCTGCGCGGAGCATCGATGCGCGAGCGCTCGCATCCGCTCGCCGATCAGGACGCCAATCTCGGTCCCGCAGTCGATCTGGAGAGTCGTGTCGAATGCCCTTGGACGCGCCGGGATCGACGAGAGCGAGACGGCGATCGGCTGCAGCTCGTCAGCCGCGATCGGGCTCACGTTCGGCTTGACTGCCAGGCCGATGTCGCGCTCGGCAGATTGCTTCAGATGGCGATCGGCCTCCTCCTTCAGAGTGTCGAACTCGATCACCGGGTCGCGACCGCTCTCCTCGATCCTCTGGGCGAAGCTCAGAAGCTGACGCCTCAGGTAGTTGTCGAGGATCTGCCCTGGAGGGTCGCTCTCAGCGAGCGAGCGAACCATGCGACCTTCGTTGCCCCAGGTGCACCGGGCTGTGTAGGCGATTCGAAAGTCGACAGATCGACCGGTCTCCGGGCTTCTCAACGAGCAGCTGGGGCCCTTGCATTCGACCTCCTTGCCGATCGACACGAGGTATGGCGTGGTCCGGAAGCTCAGCAGAGGTCGCCTCATTCGAACCTCGCGCGTACGGGTGTTGAGGTAGACAGAGCGCTGGGAGCAACCGAGCCCCTCTGTCCCGCCTTGATGCGTGGTATCAGCGCGAACCAGCTCGTCGAGTGGGTGATCGTACTCCATTATTGAGATACCTCCGAAGAGAAGCCCGCTGGGCGGGTCGATGGTAGGGTGCGTGCAATGCTCTCAATGCGGCTGCTCAGCTCCGCGACCTTGAGCCGTCGTGCTGCGAGCCTCGCCCGCTCGGCGCGATGGTGTACTGGTGGTGCGTTGAGTGCTCTCAGAAGGTGCTGCCTTTGCTGATGCCATCGGCTCTGGATGGACCGAAGCGCCTGGCGGTCGGCATATCGGCAAAGACATCTCAGAATACAATCCAGAACGCCAACAGCATCGCGCCCAGCATTGCGCCCAGCATCGTGCGGCGTCGTTGCACCCTCGAGTATCCAGGCCCACATCTCGATGAGATCAGCAATATCTTGATAATGTGTGGCCGTAACGTCTCTGATATTTGCATCATCAAATCCGTGATCAAGTATCAGAAATTGACCAGGATGAAACAGCCATCTAATGAGCATGTCGATTTTTGCAGGAATCGCTGTTGGATCACGAGCAAAAGGTTCAAAAAGAATGTACTTACTTGGCCAAGTACCATGGTCATCTTCATCATAATTAGATGCCATCTTGGTAGAGAAAAACATAATGAACTGGAGAGCTAGCATATGAGAAATATTATACCGTTTTGGATCACGGTCCTTTTCTGGGAGCCACTGATAGATCCCTTCAAGAACTTCGTAGATACGGCCGCCACTGACTGAGGCAAGCTTGAAGAGCACGAGGAAGGTGCGATTACGCACTGGCTCTTTTCCTTCCTTGAGGAGCCTGTGCAGCCATCGAAGCGAATCAAAGCCTTTGACAAATCTCAGATTCCGGGCAACGTGGATCACGATATCAAGCACTGCATCATGATCATGATCATGGCCACCCAAAAGCTGCTGGAGGAACCGGTCGACGACCGGGACAAGCGACTGGTAGCGCAGCATCTCTCGAATCACGTCGGAGAGACGTCGCAAGAAGGAGCTCCAGATCTCATCACTGCTGTGAATCAACGCGAGTACCTGGATCAGGTCTGCTTCATCGCTGAGCGAGTCGGTAGCTTCCCTGAGGTAGTAACGGATACCGAAAACTGCATCGAGGAGCCACATCTCGACGCGGTGATCAGGCTCGTGGCGAATTCTGCTGACAACGATGCGAACGACATTCCGCGTGAGCTCAGTGGATAAGTTAGGATCAAAGAGAAGGGAATTTCTTTTGATTCTCTCGAAGAACTCGCTCATGACAAATGGGAACTTGCGCTCGATATACTCCCGCAGCTGTGCCCGCAGGTACGGCTGCGAGAAGTCAATGGCTCGACTCCCGTCACCGGCTCGGATCTCGATCAGGTGGCAGCGGTCCAGGATTGCGTCTGGAGCGTCGCGCCACTGCTCGACGGGCTTCTTGGAGTACTTCGAGTTGGCGATCGCGACCCAGTCGTCAGGCTTGACTATCTTCTCAGATTCGTCAAGAGTCTCATCCTCAAGGACCTTGACCAGCATCGTGTCGAAGTCCTGCGGCGTCAGATCACGAAAGTAGACGGCTATACAGATCGCGAGCTGGTCGACATGGCGATCTGCTGAGAAGATCTCCTCGATGCGAACCTGCTGGAGATTCTTGATGCCTTCCTCGGTTCTTCTCAGCTCGATCTGCTCGCGCAGGGTGTCGACGCCGGACTTCCAGTAGATGCGGATCATGTCATTCAGGTCAGCGGTATCCTGGGGCCATCGACCTTGGCGGCGCTGCTGCTCGATGAGCTTGTTGAGCTCGAGAGCCTCCTCGGGCGCGAACTCCTGAGCGAGAACGAAGCGCTGAAACGAGATCTCCCAGCGCCATATCTCTTCTTTCGACAGCACGGTCTCGTCGTAGTCCTCATCGAGCTGACGGTTGGTAGAGACGCAGATGACAGTGGTGCTGCTCTCCCGGAGTATCTCCTTGATATTGTGGACCTTCGTGGTGCCGGCGGTCTTCAGTGATCGAAGGAAGTTGGTTTCTCTGGTGAGCTCTACAAGGATAATCCGAGACTCGGTGATAGGAGCAGAGGACCGCTCCAGGACCTCGATGCTGCAGTCCTCATCATCCGAAAGATCGAGGTAGTGCCCGGCGTGCCCCTCATATCGGGCGTCGATCAGTGAGTATGCAGCCGCGAGCGCTACATCATGGAAGTGGCACGTCACGAATAGAAGCGAGTCCTCGTGGGAGGGAAAAGCATCGAAAGGGCTGTATTCGAGGTCGAAGCCGAGCAGATGCCGCGGCCTCCCCAGCATCTTCTTGAGGTACCTCTCAAGGGACGCGTCGGCGCCAACTTCCGGGCCCAGGTAGACGTTGTGGGCATGGATGTTGAGCTGCCTTAAGATCCTGTCGGCTACTGAGTTGAACGTCGTATGTTCATGGGGCTGCCGCCCGGCGGGCCCGTCGCCTTGCTTCGTCGGTGGTTGGGCTTGGTCTTCTACCGGTCCGTCTCCAGGTTCTCCTGCTGCGGGTGTGCCGTCGGAAGGTGCCTCGCTGGCGGTGTCGGCGGTGGTGGGCTCTGCGCCAGCCGGCGTCGTTGCGCGATGATCTGAGGCGGTGGCGTCAGCTGCAGCCGGCTGACCCTTTTCGCCCTCGCCTTCATCCTTGCTCTCGGCGGCGCTCCCGGCCGGGTGGTGCCCCTCCTGGACGGCTTGGTGATCGGATGGGTCCTCTGCCGTGCCGCCTTTCTGGTCGGCAGCCTCCTTGTTGGCGTCGTTCTGATCATCCGGGTCGTCCTTGGCGTCCTTGGCGTCGTTGGCGTCGTTGCGACTGTCGGCAATCGCAGGGGACGGGGACCGGTCCTTGGCCGAGGCGTTCTCAGAGTCGGCCTGTGCTTGGTGATCCTGCATGGTGCGTTCCTTTGCCGTTGCCGTCACTTCGTCGCCAGGGAGCCGCTGGTCGGCGCGTTACTGAATGCTGATCGTTCCGCCGGGAGCATTGACGCTGATCTGCTTGTCGATGGTCTGCGCCGTGGTGGTGAAGGTGCATCCCGTCTGTGGAGCCTCGAGGCTTTCCTGCGTTTGGGAGTCAACGCGGTGGCCTGCCTCAGCAGAGGCGTGGGGGATCGAGGGTGTGGTTGGCGGAAGCACTGCCACGGCCTGGGGGCTCAGGAACAGGGCAGGCATGCTCCACTCCCCGAGGATGGAAGGCACCTCCGCGTCGACGGCGACGCGTGCCTTGGCCATGGCCTCATCCAGGCAGTCGCCCCGGGCCAGCTGGGTGTACAGCCGGCTGGAGAAGGCGATGGCGGCCGCGTCGTCGATCTTCGATGTCATGGCGACCACCGCAGGGCAGCCACCCAGCACCAGTGCCGAGGCGACGCTCGTCAGCGCGTTGCTCGTCGAGGCTGTGGCTGAAAGACAGGTATTGAGAACAACGAGCCGGGGAGGTGCGCCGCTGCGGAGCTGGCGGCTGAGGTCGCTGCCGGACACCAGATCTGCCTCGCCGTTGCCGTCTTCGAAGGCGAGCTGGCCCTTCTGCTCGCCTTCAGGGAAGGTGCCGTGCATCATCAGGTGGAGCACGCTTACCTGGTGCTCCTGGAGCCGATCGAGGAGCCGTGCACGGGTCGCGTGCGGGAGGCTCTCCACGAGGACGTCGCTTCTGTCGCTGACTGCGGCGTGAATGGCGCGGCGTTCGTGCGCGAGATCGAGCGGTTGTAGGCCAGGGACCTCGGCTCCTGCCAGAAGGACCCGCAACGGCGGCTCAGCGGGAGATACCTCGGGTCGATGATGAGCGTCATACAGCCGCACCACCGAGGTTCGAGGGTCGAGCACCAGGAACTGGTCGACTCGGGGGTCGTACAGCAGCTCCCAGGGGAAGCTCGCAATCCGCGCCAGACCGCAGTCCCGAGGGTTGAGGCACAGGCGCACCCGGACCCCTTCGCCGGTGCTCGTGGCTTCGCCGCGGCAGCGGTCGAAGAGCGCCAGCACGTCGCCGTTGATCAGAGCCTCAAAGAGGCATGTCCCCACCAGCCTGCTGCCAGGCTCGCGAATCGGTGGCGACAGGCCGTGTTCGGATGGCGAAAGATCACGGTGGCTCGACGTCTGCGGAGGGCGCTCACGGCGCGCAGCGACCTCATCAGAGAGGCAT
>Ga0055523_10000004_pt1 | contig 14423 bp, 12 predicted proteins | sample White_ThreeSqC_D_FD_57972 | JGI IMG/M metagenome (GOLD analysis project Ga0055523, IMG submission 57972) | Wetland microbial communities from the San Francisco Bay, California, USA, that impact long-term carbon sequestration - White_ThreeSqC_D2 | ecosystem: Environmental > Aquatic > Marine >...
CGGGTGGTAGAGTGCCAGCTCCATATAGTCGCGGAAGGAGACCGCACCGCCACGTGCAACGATCTCGTCGTTGATCCAGGACATCGCGGGAGTATAACCGGGAGGGCCGCTGCCCGACGTCGCGTGTACCCCTGCTTTGTGGACCGGTTCTCGATGCCGGGCTCGATCCTGCGCTCATGCTCTGTATCAAGCCCGCGATTTTGCGGACACGTTGGCATCAATCGGTTGGAGGCTCGAAGATGCTCGGTGAGATCTGGTTCGAAACACTTCTTCTTCTGCATGCCAGCTCCGTGAAGGAAGAGGCATCGGAGGGAGGCTGCGGCGCGCCGTGGTCGGGCCGGCCAGCGATGGCGATGCTCGCGGTCGTGCTGTCAGCGATCGTGGTTGGGCTTCCGTGCGGCAGCGTCGAGGCCCGGCAGGTCGGCGCCTACATGCTCCGGATTGAAGACGGGGCCTTTCAGCATCAGCTCATCTCCTGCCCGTTGATGCCGGCGCCTGACTCGTCGCCTGTCGATCCGATCCAGCCCGCAATCATTGGCGACACCGGCATGCTGGTGCATGGGCTGGCCACGACGGCCGACGGCAGGTTGGTCGGCATCGACGGTGGCCGTGAGGTACTCGTCGAGCTGGATCGCCGGACCGGCGCGACCCTCGATCTGGTGGCACTGAGCTCCGGGGCCGGGCCGCTGGCGAGCCTCGACTTCGACGCGAACGGCCAGCTGTGGATGATGGACGCTCGCGACCTGTTTCGTATCGATACCGTGACTGGTGCCGTGGCCCACGTCGTCGAGGCCGACCGTGCTCTCGAGTCGTTCGCGATCCACGGCGGGCGCTTCATCGGCGGTGAAGGCCCGGAGCTGCTCGAGCTCGATCCAGACACCGGCGCTACCACGATCCTCGCGAGCTTCCAGGGTCCGTACTGGTTCTGCAATGTCGCGGCGCTCGCTTCTGACGGCGTGGACCTGTGGGGCGTGCTGCTATGCGCCGGCTCGCCGCCCACCCCGGAGAGCCAGCCGTACCCGCTGGTTCGCTTCGATCTCACCACGGGCAGCTACGACGTTGCGGCCTGGCTCGACACCAGCTCTGGGGACGAGCCTCCAACTGCCATGGCAGTGGTCGGCTCGGCTGCCGACATCCCGGTCCTCGGGCCGGTCGGCGCCGCGGTCATGGGGCTCGCGATCGCAGCACTCGCCGTTGTTGTGATCCGGTCCCGAATGACGTAAGCTCAGGCCGACCCGATTTCTGACTGACGTAACCCCTGGGCTCGCACTGTCGGGCTCGCACTGTCGGGCTCGCACTGTCGGGCTCGCACGCCTGGGATTGCGTGGTCTCGGGTTCACGCGGTGCCGGGTTTACGTGGTCTCGAGTAGGAGGCTTCCGGACCCGAGGCTGCGGGGGCGTCGCGGCGATTTCTCAGCCGCTAAATTACTTGCGGTTCGAAGAAGTGTATGCTATACACCGTCTGCTACTTTCGAGAGAAAGTGGGCCAGAGGCCCACTTTTTTTTGGTCGAGCGGACAGGAGCGATGAGGATAGAGAACGAGCTACGTGAGCAGGTGGCCGCGGTGGTCGGGGATGAGGGTCTCGAGCTGGTGGCGATCGAGGTCGTCGGAACGGGATCGAGCACCGTGCTGCGGCTGGTGATCGACGGACCGGACGGCGTCGATCTGGACCACTGTGCCTCAGTGTCGAGGCAGGTCTCGGCGCTGCTTGACGTGGAGGATCCGTTCAGCCATCGCTACACACTCGAGGTCAGCTCGCCCGGCCTGGATCGCAAGCTGTACTCGTCCGAGGACTACAAGCGGTTCACCGGGCAGCAGATCCGGGTTCGCATGAAGCCGAGCTATCGCCGCCACCGGATCGTGGTCGGCGAGCTACTCGGGTTTGAGGGCGATCTGGTGCGCCTGCGCGTCGACTCCGAGGCTGAGGTGGTCGAGCTGCCGCTGGCAGAGGTCTTCGAGGCACGCCTCGAGGTGGACTGGAAAACGTTACTCAAGGAAGGGAAGCACCGGCGATGAAGCTGGATATCAACACCCTGGTCCGCCAGGTCGCGGCCGAGAGGGACATCGAACCCGACAAGCTCATCGACGCCGTGGCCGAGGCCATCTCGTCGGCGGCGCGCAAGCACTACAAGGAGCGCGCGGTCAAGACCGAGATCGATGCCGAAAGCGGTGAGGTCACTTGCTGGAAGTACCGGTCGGTGGTGGACGAGATCGAGGACGAGGAGACCGAGCTGCTTCTCGAGGAGGCGCGCGAGATCGACCCCTCAGTCGAGGTCGGCGGCGAGCTGCGATGGCCACTCGACACCTCTCAGCTCGGCCGTATCGCCGCCCAGTCGGCCCGGCAGGTCCTGTTCCAGCGGGTGCGCGAGGCCGAGCGGGCCGTGGTCTACCGCAACTACTCAGAGCGCGTCGGTGACATGATCAACGGCATCGTCAAGCGTATGGATCGGGGTGCGCTGATCGTCGAGCTCGGAGATACCGAGGGCATCATCCCGCGCAACCAGCAGGTACGGCACGAGCGCTACGGACAGGGCGATCGTGTGCGTGCAGTGGTGATCGACGTGACCATGGATGCCAGCCGGCCCCAGGTCGTGCTCTCGCGGACTGATCCGTCTCTGCTCGAGAAGCTGCTTGAGATGGAGGTCCCGGAGATCTACGACCAGACCGTGGTGATCAAGGCATGCATGCGCGAGCCGGGCGAGCGTGCCAAGGTCGCGGTCTTCTCCAAGGACCGCGACGTGGATCCGGTCGGCGCCTGTGTCGGCCTCAAGGGATCGCGCGTGCAGGCGATCACCCGCGAGCTCAAGGGCGAGAAGATCGACATCATCCCCTGGAACTCCGACCTCGTCAGCTTCGCTCAGAATGCCCTGGCTCCGGCCAAGATCAACCGTGTCGCCGTGCGCGAGGAGTCGATCAAGGTCGTGCTCTTCGACGATGATGGCATGCCGTTGCTCGACGAGAACAACGAGCAGGTCACCGAGGAGCGTCCAGACACGGTGCTCGACGTGATCGTCGGGACCGAGCAGCTCTCACTGGCCATCGGCAAGCGCGGACAGAACGTACGGCTCGCGTCCAAGCTGCTGGGATGCCGCATCGAGATCAAGAGCGAGGAGGCGGTCAAGGACGAGCTTGCCTCGGCGCTCGCGACCATGCTGCGCGAGATGGAAGGCGTTGACGAGGAGGAGGAGATTCCCGAGGTGGAGGCTCCTTCGAGCAGCGTCGACTACGATCAGCTCATCCCGCTGGAGGATCTCGAGATGCTCACCGAGCGTTTGCGGGAGCGTCTGGAGAGTCACGGTCTGCATACCGTCCAGGACGTGCTGGCCCGGTCGGTCGACGAGCTTTCGAGCATTCCCGGTATCGGGCCTGTCACGGCCGGGAGGCTCAGGGAAATGGCCCAGCAAACCCTCGACGAGGCCCTTGCGGAGTCCGAAGAGGGAGAGGAGTAGTCCTACATGCAGCAGCTTCGAGTGGTCGACCTCGCGCAAACGATGGGAATCTCCTCGACGGAGCTGATTTTCAAGCTCCGCTCGATCGGAGTGAGTGTGGCCAGCGAGGACGACACGCTGGATCTCTCGACCGTACGCGCCATCATTACGGGCGAGACGCTGCAGAAGCGTCCGAGAGAGGTCATCGTCCGGTCCCAGGAGACCGCCGAGCAGGGCGCGAATAGCAGCGCCCGTGACCGCGTGGTCCGCCGTCGTCGGCGTCGCATCATCAAGACCGGCAAGGAGATTCGCGAAGTCATCGCGGAGCGTGCCGAGGACGCTGGAGAGGGAGCACCCGCAGAGGAGCTCCTCGTCGGCGACGACGTCGAGCTTGATGCGGCCGGTGATGAGCAGGTCGAGGTCGAGGCCGACGAGATGGACGATGCCCTCGCCGCCGATGGCTCGGCCGAGGCCGAGGATGGCGACGTCGAGGAGACCCTCGCAGCTGCCGCCGCCGACGCTGTCGCCACCGACGATGCTGCTGCCGATGATGATGCTGCTGCCGATGATGCTGCCGAGACTGCTGCTGCCGAGACTCCTGTCGACGGGACTGCTGTAGGCGGGACTGCTGTAGGCGGGACTGCTGTCGATGGGGCCGCTGTCGAGGCCGTCGAGGAGGAGCCCGAGGTTCAGGCCGAGGCTGCTTCCGGAGAGGCTGCCGCCGCAGTTACCAAGAAGGCGAAGAAGGGTCGCAAGACAGCCCCGGCCGCTGAGGAGCCCGCGGAGACTCCGCAGACCGGGCCCGCAGAGGACGTGGCCAAGAGCGCCAAGACCAAGCGTACCGTCAACACCAAGGCCGCGGACGCGGAGGTTCCCGACGAGGAGCCCGCGGCGACTGCCAAGGCCCAGCCCAAGGCCCAGCCCAAGGCCAAGGAAGGCGCGAAGCCTGCCGCCGGAGCGAAGACCGGGGCCGCTGTGAGCGCTGCCGAGGAGGACGAGGTCGAGGTCAAGCCGGCACCCACGGTCACCGAGGAGGAGCTGACCTCCGGACGGGCCCAGCCAGCGGAGGAGGGGCCGCAGCGGGTTCGCCCAGGTCGCGCCAAGACGCCGCTCGAGCAGAACCTGCGCGAGCTCAGCCCGGAGGAGATCAAGCAGCGGCTACAGGAGCAGCGGGCCGCCGAAAAGGCGCGCCGCGAGAGCAAGGAAGCCAGCCGCCGTGCTCCGGGTGGTCGCAAGGCCAAGGCCGCTGCCGACGCGCGCGAGATCCGCGACCTGCTGAACAAGTTCGAGGAGCAGAAGCTCAAGGGCCAGCAGGAGGGCGGCGGAGCCGCGACCACGCGTCCGGCGCCGCGGCCGATGACCGGAGGCCGACCCGGCGGCAAGAAGGGACGGCGCCGCGGCCGCGACCAGGATCGCCGCCAGGCTCCTCCGCAGGTCAAGCGGACCATCCAGTTCAGGGACGGCGAGCGACCCGAGGGTCCGGTCATCCTCTCCGAGATGGTGACGACCCGCGAGCTGGCCGAGAAGATCAATGTCACTGCCAAGGACCTGCTGGGTCTTCTGATCCAGAAGGGTCTGATGGTGACCACCAACCAGGCCCTGCCGCACGAGCTGGCCGAGGAGATCTGCGCCGACCTCGAGATCGAGGCCATGGTGGCCTCGGCCGAGGAGGTCATCGAGTTCGAGCGCGAGGAGGCCGCCGAGGTCACCGGGCCGCTCGAGGACCGGGCTCCGGTGGTGACCGTCATGGGTCACGTGGATCACGGCAAGACCTCGCTGCTCGACTCCATCCGCTCGAGCCGGGTTGCCGACCAGGAGGCCGGCGGCATCACCCAGCACATCGGAGCCTCGCGGATTCAGGCCCCTGACGGCCGCACCGTGGTCTTCATTGATACTCCGGGCCACGAGGCCTTCACCCAGATGCGGGCCCGCGGCGCACAGGTCACCGACATCGTTGTTCTGGTGGTGGCCGCGGACGACGGCGTGATGCCGCAGACGCTCGAAGCGATCAACCATGCGCGGGCGGCCAACGTGCCCCTGATCGTCGCCATCAACAAGATCGACAAGAACAACGCCAACCCGGAGCGAGTCAAGCAGCAGCTGGCCGAGCGCGAGGTCTTGATCGAGGAGTGGGGCGGCGATGTTCCGGCGGTTGCGGTCTCGGCCAAGTCCGGGGTCGGCATCGGCGACCTGCTGGATATGATCCTGCTGGTCTCAGAGCTCAAGGAGCTGCGGGCCAGCACAACTGGTGCGGCCCGAGGCATCGTGCTCGAGGCCCGCAAGGAGAAGGGCCGCGGCATCGTGGCTACCATGCTCATGCAGCAGGGCACGCTCCATGTCGGAGACTACTTCTTCTGTGGCTCGACCTGGGGCCGCGTACGTGCCATCAGCGATGACGCTGGCAAGCGAATCCAGGAGGCGGGTCCGTCTGATCCGGTGGAGCTGATGGGCTTCGACGGCGTGCCCGGGGCCGGCGACATCCTGCAGGTCACCGAGGGCGAGGACAAGGCACTCGAGGTGTCGGCCTACCGCTCGCAGAAGAACAAGGAGGAGTCCCTCATCGCCACCCGCAGGGTCTCGCTCGAGACGCTGTTCGATCACATGAGCGAGGACGAGACCAAGGAGCTGAACGTCGTCGTCAAGGCCGACGTGCAGGGATCGGTGGAGGTCCTCAAGGACACCCTGACCAACCTTGCGACCGACAAGGTCAAGATCAACACCCTGCATGGCTCGGTCGGCGCGGTGACAACGAACGACGTCAACCTGGCCTCGGCCTCGAACGCCATCATCATCGGCTTCAACGTCCGGCCCGAGCGTACGGCGCGCGAGCTGGCCGATTCCGAGCAGGTCGACATCCGGCTGTACACCGTCATCTACAACCTCATCGACGACGTCAAGAAGGCGATGGTGGGTCTGCTCGAGCCCGAGTACCGCGAGGTGGAGCTCGGTCATGCCGAGGTCCGCGAGGTGTTCCGGGTGCCCAAGGTGGGTGCGATCGCGGGCTCCCATGTGATCGACGGTGTCATCACCCGCAGCGCCAAGGTCCGCCTGCTTCGGGACAACGTGGTCGTCTTCGAGGGCGGCATCGCATCGCTGCGGCGGTTCAAGGACGACGCCAGCGAGGTGCGGCAGGGCTTCGAGTGCGGCATCGGCCTCGAGCGCTACCAGGACGTCAAGGCCGGCGACGTGATCGAGGCATATCGCGTCGAAGAGATCGCACCGGAGCTGTGACCCTGGCTCCGAGGGCCGGCGCGATCCTCTAGCGATCGATCCTCTTGCGATCGATCCTCTAGCGATATCGAGCGAGGACCGGCAGCTGCAGCCTCGCGGCGAGGGTGTGGAGAGTTCCATGGATCGGCAGCACAACAACGGCCCCGGGGGAAACATCCTCGAGGGCCAGAGTCCCGAGGGCCAGAGTCTTGAGGGCCAGAGTCTTGAGGGCCAGGGCCTTGAGGGCCAGGGCCTTGAGGAAAACGTCTTCGAGGGCAACGTCTTCGTGGGTGTTGCCCATCTCGAGCTTCATCTGCCCGAGGCCCGAAGCTTGAAGGAGAAGCGCAGTCTGACACGCAGCCTCGTCCAGCGAATCCGAAACCGGCACCAGGTCCTGGTCACCGAGGTCGACCACCAGAGCCTGCATCAGCGAGCCGGGTTCGCGATCTGCGGTCTCTCCACCGATGCCGTTGACCTGGAGGCCCGGCTGCAGCGTGTCTCCCGGACCGTCGATGAGACCTGGAGCGGCCATGTGCTGCGGTGGGACGTGGAGCTCATCCAGGTCTGAGCACTGTCCGGGTCTGAGCACTGTCCGGGTCTGAGCACTGTCCGGGTCTGAGCACTGTCCGAGGAAGGGAGCCGAGGTCATGGCGGCCAAGCCATTTTCCAGAAACGCACGTCTCGAGGAGGAGATCCGCAAGCTCCTTTCGGAGATGCTGCTGTTCGAGATCAAGGACCCCAGGCTCGACGGGGTCACGGTCTCTGTAATCCGGCTGTCGGCGGACCGCTCCCACTGCAAGGTGTACTTCTCGGTCATCGGCGACCCGGAGCGCGAGCGTCAGGCCGTGGATGGGTTCGATGCCGCAGGCTCCTTCCTGCGGCGCTCGATGGCGCAGCGGATGCGGCTGCGCTCGGTGCCCGAGCTCCTCTTCTTCAGGGATACGTCGTACGAGTACGGCGACCGCATGGAGCGGCTGCTCGAGAACCTGGGCACCCCAGCCGAGACAGCGACCCCAGCCGAGACAGCGACCCCAGCCGAGACAGCGACCCCAGCCGAGACAGCTGTCGATGACGGCGAGGACGAGACATGAGCGCTGCCGCCGCCACGCCGGCTGACGCCGTCGCGCGGCTGAGGCGTGCGTCGCGCGTTCTCGTTACCGGGCACCTCAACCCGGACGGGGACAGCCTTGGCTCGCAGCTGGCGCTGGCCGAGCTGGCCGAGGCGTTCGGGGTCGAGGTCGCTCTCATCGACCATGATCCGGCTCCGGCAAACCTGGCGGAGCTCCCCGGCATCGATCGGATCGAGGTACGCTCAACCTTGCCCGAGGGCTTTGCAGAGCGCTTTGACCTCGGCGCGGTCCTCGAGTGCTCGGCCTTGGATCGCTGCGGCTTTCCCGAGATCGCCCGCATCCCCTTGCTCGACATCGACCACCACAGGGGCAACGAGGGCTACGGCGAGATCTGCTACGTGGACGAGGACGCGCCCGCTGCCGGTGAGATGGTCCTGCGGATGTTCCAGGCGGCCGGGATCGAGCCATCTGAGAGAGCTGCGATGAACATGTACGTCGCCCTGACCACTGATACCGGCGACTTCAGGTACTCCAACGCGACCCCTCGGGCCTTTCGAGCCGCGGCGGCCCTGGTGGCCGCTGGTGCCTGCCCCGAGCAGGTCGCCGAGTGGGTGCACGAGCGGCGAACCGCCAGCTCGGTGCGGCTGCTCGGCGAGGCCCTGCAGACCCTGACCCTGGGCTGCCACGGCCAGGTTGCCACCCTCGCGGTCGAACGCGGGGCCTTCGAGCGCACCGGCGCCATGCCCCAGGATACCGATGGCATCATCGACGTGCCGCGCACGATCGCCGGCGTTCAGGCCGTGCTTCTGCTCAAGGAGCGGGAGCAGGGCGTTATTCGCGTCAGCCTGCGCTCGAAGGGCACCATTGATGTGGCCGCGCTGGCGGCGCGCCATGGCGGTGGCGGTCACACCAACGCCGCCGGATGTACCGTGAGCGCCGACCTGGCGAGCGTGCGGCAGATGATGACGACCGAGCTCATCGAGATGGTCGAGCAGACCGCGACCCGGGCGGGAATCCAGATGGCGGAGAACAAGACATGAGCCGAAGGCGGAACTCGCGCTGGCATGGGCTGCTTCCGGTGTACAAGAGACCCGGTCCGACCTCGCACGACGTGGTCGAGATTGGTCGCAAGGCCCTGGGCGAGCGTCGTATCGGCCACACCGGAACCCTCGATCCGTCGGCCGAAGGGCTGCTCCTGCTGTGTGTGGGCCAGGCCACCAGGCTGCAGCAGTACCTCCTCGGCTGGGACAAGATCTACCACGGCGAGGTGCGCCTCGGCGTTGCCACCACCACTTATGACGCCGAGGGCGAGCCGACCGGGCCTCGGGTCGAGCCGCCTGAGCTTGCCGGAGACACCCTGCGCGACCTGACCGCTCGCTTCAGCGGCACCATCGATCAGGCGCCGCCACTGTACTCGGCAAAGAAGGTCGCCGGCCGCAAGCTGTACGAGCTGGCGCGCTCGGGCGAGGAGGTGCCGGTCGAGCCGAAGAAGGTCACCGTGCACGAGCTTCAGCTCGAGCTGCGCGAGGCCGATCTGCTCGCCGTGACGGTGCGTGCCTCGACCGGGTTCTATGTGCGGTCACTGGCCCACGACATCGGCTCTGTGCTTGGCTGCGGCGCCCATCTGTGCCAGCTCAGGCGCGACGCCATCGGGCCTTACGACCTCGACGCCGCCCTTGCTCAGGAGATGCTGGAGTCGGCCGAGGAGCCTCAGAACGTGCTCGAGCACGAGGCGTGGATCCCGATCGAGAAGATCCAGCTTCCGTTCCCGAGCATCAGCCTCAACCCGTCAGCCGCCGACCGCTTCCGGCACGGCCAGGAGGTGATTGTCCTGCGCACCGGCAGTGAGCCGATGGCTGTCGACTCCAACGTGCTGATGCGGACCCAGGCCGGGCACGTGCTCGGGGTCGGGCGTGTCGCGCACGTCCTGGCTCGCGGGCGGACAGTGACCATTCGTCCGGCCATGGTGCTCGACAGCTCGGCGCTGCGTGGTGCATGAGGTGATGAATCTCGCCGTGGATCCCGAGTGCATCGGCCGGTGCCCAGGTGGTGCCGGACTGCGGCATTCGCCGGTCGCAACCCTGGGCGCGCCGCGGCCGAGCTGGTCTCGATCTGGTGCTTGCGACGTCATCAATACCGATCTACAAGCACGTGCTCAGCTACCGGCAGAGCCTCGCGGCGCGCACTCGATGTCGTCCGCGGGGCCGCCTCGACAGACCGCTGCCGCCACGCTCAACCTGTTGCGAGGCGGGAGCTTTCCTGGTACCGTAGGGCCGCCTCCCTGCCACCGGAGGTTCCTCGAGAACGTGGAGGAAACAACGTGAGTCATTTCGACGCTCAGAAGAGTTTGATTGTCGACGAGTACAGGACCCATGGGACCGATACCGGCTCGCCTGAGGTCCAGATTGCGCTCCTGACTCGACGCATCCAGTACCTGACCGAGCACTTCAAGATCTACAAGAAGGACTTCCACTCGCGCCGCGGCCTGCTCCGCCTTGTCGGGCGTCGCCGCCGCTTGCTCGAGTACCTGAAGAACAAGGACATCACGCGCTACCGCAACCTCATTGAGCGACTCGGGCTGCGCGGCTGAGGATAGGTTGACACCCATGGAGATTGAGAAGTCCGTCGAGATCGGCGGAAAGACACTTTCGTTTTCGACCGGCAAGATCGCGAAGCAGGCAAACGGCTCTATCGTGGTTCGCCTCGGCGACACCATCGTGCTGGTGACCGCGTGCACCGACGATACGCCGCGAGCCGGCGTCGACTTTCTGCCGCTGACCGTCGACTATCGTGAGAACGCGTACGCCGGCGGCAGGATCCCGGGCGGGTTCTTCAAGCGTGAGGGCCGGCCGACCGAGCGAGAGATCCTCACCTGCAGGGTGATCGACCGTGGTCTGCGGCCCCTGTTCCCGGACGGCTACCACAACGAGACCCAGGTCATCGCCTGGGTGCTCTCGGCCGACGACGCCAACGATCCCGACGTGCTCGGGATCTCCGGTGCATCGCTGTCCCTGATGCTGGCCAGGGAGATCCCGTTTGATCGTCCGATCGCCGGGATCCGCGTTGGTCGCATCGACGGCAGCTTCGTGCTGTTCCCCACTCATGAGGAGCGGGCAGCCAGCGACCTCGACCTTGTGGTCGCCGGAACCGAAGAGGCCGTGGTCATGGTCGAGTGCGGCGCCGGCGAGGTCTCCGAGGAGGTGATCCTCGACGCCCTCGAGCTGGCCCACACCGAGATCCGCCGGCTGATCGCGGTCCAGCGGCAGATCGTCGCCGAGGCCGGCGTCACCAAGCCCGAGTGGGTCCCGGCCGAGCCGCCGTGGCCGGCCGAGCTGCCGAAGCAGCTGGAGCGGTGGCGCGAGCCGCTGCGGACGGCCCTGCACACCCGCGGCAAGTTCGAGCAGCGGGCGGCCGTGGCCGCGGTCCGCGATCAGGCCATAGCCGAGCTCGACGAGGCCGTTGCCGAGCAGCAGACTCCGTGGGTCAAGCGACTGTTCACAGATCTGGTCAAGCAGATCACCCGCGAGACCATCCTCGACAAGCAGGAGCGGCTCGACGGCCGTCGATTCGACGAGATTCGTCCTGTCAGCTGCGAGACCGGCATGCTGCCTCGGACCCACGGCTCGGCGCTGTTTACCCGTGGCGAGACCCAGGCCATGGTGGTCTGCACGTTGGGGACGTCTGACGAGTCGCAGCTCATCGAGGCGTTTGAGGGCGAGTACCGGCAACGGTTCATGCTGCACTACAACTTTCCGCCGTTCAGCGTGCGCGAGGCCAAGTTCCTGCGCGGGCCTGGCCGGCGCGAGATCGGTCACGGTCAGCTCGCTCGTCGGGCGCTGGCCGCGGTCGTTCCGGCGGAGGATGCGTTCCTCTACAGCATCCGCGTGGTGTCGGACATCTTGGAGTCCAACGGCTCATCGTCCATGGCCACCGTGTGCGGCGGCTCCATGGCACTGATGGATGCCGGTGTGCCGATCAGCTCGGCCGTGGCCGGTGTGGCCATGGGCCTGGTCTCTGACGGTGATCGCTACGGCGTGCTCACCGACATCGCCGGCCAGGAGGATCACTACGGCGACATGGACTTCAAGGTCGCCGGCACGACCACCGGCATCACGGCCCTGCAGATGGACATCAAGGTCTCGGGCCTGAGCCGCGAGATCATGGGCAAGGCCCTGATGCAGGCCCGCGAGGGCAGGCTCTTCCTGCTCAAGACCATGGGCACTGCCATCCAGGAGCCGCGCACCGAGCTATCGCCGTATGCGCCGCGGATCTACCAGATGAAGATCCCGGTCGACCTCATCCGCAACGTGATCGGCCCCGGCGGCAAGATGATTCGGAGCATCGTCGACGCCTCGGGCGCGCGAATCAACGTCGAGGACGACGGCACGGTGCAGATCGCCACCAACGATCGCAAGGCCGCCGAGAAGGCCATGGCGATGATCGACAGCCTCACCCACGAGCCGAAGATCGGCGAGGTCTTCGACGGCGAGGTCAAGCGGATCGAGCCCTATGGCGCCTTCGTCGAGATCCTTCCGGGTCAGGACGGGTTGCTGCACATCTCCGAGGTCGCGTTCGAGCGGATCCCGGATATCCGTGACCGTCTCTCCGAGGGTGACAAGATCAAGGTGAAGATCATCGACATTGATGGCTACGACCGCATCAAGCTCTCTCACCGCTCGGTGCTCGAGGACGAGATGCGGGAGCGTGGCGAGGAGGTCCCGGAGCGGCCGAGCCGCGAGCCGGAGCGAGACCGTGGCGGAGACCGTGGTGGGCGTGGCGGTCCGCGCGATCGAGATCGCCGCGGTGGGCGTCCCGGCGGGAACCGTGGCGGCGGACGCGGCGGCGGCGGTCGCTGAGCCTCCAACCTGGTCGAGCCTGCGCCAACAGCTGAGACGAGGACGACGACCGGACCCACTGCTGGATCCTCGGTGTGCAGGGCGCGAGCCCCGGCCCCGGGGAGCCGAGGCAGGGGTCCGGAGATCTCGTTCAGGTGAACGGGCTGTAGCAGCAGCGGATGGCGCCCCGCCCGGGGCTCAGCTCCCGAAGGATGTGGTCCCTGAGGGGTGATGTCTCGGTGCCGGATGCCTCGACCTTTTGGCGCCGCAGGAATGGGCCCAGTGGCGTCGCCGTTGCGATCGAGGAACGGCGCATTCGGGCAGGCCGGGACCTCTTGGGCCCGATCAGCCACCTCAGTACCGCAGAAGGCCGGATGCCGAGGGGAGACCAGCCGATGATCCTCGTGATAGCTGCGACCAATCGCCCGGGAAGCAACACCTTGCGGGTGGCCCGCCTGGTGCGCGCCATGCTTGCAGATAGCGGATGTGAGGCCGAGCTGCTGAGCCTCGAGGAGCTGCCGCAGAGCCTCTTCGATCCTTCGAGCTACGCTGAGAAGCCGGCCGCGTTCGCTGCGATCCAGGAGAAGGTCCTGGCCATGGACGGGGTCCTCGTGGTGACCCCGGAGTACAATGGCTCATTCCCCGGAGTGATGAAGTACTTCCTTGATATGCTGAGGTTTCCGGAGAGCCTGTACGAGAAGCCAGCAGCCTTCATCGGGCTGGCGGCCGGGCGCTGGGGCGGGCTGCGGTCGGTCGAGCAGCTCGAGATGATCTTCCAGTATCGGAACGCCCACCTGTATGGCCGTCGGGTGCTGCTCCCGGGGATCGACTCGGCGCTCGACAGCGACGGGGCGCTCGTCGACCCTGAGCTGGCCTCCAGGGTGCGGCAGGCTGTCCATGGCTTCGCGCTGTTCTGCCATCGTCTCGCGTGTGAGCCGGAGAAGTGAGAGTCTATCCGAGCAAAGCGCTTGTTCCAGGTTGCAATCGGTGCATCGGCACCAAGGCCGCCGGCGTCCAGGACGACATGATAACGGGCCGGCAGACAAGGGAGAGCCAACGATGAAACGCATATCAGTTCTCATTCTGGTGCTGATGGTGGCAGGTGCTGTTGCCGCCGATACCAAGATCGTGCGCGCCAGCCACACCGACGCCGTCGAGATGATGGGTCAGAAGCGGCCGGCTCAGGACTCCGAGGTTGTCGTCTGGATCGGCCAGGACCGGATGAGCCGGGACGACGGCTCCACTGGCATGATCGTGCGCCTCGACGAGAAGAAGATGTACATCCTCGACCATGAGGGGCGGACCGCCTCGGCGATCGATCTGCCGGTCGATCTCGAGAAGCTGATGCCGCCTGGAATGGGCGCGGCCATGGCGCAGATGGCCAAGTTCGACATCAAGGTAACCCCGAGCGACGAGACGAAGACGATCGGCAAGTGGACTGCCAAGCGCTACGACATCAACATCAGCAACTCCATGATGCAGGCCACGACCGCCGTGTGGATCACCCAAGACGTCGAGCTCGACACCGACACCTATCGGCGGCTGTCGACCGAGGTCATGGCCATGCAGCCCGGCCTCGGGGAGCTGGCCGTGAAGATGCGGGAGATCGGCGGCCTCGACGTGCTGAGCGAGACCACCACCTCGATGATGGGCAAGCAGATCGGCTCCTCGGAGAAGGTCATCTCCGTTGAGGACGGCACGCCGCCGGCCGGGACCTACGAGATTCCCGAGGGCTACTCCCTCGAGAAGTTCGACTTCGCAAAGATGAGCCAGCGGCACTGACCCCCGCGTCTGAGCGCCGGTAACCGCGCTGAGCGGTGATCGGGGCAGTAATCGGGGCAGTAATCGGGGCAGTAATCGGGGCAGTAATCGGGGCAGT
>Ga0055523_10000005_pt1 | contig 14158 bp, 7 predicted proteins | sample White_ThreeSqC_D_FD_57972 | JGI IMG/M metagenome (GOLD analysis project Ga0055523, IMG submission 57972) | Wetland microbial communities from the San Francisco Bay, California, USA, that impact long-term carbon sequestration - White_ThreeSqC_D2 | ecosystem: Environmental > Aquatic > Marine >...
CGAAACCTGAGCCTCGAGACCAGGGGCTTCCCAGGTTCGCCAGGTATCTATGCCTCGAGGATATACAGCCCCTTCTTGGATCCGGTAAAACCCTAGACGAATCTGGAAATCTAGATCTTAGTTTTCCGTGCACGATCAGCTCGAGTATGGTATTCTTCTGAAAGAATAATGATCCATCGGTTGTCTTGGACGCGGCCAGGCGCGAGCTGATCTCGAGAGCACCGTTCGGTGCGGCCGGGAGCCAGCTGCGCATGTCAAGGTTAGATCTGGCTGCGTGCACCGAGACGCGGGGCATAGGTAGTGAAGTTGTGTCTGAGGGGACTCAAGCTTGCTCCGACGGACCCGGTCGCGCCGTGCTGCCGGGTCCGTCCCTGATCAACGCCTGGTGCTGTGAGGAGATCGCACTCCCGGCTATGCCGCGGTGGGGGAGGGATCCCGGGCACCTGGATCTCGGCGGAACTGGTCCATGACTGAAGGTCCATGGACCACGCTCGAGGAAGGAGAGATGTAATGTTTTCGACTTCAGGAATGAGAAAGATGATTGTTCTTGCCATGGTGCTGGCCTTGCCGGCGCTGGCGCTGGCGTTTGCACCGACGGCGCCAGGACAGGAAGGGTCGGGCGGTCCGGCGATCATTCATGCCTCTGAGCTCGACGTCCAGGGCTCACTGATCCGATATCAACGAGGCTCATCCGAGGCCGCCACGCGGCCTGGGGTCGCCGAGCTGTTCGAGCAGTACTCTGCCGACTGGGAGATCATGTGGGATGAGCGGAGCGATCTGCCGAACCTGATCTCCGGTCGCGGCATCCCGATGTTTCCTGGTGCCGGCAACGCCCTTGAGGGCTTCGCGCCGAGGTCGCTGGCCGAGGTCGAGAGCCTCGCGCGGACGTTCATGGAGCACAACAGCCGTCTGTTCGAGGCTCGTGGAAGCGAGTTCAAGCTGCGGCACGAGGGCAGCGGGAGCTTCGGCAGGAACGGCCAGCTCTGGTTCGTCGAGCTGCAGCAGTTCTACAACAACATCCCGGTCGAGGGCGCGTATCTCAGCTTCCGGTTCAACAACGGCAACCTGATTCAGTTCGGCGCCGAGCGCGTCGCTCCGATCAGCATCGATACCGACACGAAGCTGCTGCCGGAGGAGGCCCTCGAGATGGCGCTCGAGGCACTGGGCCGCAAGCGCGAGGAGGTCTCCGAGGTGCTCAAGCGCGGTGACCTCAAGATCTTCCCTGCCATGCCGACCGGCGAGGCGGCGGGCAACCGCTACAAGGGACCGTCCGGATTCGGCTATCGGCACCTGCTGGTTCGGGAGAGCATCTTCCGGCTCCAGGGTGACGACGCGACCTACCGGGCTTTAGTCGACGTGCACTCCAGGAAGGTCATCGACCTGAAGGACATCAACGAGACCATCGACGTGCGTGGCGGCATCTATCCCGAGAGCTACCTCGATACCGAGGTCGTTCAGGACTTCCAGTACGTCGCCACCTCCGGCGACAGCACGTCGCTTGACGGCGTCTACACGCGGATCAGCGACGGCTGCGGATCGATCTCGGTCTCGGACAGCAGTGACGGCTCGACCGATGGCATCATCAACCTCGGCACGAGCGGCGGCACCGACTGCACGACCCCGGGCTATGGTGGCTCAGGCAACACGCACTCGGCCCGGACCGGTCACTATCACCTGACCAACATCAACCGCATCGCCGACTCCTATCACCCGTCGAACAGCTGGCTCGACTCCAAGCTGACGGCGAACATGAACATCAACAACACCTGCAACGCCTACTGGAACGGCAGCACCGTGAACTTCTACCGTTCCGGCGGAGGCTGCGGCAACACCGGCGAGATCGCCGCGGTCTTCCTTCACGAGTGGGGTCATGGTATGGACTCCAACACCGGCGGCGGCTCAGATAGCGGCACCGGTGAGACCGTGGGCGACACGTTTGCCATGCTGTATCTGCGCTCGTCGTGTATCGGTCAGGGGTTCTACTCCGACGGCAGCGACTGCTACAACTGCGACAGCTGCTCGGGCGTGCGCGACCCGGCAGACTTCTCGTACCACGATGGAGTCTCGACCATCGCTACCCCGGCCAACGTCACCAGCAACACCGGCATCAACTGCGATCGCTGGTCGTGCCCCTACACCGGGTACATGGGCCCGATGGGCTACGAAGGCCACTGCGAGAGCTACATCTCAAGCTCGGCGATCTGGGATCTCGGTGTGGAGCTGCGTACTGCCCACGGCACCGAGACCGGCTGGGATACTTTGGAGCAGCTCTGGTACGACAGCCTGATCCCGAGCAAGCATGCGTTCGAGATCGTCTCGGGCGGCCAGTGCAACACCGCGGCGGTCACTGACGGCTGTGCCTCGAGCAACTACTACCAGGTCTTCCTGGCAGCTGACGACGACGACGGGAATCTCTCCAACGGAACCCCGAACGGCTGCCGGATCTGGGACGCGTTCAACTATCACAGCATCGCTTGCGGAAGCCGGCCAGAGTGCAGCACCGGCTGCACACCGTCGCCTGTGGCCGACGCCGGCCCGAACCAGACTATCTGCGCCGGCGATTCGGTGCAGATCGGTACCGCGGCCCTGGCCGATCACACGTACAGCTGGTCGCCTGGCGGCTACACCGTGGCCCAGCCCACGGTCTCGCCGAGTGCGACCACCACCTACACGGTGACGGCGACCACCAGCTGCGGCAGCACCACCGACTCGGTCACGGTGACCGTGGACGATGGCAGCGGCGGCGGCCTGAGCGACAACCTCGAGGGCAGCACCAGCGGCTGGTCCACTACCGGTCTGTGGCACCTGACCTCGAGCTCGTCGTGTGCCTCGCCCGGCTATGCCTCGGCGACCCATGCCTTCTACTACGGGCAGGACTCCACCTGCAACTACGACGCCGGCGACACCAGCGGCGACCTGATCTCGCCGACCATCAGCGGCATCAACTCGTCCTCGACCCTGAGCTTCGACTACTTCCGCCAGGTCGAGAGCTACAGCGGCGCATATGACACGACCACGGTCGCCGTCGAGGTTGCCGGCACGGGTAGCTGGACCACAGTCTGGTCCCGGGATTCCTCCACCGCGTCTGAGAACGCGTGGACGGCGAGCGGCACCATTGACATCAGTGCGTTCGCGGGCAGCGACATCCGTGTTCGCTTCCAGTTCGACTCCATCGACGGCAGCTACAACACCTACACCGGGTGGTTCATCGACGACGTGGTCGTCACCGGTGAGTCGCCGTGCGGCGGCAACTCGGCGCCGAACGTGACCATCACCGCACCGGCCAACGGCTCGACCTATACCGATGGCGATACTGTCAGCTTCAGCGGTACAGCGATCGACGTCGAGGATGGCACCCTGACCTCGTCACTGAGCTGGACCTCGAGCCGCGACGGTGTGATCGGCTCAGGCGGCTCGTTTGCGACCAGCACCCTTTCAGTGGGCGTACATACCATCACGGCCTCGGTGACCGACAGCGGTGGCCTGGGCGGCTCGGACTCGATCCAGGTGACCATCACCACGCCGTCGAACAACCCGCCGGCCGTCACCATCACTGCGCCGTCCGACGGCGCGGCCTACACCGTTGGCGACACCGTGAGCTTTGCGGGCACCGCGAGCGACACCGAGGACGGCGACCTGACCTCCTCGCTGAGCTGGAGCTCGAGCCTCGACGGCGTGATCGGCTCAGGTGGCTCGTTTGCGACGAGCGGCCTGTCCGAGGGCGTGCATACGATCACTGCCTCGGTGACCGATAGCGGCGGCCTGGGCGGCTCGGACTCGATCCAGGTGAGCATCAACCCGATCAGCGGCTGCCCGGCCGGCTCGATCGACTTTAGCGCCTTCAGTCTGACCAGCTATGCCGATCAGAATGTGACCAACGGCGTTGCGGTCGAGGACGGTGGCGACACCCTGCATCTGACCGGCAACACCTGGGTGCGGTCGACCAGCCTGTTCACCATCACCTCCAACACCGTGGTGGAGTTCAGCTTCGCCTCGAGCTCCGAGGGTGAGATCCACGCCATCGGGTTCGACGAGAACGACACCCTGAACGACCTCGCCCGTCACTTCCAGTACTGGGGCACTCAGGACTGGACAGGCGCCGGAAAGATCGAGTGGACGCCCAAGTACACCGGTGGCGGGGCCTACCAGTCCTACACCATCCCGGTCGGCCAGTACTACACCGGCTCCATGTACCTGGTGTTCGCCAACGATAACGACGCAGGCACCTCCAACGAGGGCCTGTACCAGTGCGTGCGCGTCTACGAGACCACCCCGCCAGCCTGTGACGTGATCGAGGGCTTCGAGTCCGGCTCGGGCGGCTGGACCAACAGTGGCACCTGCACCACCGGCGCCTTTGTTGCCGGCAGCCCGACCCTGGTCCAGGACGGCGGAGTGACCACCCAGGTCAGCGGCGCCCAGTCAGGCTCCAACGCCTGGTTCACCGCACCCAACTCGAGCGCCGGGACCGACGACGTCGACGGCGGCGTCTGCATCACGCAGTCGCCTGTCTACAACGTCACCGCCGACTCCGACGTCGAGGTCTGGTACTTCCACGGCCAGCGCGACGCCGGCGACGACCCGAGCGGCGACTACTTCGCCCTCGAGATCTCGGTCAACGGCGGCGCCTGGACCTCGCTCGCCAGCTACGGTGACGTCGCCGTCAACGCAGTCTGGACCAAGGTCACCGCCGCCGTCTCGGCCGGCGACACCGTCCAGCTCCGCGCCAGCGCCTCTGACGGCACCTACGCCGGCGACCTCGTCGAGGCCGGCCTCGACTCGATCTCGATCTGCGAGCAGTAGCCTGTAGATCGTCAACCCGGCCCTGACGGGCCTGTGATTCCGGGGAGCGCATCTGAGGATGCGCTCCCCGTTCTTGTATGTGGGTCGGGCCACGGTCTCGCCGCGGCGCAGGATCACGTAGGCTGCCGGGAGGGTGTAGAACGCGCCCACGACGAGGTCGGAGCACGGGTCGACCGAGGTCATCGGCTCGCGGCCGAGGAGCATCCAGGCGTCCAGCCCGAGCTCGTCGGGGATCTGCGTGGCCTGCTCGATCTTCTCGCGGATCATCGCTGCCTCTACCGGTTTTCAGGCATTGTAGCGATGCAATGGCCCGTCCGCGTGCGGCGCGGAGCCATAGCAGTCGCTGGTTGATCGGATTGCAGTACTATCGACCCGGGCAACCGGATGCGGAGCCGGCCGCCTCGCCGCCTCGCCGCATTGAGGAGCTGATGCCCGCGGGGCGGCGGCCGACCTGCGAGAGAGGAGCGACGACGCGTGAGGCCCAGGCACAGGTTGCAGCATCGCATTGCGCGGCATATTGCGTTTGCGGTGGTGGTGAGCCTGGTGGTGAGCGCCGTGGTGCTCGTGGTCGTCCGCCACCGGTCGATGAGCCGGTCGATGGAGGAGTCGGCGCGCACCTATACCGAGCTGGTGTGCCTGCCGGTCGCCAACGAGGTCGAGACCTTCCGCTCGGCAGGCCACGGTCGGTTGATCCCGCAGGTCCGGCGGTGGCTGCGACTCAACTCGGACATTATCCGGCTGCAGGTCGTGCACGTGGGCGGCGACATCTACCTGAAGGCTGACCGCGACTCGATCGAAACCTTTGCCGAGTGGCAACATCCACCGCGGATCGATGATCCGGAGCTGCTCGAGGAGATCCAGGGCATGGACGTGAAGGCACGCAGGATCTCGCCCGCCGGGCTGGCCTCGGTGTACCGGGTCGTCGCGCCGGTGGAGGAGGAGCTGGGGCGACGACGGGTGAGCGTGGTCGCCTACTTCAGCTATGCGAATCTCACCAGCGAGCTGATGCAGATGCTCGGCGTGGTCGGGGTGCTGCTGATCGTCAGCCTGCTGCTGGCGAATAGGGTCTCGGTGGCCCTGGCCGCGACCATTACCCGCAACCTGGAGCGCCTGCATGCCGGGGTGCGGCGGCTTCAGGAAGGGCATCTGGATGAGCGGGTGCGGGTGCTCTCCGGTGACGAGATTCAGGAGCTCGCCGAGGCGTTCAATGCCATGGCCGATGCCCAGCTCGAGACCATCGCGAGCCTCCGTGAGGCCAACCGCGAGCTGGCCTCGCTCGACCAGGCCAAGGCGGACCTTCTGGCCAACGTCTCACACGAGCTGAAGACGCCACTGACCGCGTTGCGCGGCTACCTGGAGCTGCTCGCCTCCGGCGACCTCGGCGAGCTGCCGGCCGACGCGATCCACGCCATCGAGGTGTGTCAGAAGAACATGAGCCGTCTCGGGATTCGGATCGAGGAGCTGGTCCAGCTCTCGGACCTCGAGAGCCGCCGCAGCACTGATGCGGCGCTCGAGCCGGTCGGGATCGGCGGCCTGCTCGACGGGTCGCTGGAGACCCTGATGCCGAGGATCCGCGAGAAGGGCCTCACCTGTACGCTCAACCTCGCCACCGACCTTCCCGAGGTGCGGGCCAATGCCGAGCACCTCGAGCGGGTGCTGCTCAATGTTCTCGATAATGCGGTCAAGTTCACAGCGCCGTGGGGTACCATCCGCGTCTCGGCCGAGCCCCATCTTCACAACGACCGTTCCGGGGTGCTCGTGCGGGTGGCCGACACCGGTGTGGGAATTCCCAAGCGCGAGGTCTTGAGGATCTTCGACCGGTTCCATCAGGTCGATCACAGTGTGCGGCGCCGCTATGGCGGTATGGGGCTGGGGCTGTCGCTGGTCCGCAATATCGTCGAGGCGCACCGCGGCGTAGTCTGGGCCGAGAGCGAGAGCGGTCGTGGTGCGACGTTCTTCATCTGGCTGCCCCTCCGTACCGGCGACGACTCGAGCGGCACCTATCGGGCTATCGAGGTCAGACCTGAGACCGACGCGGGCTCGACCAGTGGCAGCGGCTCGGCAGGAACGGTCGGGCGGGATGGGTGAGCTACGCCCAGTCCGTTCTGCTACACTCGGGCTGGAGTGGCTCCGGATTGGAGCCCGTCTGATGATCTGCTGCGCCGAGAGTTTTGCTGCGCCGAGAGTTTTGCAGCGCTGAGAGTTTCGCAGCGCTGAAAGATGTGGAAAGCGCCGTCCGGCGAACGAAAGAATTGAACGTCTGAAGCGATCCTGTGAAACGAGTTCTCGTAGTCGATGATGAGCCTGACGTTGCCGATCTCCTGAAGACGATCCTGAAGCGGGATGGCTTCGAGGTCGAGGTCGCAACGGGTGGGCGTGAGGCGTTGCGGAAGATGCTCGCTGCGCCTCCTGATCTGTTTGTTCTCGACCTCATGATGTCCGAGCTCGACGGCTTCGAGCTCCTCAAGCTAGTTCGCCTCGACCCGAATCTGGCCTCGATCCCTGTCATGGTCGTGTCGGCACGTTCCAGCCACCAGGACCAGATCGCGAGCCTTCAGCTCGGGGCCAACGCGTACGTCTGCAAGCCGTTCTCACCGCGGGAGCTGATCCATCAGGTCAGGCTTCTGCTCGATGCCGAGCATGAGCCGTAGCACGAGCGCGGACGACCTGAGCGCCGCCCGCGCGGTCGAGCTGCAGACGCAGCTGCTGCGGTCGCGTGCCAGCCTGTACGACCCCGGCACCCACCTGCCGACACTGCCGGCGGTCATCGACGATGTGCGTCGGATGCTCGACGACCATGCGACCGTCCACGTCTTCATGATCCGCATCGAGCAGGAGCAGAGCCTCGAGCTGGTGGTCGGCTGGGAGCGCTACGACGGCCTGCTCGGGGTCGTGGCCGAGGAGCTTCGTCAGATCCTGGGCCAGGGCATGGGACGACAGAGCCTGCTGTGCCAGGACAACGTCCGTGGCGACGTGTTCTACGTGTTCGTGGTCGATCGCGCCGAGGCTGCAAGGGTTCTGGGCCGGGCCTCGAAGGTCATCATCGTGCCGGCCCAGCTGGCGAGCGATCCCCGAATGGTGCGTTTGCGGGTGGGCCAGGGCAGTATCCGGAGGCGCGCTGTGCAGCGGACCGAGCGCTGCATCTACTCCGGGATCTCCTTGGCGCAGCTCGACTTCATCCAGCAGGGTGCGCTCTTAGACGAGGATCGTCGCAAGGAGCTGCGGCGGGTGCTCGAGCGCCGGCTTGTCAGCACCCTCTTCCAGCCGATCGTGGAGACGCCGGAGGGTGTTATCGCTGGCTATGAGGCCCTGTCCCGGGGCCCTGACGGCAGCTACCTGGAGGCCGCCGAGAGCCTGTTCGGCTTTGCCGAGCGCGCCGGCATGCTAGGGGAGATCGAGCTTTTGTGCATCGAGCGCGCGCTCGAGAACGGTCGTCGCCTCGGACCCGTACCGACACTCTTCCTGAACCTCTCGTTCCTCGGGCTCGACTACTTGGAGACCGAGGGAGGAGGGCTCGCACGCCTGGTAGCTGAGAACGCGTGGACGCCCGACCGCTGCGTGCTCGAGATCACCGAGCGAACCTGCGCGGAGAACCCGGACCAGGTCCGCGGTCGTGTGGCGGCGCTGCGTGCTCAGGGCTTCAGGATCGCCATCGACGACATGGGTACCGGCTACAGCTCCCTGCATGCGGTGGCCGATCTCCGGCCCGACTTCATCAAGCTCGACCAGATGCTGGTCCGTGACCTGGCCAACGAGCCGATCAAGCGCAATCTGGTGTCGGCCATCATGGGCTTTGCTCGGTCCACCGAGAGCCGCGTGATCGCTGAGGGTGTCGAGCGGGCCGACGAGGCCGAGGTGCTCGGCGAGCTCGGCGTCGACCTCCTGCAGGGCTACTTCTTCGGCTACCCCGAGGCAGCCGAGACTATCGCGATCCGCGGTCTCGAGGACGAGGCTCCCTGAGGGTCGAGCGCAAGGCGCAGTGCGAGTGCCGGACGGAAGCACCGAGGCGCCGGGCTGGCGGATCCAGACGACCCAGACAACCCAGACGACCCAGACAACCCAGACGACCACGCGGCAGCTCCCGAGCCCGGAAGCAGGCCGGTTTGCCTCGCTGATCGAGCCGCATCACGCTGGCGCGGTCTCGGGTCCGGCCTCGTCATCCTCGTTCTTGTCGCCGTCCTCGTTCGGCAGCGCGGGCTGTGGGCTCGGCTCGGCCCACTTCTTGACAGCCACGGCCTGCTTCATGTGATCCATGACATCAAGGGCGATCTCCTTGGTCACCGTCTCCAGCTCGACGATGCCCGGTCCGGTCAGGAGGTGGTCGAGCACGGCAGCCACCAGCCGGTCGATGCTCTCTCGGCCCTCGTCGGTCTCGAGCGTCGACACCACGGTCTCGAGCGTGGTCTCGAGCAGGACCTCGCCGACGGCGCGGACCACGGGGCGGACCACGGCCGAGGGCAGTGGGATCGAATGGAGGGTCTCGCTGCGCTGGACCGCGTGCTCGAGGTTGAGCTGGAGCAGCTCGTGCAGCTCGGCAATGGCGGCGCGGTCGGTCAGCAGGTTGCGGAGCTGCCGGGCCATCACGTGGTGGATCACGTGCCTACGAGCCCCGATAGTCTGCTCAAAGATGCGTATGTGGGTTCCGTCGCGGATCTCCTCTTGGTACTCGTTGAGGATCCGCAGCGACACCATGTCCGAGACCTCCTCGGTGATGATGTTCGAGAAGTAGGCGATGCTGCGGCTGATCAGATCGTCGCCGACCACGCTCAGCTCGCTCCGCCGCAGCCGCAGGTAGATGCCGGCGGCGCGCAGGAGCCGGAACGGCCGAAAGTAGGCGCTGGGCACCAGGCCGAGCAGGTCGTACCAGTAGAAGATCGGAAAGAAGAACCACTTGGCATAGGCATGCTTGCGGATAGCCAGGCCCCACCGCACCATGAACTCGACCCAGAACAGCAGCAGGAACGGCAGGTCGAGCAGGCAGAAGTAGTCGACGAGCTGCCCCGAGAGATCGATCTCCCGGTAGTAGTTGACGGCAAGCTGTGGCTCGAGCTCGGTCGCGAACAGCTCCAGCCGGCTCTCGAGGACCTCGGGCTGGCGCGTCCAGAGCTGCTCGATGGCCTCCTGCCGCGACTGCTCAGAGTCGAAGATCGAGCTCGGCTGGCCCAGCGCGGTCGCCATCTGGGCTCGCATCCGCTCCAGGTTCCGCGTCTGCCCAGAGCGCTCGAACGGGTTCTCCTCGATCACCCGCAGCGTCAGCTCGCGCAGCTCGGTAACCCGCTCATCGATCCGCGGCGAGCCCGGATCGAGCGCGAGCAGCTGCCGCGTCTCGGTCGCTGTCCGGATCAGCTGCTTCGTCAACGGATGATCCTCGATCCCCTTGACCGGGTCATACACCCGCGTCACCACCGGCAGGTACCTGAAGTAGATCGGCCGCACCAGCAGATAGCTGAGGTCAAAGACGATGAGCCCCAGGTTGATCAGGGCCACCCAGACCATGAGCACGTCCCACAGCAGCTTGAGGGTTAGCTTGCGGGGGCGGCGGGGTGTCTCGCGTTCCTTGATGGTGACGCCTCCTTTGCTTCGTGGCACCAGGTCGATGGCCTCGGCATCGCACGCGGGGCAGCCGACATCGCCGTCCCGGCAGCGGCGAGGGTCGGCGAATCAGGTGCTGTCGGGAGCGGTGCCCCGGCATTGTACGGTACCGCGCACCGGGAGGTACGCGCTACCGGGATGTTCTGTTGCAGAGATGGCCCCGCGCCGCCAGCTGCTCCAGCAGGCCGGGAAGGAGCAGCAGCGTGGAGAGGTAGCAGGCGACGAGAGCCGAGGCAAGGAGGATGCCGAGCAGGCGGTTCGGGCCGAGTGCGGAAAGTGCCAGGACCGAGAAGCCGAGCGCCAGCACGGAGACGTTGCAGCGGATGGCTCGGCCGGTGGTGGCGAGTGCGGCCAGCATCGCCTCCTGGTGGCGGCCGGGTGATGCCGTTGCCAGGTACGCCCGGCGATAGGCATGGGCGAGGTGCAGCGCGAGGTCGACACCGATGCCGACGGACAGGGCGCTGAACATGCTGCTGGCGATGCCCAGGGAGATACCGATGACGCCAAGTGCACCGAGCGTGATCGCGACAGCGGCTGTCGCAGGAGCGATGAGCGCGGCCGCGAGGAGGGGCCTGCGGAGAGTGGCAATCAGCAACAGGGCGATGCCGAGCAGCGTGAGCGCTATGGAGCGAAGCTGGTTGGTGACGATGGCGTGGACCACCACCATGGCGACCGGCAGGTCACCGCTGGTCCGGAGATTCACGGGCCGATGAGCGAGCAGAGCAGGCAGGCGCTGTGCGAGGTACGCGTCGAGCTCACGAGCCCGCCGGTAGTCGGCGCTCTTGACGAAGATCCGGGCCCGCGCAGTGCGTGCATCGGGCAGGAGGAGCTGTTCGAGATCCGAGACGCGCCGGATGAGGCGGACCAGGCCGGCCACGCGGATCAGTGATCGGTCTGAGATCGCCGACAGCGGCGGGTGCAGGCCGAGGGCTCCTGCCACCAGCCGGTCATGGGTGAGGTGGGAGAGCACGCCGCCCACGTGGGGGGCCTGACTCGCGACCCGGACGATCTGCTCGAGCAGGCCGATGCCGTCGCTGCTCTGGAAGTAGCCCGGTGTGTTGCTCTCGAGCACGAGGTCGTATCGGTAGGAGCCCCAGAGCTTCGCGTTGAGATCTCGCTCTGCCGTCACCAGGTCCGAGGTCGGGTCGAACCCGGAGATCCAGGAGTCCTGGACAACCAGGCGCAGGAGGCCAAGGACAGAGGCCAGCGTTAGCACGATGCCGAACACGAGGCACGCCCGAGTGTGGCGGACGACAAAGTGCTCGAACGCCAGGACCGGACGTCTCCTGCTGCTTCGCCGGTGCGCAGCTCGGAGGCTGAACCAGGACGGAGGCAGGGCCAGGATCAGGGCCGGAATCAGCGTGAAGCTCAGCACCATGGCGAGCATGATGCCGAGGGAGATGAAGAGGCCGAGGCTCCGGATCGGAGCCATGGAGGCGGAGAGGTAGGAGAGGAACCCGATGGCGGTGGTCAGCGAGGTGAGCACGATCGGGCGCTGCACAGCGCGAATGGTGGCGTCGAGTGCCGAGCGCACCTCGTCGCGCGTGGGGTCCCTGCTCTCGGCGGAAGGCCGGCTTGCGAGGCGCTGCTGCAGGTGCTCCAGAAGGTGGATCTCGTCGGTGATCGCGATCGCCATCAGGACGACCGGGAGGATGGTGGAGACCAGGGTGATCGGGACTGACCACAGCGCCATGGTCCCGAGCGTCCAGACCAGCACCACCAGGACCTCGATCAGCGGGATCACCACTCCGCCCATGGTTCGCAAAGCCAGCAGCAACAGCAGGGAGATCGCAGCGACCATTACCGGGATTAACCACTCAAGATCCTGGAGGATGCTGGCTCCCAGGAGCGTCTCGGCAACCAGGGGGCCGGTCAGCCGGATCTCGAACGGCCCTGGCTGCAGACGCTCGACCCACTCCTGGAGCTGGGTCACGAGCTCCTTGCGGCCGTGCTCCGGGGCCAGCGGGACATACAGCGCAGCTGCCCTGCCGTCGGAGGACACGAGCATCCCGTCGGCGAGCGGGTTCAGGTGGATCCGGTGAACGAGGTACTCGAGCTGGATGGGATCGTCAGGGATCCAGTCCAGGTACCTCCGAAGCGCGGGGTCGCGAAGCGAGCTGGGCGGCTCCGCCAAGCTCGCGAGGGAACGGACGCGACTGCCGTCGGCCGCGGGCACCGAGGCCGCGCCGTGGTGTGCCTCGACGAGGAACCTGAGCCCCTGCGCCGAGTCGATCGCCGGTCCTGTTGCACTGGAGGTGATCAGGATGATGACCTGCTCGGGATCGTTGAATCTCCTGCGGTCCTCGTCGGTCCCGGCGACGATCGGGTCGTCTTTTGGTAGCAGCGCCCCACCGTCGGTCTCGATGCGCAGCCGGGGCAGGAGGGAGCCGAGTAGCAACGTCATGGCCATGATGCCGCAGATCCACCGCACCGGGTGATCGCAGGTCCACCGGGCAATGGTCAGCATCGGAGGGTGCTGCATCGACCGGCTCCTGAGACCGGTCCGGGAAATGTAAGATCCCTGCGTGGCGTGCCTTCCTCTCCGGCAGCAGGCTCAGCAGACGAGAATGCTCGCAGGTGCGCTTCCGGCCACCATCGGCGCGGTCAGGGATGCGAGGTCGGCCTCGCTCAGGTCGCCAAGGCTGTCCCAGTCATCCTGGGGTGCTGCCGGAAGCACGATGTGGAGGGTGTGGTAGTCCTCCTCGAGCACGGTCAGGGCAACATCATCGGGTAGGGCGATTCCCGTCACCTCGAGGACCGCCTGCCGGGGCGCCTCGCGCAGCATCTTCAGCACGCTCGCGTCCTGCCACGCCCTGGCGATCAGGGTGGCCTCTGGGCCGGCGGCGACATCCTCAGGGCCAGGCTCGACGTCGAAGGAGCGGTGCGGGCACCTGCCGGTGACCCATGCGGCAACGGCTCGAAGATCGATGCCCAGCGTTTGCTCGATGTCCTGGTCGTCCGGCAGATTCTGGTAGGGGTTCCTCGGGATGACGAGCACCACGTGCTCGGGCGTCTCCTCGATCACGTGCACCTCGATGCTCGGCGGGAGCGTGATGCCGAGCTCCTTCTCGGCCACTGCCTTTGGGTCTGACAGAAGCCGCGCCTTGAGGGCCGGGTACTTGAGGGCCCACCGGGTGAGATCGCGCTTCAGGCCCGGGATCAGGCCGGCGACGGTCGCGTAATCGCTCGCAGAGGTGGGCTGGTGGTGCTGGCTCATTGCATTCCTCTCTTTCTGGCGCTCGACCTGATGAACGAGATGGGGATCGGCTCGAAGCGAGCACGCGCGTCCGCGCCTCCAAGAATGACCTTCCGATCGTGCTCCAGCCATGCATGGCATCGAACCGGAGCGCCCTTTGCCGCTCGGGCTGCGCCGATGCCGAGACGTGTCGCATGTCCCATCCGGGCGAGCAGCACCTGGGCCGCCAGCGCCCGGGGCAGGCAGGAGCCTGCCGGGACGAGTCGATCGGTCAGGGCCATGGCGCATCGGACCTGCTCGAGGCTCTGTGCAAACGGGCGACGGGTGCAGGCGGCGGCCGGAAGCCACCGGGCCAGCACATGGCGGACTGTCGCGGGTGAGGCGATCCGCAGGCCGAGCCGGATCCCGAGCAGCAAGGGCAGGGATCCGGCTGCGAGCCACAGGATCTGCACCAGCGACCTCCTCGCCGGTCTCGCGCCCGCTCTCGTTCGGTGCGCGCTCCTAAAGGCCACTGCTCGAGCCCTTCAGCCGGAGCGTGGGATCACCGAAGAGGATCCAGGTCCGACGCAG
>Ga0055523_10000006_pt1 | contig 13433 bp, 9 predicted proteins | sample White_ThreeSqC_D_FD_57972 | JGI IMG/M metagenome (GOLD analysis project Ga0055523, IMG submission 57972) | Wetland microbial communities from the San Francisco Bay, California, USA, that impact long-term carbon sequestration - White_ThreeSqC_D2 | ecosystem: Environmental > Aquatic > Marine >...
GGTCGCTGCCCTGCTCCTGGTCGCTGCCCTGCTCCTGGTCGCTGCCCTGCTCCTGGTCGTCGCGACGGCCGGTCCGGTCGGCTCGAGCCTGGTCAGCTTCGGCACCCGACCCGGACGCTGCCGAGCCGCTGCGCTCAGAACCCCCAGATCCCCCGGATCCCTCAGAGGTCTCAGAGCCCCCAAAGCCGTACGAGCTTCCAGATCCGTCAGAGCCGCCAGAGCCGCCAGAGCCATCAGAGCCATCCTCGAGCGCCTCGACCTCCGAGCTTTTGAGCTTGCGCATGCGAGCGACCGGCTTCGGAGCCATGCGGGTACCACGGGCGGTCACGCCGACCTCGGACAGGGTCCCGAGGTCGAAGGTGGTGCTGTTCACGCGCTGCCGCTTTCGGGGCATGAAGTCCAGGTGCAGCACATCGGCGGCATCCGACGGCAGCAGGTAGTCGATCTGACCCTTGCGGTCCTTGATCAGCTCATACTCGCGATCGCGGATGAACGCCTTGATCTGGATCTTCTTGGCATAAGCGGCGCGATCACCATCGCGGTAGACGACGGTGAACCTCGCCCCGTCCTTCTCGTCGAAGAGGTCGAGGTACAGCACCTTGCCAGGAATCAGCACCTTCTCCTCAGGGCCGATGATCCGGTAGCTGCCGTCCTTGGAGATGATGAGAATCCGGTCATACTCACTGACCGTGAGCTGGTGCTTGTCGCCCTTGACCGAGCTTCCGAAGAAGCCTGTCGTCGGATCATAAGCGAGGCGGATGTTCTGCCGCGCCACGGCCCGAACATCGACGGCCTCGAAGCCGGAGATCTCGCTGCGCCGCGGAAACTCGTTGCCGAACTTCGCCAGCAGCGACTCCAGGTACGCGATGGTGGTCTCGGTGAGCCGCTCGAGCTTGTGCTCGGCAACCGCAATGGCGGCCATCGTGCTCTCGACCTCCTTGCGGTTCTTCTCGATGTCATAAAGCGAGATGCGGCGGATCGGGATCTTGAGCAGACGCTCGATATCATCATCGTTGATGGCACGATCAAGCAGGTGCTCGAACGGCTGAAGGCCGGCATAGACCTCGAACTTGACCTCCTCGCGGGTCGTGGCCTGCTCGATGCGCTTATAGATTCGATTCTCGATGAAGATCTGCTCGAGGGTGAGCCAGTGCTTGGTATCCGCGAGCTTGCCCAGCTCGTGCTCGAGCTCCGAGCGGATGATCTCGCGCAGCTGGTCGGTGAGGAAGCACAGCACCTCGCTGACCGCCATCTCCACCGGCCGGCGATCCTTGATCAGGACGATGTTCGAGCTCAGCGAGATCTCGCAGTCGGTATGGGCGAACAGCTGGGGAATGACCTCGTCGGCATACACGCCGCGCTGCAGCCCGACCTCGATCTCCACCTGCTCGGTGGTGAAGTCGTCGATCGAGCCGACCTTGATCTTGCCCTTCTGAGCGGCGCTCTCGATGGAGGCGATGAGGCTCTCGGTGGTCGTGGAGTACGGGATCTCCCGAATCACGACGGTCTTCTCGCCTTTGGGCTCGATGCGGGCCCGGATGCGGACCTTGCCGCGGCCATCGTCGTACTCGCCGACATCGACGATGCCACCGGTCGGCATATCTGGCAGGACCTCGAACGGCTCGCCCCGAAGAATGTGGATCTGGGCCTGGAGCAGCTCGCAGAAGTTGTGCGGCAGGATGCGGGTGGACATGCCGACGGCAATGCCCTCGGCGCCGATCAGCAGGGCCACCGGCAGCTTGGCGGGCAGGGCCACCGGCTCAGAGCTTCGGCCGTCGTAGCTCGGTCTGAAGCTGGTGAGCTCCGCGTTGAACATCGTCTCCTGGGCGAGCCCTGTGAGGCGGCACTCGATGTAACGGGGCGCGGCCGCGGAGTGACCCGTGATCACGTTGCCGAAGTTGCCCTGGCGATCGATGAACAGCTCCTTGTTGGCCAGAACCACGAGCGCGTCGCCGATCGAAGCATCCCCGTGGGGGTGGAGCTTCATGGTCTCGCCGATGACGTTGGCCACCTTGTGAAACAACCCGTCGTCCATCGACTCGAGCGTGGCCAGAATGCGGCGCTGGACCGGCTTCAGGCCGTCGCGCAGATCCGGAATCGCGCGGTCCACAATCACATAGCTCGCATACTCGATGAAGTTGCGGCTCATCAAGGGCTGCAGGTTATCCATCTCGAACGGTCTTTGAGGCTTTGATGTCACGAGCAGACCCTCAGGCGATGTCCGCGATCAGGTTGTCGACGATGAAGCTCTTGCGCTCGGGGGTGTTCTTGCCCATGAAGAAGGCCAGCGCCTTGCGCACCTCCCCCATCGAGCCGGCCCGGACCTGCAAAAAGCGCCCGTCTGAGCCGATGAACTGCTTGAACTCCCTGGGGCTGATCTCTCCAAGGCCCTTGAAGCGTGTGATCTCGGCCCCGCGAAGCTCACCCAAGGCTGCCTCCCGCTCGGCCTCGGAGTAGCAGTAGCGCGTCGCCTTCTTGTTGCGGACCCTGAACAGCGGCGTCTCCAGAATGAAGACGTGACCCTTGAGAACCAGCTCCTCGAAGTAGCGCAGGAAGTAGGTCAGCAGGAGGTTGCGGATGTGCATGCCGTCGACATCAGCATCAGTGGCGATCATCACGCGGTTGTAGCGCAGGCCGTCGAGCCCGTCCTCAATGCCGAGGGCGCGCATGATGTTGTACAGCTCCTCGTTCTTGTAGATCGCCTCACGACCCTGCGAGAAGGTGTTGAGCGGCTTGCCCTTGAGCGAGTAGATGGCCTGGGTTTGCACGTCCCGCGACTGGATCATCGCACCGCCGGCCGAGTCGCCCTCGGTCAGGAAGATGGTGGTCTCCTCGCGGCGCTTGGCGCGGCTGTCCGAGAAATGGACCTTGCAGTCGATCAGCTTGGGGATCCGAATTGCCACCTTCTTGGCGCGCTCGCGGGCCTCCTTCTTGATCGCCGAAAGCTCCTTGCGCACCCGCTCGTTACTCTTGACCTTGTCGAGCAGGCGGTCGGCCGTCTTTGGGTTCTTGTGCAGCCACAGCACCACCTGGTCCTTGACCTGGGAGACGATCCACGGCCGCACGTCGGTCGAGCCGAGCTTGTTCTTGGTCTGCGACTCGAAGACCGGATCCTGGATCTTGACCGCGATCGCACCGATCAGCCCATCACGCACGTCCTCGCCGGCAAACCCGTTGCGGGCGAACTCGTTGACGCCCTTGAGCATGCCCTCCCGAAAGGCGCTCTGGTGGGTGCCACCGTCGTTGGTGTACTGGCCGTTGACGAAGCTGAAGTAGGTCTCGCCGTATGAGTGGGTATGGGTGAAGGCGAACTCCAGACGATCCGACTGGCAGTGCATGACGTCGTACACCCTGGTCTCGGCGCCGAGCTCCTCCTCGAGAAGATCAGCCAGGCCGTTCCGGCTCCAGAACTTGCGCCCGTTGTAGACAAGGCTCAGCCCGGAGTTGAGGTAGGCGTAGTAGCGCAGCCTGTGCTCGATCAGCTCCTCGTGCCACTCGAACTCGTTGAAGATCTCACGATCCGGCACAAAGCGGATCAGGGTGCCGTCCAGCGCCTTGGAGTCGGTGCCTGACTCGGTGGCCTGCTCCTTGCCGCGGGCGAACACGGCGCGGCTGAACTTGCCACCGCGAAAGCTCACCACCTCGAACTCGCTCGACAAGGCATTGACCGCCTTGTTGCCGACGCCGTTCAGGCCGACAGAGAACTGGAACACGTCGTCGTTGTACTTGCCACCGGTGTTGATCTTCGACACGCACTCGACGACCTTGCCCAGGGGAATGCCACGGCCGTAGTCACGGATCGTGATCTCGTCACCCTCGCGGCTGATATCGACCTTGCGGCCGTGGCCCATGATGAACTCGTCCACCGCGTTGTCGATAACCTCCTTGAGCATCACGTAGATGCCGTCGGCCGCGCTGGACCCGTCACCGATCCGACCGATGTACATGCCGGTGCGCAAACGAATGTGCTCGAGCGCATCGAGGGTCTGGATCGCCTTCTCGTCGTAGACCACCTGCTTGCGTGCCATACGCCTCAGTTACGCCCCTTTCTTCGGGGCACAGCATACCACTTGCCGGCCCTCACCGGAGCCCGCCGCGCCTGCCCTGTGACCGGCGTGGGCCGTGCTCTCGGTCAGGGCCAATCACCTGAGACGAGCAGCCCAGCACGAGCAGGCTAGAACGAGTAGCTCAGGCCGACCAGGCCCAGAAATGCCTGGCGAGCATCGACGATGGGGCTCGCGCGGACCTCATCGGCCAGGCGCTCGACCTGCGCCAGCACGAGCAGACCCACGTGAGGCGAGACTCGGTACAGCGTCATCACTCCCAGCTGCAGCTGAATGGCCGCACGGCCCTCATAGGCAGGTCGCTCGGGCAGGGACTCGGTCGGACGGACGCCGTAGTAGTAGTTTATGAGGTCGTCGCTCTGCCAGACCGCGGCCAGGCTCGGCCTCAGGAGCAGACGCCCGCCCGCGAGCCGCCTGCCGAGCCGGAGCTCGACAGCGGCCTCCAGGCCATCGCTGCGACCGAGCACGTCTGCCGTGACCCTGGCGCCGAGCTCGGCCCGGCCCAGCCGCACCTCGCCGATCGCCAGCTCGCCGAGCTGCCAGGTCGCCGCAAGACCGGCGTCGAGCGACCGGCGCCGGTCTGCCATGCCGCGCAGCAGGGGCGAGTCCTCGGCATCGAAGCCGTCAAGTCGCGCCCGGAGCACGGCATCGAGGCCGAGGCGCTCCCCGCGGGCCAGGTGGTAGCGCAGACCGAGGCCCTCGAACGAGAGCCTTTCCGAGCGGTACTGGACCAGAGGCACGACGCGGGTCTCGTTCGAGGCGCCGACATATGGCTCTGGCGAGCTGAGCACGGCCAGGCCCAGGGACCAGCGCGGCTCCCGAGCGGCGCCGTCCTGCCACGAGGTGGTGGCGCCGGCATCCTCGTCCCCTGCCTTCTCCTGAGTCTGCTCCTGGGCCCAGCAGCTCAGCGGCAGCGCGAGGCTCGCGGCTCCACCCAGCGCCAGGCACAGCACCAGGCACTGCATCAGGCACTGCATCAGGCACTGCATCAGGCGAGACGCGCTTGGAGAGGTCACGGTCACACCCAACCTCGAGCTTCGGCTTGCATGTCTTGCCTGGTCTGCACCGCTCATGAGCGCTCCCCCTCAACGACGACACGGCCTGTACCCGTCTGGACCTCTGCAGATATTGGGCCTCTTCGGATATTGGGCCTCTTCGGAAATATCGTCGTCGAGTGGGCAACCGGTGGCCGACCGCGAAGCTTCCCCGGCCGCTCGAATGCCTGCGCTGTCTCAGCCTGGTGGCGAGGTGACGCCGAACTCGACCCGCATTCTGCGGTCGGCGACCTTCAGCGCCTGCTTCGTCGGCATCGGCTCGCCCGGATGCGGCGTGTAGGCAGGCAGCTGGAACGGCCACGGGAGCTCGGTCAGGTCGAGGTCGGCTGGCGTGGTCACGGCAGTCGGCTCGGTTCCGGCGAGAAATGCCTCGCGCACGACCTCGCGGCTGGCATCGCACGGCAGCAGTCCCGTATCGGCATCGACCTTCGTCAGCACCACGCCGGCCGGCACTGGAAACGTCGCGGCCCGGACCTCGTCGGTGACCGACTCGGCGTAGCCCTCAATGAACCGCCGCCAGATAGGCAACGCGGCCCGGCTGCCCGACATGTGCCGTCCGATCGGTGTGTTGTCGTCCCGACCCACCCAGACACCGATGGTCACCGATGGCGTCATGCCGACGAACCAGGCGTCGGTGTAGTCATCGGTGGTCCCGGTCTTGCCGGCCAGGTCGAGCTCGACCGAGGCCAGCGAGCGGGCGGTCCCACGGTCGACGACACCGCGCAGCACGTTGAGCATCAGGTAGGCCATCGGGGCTGAGACGACGCGCTTGCTGCGTGGGATCACCTGCTCGAGCAGGCGACCGTCCCGGTCACGGGCCTCGTTGACCACGTGGACATCGGGCAGCTCGCCAAGCCCACCGATGGCCGCGTAGGCCCGCGTCAGCTCGATCAGCCGGACGCCAAAGGCGCCCAGGGCCATCGAAGGATAGGGCTCGAGCGCGGAGCTGATGCCAAGCCGGCGAGCTGTATCGATGACCCGCTGAGGGCCGACGAGCTCCTGCAGCTTCACCGCAGTCGCGTTGTAGCTCAGCTCCACGGCCCGGCGCAGCGTGGTGATGCCGTAGTAGGCCGGGTAGAAGTTCTTCGGGCAGTAGGTCAGCGCACCGCCCGCTCCGGGAAGCAGGAACGGTGCATCGAGCAGGGTGTCGGCCGGGGTCATCCCGTGCTCGAAGGCTGTCAGGTACACAACCGGCTTGAACGCCGAGCCGCACTGGCGGACCGCCTGGGTGGCACGGTTGAACTCGGAGCGGGCAAAATCGAACCCGCCTACAAGGGCGAGCACAGCGCCGGTGTGGGTATCCAGCACCACCAGCGCCCCCTCAACGGCCGGCTCCTGCAGCAGCTCGACCTCCACCCCGGGCCCACCCTCGACAGGCGCCTCGGCACGACCTTGGGCCATACTCTCGCGCGGGCTCTGGGGCAGGCTCTCGGGCAGGCGTACGAGCACGATGTCGCCGGGCGAGAGAATGCTCTCGAGGGACGATGCCCTGGTCCAGCGTGCCGACGAGCGCGGGATCGTGGCCTCGATGTCGGCCACCCGCACTCTGGCCGAGTCGGTCGAGACCGAGCGGACCACTGCCTGCACCATCGAGCCCGGAACAAGACGGTCGCTGGTCCACGACGGATCGTGGTACGACTCGAGGTCCTCGTCAGCGCCGAGCCGCGGCGGATCGCGCCAGCCGAGGCCCTCGTCAAGCGCGACCAGGCCCTCGCGTACCGCATCCTCGGCGAGCTGCTGCAGTCGGGAATCGACGGTGACGCGAACCTTCAGGCCGCCGGCATAGACCGCCTCCTGGCCATAGGTCGCGACCAGCTCCTGGCGGATCTGCTCGAGCACATGCGAGGCCGGGCCAGCGCCGGTACGCCGCGGCACCACCACCAGGGGCCGTTTCACGGCCTGGCTGTAGGCCGCCTCATCGATCGTCCCGAGCTCGAGCATCGTCGCCAGCACCCTGTCGCGGCGGGCCTTGGCAGCCTCTGGCTGGGTGGTCGGGTTGAACTTGCGCTCCGGGCTCGGAATCATGGCTGCCAGCAGCGCCTGCTCAGCCCTGTCGAGCTCGCCGACCGGGCGATCGAAGTAAGCCCGGGCCGCTGCCTCGACCCCGTAGGCACCGCGACCGAAGTAGATCAGGTTGGCGTAGCGGGTGAGAATCTGGTCCTTGGTGAGGCGCTTCTCCAGGTTGATGGCGAGCAGGGCCTCACGGATCTTCCGGCCCAGGGTCAGGTCGCGGGTGAGGAACAGGTTGAGCGCAAGCTGCTGGGTGATGGTCGAGCCACCACCGGCCCCGCCCAGCCGGCCGGTCATCACGCTGCCGACCACGGCCCGGGCTATGCCACGCCAGGACACACCCCCGTGCGAGTAGAAACGCTCGTCCTCACCAGCCACGATGGCATTCTTGAGGTCGATCGGGATCTCCTCAGGCGGCAGCTCGATCCTCCGCTTGGCGGCGAACGAGCCGATGACACTGCCATCGGCGCCGATGACCCGCGTCGCGCTCTCAGGACGCAGGCGCGGCAAGGTATCGAGCAGAGGCGTATGGAAGGCCCTGCCGACGGTCCAGCCGGTGATCGCACCGACGAGAATGCCGCCGGCGGCCGCCCAGGACGCCCACACCGCGAGCTGTGAGAGACGGGCATTCATCAGGCATAGCCTACTATAGAAGCCACCTGCTCAGGCCGACCGGTGACAGGATCGGACCGGAGGTGATGCGTCACGGATCACACGCGGATCACACGCGGATCACACGCGGCACTCTCGTGGGACCGCGGTCGATCCGGCTGCCGGGCAGCGGTGAGGAGCCGTGATCTCGGCTGCGCGCCGGGACCGGCCAGACGAGGCCGAGATCTGCTCGAGGTCAAGCCGCGGCCGGGACGAGATGCCGAGGGTCGGCTGCTCAGGTGCGCGAGCCAGGTCTCGGGGGCCCGGGTGCAGTCAGCTCGCCCGGCTCGGGTGCCTCGGCGATGTGCGACGAGATCTCCTCGATGAAGCGCGAGACCTGAATCGGCTTGGCGATGTACCCGTCGCAGCCGCCAGCCAGGAAACGCTCACGATCGCCCCGCATGGCGTGGGCCGTGAGGGCGATGATCGGGATCCGGCTGAGCTCCTCGCGGGCCCGGAACTCGCCGACAAGCGTCAGGCCATCGGTTCCAGGTAGCTGGATATCCATCAGGATCAGATCAGGAATGGTCTCGCTCAGCTCGGCACGAGCCGCATCGGCGTCCATGGCCGAGCGCACATCCGCACCAGCCTCCTCCAGCAGGTACTGCACCAGCTCGAGGTTCTGCTCGTTGTCCTCAATGACAAGAATTACCGCTCCGGGTCGCATCAACCGACTCCCTCGCACGATGATCTCTCGCCAGGCCCATGGAAGGACACCTCGTCGTCCGGGCTCGAGGGCGGATCGGCGCGCCGCGCCATCAGACCCTCGACCGCAGCAACGAGTGCAGCCTGCGAAGTAGACGCCTTTCTCAGGTATGCCTCGATGTTCCCGTTCAGTCGGCCACGCTCCTCGCGCGTCAGCTCCTTGGCGGTGAGCGCGATGATCGGCAGACCCGCGGTCTCGGGATCCTGGCGCAACGCACTGGCCACCTCGAAGCCGTCCATGGCGTTCATCACCAGGTCGAGGATGAGCAGATCCGGATGGTGCTCCCGGGCCAGCGCAAGGCCCTCATCGCCGCTGGTAGCGTGCAGCAGGTGATAGCCGCGCGGCGCCAGCTCGGCATCGAGGATCTCGTGCGATGCCGGATCGTCGTCGATGACGAGGACCTTGGCTCCGGCCGCTCGACACGGATCAGTCAGCTGCCGCAGCCGCTCGCTCAAAAGCCGGCCCTCGACCGGCTTGACGAAGTAGTCGTCCGCACCGAGCGTCAGCCCCAGCTCGCGGGTCTCGAGCAGGGTGACGATGATCACCGGGATGGCGCGCAGCCGGGGCTCGCCTTTGAGGTGCTTGAGGACCTCCCAGCCGTCGATCCCGGGCAGGACGATATCGAGGATGATCGCCGCGGGCGGTGCCACCCTCACCATCTCGAGGGCCTCCTCGCCGTTGTGGGCCCGCACCGGCGTGTACTCGGTGAGTGCCAGCTGCTCGGCGATCTTCTGATACGCGTCGGTGTCGTCCTCGACCACTAGAATGGCGCGATCGCTGGTGATCCGGACCACCGGCCCCTCGAAGCTCACGTGCTCCCGTGCCGGCTCGGCCATGACCTCACGCGGCAGCACCACCGTGAAAGTACTGCCGCGACCCGGCTCGCTGTCCAGCGTGATGACGCCCTTGTGCAGCTCGACGAAGCGCTTGACCAGCGCCAGGCCGAGCCCGGCACCTTCGTACAGGCGGTGGGAGCTGCCGTCGACCTGACGGAACTCCTCGAAGATGACCCGCTGGTGCCGCGGCTCGATGCCGATACCGTGATCGGAGACAGAGAAGAGAACCGCAGTGCACCCGAACGGCGACTGCTCGGCATCGAGCGCTCGAACCGTGATCCGCACCGGCGACGCCTCGGGCGAGAACTTGATCGCATTCGACAGCAGGTTATACAGGATCTGCTTGAGGCGGGCCGGGTCGGCGACCATGGTGACCGGTGGCGACGGCAGCACTGTCTCGATCGTGGCCTCGCGCGGCTTGAGGTTGCCACGCGCGATCGCGACCACGCCTCTGACCAGCGTGTCGACCTGCACCGTGGCCGGCTGCAGCTCCATCCTTCCGACCTCGATCTTCGCGAGATCGAGGATGTCGTTGATCAGCTCGAGCAGCTGTCGACCCGAGCTGTGGATATGGCCGAGGAAGCGGCTGTGCGGGCTCTCGAGCCCCTCGGGCGGCCGGCTCAGCAGCAGCTCCGAGAAGCCGATGATCGAGTTCAGCGGGGTGCGCAGCTCATGGCTCATGTTGGCCAGGAACTGGCTCTTGAGCTGGCCGGCCTCGCGCAGCTCGAGGTTCGCCACCTGCAGGGCACGCGTCCGCAGATCGAGCTCACCGGCCAGCCGCTGCAGCTCGTCGACCTGACGTCGCTCCTCGTTCCGCATGGCACTGATCTGGCGCTGCCGACGGTCCAGGTGGGTCACTCCACGCAAAAAGAAGAACGATGCGGCATACATGAACACCATGTTCGCGAGAGGCCGGTACATCTCTGGGCCGGGTCCACTGACATCGCCCCGCCACCACAGCAGCCCGAGGTAACACGCCGTATCGAGCACCGCGATGACGAATGCACCGGTCTCTCCTGAGACGAATGCCGCCGCGCTGATATTCGCCAGATACCAAGGGAACCACGGGCTGTCGATGCCGCCGCTGAGATGGATGGCCCAGGTGATGAGCACCATGTCGCAGATCAGCCAGGGCGGGGAAAGATCTCGGAAACGGCGGCGGGCGCGCTGCTGGCGATACAGCAGATAGATCGTCCCTGTCGAGGCGTACGCAAGCAGGAGCACGACGAGGATCTGTACCCAGCTGGCATCGACGAAGTCGAGCCAGATAGCGGTCAGGCCGAACGCGCCAGCGAGGGTGTAGACCGTGGCGCGGCTTCTCTGAATGGCCAGGCCAAGGCGAATCCGCTCCTGGTCATGACGCGCTGCGCGGCGTCCGGCACCCTCCGATGCACTCTTGCTCATCACGTGTTCGATCGCCTCACTCCCACTGAGACATCACCAGGGCGCCGCTTTCTACGCTCATGTCCCACCGTACCGGGCGGTCGCGATCGTGCCGGTCTCGTACATCCCGGCTGACGCCAACGAAAGCAGGCCGAAGCCTCAGGCCATCTGAACGGCCCCATTCGCACTGGTGATCCCAGTCGCGGTACCGCGCTCTGCTTCATGCCAGGACAGAGCTGTCGACGCTCCGCACCGACGATTATAGCAGCCTTGCTGCCATTTTCTGGGCAGGGAGTCGACATTACCTCACGTAAGCTCATCCCATGCACCAGAGACCGCCTTCCAGACACCAGCCCCGTCTTGTCGCAAGCACGCTACTGCCAGGCCGCGCTCTGCAGCCTTCCTCTGCAGCTGTGCTCTGCCGCAGCTGTGCTCTGCAGCTGTGGCGGCGCACTCCCTGACGCACATGCGCACACCCCCGGCGCGACGGCGATTGCACGCCAGCACGCCCCCCCCGCCGTCATTGAGGCGGAGAAAGCCTGCCCGCGGCATGCCTCGGGCCTTCGCTACATCCGCGCAACCTCTCTCGGCACGAGCGCGCTAACAGCGGCCAGAAGCGAGCCGTCGTCAAGAGGTCGGGTCAGGGCACGCCGAACACCGACCGCCGAGCTCATCCTGACCCAGGCAGAGGCAGATAGGCCGGACTTGGCGGAGTCCTGCTCCTCAGGCGGGCACAGGGCGATCACATGGATATCGCCGTAATGGCACCGCAGCCCCTGAATAAATCCGAGGGCCTCCTGATTCGGCAGACCGAGATCGGCGATAACGACATCAGCAGGATTGTGGGCGAAGAGCCGGCTGGCCGTGTGATGCGAGGACGCTGCCTCGACCGCGTGCCCGGCGGACTGCAGGAGGCGGAGCAGCTTCAGGCATTCATCTCCCTCCTGCTGAACGAGCAGTATTCTCGCCATCATAGGCTCCGTTTCGTTTATCGACATCGTTTGTCAAGACTCATTCATCGTTCACTGCGTCAATCATCTACTGCGTCGGTCGGCGATAGAGGCGCCCCAAGGCCGCCACGGCCTCCACTCGTCCTCTTTCGACCGAGCCCGCTCAACCCATGGCCGCGTTGCTCCGGAGTCACCATTTCGGTTGCCACCATGTCGGTTGCCATCTTCTCCCGCCACCTTCTCTGCAACTCCGCACGCAGCACCATGGCGGCGGCGGGCTGACCCCACCCTGCCCTATTCGCTGGCGAAGCTTCAGTTACGTGGCACCTCTCTGTTCATGACCAGTATATGTAAGAACGGTCATCTTGTCAATTTCAGCATTTAGATTTTGATATCCGTATTTATTTTTATATTTATATTAGAACTGTAAATACATTCTGCTTGTAGAGAGCTGGAAATTGCCCTCCGCCTCTTGGCCGCGCATCTTGGCTGCGCAGCTTCCCGATCGGGCTCGTGGATGATCCAAGGGCGCCTGTCGAAGATCCTGGTACCCTCAGCTCTGTATCGCGCCGCGATCTCGGGCCTATATACTGTTCCCCTCTTCATTATTATCATGATTTTTCAGGTTAATCGAGATAAGAAAATATTTTTGTTTTTCGTAATAGATAATTTTTAGCTAATGTTTTATCTTTTCCACTTTTCTTCGATGGCTACCTCGAGCATCTGTGACGGAGCGCACGTTTGACCCCGAACCGTCCAGAGCTTCTCTCAGAGACCAGACATCCGCGAAAGGGCTGGTCTGGCACCACCTGGCATTTGCCTGGAATACGCAGGAGCTCTGAATCGTCACCAGATGGCGGCACGACCAATCGAAGGCATGACCGTTCAGTCTTAGGAATTCGATGCCTCCAGCGACCCGCACTGTCGTCGGCGATGCCGAAAGGGGTGGCTCGATAGACATTTTGGGCTATATTGCTACTATGTTCGAAGGGAGCAGGCATACCCATACGGGTTCCACCGATATCCTCTGCGACGGCACAACCACTCTGGATAACTATTGAAATACCACAACTTGAACGACTGTTCCAGATGGTCGAGGAGAGCCGTCCCGACGCATGGCCTCTTGCAAACGAGTGCGAATCACTGAAAAAATCGGCCAACAATATGGAACGCCCGCAACTTGCGGGTGGAGAAAAGGGAGAAACATGAGCGTAGACATCAACAAAAGAGCCCTAACGACCGGAGATATCGCGAAGCTGTGCGGAGTCAACTTCCGTACCGTGATCCGGTGGATCCAGCGAGGTCACCTCCGGGCCTTCCAGCTTCCAGGCCGCGGAGACAACCGAGTGCTGATGGCTGACTTTCTGAAGTTCCTGCGCGAGAACAAGATGCCGATCCCCGAGGAGCTCAAGGTCACGTCGCGCCGGGTTCTCATCGTCGAGGACGAGGAGAAGATGGCCAACACCATCCAACGCGCTTTGAAGCGCAGGGGATTCGAGACGCAGATCGCCGTTGACGGCTTCAGCGCCGGCACCCTGGTGTCGACATTCGAGCCGACGGTGATGACTCTCGACCTCAACATGCCCGGCCTCGGCGGCCTGGAGGTCCTGAAGAACGTACGTGCCAACCCCGAGCTCGCCCAGGTCAAGGTGCTGGTCGTCTCGGCCATGCCGGACGAGGACCTCAAGCTGGCCATGGCTGCGGGTGCCGACGATGTCATGAAGAAGCCCTTCAAGAACGAGGCTCTCGCGGACAAGGTCGCCGACCTCGCCGGCCTG
>Ga0055523_10000007_pt1 | contig 12868 bp, 6 predicted proteins | sample White_ThreeSqC_D_FD_57972 | JGI IMG/M metagenome (GOLD analysis project Ga0055523, IMG submission 57972) | Wetland microbial communities from the San Francisco Bay, California, USA, that impact long-term carbon sequestration - White_ThreeSqC_D2 | ecosystem: Environmental > Aquatic > Marine >...
CCGGTGAGCTGCGATATCGTGGTCACCGTCGACCCCGCCGCTACCGGAACGATAGAGAACACGGCCGTGGTCGCGGCGAGCGGTACCGATCCGGTGCCGACTGACAACGACTCGACCTTCACCGTCAGAATCGGCATGGACGTTCCCACCCTCGGCACCTCGGGTGCGATTCTCTTCGCCCTGCTGATCCTGGCCGCTGGTGTGCTTGCGTTCCGACGGCTGACCTGAGGCAGCAACGCCGGCCAGGATCACGAGCCTGGCCACCTTGAGCTTTGAGCTTGACCACGGGCCGCGTCCAGATGACGCGGCCCGTGCTCTGTCAGGCTACGTCGAGGATCTCGCGAATGAGGGCGAGCCGAAGATGCTGTACAGCTGGGATGCGAGAGGGTGAAGCTACCTCTGCGCCGGCCCTCACGAGCGGGAAGCAGCCTCAGCAGCGGCGGCGAAGCGCGCCATGATGGTGGCAACCGGCTCGACCTCGCTGATGCCGGCGACGCTCTTGCCGGCCTGGAAGTAGTCACGGTGGGACATGCCGCGGCGGGCCGAGCGCTTGAGCTGGCGGAGCGAGCGCAGCGAGTAGAGCAGGCGCATCCAGTGCTTGGTCCTGGAGTTGGCGAGCAGCCAGCCGGCAATCGGTCCGGCCTCGGTGCCGACCTGCTCGACCCGGGCTGTCCGGATGACCGCCACCGGGACGCCGGTGATCTTGCGGCTGAGCACGATGTCGTCCTCGCCGGCATCGATGATGGCCCGCTTGTAGGAGTCGGGTGACGAGCACTCGGCAGTAGCGATGAGCCGGGTGCCGATCTGAATGCCGGCATAGCCGAGGCGCAGCGCCTCGACATAGGGTCCGGCATCGCCGACGCCGCCCGCGCAGACGACCGGCAGGCCGAGATCGACCAGGTCGTCGTACAGCTCCTCGGCGGTCCGCTGGCCGGCATGGCCGCCGGCCCTGCAGTTCACCGCGATGAGCCCGTCGACGCCGGCATCGACCGCCTTGAGGGCCCACCTGCGCTCGGTCACGTCGTGGTAGACGATGCCGCCCAGGGGCCGGACCCGCTCGACGATCCAACGCGGGTTGCCCAACGAGCTGACAAAGAAGCGGACGCCCTCCTCAAGCGCGATCTCCAGCCACTGCTGCATGCGCTCGAGGTACCGCTTCGACGACTTCTCGGTGAGCACGTTCATCCCGATCGGCCGCGAGGTAAGCGCCCTGATCTGGCGGATGCCCTCGCGCAGATCGAGCCCGAGGACATAGACCAGCGTCAGCGGCTGCAGGATCCCGATGCCTCCGGCCTCCGACACTGCCGCCACCAGCTCCGGGTTCGAGCACGGGTACATGGCGCCGCCGATAATCGGAAGCTCGACGCCTGCGTCGCGCGTGAGCCGGGTGATCTGATCCATCCTGGTCCTCCTGGGCCGTGGCCCTGGTCGTCTGCGAAGATGCTAGCAGAGTACGCTGGGCGCATGTGCCGTGCAGCCATGCAATCAGCCGCCCGGAGCCTGGCTGGCGGTTGGCTCGAGGGTGCGGCCCCGTGGCATGGTCCCTGTGACAAAATGGTGCGGCTCAGCTCCTGATCAGGGCAGCCGGGCGTCGGTCTGTAGTCTGCGAGCGCACCCGGCCAGGACCGCCCGTCCGTTCTGGTTCTTCTGCTGTACCTGGGGGAAGACCTGGCGCTCAATCAGTGGTAGTCTTCTCAAGACGAGAGCCGACGTTGGTGGAGATTCCGAGATCCGCTCCGGATCGCTGGTACGACCCGGGCTCGGGTCGGGTCTCGGGTTGGGCAGCGCCCGCTGGCACCTTGGGTCGCTGGCCGTAGCTGTTCATTTGGCTCGGTGCTGCGGCGTGGGTGGCTGCCCGCCAGACGTGAGGTGCCGAGCTTCCCGACGGGGGCAATGGGCCCGGGTACAGGAGGAGCGTCGATGAGCAGAGCGGATTTGAGTCGTCTCAGTGAAGAGATCAACCACAACCACGGCCTTCGGATGGCGCTGGAGGACCTTGGCGGACAGCCGGACGAGATCGTGCGCTGGGCCAGGGTCAAGGGCTATGAGCTCACGCCGGACGAGGTCGAGGGCCTGAGCGTTGCCGAGGAGCTGTCGGATGATGACCTGGATGCAGTGGCCGGCGGCTGGACCGGGGAGCCGGATCCCGGCACTGGTGGTTGAGGCCTGAGCTCGATCCGGGTGTGAGCCTTCTGCCGTGGCTCCGCATCGCCGGAGGTCGGCTGGGCCCATCCATGGTCTCGCCTGCTGCCAGCGATCGGCTGCTGGCAGCAGGTAGCAAGCTTCCTGCCGGGTGCCTGGTGGCACTGGAGCTGCGCCTGGAGGCAGGCGAGTGCCAGGTCGACCTCGCCTACCAGGTGCGAACACCCGCCGAGGCCACGGCAGTCGCGGCGCGCCTCAGACATGCACCCTCGCAAGCCCTACTGCTGCGGTGGGCCGCCGCCGACGGCACGGTCGAGCCGATCGAGTCCTTCTGGCTCGAGCACGATCTTCCTGAAACACAGCCTGAAACACAGCCTGAAACACAGCCTGAGACACAGCCGGGGACCCGGCCCGATGCTCCAGAGCTTGCGGGCGGCCCGAGCAGCACCCGGTCAAGCAGAGCCGCGGGAGCCTGCATCCTCATTGCCAAGCTCCGGCGCGAGACGACCCCGCGGTGGCTGGTCGAGGCACTGCTTCCGGCCATGCTCGGCGCGGAGCCGAGCCGATCGGAGCGAACGCTGGTGCTCGATGCCTGTGCCAGGGTACCCGTCACCGGTCGACCGCTGTACGTCTTTGCACTTCACGGGCGTGCCGGTGCAAGGCTACGGCTCGAGCTGATCGGGCTCGCTCCCACGGCGATGCAGCGCTACCTTGAGGAGCTTGCCCCGGAGGTCGCACCGGCGCTCGACGGGATCGACCAGCTGGTTGGTGGTGCTGATCGCTATCATCTCTCGTTTGATATCGGGCCTGGGCCGTCGATCGGGGCGCGGGTGGGGGTGGAGACGTCATTTAGACACCAGCCCGACCGTGAGCCGGGCTGGACGGCCATGCTCGATCGGCTTGTCCAGGCCGGGCTCTGCTGCCCGGAGCGGGCTGCGGCGCTGCTGCGGTGGCCTGGGCTTGACGGACCGCGTCAGCTAGGGCATTCATGGCCATCTGGGCACGATGATCTGCCGCTCCCAGGGCGGCTGGTACGCTGCCTCAGCCATGTCAAGCTGGTCTGTCGGCCAGGGGCCGAGCCGCGCGCAAAGGCGTATCTCGTCCTGCAGTACCTGCCGCGTGCCACGACCACCCACAGGCTCGTGACCTCGTCCGGGCGAGAGCCCGATGTCGGGTCTCCAAGTGGATCATCTGCTCCGAGTTGCTCAGGCGCCCGGGCCCTGACTCAGCTCGTCGACCGCCACGCCCAGCTCACCTGCCGTCTCCAGAACCCGGACCACATAGCGTGAGGCGCCAAGCTCGCTGAAGATGCGATGGGCCTCAGACAGGTGGCGTGCGACATCGCCGGTGCCTGCGGCATGGTCCAGCACGGCCAGCTCGAGATGGGCTCGCGCCACCTCCAGCGGCACGGCGAGGGTCTCGAAGCGGTCGAGCGCCGCGGTCAGGTGCTCGGCTGCGGGCTCGATGCGGCCCGCGGCCAGCTGGGCCTGACCGAGGGAGCGCTCGGCGAGGCCGACACCAAACCAGAACCGGGCCTGGGTGGTGATCTCGATTGCCCGCCGCGCGGCGTCGGCTGCCTCGTCAACCCGGTCGGCGAGCAGGTATGCCTCGCCGAGATGGGCCAGGAACCAGCCGTGCAGCTGCTGCATGCCGGTACCTTCGAGGCGGGCGACGGCATCCTCGAGCGTAGCGATGGCCCGGTCGCGGTCGCGCATCTCGAGGTAGGCATAGCCGAGGAAGCCGGTGGCGGCTGCCGTGTTGAGGGGGTCCCTGGCGCGCTCGACACCACCGCGACACTCCTCGATGCCCTGCTCCCACCTGCCGGCCGATGCCTGGAAGTACCCAGTGCTCCAGGAGGTGTCGAGACGGGGATCGTCGAGGGCCTCGCCGATGGTACGGGCATTGGCCATGGCAGCCAGGCCCTGGTCGAGCTGGCCCAGAGCATGGTGGTGGAAGCCGGCCACCCAGTGGGCCTGGCCCTGCCACCAGGGCTCGCCGCTGCGCTCGAGCAGAACGATGGCGCGCAGGCTGTGCTCAAGCCCCTCCTTGAAGCGGCCGGACCAGAAGGCGTCGCGGCCCAGGACGTAGCATGCCTTGCCCTCGATCGCCTCGTCGCCGCAGGCGCGTGCCAGCTCGGCCGAGCGGCTACCGTGCGCGGATGCCTCGTCCTGGCGGCCAAGGTAGCTGTTGGTGTGAGCGAGCCAGAAGTGATACCGAGCCTCGAGGGCCTGGTCGTTGAGGCTCTCGATGCGGTCGCCCGAGCCCTCGAGCACCTTCAGGGTGTCGGGGAAGCGGGCCAGCGGCAGCTGCGACTCGGCGAGGGCCAGGATCAGCTCCGCGACTCGCCGGTCGCGGTCCTCGGCTGCCAGGCTCTCGGCATGAACCAGGGCCTCCTCGAGCGCGGCCGCGGCCTCGGCGTGGGAGTAGTCGCGGGCGGCCTTGCGCGCGAACAGATGCAGGTAGTGCACTGTCTTGTCCGCCATGCCGGCGCGCGGGTAGTGGTGTGCCAGCCGGTCGTAGACCTCGGGCAGGTTGTCGGCATGGAGACGCTCGAGCGCCCTGCCGGCCGCCGCATGCAGGGTCTGGCGTCGGCTGGTGAGCAGGCTCGAGTAGGCGACCTCCTGGGTCAGCGCGTGCTTGAACTGGTGCCTGCCGCCCCGAGCGCCGGGAACCTCGTACAGCAGCTCCCAGCGCTTGAGCTCGTCGAGCAGGGTCTCGACCGCGGCCGAGCGATCCCAGAGTGCGTCGAGCAGCTCGGTCGAGAACTCGCGGCCCAGGACCGAGGCAGTCTGCAGCAGCCGCTTGTGGTCCTCCGGCAGGCGGTCGAGGCGGGCCATCAGCAGGTCCTCGACGGTCGACGGGATCGTCGCCTCGTCCAAGGTCGCCTCCTCACCGTGCTCGAGAAGCGCCAGGGCGAGCTCCTCGAGGAACAGGGGGTTGCCCTCGGCCCGCTGGAGCACGTGCCTGGCGCGCTCGGACCGGAGTTCGGCGGTGTCGAGAATCGAGCTGACCAGGCTGTGGCTCTCGTCGAGCGAGAGTGGTTGGATCGTGATCTGGGTGGCGTAGGAGCGATTCAGCCAGGTTGGACGGTAGCCCGAGCGATAGGTGAGCACTACCAGAATCCGGCTGGCTCCGAGACGTTCGATGATGGTGCCGAGCAGCTCCTCGGAGGTTGTATCGATCCAGTGCAGATCCTCGATCTCGACCACTGTCAGGGTGCTGCCGCCGGCACTGATGACCAGGTTGCGGAGCGCGGCGAAGGTGCCGGCCTGGACCAGCCGGGCGTCCATCCCGTTGATGGTCGCCGCGCCCTCCTGGGTTCCGAGCAGCCGGAGCAGGTATGGCAGGCTCGCTTCAGGATCACAGCCGAGCCCGCCAAGGCCCTCGCGCAGGCGCTGGGCGACCAGGGACTGGTCATCGTCGCTGCCTACACCGCACGCCGTGCGGACCATGTTCGAGAACGGGTGATAGGGAATGCGCTCGCCGTAGGAGAGGCACTCGCCCCTCAGAAATCGGACCGCTGTGCCTTCGAGCCGGCGCCTGAGCTCGAGCAGGAGCCTGGACTTGCCTGAGCCGGCCTCGCCGGTGAGCCCCACGACCTGGCCTCGCCCCGAGTCGGCCAGGGCGCTCAGCTGGTCGAGGACCGCCAGCTCCCGCGTCCGTCCGACCAGCGGCCTGGCGGTGGCCTCACCGCGCTGGCCGTCCTGCTCGCCGCTGCCCGGCGCAGTGCCGACAACCTTGTAGACCCGCCCGCCCTCGGCCCGGCCCTCGGAAGCGTCGTCCACCTCACCTGCGGCGGAGCCGACCTCCAGGGGCTGCAGCTCGATCGACCCGCGAACCAGGCGGGCAGTGGTTGAGCTCGCCAGGATCACGCCGTCGGCGGCCCGGTCACGAAGCTCGGCGGCCCGGTCGGTCGCCTCGCCCACCGCCATCTCAGAGCTGCCGCCATAGACCACGGCGCCGGTATCCAGACCCATGGCCGCTGTCGTGACCACGCCGGCGGCGTCGCCGGTGAGCAGCTCGGTGGCGCGCAGCTTTCGGCCGATGCCAGCAGCGGCGAGGGTCGCCCGCAGCGCATGGTCCTCGTGGGCGATTGGTGCGCCGAAGAGGGCAATGAAGCCGCTGCCGAGGCGCTGCACGATGACGCCGTCAAAGCGCTCGATCTCGTCGTGCACCAGCTCCATGAGCCGGCTCAGGACCGCGTGCCGGCGCTCGGCGTCGAGGGCCGCGCCCGAGGCGTCCGTGGCCTTGAGGCCGCAGGCCAGCACCGTGACCTGCTTGCGCTGGCTCTCGGCCGGGGCCCGAAATGCGGCTGCGGCAGGCTCGCCGGGCCTGGCGACCGGTGCCTCGGCCCGAGCCGGTGGCGGCGCAGCCTGCTGAGGTGCCGGCTGGGGTGCCTGCGCGGGTGGCGTGGCGGGTGGCGGCGGGGCCACGGCCTGGGCCGGAGGCTCGGCCGGCCGCGGGGCGCCAGCAAGGGGCGAGCCGCACTCGCCGCAGAACTTGAACCCGGGCGGGGCCTGGGCTCCACAGCTCGGGCAGACCGCGATGAGCTTGCTGCCGCACTCGCCGCAGAACTTCATCGTGGGCGGGTTGTCGAACTGGCAGTTTGGGCATTGCATGGTGCGGCCTCACGTTTCCCGGGCGGCAGCCGAGCCCGAGCCGTTGGTGGGTGGTCCCGTGGGTGTGCTGCTCGTCGCAGGCCCGGGCAGGTCGGCGATCAGGCGTCCGTCTGCTCGATGATACCTTCGTTGTCGCCGGGCGTTGCGGCATGCGCGCGCGCGAGCCGGGAGCCTCAGGCAGCGGGGGAGGGCGGCCATCAAGAGATGCCCTACGCGACCTGGCGCTCGACAAGGCGCGCGAACAGGCCGCCATGAGCCACCAGCTCCTCATAGGTGCCGCTCTCGATCACGCGTCCGCGCTCGAGCACGTAGATCCGGTCGGCGTTGATGATCGTGCTGAGGCGGTGGGCGATGACGATGCGGGTCGCCTTGAGCTGCTCCAGGCTGCGGCTGACCAGCTCCTGGGTCCGGTTGTCGAGCGCGCTCGTGGCCTCGTCGAAGATGATGATCCGCGGCCGGTTCACGATGGCCCTGGCGATCATCAGCCGCTGCTTCTGGCCACCGGAGAAGGTTCCGGCGCCCTCGCTGATCACTGTGTGCATCTGCATCGGCATCTCGCGGATGTCCTCGGCGATGCCGGCCATGCGTGCGGCCTCCCAGGCAGCGTCGATCCCGAGGCTCGAGCTGCCGACGATGTTGGTGAAGATGTCACCCGCCATCAGAGAGCTGCTCTGCAGCACGACGCCGATCTGGCGCCGTACCGACTGCACGTCGAGGGACGAGATATCCTGGCCGTCGAAGTAGATGGAGCCCGACAGGGGCTGGTCAAAGCCGAGGACCAGGCGCATGCAGGTCGACTTGCCCGAGCCAGAGGGACCGACCAGGGCGATGAACTCGCCGGGCCGGGCCCGGATGTCGACATCCTCGAGCACTAGCGGCGAGTCCTCGGAGTACCTGAAGCTGATGTGGGCCAGCTCGACATCGCCCGCGAGCTCGCCGGCCGGCACCCGTGCCGCGTCGACCTCGGGCACGGTCTCCAAGATCGGCTGCAGCCGCTCATACAGCGGGATCGCCGACAGCGCGCTCGAGAGCACCCCGATCATCGACAGGGCCGCGGCCTGGAACTGGCCGAATGCCGCGTTGAAGGCCAGGAAGTCGGCCAGCGGCATCGACTCCCGCAGGGTCAGGCCAACCACGGCGAACAGCGACATCAGGCTCAGCACCCTGTAGACCGCGTTGAAGGCGGCCTGCAGGTTGGCGGCGCGCTGGGCTGCGATGGAGCGCTCGCGCTGGCTGGCGAAGTGCTCGGCCCAGCGTGCGTAGGCCCGGCGCTCGGCAGAGCCGACCCGCAGCTTGGACGTCCCGCCGATGAACCCGAACAGCATGCTGGAAAGCTGCCCCTGGAGCTTGAGCAGGGTCCGTTGATGACGGATCTGGACCATGGCCAGGATCGCGGTGATGATCAGCAGCATCAGCACCAGCGCCGCGGCGATCAGAGCCAGGCGCCAGCTGAAGTAGAACAGCAGGCCAAAGCTGAACAGCGAGAAGAACGATGCCAGGGCCGATGTCGTGACCTGCCCGATCAGCAGCGCCCGGATGGTGTCGATGCCCATCGCCCGGCTGGCCAGATCGCCGACGGTGTAGCCTCTGAAGAACGAGACTGGCAGTGCCAGCAGCCGATCCCAGATGGCGGCCTGGACCACGCCGTCGAACTTGCCACCGATCCTGAGGACGGCAATGCTGCGAGTCACCTGGAAGGCAGCCGCGGCGAGACCGCTGACGATGAGGGCCAGGACCATCTCGATGAGCAGACGCCGATCACCGGAGGGCACCACCGAGCCGAAGATGTGCGCCGTGACGAGCGGTACTACCAGGCCGACGACCCCGGTGGCCAGGCCCATGAGGACGATGGAGCCGATGTCCTTGCCACGACCGCGCAGAGCCGCGTGTACCAGGTCGCCGACTCCCAGTGCCCGCTCGGGCAGCGGCGCGTAAAGCATGATCGCGTCGCCGGCCAGCGTGTTGGCCACGGCCTCGTCGACAGGGCCGCGCGTCCCGGCAACCGGATCGACGACCTCATAGCTGGTGGGGGTGGTGGGCAGGAGGGCCACCGGATGGCGAACCTTGCGGTTGCCGATGGTCTCATCGGTCTCCCGATAGGCGATCAGAGGCCCGTTGTCCCGGGTCCACCACCGGTCGCGCAGGATCACGCGCCGCCTTCTGAGCCGCGACGCCAGGCAGATTCTCTCCAGCCGGTTGCCGCTGGCAGCGGCGCCGGGGGTGGTCACTGGCGCCTCGACCTCCAAGCCCTGCCGCTGGCCGACCAGGCGGCAGACCCTCAGCAGCGGGTCGTCGCTCGGGCTGGCCTCGGCCATGACGGTCTGCGGCGTCTCGCCGAGGACCGCGGCCAGCTTGAGATTGGCCTGACCCATGCTCCTGCGGTCGATCTCGAGCCGGTGCTCGAGCTGCGCCCGAGCCCGCTCGTCCTGGTCGGTGAAGCCCAGCTCAAGCAGGGAGGCGATCTGACGGTGGTAGGTCGCCAGCCCGTGCCAGATGGTGCCGCTGAGCACCAGGTTCTCGGTCGCCACGCATGAGACCACTGTCCGCGAGTCGCTGCTCAGCCAGGCTCGCTCGGCGACCGGTAGCAGCGACGTCTCGGGTCCGATCCGCAGCTCCTTCATACCAAGCAGCCGGGCCGAGCCTTCTAGCAGACGGATCCAGACCACGCCGCGGCTGCTGCGGCCGGACGTGCCGGCCTCGGCAAGCTCGACCTCGGTGGCTGGCGCGAGCGGCTCGAATGCCGTGGGCGGGGTCGGGGCGAGCTCGTCGAGGAGCACTGCGATCCAGGCATCAATGGCGCGCGCCAGGGCGGGTCGCAGCTCGGCGTCGCGGGCCAGCTCCTTGAGCCGTGCCAGGTCGACCCCGGCCGAGGCAGCTCCGCGATGCCCTACGGCCACCAGCTCGATTCGGGGTCCGGAGTCGCCGCCTCGTGCAGTGTCGAGGCCGAAGACCAGTGCCCCGGCCTCGAGGGAGGCCACGTGCAACCTGGCCAGCTCCAGGCCGTTGGAGTCTCGCTTGATGGCAAACAGCTCGACCCGGCCCGCGGCCACCACCCAGGCGCACTCGGGCGTATCGAGCACCAGCGGCCGGTTGCCCTCGAGTGGGCTTACCACCGCGCCCTCGAGCAGGGTAGCCAGAAGCGCCGGATTCCTGGGCGGAGTGTGGCTGCTCATGGTGCGCGGCTCCCTGCGGGTGTCCTACTCATGGCTGATGAGCTGGGCATACTGACCGTCCATCTCCTTCAGCTCGTCATGGGTTCCGCGCTGGACGACCTTGCCGTGGTCCATCACGATGATCTCGTCGGCGTCGCGAATGGTGCTCAGCCGGTGGGCGATGATCAGGCAGGTGCAGCCGCGCCGGCGCAGGTTGTGGTCGATGAGGCTCTCGGTGGTCGGGTCGAGGGCGCTGGTGGCCTCGTCAAGGACCAGCAGGGTCGGTCGCGCCACCAGTGCCCGCGCGATCTCGAGCCGCTGCTGCTGGCCGCCTGAGAAGTTGGCACCGGCCTCGTTGACCTGGCTGTCATAGCCGCCGGGCCGGGCCGCGATCTCGTCGTGGACGCACGCGTCGCGTGCCGCGGCCACGACCTCGGCGAGCCCGACTGTCGAGTCCCACAGCGTGAGGTTCTCGCGGACCGTGCCCTCGAACAGGAAGACCGACTGGTCGACAAAGCCGAGGGAGCTCGACATAACCGTGTGCGGTACGTCCTCGCGCTCGATGCCGTCGAACAGAATGGTGCCGGTCCACGGCCGGTACAGCCCGGTGATCAGCCGTGCGACAGTGGACTTGCCGCTGCCAGACCCGCCGACCAGGGCGACTCGCGAGCCGGGCTGGACCACCAGGTCGAACTGCTCGATGAGCGGTGGCGCGAGGTTGCTGTAGCCGAAGCTGATCCCATACAGCTCGAGCCTGCCGGCCAGCTTGACCCTCGGGACCGCAGTGCCGGGCTCCTTGGTTTGGGAGCCATCGGTTTGGGAGCCATCGGTCTGGGAGCCATCGGTCTGGGAGCCATCGGTCTGGGAGCCATCGGTTTGGGAGCCATCGGTCTGGGAGTCACCCGTGTCCTCGGTGAGGCCGGTGTCCAGGCGGTAGCGCAGAACGTCATCGAGGCGGTTCATGTCGCCTTCGACGGTCTGCAGCTTGCCGCCGAGGTTGACCAGCTGATTGACCGGCGTCACGAAGCTGTTCATCAGGCCCTGGAAGGCGACCAGGCCGCCCAGGGTGAGCACGCCGTTCATCACCCGCATGCTGCCGAGACCGAGGATTGCGGCCGTGTTCAGGGCCGACAGCAGGGGAGGCACCGCATCCAGCACCTGGGTGTAGACCTCGAGGTCCTGGCGGGTGTTGACGACCTTGGTTTGGTAGCCAGACCAGCGGGAGAAGACGGCCGCCTCGCCGCCGGTGGCCTTCACCGTCTCGATCATCTGCAGGCTGCCGATGGCGGTGCCCATCAGCTTGCCGCGATCCTGCAGCAGGCGGCGGCTGGCGTCGACTCGACGACGTCCCACCAGCTGCAGGGCCAACACGTTGAGCCCGACCACGGCGACGCCGACCAGGGTCAGCACTGCGTCGTACTGGAACATGATGGCGCCGAAGAACATGATCATGACCGTGCCGAGAAAGCTGGTGGCGAGGTCGCGCGACAGCAGCTGGGCGACCCGGTCGTTGATGCCGACCCGCGAGCTGATGTCGCCGGCAAAGCGCTGGGTGAAGAACTCGACCGGCAGCCGCAGCACGTGCCACAGGAACTCTGAGGACGACCGCAGTGCAATCTTGCTCTCGAGCCTCAGCAGGGAGCCCTGCTGGAGCCAGGTGAAGGCCCCCACCAGCACCCCGACCACACCCATGAGCAGCAGCAGCGGGCGCAGCCACTCGATGCGGCCCTGGAGCAGCACCTCGTCGATGAACACCTTGGAGAACAGCGGGATGACCAGGCTCGCCAGGGAAAGCGCCAGACCTGCCACGATCGCGTAGACCAGGCCGGCCTTGGTGCCGGTGAGACGTCGCTTGAGAGCCGGCAGCAGCTTGGGAGGCGAGCCTGCGGGTGCGAAGTCGGGCCCGGGACGGAAGCACAGCACCACGCCGGTGAACGACTGGTCCAGCTCCTCCTCGGTGACCACCCTGGGGCCGTGCCCCGGATCGTTGAGGAAGACCTTGTGCCCGATCCGACCCTCGAAGACCAAGAAGTGATTGAAGTTCCAGTGCAGGATCATGGGCGGCTGCATGAACCCGCGGCCAGCGCCGGCCTCGCCGGACCGGGCCTCGGCCTGAGCGGTCTGCAGCAGGTCGAGCACGCTCTCGGCCTTGAAGCCCTTGGCCTCGAGGCCGTAGCGGCGAGCCGCCTTGATCACGTTGCTGGCCTTGCTGCCGTCTCTGGAGACGCCGGCTGCCAGGCGTAGCTCCTCCAGGGCGACCCAGCGGCCGTAGTGGGCTAGGATGATGGCGAGGGCGGCGGCGCCGCACTCCACCGCCTCCATCTGCAGGATCGTGGGCGTCTTGGATCGTCGCATCCGTCGCGCCTGGAGCCAGCCCTGAACGCGGCGCAGTGGAGCGGTCGCGCCGCGAGCAAACCGGGCGAGCGTGCCCTGCAGCATCGGCCCGCGCTCCGTCACAAGCCCAGCGCCTTGCGGACTCTGGGCATGAGCAACGAGATCGGGCGGTCCTCGCGGATGATGACGCTGCCCTCGGCCATGGTACCGCTCGAGATCTCGATCTCGGGCCCGGTGATCGACGACCAGGCATAGCCGCTCGGGTTCCCCGGGTCGCGGATCAGCTTCACGTCGATCCGGATCGGCGGCCCCTCCTCGAGCAGGCGCGAGACCAGGTCTTCGTTGGCGAGCAGCCGCTCCATGCCGCGCGAGGTCGACGGAAACTCGGCGACCCAGGTTACCTCTCCCAGCATGTACCCGTGCTCCTCCCGTTTGACCGTGCTCGGAGAGATCCGGGCCCGCATGCCGGGCTTGACCTTCTTGCCAGAAGCGGCCTGGACGAAGAGCACCGCCATCAGCTCCTCTGAGACGATCTCGAGCGACAGGATCGAGCTTCCCGGGCTCACCACGTCGCCGCGATCAACCATCAGCTCGAGGACGCGGCCGTCGTGCGGTGACACG
>Ga0055523_10000008_pt1 | contig 12734 bp, 6 predicted proteins | sample White_ThreeSqC_D_FD_57972 | JGI IMG/M metagenome (GOLD analysis project Ga0055523, IMG submission 57972) | Wetland microbial communities from the San Francisco Bay, California, USA, that impact long-term carbon sequestration - White_ThreeSqC_D2 | ecosystem: Environmental > Aquatic > Marine >...
AAACATCAAGGGTGGCTCCCACGACCAGGCCGCCCGGGACATCGGACGATCGGGCAGCCTGGGACCGCCCGCACCCCCCGGGCCGACGCCGCTCAGGTCAATCTCAATGGTTCCGGCCCCGCCGGGTTAGAAGCTGGGCCCTGAGCAGGCCCGCGCTGTCAGGGCTCTGGCAGGGGGATGGTTGCGGCGCCCCAGATGCCGGTGCTCAGCTCCTCGGTCACGACCGCGAGCTGCTCGGCCGAGTCTGGCCACTTCAGGTCGGTGGTGAAGCGCCAGAGGTTGCCCGACCCGGTTCGCACCAGCGGCATCTCCTGGTGATGGGCAAACGGAGCCCGGCTCTCGACCTGGACGATCACCGAGACCCGCATGGTGCCCTTGCCCGAGGCAGCCAGCAGCTCGGCCATCTCGCCGAGGTCGGCCGTGACCTCCAGCCGGGCGATCCGCACGCCGCGGTCTGCCTCGCGAACGTTGCTCAGGGTCAGCGAGACCGGCATGGTTCCGGCCGCCTCCAGAGCCTGGGCGGCCGTGGCGTCCTCTCGGCCTGGCTCGACCCCGCCGGCTGCTGTCTGGAGCAGGCGCTGCCCGCGGGCGGTGGCGACGCTCTTGAGGGTGCCCGAGGCCACGGCGCGGGCAAAGTGCAGCTCGGCTCCCGGCCGGCTGCACTGGATCTGCAGCAGGTGGATCCGGCCATCAGCCGGGCGCTCGACCTGATATGAAAGGTAGTAGGCGCTGCGGACCCGGGTGATGGCGGTGTCGAGCACCTCGAAGCGGCGCACCATCTCACCGCCGGTGGCCTCGGCCACCATGGCCAGCGGGTAGCCTGGCGAGTCGGTTTGAAAGCTCGATTCCTGACTGTCGATGCTGGTCGACTCGACGCCGGTGAAGTGGTCCACACGCCCGGCTCCGGTGACGTCAGAGCCGTACAGGAAGCTCGTCGGCTGCGTCGAGAGCACCGGCATCACTGTCCAACCGTGGCCGAGCGCCACCGCAATGATCTGCTTCACGTACTGCTGAAGACCGCGGTTGGTGTACTCCATGCGCATCGATCGGCCGAAGAACGGATCGACCTGGCTGACAAGTGGGATGTAGAACTCGGCCGGGTCGATGTCGAAGCCGCCGGTGACCCACACCAGCAGGCCGCGTCGGGTCGGAGGTCGGCTCTCGAGCCAGCCGACCATGCGCTCGAGGTTGGTGCGAATCAGGTGCAGCTCCTGGCGGACCGCTGCCCGTGCCCGCGCCGCCCGCATGCGAGGGCTCTCCTGCGAGATGTCGTACTCGATGTCGAACCCGACGCCAGGCCGGAACTCCTTGACCAGGCGCTGACGGATGAGCTCGATCTTGCTCTGGCCGAAGGTCTGTGAGGCGATGGTCTCGAGCGAATCGGCGAGCCGGTCGGGCCTGCGCACGTTCTCGACCACGAGCCACGGGTCAGGGTCGGCCATCACCACCGAGACCGGGCCGAGCTCGGTCAGCCGCGCTGCCTCACCGGCCACGCGGCGCAGCAGCTCGGGCAGCTGGAAGCGCCCGGAAAGCTCCGAGCTGGCGTAGATCACGATGTCCCAGGGTGTGGCGCGGATGGTGGGTGCGCCGCCCTCGTGCGTTTCTGCGCTATCGGTCCCGCCGGCAATTGCCGCCATGAGGCTCGGGTCCAGGCTCAGCACCTCGACCGGCTGCCCGTCCTCGAGCACCTTCAGCTCGGATGCCTTGATGTCGGTGATCGGCTCGCCCTTGGCGTTGAGCGCCACCACGTTGATCCGGACCACGGTCACGTCGATCTCGCCGCCGAACTGCTGGCCGGATCCGGGGCCGGCGGGGACCTCGGTCTGCTGGGCGGCCGGCCTGGTCGCGGTCGCCTGAGAGATCGAGCCGCGGGGGTTCGCCGCCGTGCACAGAAAGCAGGCCGTCGCCACGGCGCTCACCAGCAGGGCGATCGTCTTTCGCCCCGGCGTCAGACGCTCTCGTTCGGTCATCCATCGTCCCATCTCGACCCTCACTCTGCATCGGGCGCCCGCGCTCGACGCCCTCGTTGTTCGGGTGCTTCTCAGTCTGTCACGATCAGCCACCCGATCCGTTCTCCGATCCGGCCGGCCATGGGGCCTGCTCACGCTGCCTGTCCCTACCCAACGAGTCGCTACCCAAGGAATCGCTACCCTCACAGTACGTCAGAGCCAGGCCCGGGATTCAAGAACGAACCGCAGCCAGATCGACCTCGAAGATTGGCGCTCCCTGTCGTGTCCGACGCTCCCGCGATGAGGGTACTTGTGCGGTGCACGGTGCGCTGGGGGTGCCGGTGGCTCTGCTTGCGACGCGTGCCGGATGCCTCAGCTCGGTGCAACGTCTCCCGAGAGATGGCTCTTCCCTTTGGTCGGTCCGGTAATAATCGATTCCGAGTATCATCTATGAGTGACGGCAAGGCCGAGGTCGACGTCAACGTCAACGTCTCCATGATGGAGCTTGCTGATGCTCGTCGCGCGTCGTCCTCTTGAAGAGACGGGGGTGTCATCCAGAGCCGACAAGCTGTGAGCCGGAGCGTGACCCGAGGTTCGACCTCCCATGGCGTGAGTTTTGCTATACAATAACTTGATTCCTTTTATCACTCGGGTGCATGCGCCCGAGCCCTGGCTCCACACCATGGCCGCGGCGGCATGGAGGCTCACGGAGCCCGGGAGATCGGCTCGAGACGTGAGAAAAAGGTGTGACCTGCGGCATTTGCCGTGCGCCGTGCTGAGCGCGGCGCTTCTGTTCCAGCTGGCTGCTTCGCTCTCCTTCGGCGTGCAGACACCCTCTCCCGGCGTGCAGGCACCGGCCCGGGCCCGGCCTGCCGAGGAGGTCAAGCCGCTGCTGTGGGACGTGATCGCGCGCGATGCGGGTGGGCTGCCCGTGCCCTTGCCAGAGAGCCTGCGCGTGCTCGTCGACGGCGACGAGGTGCAGTATCGGAGGCTCGTCGAGCCTGCGGCACCGGTCGCGGCTGCTGGCGACCGAGAGGGTGAGCGCCGATGGCGTCTGATCATCCTGCTCGATGTGCAGGCGAGCCGCCGGCTGACCCGCCGGGCCATCCTGGCCCAGCTCGGGAGCCTCAGCGACCGGATGCTCGATCAGGGAGCCGAGGTCATGGTCGCGGCTCTGGACGGCCGCCTCCGCATCCGGCAGGAGCTCACCTCTGACCGGGAGCTGGTGCACGACGCCCTGAGCGGGCTGGGCGAGATGGTGGCGCCTGGGCTCGGCGACCGCGAGGACGAGCTGCAGCGCGAGATCGATGAGCTGGCCGAGGCGGCGGCTGGATCAGATGTCGATCCGTCGGCGGCCGTGGACCTGCTGCAGAAGATCAGGAGCTTTGCCGATGAGGCCACGGCTGTCCAGGAGCAGGCACTGACCTCGCTCCAGCGGCTTGCTCGTGGGCTGTCGTGCCTCGATGGCCGGAAGGTGCTGCTGTGGATCGGCGACGGCTACTCGAGCCGACCGGGCCGGCACCTCGTCGACGACTGGACAGCGCGCTTTCCCACCGCGGCCTTCATCGCCGGCGGCGAGCCCACGGACCTGCCCGAGACATCCGGCGAGACCGCGCTGTTTGCAATGGTCCAGTATGCCGCAGGGGCGCGTCTCATCGTCTTTCCGCTCGAGACCTCGCCGGATCGCACCGGCAGAGCCCGTAGCTTCGGTGGTGCCGCTGCACTCGCAGGTGCAGGCGGGTCTGGAGGCTTCGACGGGACCGTGGCCGGCCTGTCGACGCTCCAGGACTTCGAAAGCAGTACCTTTGTTGACGCGCTCGCGTTCGGAACCGGTGGCCGGGTGCTGCGCTTCACCCGGCAGCTGGCCGCCGAGCTCGAGGGCGTGGCCGCCGAGCTGGATCGCTGGGAGGTGCTGCGTCTCGAGATCCCGCAACGTGGCGACAACAGCTTTCGCGAGGTTCGGGTCGAGCCTGCCGAGCCCGAGGAGGCTGGCGGCGCGACCGGGCGGTCGGGGAGCAGGGGAGAGGCTGTTGCGAGCCTCTCGTACGGCTCCTGGCGATCCCCGAACGCCGCTCCCGCCGTCGGCGAGCGGGCTCGTGATCGGCGCCCGTCGAAGCAGGATGCCGCTACTGTCGATGCGCTCGAAGGCATCGAGCTGCGTTTCGCGGCCGGCTTCCCGGATCGCAGCGCCGATGTGCAGATGGCGGATCGTACCTATGGAGCGGCTCTGCTCGGGCGTGACAGCTCTGGCCTCGCCATCAAGCTCGATCCCGGCGAGCCGCACGCCAGCAATGGCTCCTTTGTGGTGCCGGTCGCGATCTCGCTTCCGCTCGGCCGGATCGTGGTCGTGCCCTCGGGCGAGAGTCACACCGGCCGCGTCAGCGTGCTGCTGACCTCCCAGGACGAGGCCGGCGCCCTGGGTGAGATGGTCGGGCATCACTACCCGGTCGAGCTGAGCAACTCGCGTCTTCTCGAAGCCGTCGGCAGCCCGCTGGCGTTCTCTGAGCGTCTGGTGCTCGAGCCTGGTCGTCATCGGCTGGCCGTGACGGTGCGCGACGAGCTGGCCGGGGTCGAGGCAGTCAAGCTGGTCACGGTCGATGTCGGGGGAGAAGGCAGATGAAGGCCGCACCCATGAGCTCACGGCAGATCCCTGGTACCAGCCGCGTCATACCTGGCGGCCGGCGCATGTCTCGGACGAGCCGGCGGTTCCGGCGCATGTCAGGCAGGCTCGCCTGGGCTGGTGTGCTCTGGGTCGGCCTGCTGGCCTGGCCGGGTCTGGTCTCGGCAGAGAGTGGCTCCCTGGCAGCGGCCGGCGAGCTGAGCACCGGGTCGCCAGCAGCTCTTTCAGCACCACTGGTCGAGCTGCAGGTCGAGTCGCGGGTCGAGCCGTTGCAAGGTCTCGAGGCACGCTCTGCAGCGCTCCTGCTGTCGGGTCAGCGCGGCGGGAGGATCATCGGTGACCTCCTGTGGTCGGTCGGAACCTCGGCCGCTCCGGGCGAGGTCGAGGTGCCGTTCTTTGTCGAGCTCGATGGGGCCTCGTTGGTGGCCGGGCTGGACGAGGAGACCGCGTCCGGCCCTGGACCAGCCGAGCTGGAGCTGGAGCTGCACGTCTACCTGCTCGACGACGACGCGGTGGCCTCGAGTGTCTCGCAGCTGATTCGCCTCAGCGGACCCGATCGTGCGAGCTTGCTCGAGGCGATCCGCCGACGGGGCGTCAAGCTGGTCGGACGGCTCTTCACCACTGCCGGGTCGCACTCGATCGCGGCTCTGGTCCGCGAGCGGGCCAGCGACCGCTTCTTCGTCACCCGCAGCCGGCTCGACCTGGGCGATGGCACCGGTGCAATGACGCCGCTGCTGCCGCCGGTGTTCGCAGATCTTCACGAGGGCTGGATCGCGGTGCCGCTCCAGGGCCTGGGCGCCGACTCGTTTCGGCTCGCCTTGACCTCCGAGCCGCTGGTCCCGGCGGCCCTGCCGGCGCTCGTCAGGGGCCGGTCGGCGGAGCTGCTGCTGGCCGGCGGCGCCTGGCCCGAGGGGGCGCAGCTGAGCGCGGCCCTGCACTTCCGCAAGGGCCGGGTGGTGGAAGTCACGAGCCTGGATCCCGGCCGGGCGCGCAAGGTCGGCGATGGCGGCCTCTGGGTTCGGCATGCCAGCCTGCGTCCGCCTGATCTGCATCCCGGGATCTACGACCTCGAGCTGAGGCTCGTTGATCGTGAGGGCGTCGAGCTGGCGATCCAGCTGCAGCCGGTGGCGGTGGTGCCCGAGCTCGAGGATGGAGCTGGTGCCGGGCAGGGGACGGTGCGCGCCCTGGCAGTCGAGCTAGGCTCGTCGACCAAGCGTGCGACCTATCGCCGGGCCCTGCGGCTGCTGGCAGAGGGCCAGCCCGATGCGGGCCGGCAGCTGATTGACGACCTTGAGACACGCACCCTGGCCGAGGAGGGGTCCGAGGATCTCGACCGGCTGCGCAAAGCTGAGAGGCGGGTGGTCGAGCGGCTGCTGGACGAGAGCCAGGGGGCTGCAGCTCCGGTGGTGAAGCTCCACCACGACCTCTACCACGTGTACATGCTGCGCAGCGACTATCTGCTCGAGAGCCATGCCTGGCAGCTCACCGCCGACCTTGCCGAGCTTGCGGCCGACGAGGAGGGCGACCTGGTGCCGATGGCCGTTCAGACCCTGGTGAGCCTGGCTGGCTACCAGCTGGACAATGAGGATCAGGTGTCGGCCAGCTCCCTGCTCGAGCGGGCCCTTCGGCTTGAGCCAGAGGATCGCGCGGCGCTCATGACCCTGGCCGCGATCCAGGAGCGACGGGGCGAGTACCGGCGAGCGGTCGATGTCTTGCGGCAGCTGGTGGCGGTCGATCCGGGCTGGCCCGAGGCGAGGCTCAGGCTCGCGATCAACGTCGCTCGTCTCGAGCGGCCAGAGGAGGCTGCCGAGCTGCTGCGAGTGGTCGTCGACGACTGCAGCCAGAGCTGGACCTGCTCGCTCGCCTATCAGGAGCTGGCACTGATCATGGGCCATGAGCAGCAGGCGGAGCAGGCTGCGGCTCTTCTGGCAGAGGGCATCGCCCGCCTGCCCGACTCGCAGCGGCTCGAGATGCTGCGGGCCTACCTGCTCGAGCGCAGCGGCCGTGCGGCCGAGGCCGATGCAGTGCTCGAGTCGATCCGTCCGCCTCGCGACCCGCTCTACACCTCGCCCCGGTGGCAGTACACCCAGTGGCCTGATGTCGGCCTGAGCGAGATGCGGCGGCTTCTCGATGAGAGCGCCGCTGCCGGTCTCGAGGCGCTGGCCGCGGCGCTCGGCCCTGAACCGCCGGACGAGGCTGGCTCGTCGCCCGATCCGCCCGAGCCGGTAGCGACGCAGGAGGAGGTGTCGTGATGTGGCGCGTGAGGAATAGCGTCCCGGCCAGCGTGCCGGCCTCGGTCCTGCGGCTTGTCGTGCTCGCCGCGCTCGTCCTGGGCACATTGCTCCAGGCCCGGACAGGTCGGGCTGGCGATGTCTGGGTCACCATCCAGAGCCCGGCTGACGGCGACGTCGCGGTCGGGCCGATCGATATAGCGGCCGAGGTGATTGCGCCGGCCGGAGTGAGCCGGGTGGAGTTCCGGGTCGACGGCCGCATGGTTGGTGCCCTCATCGACGCTCCTTTCTTGTACCGCATCGACCTCGGCGGAGCGAGGATGGAGCATCTCATCGAGGTGACGGCGGTCGACAGCGACGGCGATCAGGCCGTGGACTCGGTCGTGACCCAGCCGGTGCCGATGGGCGGTGAGCTGGCGCTCGACCTGCAGCAGCTCTACGTCACTGTCGAGCTGGACGGGTCGCGGCTGCTCGACTTGGGGTCGCCAGCCTTCACGATCCTCGATGAGGACCGGCCGCAGCAGGTCATCACCTTTGCCCGCGGCGATGTCCCGTTCACGGCGGTGCTGCTGATCGACTCGAGCGTCAGCATGTTCGGCAGCAAGCTCGACGCCGCGTGGGTTGGTGCGAACCGGTTTGTCCAGGGCATGCAGGAGCTCGACCAGGGCAAGGCGATCATCTTCAGCGACTCGCTCATCGCCACCACGCCGTTCACCGACGAGTCTGACGTGCTCTCCTCGGCCCTTGGCGGTGCTCTGGCTCACGGTGGGACCGCGGTCAACGACCACCTCTACATGGCACTCAAGCTGCTCGACCGGCGTCAGGGACGGCGAGTCATCGTCCTGCTCTCAGACGGCATCGACACCCACAGCGCTCTGTCGATGACCGAGGTCCTGAGCAAGGCGCGGCACAGCCAGGTCCTGGTCTACTGGATCCGTCTGGTCAACCGGCGCTCGAAGACCGACGATGCCGGCGAGACCGCGAGCCTGTACTCGGCCTGGCACGATCCCAGCGCTTACCGGTCCCAGCTGCGGATGCTCGAGGAGCTGGTCATGAGCTCGGGGGGGCGCATCTCCCGGGTCGTCGGCGTCGATGAGGTCGGCCCGGTCTTTGCCGACATCCTCCAGGAGCTGCGCGATCAGTATGTTCTCGGCTACTACCCGAGCAACAGCAAGGACGACGGCAGCTGGCATGACGTGGAGGTCAAGGTCCGGCACCCGATGGCCGTGGTGCGCACCCACGAAGGGTATATTGACTACTGAGACTGGCTACTGAGAGTGCGTGCTGAAGGCTCGGCTATCATTGGCCACGCCGCGCCAGGGGTGCGAGCTTCGAGGTGGGAGGTGGCGATGGCCAAGGTCTTGGGATTCCGTGACAAGGAGCGTTACCACGACGGCGTGCAGGACGGGCTGGAGCCTACGCGCCCGCTGGACCTGGCAGAGATCTCGAGCTTCAGTGATCTGCTGGAGGCGTACAAGCACACCGCCTTTGGGGCGCGAACCCTGGGTGAGGCCGCGGACGTGCTGACGGCGATGGTGCGTGACCCTGACTGCCATGTGGTGATGACGCTCTCCGGGGCCATGACCGTGGCCAAGATGGGGCTGGTCATCTCCGACATGATCGAGCACGGCATGGTCGACGCCATCGTCTCCACCGGGGCGCTCATGTGCCACGGTCTGGTCGAGGCCCAGGGCGGAGCCCACTTCAAGTACCAGCCGGGCATGGACGATGCCTCCTTGTACAACAAGGGCTACGATCGTGTCTACGACACGCTCGAGCTGGAGAAGAACCTCGGCGGCGTGACCCGCATGGTCGAGGGCCTCCTGGCAGACTGGCCGGTCGACGAGCCGCTGTGCAGCTACATCTTCTGTCGCGAGATCGGCAGGGTGCTGGCCGAGCACTTCCCCGAGGAGCGCGGTGTGCTCAAGTCGGCCTACGTGCACAAGGTCCCGGTCTACGTGCCAGCATTCACCGACTCTGAGCTGGGGCTCGACGTGGGCGTGGTCAATCGCCGGCGCCGCTTCGCCGGTCAGCGTCGGTTCACCTTCGATCCCTTTCTTGATCTCGAGCACTTCACCGACACCCTGGTGCGCCAGACGACTCTTGGTATCTTCACCATCGGCGGCGGGGTGCCGCGCAACTGGGCCCAGCAGTTCGGGCCGTATGTCGACGAGATCGCCAAGTACCTCAAGGTCGACCTCGACGAGCCCCTGCGCTACAAGTACTGCATCCGCATCTGCCCCGAGCCGGTCCACTGGGGCGGGCTGTCAGGCTGCACCTACACCGAGGGCGTCTCCTGGGGCAAGTTCATTCCCCGGGAGGAAGGTGGCATGTGGGCTGAGGTGCCGTCGGATGCCACCCTGGTCTGGCCGCTGCTCATCAAGGCCGTTCTCGAGCGCCTCGAGCAGGCCGGCGGCTGAAACGGGGCCGGTGGCGGGTGCTCAGCTGCAGGGTGCTCAGCTGCAGGATGCTCAGCGGCAGAGCGCTCGGGCCACGGTGTGGATCTCCTCGAAGATCATGGCCAGGTCAGAGCCGTCGAGCTCCGGGTTGACGCAGACCAGGCGGATAAAGCGGCGGCCCTTGGTCTCGCCATAGCCGATCTTGAGACGCCGCTCCTCGTCCAGCCGGGTGCAGATGTCGCGGGCATCGGCGCCACGGACCTCGAAGCAGACGTTGAGGCAGGCCGGCTGCAGCACCAGATCGAGGTCGGGGTCGGCGTTGATGAGCGCGACGGCGCGCCGTACCAGCCCTCGTTGGCGTCGCACCCGCTCGGCGTAGCCCTCGTCGCCCAGCAGCTGCCACGCGGCCCAGAGCTTGAGTGCGTCGTTGCGCCGGCCGCATTGAAGCGAGCGGGTCCCCGGGTTGAGCTCGTCCTCGTGCGCCTGGAACAGGTAGTCGGCACTCTCGTTGAGGTGGCGGGCCAGCAGGCCCCCGCGGGCGAGGATCAGGGCCGAGCACTGCAGGCCGACGCCCATCATCTTGTGGGCGTTCCAGGCCAACGAGTCGGCCAGCTCGCTGCCGTCGAGCAGCGGTCGCAGCTCGGGGCAGAGCAGGAAGCTACCGCCCAGGCAGGCGTCTACATGCAGCCACAGGCCATGGCGGCGGGCCACTGCCGCCACCTCGCGCAGCGGGTCGAAGGCGCCGAGCACTGTCGTCCCTGAGGTGGCATTGACCATGATCGGTCGGGCGCCGGCGGCCAGGTCCTCGGTGATGAGGCGCTCCAGCTCGTCCGGCCGCATCCGGCCCTCGTCGTCGGTCGGCACGATGCGGGCATTGGCGCGGCCGATACCGAGGATGCCGGCGTTCTTACGAATCGAGTAGTGGCTCTGATCCGAGGTGTACACCGTCAGCCGGGCCCCGTCGAGGCCGTGCTCGCGGACATCGCCGAGTGCCTCGTTGCGGGCAATGAGCATCGCCGTGAGGTTTGACATCGACCCGCCGGGCAGAAACGTGCCCTGGCCCGCATCCAGCCCGGCCAGGTGCGCCATGCGGCTCAGCACCTCCTGCTCGATCAGCACCTGGGGTCCACCGACCTTGTAGGTGTACATCGAGGTGTTGGTCAGGCCGGCGAGCATCTCAGCGGCAGTCGCCACCGGCTCGCGGCCTCCGAAAAGCTGGTTGAGGAATCGGGGGCTCGAGGCTGACGGCGTCGACCGGATCACCCGGCCGACCATGGCCATGACCTGCTCGACAGTGCGGCCCTCGGCACCGAGGGGGATCTCGAGCTCGCGGCGGAGCCGCTCGGGATCGGCAATGTCGGGCAGCGATGCCTCGGCCTCGAGCTGCTGGACGGCCTGCTCGAGGGCCAGCCGCATCACGTGCAGGCTCCTCTCGATCAGGCTCGCTGGTTCGGTCTGGGTCAGGTGATGCTGCGCCTCGTCGGCCTGCACTGTCGCCCCGGTCGGGTTCGTGGTCCGTGTCACGCGTGCTCCCTCAGACCGGCATCTGGTGATTGCGCCGGCGCGCCTTGTCGCTGCTCAGGATACTCCATGCCTGCCTGTGCGGATGGCGAACGATGAGCGGGCACGGTCGGCCGCGGCTGCATCTGGATCGGGCGCGCCCCGACTCGACCTTGACTCCGGCGACGAGCGGGTCGAGACTCGATCCATGCGCCTCACGGCGCCGATCACCGGGCCCACCGGACTCTGACAAGGGGTATGACATGAAGTCCAGATCGACAGTGGTGGTGTTGCTTGTGCTGTGCTGCGTCTGCGGTGCGGCGTTGGTTGCCAGGGCATCTACGGAACCTGGAGAAGCTGCGCGACCGGCGGACCGTTGGGTCGTGCGGGTCGACATCGACAGCCGCGAGACCCTTGAGCGCATCACCAGCTGGCTCGAGCCCTGGGAGGTGCATCTCGAGGAGGGCTACCTGATCGTCGATGTCAGCTTTGATGACCACGAGCGCCTGCTCGCCATGGGCCTGCGTGTCGAGCTCGATGACAAGCGGACCGCCGAGCTGCAGCGGCCGTTCGAGCGACTGCCGGGGCAGAGGGCGGGCATCCCGGGCTATCCCTGCTACCGCACCGTCGAGGAGACCCTGGCCACAGGTCAGAGCCTGGCGAGCAGCTACCCGCAGCTTGCCCAGTGGATCGACATCGGTGACTCGTGGGAGCGCACCCAGAACCCTGGAGCCGGCTACGACCTGATGGTGCTGCGCCTGACCAACACCGCCATCCCCGGCCCCAAGCCGCGGCTCTGGGTCGAGGGCGGCATCCATGCCCGTGAGCTGACCACGGCCGAGCTGGCGACCCGCTTTGCCGAGCACCTGCTCACCGGCTACGGCGTCGATCCGGATATCACCTGGCTGCTTGACTTCCAGGAGGTGATGGTGCTCCTCCAAACCAACCCGGACGGTCGCAAGAAGGCCGAGGGCGGGCTCTCGTGGCGCAAGAACACCAACGCCACCACCTGCGGCACCACCAGCTACCAGGGCGTCGACCTCAACCGGAACTTCTCATTCCAGTGGGCCTGCTGTGGCGGCTCGTCCAGCTCGGGCTGCGACGAGACCTACCACGGAGGCTCTGCGGGCAGCGAGCCCGAGACTCAGGCCGTCCAGAGCGCCCTCGTCAGCTACTTTCCAGACCAACGTCCGCCAGACCAGACGACCCCGGCCCCGGATGACGCCATCGGCATCTTCATCGACCTGCACTCCTACGGCGAGGTCTTCCTCTCCTCCTGGGGCTACACCTCGACCGCTCCGCCCAACGGCGCCCAGATCCTCCGTCTGGCACGCAAGCTGGCGTACTTCCCGAGCTATGACGCCCAGCTCGGCAGCTCCTACGCGGTCGACGGCGCCACCAAGGACTTCGCCTATGGCGAGCTCGGCCTGGCCGCCTACACCATCGAGATGGGCACCGCGTTCTTCCAGAGCTGCTCCACCTTTGAGAGCACCATCTACCCCGAGGTCCTCCCGGCACTGGTCTATGCGGCCAAGGCCGCCCGCGCTCCCTACCTGCTCCCGGCAGGCCCTGATGCCCTTGACGTCCTCGCCGTCCCGAGCGTCGCCGCCGCTGGTGACACCGTCACCGTCACCGCGACCCTCGACGATACCCGCTATGTCGACAGCGAGCCGGCTCAGGCGATCGCCCAGGCCGAGCTCTACATCGACACCCCGCCCTGGGAGGCCGGCGCGGTCCCGGTGGCCATGGCCGCTGCCGACGGCAGCTTCAGCAGCACCATCGAGGCCGTGACCGTCGATCTGGATACCACGGGCCAGGCCGACGGGCGCCACATGCTCTTCGTCCGCGGCCAGGACGCCTCTGGCAGCTGGGGTCCGGTCTCGGCCGCCTTCCTCTACATCCTCGATCCGGCCACCGCCCCCCGCATCGCGGGAACAGTTGTCGCCGCCGGCACCCTCACCCCGCTCGACGCCACGGTCGCGGCCGGTCAGCTTGTCACCACCACCAACCCGGCGGACGGCACCTACACCCTGAT
>Ga0055523_10000010_pt1 | contig 11916 bp, 4 predicted proteins | sample White_ThreeSqC_D_FD_57972 | JGI IMG/M metagenome (GOLD analysis project Ga0055523, IMG submission 57972) | Wetland microbial communities from the San Francisco Bay, California, USA, that impact long-term carbon sequestration - White_ThreeSqC_D2 | ecosystem: Environmental > Aquatic > Marine >...
GCCGCAACCCTCGGCCGGGTGCTGATGGCCATGGACCGTCACACCGAGGCCCGGGAGCTTCTCGAGGGTCTCGACCTCGAAAAGCTGAGCCCGCCCTGGCAGGTGGAGACCGCGCGCATGTTGGCCCGCTGCCTGCTTGTTGAGGATCGCGCCGGCGACGCGGTGGCAATGCTGAAGGCGCGCCTGGACCACAACCCGGACAACGCCGCGTTGCACCAGGCGATCGCCGCCACCTACCTGGAGACGGGCGATCGTGCCGCCGCTCTCGACCACCTGGCCCGGGCCTTCTCCCTCGCTCCAGACGACCAGGCCAGCGGCCGCGCTGCAGCTACCACCGCCCTGGCACTGGCAGCGGCCGCCAGTGATGAAGGTCTCGCGGCCGGCCTTCACGCCCGCGCCCTCGAGCTCGCCGCCACGCTGGCGACCGCCGCACCGGGGTATGAGAACGCGCTGCTCGCCGGCGAGGCGGCCTGCGGGGCAAACCAGCTGGAGGTCGCCGCTGGCTGGTTCGCTGCGGCGGTGAAAGAGCGACCACAAGAATCAGTGGCCCGTTACCACCTCGGCCGCGTCCTCGCGCTCCTCAACCACAACGATGAGGCCATCGGCCACCTGCGCGCGGCGCTCGGCACCGCGCCCGACACCGAGCTGGCGATGCGCATCCACGGCCAGCTCGGCCGGCTGCTGGCCTGCCGCCTGGAGCTCCCCGAAGCCGCGCGCCACTACCGGGCTGCAGCCGACGACGCACACGCCGGACGGATCGACAAGCTCGCCGGCAGCTATGACAAGGCGTTGGGGCGCCTCGTCAACCTGCGCAAAGACTCGGCCGAGCTCGCCAGGATGGAGGGCGAGCTGGAGACTCTCAGTGACGCCGATGGGATGGCGGCCGTGGCCGGCCGCAAAGAGACCATCGATCGGGAGATCGCCGGAATCGAGGACAACCTGTCTGAGGTGCGCGCCGCTTTGTGCCAGTAAGGGTCGGCGAAGAGAACGGTGGTGAATAGAAAAGACCGGGCTTCGGGAAATCGATGAACGGGTTTGCTGATCTCAACCCCGTGGTCCAGGCCCTGATCGCGGCCCTGGGCACGTGGGCCCTGACCGCAGCTGGCGCGACCCTGGTGGTATTCACCCGCAAGGTGTTGCGCGGCTTCCTGGACGCGTCACTCGGCTGCGCCGCCGGGGTGATGATTGCGGCGAGCTTCTGGAGCCTGCTGGCGCCAGCCATCGACCATGCGGCGGCCCAGGGCTATGGAGACGCCAAGTGGATCCCGCCGCTGGTCGGGTTCCTGCTCGGCGCGGCATGCCTGCGTGGGGTCGATCTGGTGCTGCCCCACATACACCCCGACCTCAAGACTGTGGAAGGGGTCAAGACCTCGTGGCAGAGGTCGACCCTCCTGGTGCTGGCCATCACCATCCACAACATCCCGGAGGGCCTGGCCGTTCTACGTGCGCTTCATCCAGTCGGTAAAATGCCACAGCCTGAACATGTTCACCCTCATCGGCCTCGGCGTGAGCGTTGCATATGTCTACAGCCTGATTGCTGCACTCCTTTCGGGCATCTTTCCTGCGTCGTTTCGCGAGGAGGGCGAAGTCGCCATCCACTTCGAGGCTGCAGGCGCCATTGTCACGTTGATTCTCCTTGGCCAGGTTCTCGAGCTTCGCGCTCGCAGTCAGACGGGCGCCGCCATCAAGAAGCTTCTAGGGATGGCAGCCACCTCCGCGCGCCGGTTGCTGGATGACGACAGCGAAGAAGACGTACCTCTTGACGTGGTCCAGGCAGGAGACCGACTGCGGGTTCGTCCGGGCGAGAAGGTTCCTGTCGATGGCGTCGTGCTCGAGGGGCAGAGCCACGTCGATCAGTCCACGGTCAGCGGTGAACCAAAACACCTCCCGGGAGGCCGAGCTGCGTGCGGCTCGACCTGCCGGGAGGCATGAGCACCGTTGCTGCTCACGTCTCACGGTGCTGCTTCGGTGCCCCGGTCTCAGCCGGATGCTGAGACCGGGGCACTGTCTTACGGATCGGTCTACTGCACGTAGACGTGCACCTCCCAGGGATCGAAGGTGTCCTGGAAGGTGCTGCCGACCAGGGTGAGGGTCCGCGGACCGCCGGAGCCGTCCTCGAAGAGCACGTCGACCGGGCCGCTGGCTGAGGACCAGGCGTCTACGGTGATGCTGATGCTTCCCGTGACCGCGTTGTGAGGGTTGGTCACGATCAGGTATCTCTTGTCGTTGTACTGCTTGACGATGGCGTGGAGGTTCGAGGGGACGGTGTAGCCGCTGTCCTGGGTGATGCCTGCTGCAAGGACGGTCTGCAGATCGCTCAGCTCGCCGGCCACGGTCTTGATGCCTTGCCAGATGGCATGCTGGTCGTCCGGGATGCGATTGGTGCCGAACCACTCGATGCCCTTGGCACCCTGGGTGATGACGTCGTAGGCCATGAATCGGGTCTTCAGGAGGTTGGGCCAGTCGCCGGCGGCGGTGTAGTCGTCATCGATCGCATAGCCCTGCAGGATCATGTACGCCGGCCGGCTCGAGCTCCCTACGATGTCGTCCTTCAAGTAGTTGAAGCCGTAGCTCATGTGGGTGAGGTAGTCGATCTTGGAGACGTCGGCGAACACCGGGTAGATATCCATCGACGAGGCGTTGCCGATGGCGTCCCAGGTGCTGAAGAGCGAGGTGGTGCAGGTCACCCTGTTGACTGGGTAGCCGCTGTAGCTCGAATCGTAGCACCCGCTCGCGCTGCCGAGGCTGTACTCGCCCCAGTTGCCGTTGGAGGCAGGATGGATGACGGTCACGGGGTAGCTCAGGCTCCCGCCCGTGGTCGGGTTGGTGAGCAGGACGCTCTTCATCAGGAGGTAGTCTGCTCGAGGATGTCCGTTGCACGGGTAGCTCGGGTTGTAGTACTCCGGCTCATCAAATGCATACCCGAAGAAGGCCGACTTGTCTGCGCTTCCCTCGATGGTGCTGATGAGGGCCTCGAGCTCGTCCTGATACTCGGGCCAGGTGTTTGTGAGCGTGCAGCTCCCGCTGGACCCGGAGTGGGTGCCGAGGAAGTGATACGTCTTGAACCGCACGGTCAGCCCGGCGTTCTTTGCATTGCTGAGGATCGCGGTGGTGGCACCCGGTGATGTTCCGGTCAACAAGGAGGTCGCGGTACGAGCCACCGTGATGACATTGAAGCCGGCCCCTGCGATGCTGCTCATCTGCTCATAGCCCTGCGCGGCGCCCGGGTACGGGCTGTACAGAACAATCGGGAAGAACGGTTGCCCGTTATGGGTGAACGAGGTCTCCTTCTTCACGCAGCTTCCGGAGGCGTCGATGATGTCGCTCGAGGAGCTGCAGCAGGCCGTTCTCCCCTGGTATGAGATGAAGTACTCGCTGGCGTCGTCGCCACAGCACTCGGTGGAGGTGCCGGTGTCGTACTCACCAAACGGGGCGCTCTCTCCTCCTGTGGCCCAGGTCGCTCCGCAGCTGCCGCCGCAGGTCGGCTCTGAGTCGTCACAGTCGCGCCACTTGCCCTTGTAGCTGTCGTTGGTCATGCACCAGCCGTCGATCCGGCCGTTGCCGTTGAGGTCGGTGAAGGTGCCCTCCGGGTAGCAGACTCCGTCGTAGACACAGTCATCGTCGTCGTTGCAGCATGCTGCATCGGTTGGATCGTCACCTCCGTTGACGCAGCGCGAGCTGGTGATGTCGTTGCAGGTTGCACCACCGTAGTTGAGGAAGTATCGATATGCCTCGCTGGCATCGTCGCCGCAGCACTCGGTGATGCCGTCGCCACCATCACCGGTACCGAACTCGCCGACATTCGGCTCACCGGCCTCGGTCCACCCGGTGGTGATGCCCGAGATCGAGCCGCAGGTGCCGCACCTGGACTCGCTGTAGTCGCAGTCGATCCAGGCGTCAGGGTTGCTGCCGCCGCCGCAGTACGAGATCTTGTCGTCGACGTTGGACGAGCTCAGCGTTCCAGACGCGTTCTGGGCGACGCAGGAGCTGTTCTTGTCGACGCACATGTTGTCGGCGGGGCAGTAGGCGCTGACGCTGAGGTTCTGATTCACGGCCGTGGTGCTCCCGGTGTATCGCTCGAAGGTCTTGAGATACCCGGAGGTCGCCGACTGGCAGCTGCCGCTGGCATTGATGGTGTCGTCAGATGCGTTGCAGCATCTGGTCATGCCATTGCCTGTGATGATGTACTCGTTCGCGTCGTCGCCGCAGCACTCGGTGGTGCCGTCGCCACCATCGCCGGTGCCGTACTCGCCGACGTTGCTCTCTCCGGCCACCATCCACCCTGTGCTCGAGATCGAGCCGCAGGTGCCGCACCTGGCCTCGCTGTAGTCGCAGTCGATCCAGGCATCAGGGTTGCCGCCGCCACCGCAGTACGAGATCTTGTCATCGACGTTGGACGAGCTCAGCCTGCCAGCAGCCCACTGGGCCACGCAGGAGCTGTTCTTGTCGACACACATGTTGTCGGCAGGACAGTCGGCCGCGACGGAGAGATTCAGGTTGACGATCGTCGTGCTGGTCGTGTAGCGATCGAACGTCTTGTGGTAAGTCGCGTTGACGCAGTTGCCGCTGGAGTCGATGACCATGCTGGCCGAGGAGCAGCAGTTGTAGCGGCCGTCTGTCTCGACGTAGTACCCGCAGCTGAAGGTCCTCGGAGAGGTGCCGAGCTGAGGGTTGGTCCCCCAGATGCCGTAGGCGGCCACCTGGTGGGAGCCACCGTCACACAGCATCTGCAGCAACGACTGGTTATAGACGTAGTTGAAGGCGTGATAGCCGACGTCTGCCCGGTACAGGTTGGCCGTGGTTCCACGGACCCAGCTGGAGCTGTTGTCGAACCAGAGATGGACTGAGATCGGGTCATCGCTGTCAGGTGCCTTGGCCCACCCTCCGGCAGATTTGCAGGTGGCGCCATCAAGGTAGCCGATCGGTGTCTGTGCTGACGCGGGGCAGGTCCATGCCAGCAGAAGTAACAGGAGAGGAATCGACAAGAATCTTCTATTTTTCACGTTGCCTCCTTGATCACTGAGTACGTAAAAGGTTTCCCAAGCCGCCACCTCGCCGCGGCGAGGTGGCCGGCTCTCGCTGGCACCCGGCTGTCCTAGGAGCCGGGCTCTACGACATCGGCTCTCGCCTGGTTCGATCGTTCGGGGATGAAGTTGGTGTTGTAGCCGACGCCGACTCGCGAGATCGCGGCGCGGTATCCACGATCGTCAAGCCTCGTGAGCGAGCGGCTGCCGTTCACTGCGGTGTTGGTGTAGACCCGGAAGAAACCTGTGCCTGCGAAGACGATCGCCTCCTCGCGGGCGTCACCGAGGATGTCTCCGGGCCAGCCCGAGTACCAGCCGCAGCCGGTCACTCCCGGAGCGTTGCAGAAGGTGTAGAGCTCCTTGATGCCGTCTCCGCTGCTCCAGTCCATCGGCCACCGGGTAGAGCCGACGTTGGTGGACCGCTCTGACTCGCTCATGAAGCTGGTGGTGATATCGGTGCCGTCGGCTGCGAAGATATGGGCGTACCAGTGGTCCGGATCACCCTCGATGATCTCGTATGCGAAGCACTCCATGCCTGCGTAGGCCGCGGTCAGGTCGGAGCACCAGCCGCGCTCCCAGCCGCCCCGGTAGTACGGGTCGGCGTTGGTGGTCCACACGGTGAGGCCGGTCGAGCTGAACAGGTGTGCCTTGCGGTTGCAGCCTTCCTCCCCCATGAAGACCTCCAGACCTGGCAGATCGGGCCTGATATCGGCCGGGAAGCACGCATCGTTGTGACACAGGTTGCCCGAGTACAGCACGCTGAGGTCGTCGTCGAGGACTGTGCCGCAGGCCACGATCTCGTCCTTGCCGTCGTTGTCGACGTCAGCCACCGGAAGGCCGTGCGTTCCACGGCTGGTCCCGTCGTTGAAGAGCACGTCGCGGCTCTTGATGAGCGTGTCGGTGCTCGCATCGAGGTAGTAGGCAACGAAGCGCTGCGTCCCGGCATAGAGCCCACGTTGGATCGTGATGTGGGGATCAGGCACTCCGTCGCCGGTCACGTCCGCGAGGTAGGCAATGGCCATCAGGTTCCGATCGGCCGAGCCATCCTGGTAGGGCCAGGGTGCCAGCGCCCTGACGATCCCTTTGGTGCCGTCGAGGACGGCCAGCTGGTTCCCGTCGCCGCTGAAGCGGGCGATCACCTCGGCTTGAAGGTCGCCGTCAAGATCCCAGACGGCTGCCGGCATCACGGTCGGGTGATGACACGACCCGGAGGGCACGAAGCCGGTGTTTTTCGTCCACTCTGAGCTCCAGGTTCCGTTCCCGCTGATCAATGCCTCGAGCCAGAACGGCTGACCGGTGCACTCGTTTCCGATGGAGAACGGGGTGACGGCTACGAAGTCGAGCACGCCGTCGGCGTTCAGATCGCCGGTCATGACCTTGGAGATCGTGTCGTTCAAGGTCAGGCCGAGCTCGACGTAGCTTCTTGCAGCACCGTGGGTCACCTTCGACGGCTCGGACTGGGAGCCTTCGAGACCGCTTTCGACGGCCGCGACCCGGTAGTAGTAGGTGCTGCCGCTGACCGCGGTGGTGTCCAGGTAGTTGGTCGAGCCGGTCACCGGGGTGCTGTTTACCAAGGTGAAGGGACCCTGAGCTGAGCTTGAGCGGTACAGGTTGAAGCCGGCGGTGGCATCGTCCCAGCGAAGGAGCCGCCATCCGCAGTAGACGCCGTTCGCCTCGGGCAGACAGATGAGCCCGCGACCGAGGATCTCAGAGCCCAACGGATCCGGGCGAGGCACACAGCTTCCCGAGGCGTCGAGGACACTGGCGGGCGAGCTGCAGCAGGCGGTCATGCCGTTGCCGCTGGTGATGTACTCGTCACTGTCGTCGCCGCAGCACTCGGTGACGCCGTCGCCGCCGTCTCCGGTGCCGTACTCGCCGACCCCGGCCTCGCCAGCCTCCATCCATCCGGTGCTCGAGACCGAGCCGCAGGTGCCGCACCTGGCCTCGCTGTAGTCACAGTCGATCCATGCGTCGGGATTGCTGCCGCCGCCGCAGTAGGCGATCCGGTCGTCGACATCGGCAGAGCTCAGGCTGCCGGCGGTCCACTGAGCGACGCAGGAGCTGTCCTTGTCGACACACATGTTGTCCGCTGCACAGTCGGCCTCGACGTCGAGGTCGAGGTTGACGATGGTGGTGCTGCCGGTATAGCGATCGAACGTCTTGTGAAAGGCGGGCAGCACGCAGCTGCCGCTGGTGTCGATGACCATGTCGGGCGACGGGCAGCAGCTGAACCGCCCATCGGTGGTGACGAAGTAGCCGCAGCTGATGGTCCTGGGTGAGCTGCCGAGCTGAGGGTTGCTTCCCCAGATGCCGTAGGCGGCGACCTGGTGCTGACCGCCGTCACAGACCATCTGCAGCAACGCCTCGTCATAACCGAAGTGGAACGCGTGGTAGCCGACATCCGCCCGGTACAGGTTGGCCGTGGTTCCCCGGACCCAGCTGGAGCTGCCGTCGAACCACAGATGCACGCTGATCGGGTTATCGCTGTCCGGAGCCTTGGCCCATCCCCCGGCGTAGCTGCAGGTTGCACCGTCAAGGTACCCGATCGGCACCTGGGCCGTAACTGTGAGTGCGCCGGCCAGCACGAGGATCGAGAGCAGAGCTGAGAGACGAATCGAGCAGGTCGCGTGGCACTTCATCTTTACCTCCCTACCCTCTGACTACGCGGACGAATCGGAAACCCGCCACCAGATCGACGACACGCGTATCGCCGATGCTCAGCAGCCGCTCCCCGGCCTGGTCCTCAGGGCTGCCAGCCTCTCCTCGGCACGGGTGAACCACCAGCCGGCGATGTCGTAGATCACCCTGGGGAAATGCCTCGGCGAAAGCCCGCAAAACAGACAGAGGACCTCGATGACGGCGGCGGTGAGCACATCGAGCGACCGGAGCCCGCGGCTCCTGAAGCCAGGCAGGCTGCCGCAGCCTCAGGCCCGGCAGTGCCGAGCTGCGAGAAAGGTGCGGAGGGAGTCTATGGACAACGAGCTGCAGCCAGGCGATCGCAATCGGGAATCAGGGTGTGCTGCACGTCGAATCGGCCCCTACAGAGTCGTCCGGGAGATTGGACGAGGGGGCATGGCAGTGGTCCTGCTGGCGGAGAGGGCTGACGGCGAGTTCGAGCAACAGGTCGCGTTGAAGCTGATCAAGCCGGGCCTCGACAGCGAGCAGATCCTCCAGCGGTTCTCCCGGGAACGCCAGATCCTGGCCTCGCTCCATCATCCGGCCATTGCCGGTCTCGTGGATGGCGGTGTCACTGACGAGGGACGGCCGTACCTCGCCATGGAGTACGTCGAGGGTGTCCCGATCGATGTCTACTGTGACCAGCACAGGCTCTCGGTCGAGGAGCGCCTGAAGCTGCTCGACATGGTCGCGGAGGCGGTCGAGCACGCGCACCGTAGCTTGGTGATCCACAAGGACCTGAAGCCCGACAACATCCTTGTCGCCGAGGGCGGCCACGTCAAGCTGCTCGACTTCGGCATCGCCTCGGTGCTCGACCAGGGCCCAGGAGCCTCTGAGACGCAGCCGGGGCTCGAAGGCTCACGGGTCATGACACCTGAGCTGGCAAGCCCAGAGCAGCTCCGGGGTGCACCACTGACCACTGCTGCCGACGTCTACCAGCTCGGCGTTCTGCTGTATCTCATGATGACCGGCAAGCACCCATGCGGCCTGAGCAGCGGCACTTCAGAGGAGATGGCGCGTGCGGCTCGAGACCAGGATCCGAGGCCGCCGAGTGCGGCCGCGGGACCTGCCTGGCGCAGCACTCCCGAGGAGACCCCCGACATCACCGCCACGCCCACGGCCGCCTCGAGCAGGCTCAAGGGAGACCTGGACGCCATCATCCTGATGGCGATACGCAGGGAGCCTGAGCACCGGTACGCCTCGGTCCACCAGCTGCGGCAGGACATCGCGAGGCATCTCGAAGGCAAGCCGGTCGAGGCGCGGAGCCGAAAGGTGGGATACGTCGCCGGAAGGTTCCTGCGGCGGCACACCGCGGCCGCGGCGTCGGTGGCGGCGATCATCGTCATGGTCGCCGGTCTCACCGGCGCCTACACCGCGCAGCTGGCACACGAGCGCGATCGGGTCCAATCTGAGGCAGAGAGGGCCTCCGAGGTCGCGGACTTCCTGCAGCACCTCTTCGACGATCCAGAGGCTGATCAGATCGATGCAGAGCAGCTCTCGGCGCGGGAGCTCCTGGACCGGGGCGCTGAGCGGATTCGCAGCGATCTCGACGGTCAGCCCGAGACACGGGCCGAGATTCTGTCGGTCCTGGGGCGCATCTCCCACAAGCTCGGAAGCTACGAGCGTGCTGAGGAGCTGCTCACCGAGGCTTTGAGGATCCGCGAGCGCTGCCTCGGAAAAGAGCACGTGGATGTTGCGTCGACCCTGCGCGATCTCGGGATCCTGTACTACGACCAGGGCAAGCACGACCAGGCCGAGCCGCTTTACCAGAGAGCGCTCGCGATCCGGGAGCAGGCATACGGGCCCACGCACGCCGACGTGGCCGCTTGCATCAACAGCCTTGCGATTCTGCGCTACGACCAGGGGAGGTACGACGAGGCCGAGACACTGTACCGGCGCGCGCTCGAGATCTGGGAAGAGGTCTATGGCCCTGACCATCACGAGGTCGCCACGGCCCTGCAGAACCTCGCCATCCTCTACCGCCGCCAGGGCGACTACGAGGCCGCAGAGCCGATGTACCGCCGGTCGCTCGAGATCAAGGAGCGCTCGCTCGGGCCCGAGCACCCTGGTGTGGCCTCGTGCATCAACAGCCTGGCGATCCTGTGCTACGACCAGGGCAGGTACGAGGAGGCAGAGACGTACTATCGCAGGGCGCTTGAGCTTCGCGAGAAGGCATTTGGCGAGAGCCACCCTGAGGTTGCGGTCAGCCTCAACAACCTCGCCCTGCTCCTCATCCACTGCGGGGACCTCTCATCGGCCAGGCCCTTGCTCGAGCGGGCCATCGCCATCTGGGAGCACTCGCTCGGGCCCGACCATCCGTTCATTGCGTCGGGCCTCAACAACCTGGCCGAGATCCAGATCAAGACTGGCCACCTGGACGTCGCCGAGCCGCTGGTTCGTCGTGCGCTTGCGATCCGCGAGCAAGCCTACGGGGCAGACCACCCCGCGGTCGCCGAAAGCCTCTCCTATCTGGCCGATCTGGCCGCAGCCGAAGGCGATGTGGACAGGGCCGATCCGCTGTACCGGCAGGTGGCGAGCTGCTGGGAGGCCAGCCTCGGCCCGGAGCACTCTGCGGTCGTATCGGTTCTCACCGACCACGCAAGCCTGCTCATTCGCGCTCATCGGCGCGACGAGGCGAACGGTCTTCTCAACCGGTGCCTCGAGATCTGCAACCACTGGGGCCCGGCTGAGGAGCTGAGTGCCTCAGAGCGCGTTGTCGTGGCATCGGTCCATCTCGCCTCTGGAAAGCTGCACCAGCAGGCCGGAGAGGACGAGCTCGCGCAGACCTGCTGGACCGAGGCTGCCGAGCTGGCGATGCCTGTCGCTGGGAGGGCCGCGGACATGGGTGGTCTCGAGATCGAGGCAGAGGCCCTGCTTCGGCTCGGCAGAGCCGACGAGGCGAGGCCGATCGTCAAGCGGCTGCAGGCAATGGGCTGGCGTGATGACGAGCTTCAGCGGCTCTGCCGCCAGAGCGGCGTCGCAGGATGATCCGCCATCAGGACCGGGGCTCGGGTCTGCTCTCGGCCTCGCCCGCGCGCGGCTCGGTCCCTCCGGTCAGAGCCGTGCGGACGACGGCCCGATCGAGGATGGACCTTCTCCCGGTGAGCAGCCGCGCGTGGGCAAGAAGCAGGTCTGCCCTGGCAGGCTCGCCTCGTGCCCGATAGAGCCGGGCGAGCCTCCTCATCACCTGGGCCTTCCACTCGGCGCTCGCACCCGAGGTCTGGGCGAGATCGAGGGCCTGCTCCAGAAGAGGAGCAGCACGCTCGGGAGCACCCACCCTGCAGTTGAGCTCGGCGAAAAGGGCTGCCAGCTCGGCCTGCGTCAAGAGCTGTCCCTCCAGCTCGCTGCCGATCTGCTGCGCCCCGAGGTCGAGAAGCTGCCTCGCTGTGACCTGCCTCCCCTGGACCCGCTCGGGGTTGGCACCCTGGAAGACCTGAACGATGAAGCTCGAGATCTGCTTCGCCTTCTCCGCCTCGGCGCGGGCCCGGTCTCGCTCCTGGCTCAGACGGCTGGTATAAAGGATCGTCAAGCTTGCCACCAGCAGAAGGCTGGCGGCGGCGGCCGCAACGACGCGGAAGCGCCTTCGCAGGAGGCTCCAGACGCGGTAGCCGAAGGCGTGGCCGCGCGCGACCACGGGCTCACCTCGAAGCCAGCGCTCGAGGTCCTCACAGAGCAGCTCCACCGTCGCGTACCTCTCGAGAGGGCTCTTCTGGAGAGCGCACAGCACCACTGCATCGAGGTCGCCACGCAGCAACCTGTGCAGCTGCCCGTCGTCTCTCCGGCGTGCAGCCAGCGGCGTCCTCCGAGCCCACCGAAACGGCGCGGGCCACGCCCTGCCCGAGGCTCGTCTCACAGCGACGCTCGGCAACGGCGGCTGGTGCTCACAGATCACCCGCTCGGCCTCGGTGATCGAGCACCTGACCGGGCGGCAGAGGCTGGAGCCGCTCAGCAGCTCGTACAGCAGCAGACCGAGCTGATACACGTCGGATGCCGTGGTGATCTCCTCTCCCCGCATCTGCTCCGGGCTCGCATACTCAGGGGTCATCGCCCGCACGCCGATGCGGGTGAGTGGTGCAGCGCAGGGGCTCGCCTCCTCCGACAGCAGCTTGGCGATGCCGAAGTCGAGCAGCTTCACGTGACCGTCGCGTGTCACGAGGATGTTGGAGGGCTTCAGGTCGCGATGGACGACGAGGTTCTGGTGTGCGTAGGAGACCGC
>Ga0055523_10000011_pt1 | contig 11648 bp, 5 predicted proteins | sample White_ThreeSqC_D_FD_57972 | JGI IMG/M metagenome (GOLD analysis project Ga0055523, IMG submission 57972) | Wetland microbial communities from the San Francisco Bay, California, USA, that impact long-term carbon sequestration - White_ThreeSqC_D2 | ecosystem: Environmental > Aquatic > Marine >...
GGTCCCCGGGGTCGTCGACGTCTTCGACGGTCTCGTCTATACCGGACCGACGATCTCGTTGCGAGCCCGCCCGCGAGCCGCACAGCGGCTGGGGTTGACCACCAGCGATATCGCCCGGGCCGTCAACGCTGCAATGCTCGGCGAGACCGCCTCCACCGTGCTCGAAGGCGACCGCGTGGTGGATATCCGCGTTAAGGTCGATGCTGCAAACCTCGAGAGCCTGGAGCGCCTGACAGAGCTTCCGCTGCGGACGCCCACCGGCGACCTCGTGAAGCTCTCCCAGGTTGTCGACGTGGCCCGGGAGCCGGGTCAGCTCGAGATTCGCCGCGAGGGCTCGCGCCAGGACGTCGCGGTGACGGCCCGTCTCGAAGGCCGCGACCTGGGCAGCGCCATGGCAGAGATTCGTGATGTGCTGAGCCGGGAGCTTGCACTTCCGGTCGGCGCGGTCGAGCTCGGCGGGCTGTTTGAGCAGCAGCAGGAGTCGTTCAGGAACCTCGCACTGGTCCTGGTGATGGCAGTCGTCCTGGTCTTCATGGTCCTGCTGCTGGAGTTCGGCTCGTTCGCCGCTCCCGTCGCCATCGTCTTCGGAGCGACGCTCGCTATGTCAGGCACCGTGCTGGCGCTGTGGTTGACCGGGACCTCGTTTAATGTCGTCTCGTTCTTGGGCGCCATCATCGGCGTCGGTATTGTTGCCAAGAACGGCATTCTCATGTTGGACCATGTCAAGCACCTGCGCTCAGACGGCCTCGACTGGGTAGAGGCCCTGGTCGGATCAGGCCGTCGCCGGCTCCGGCCGGTGCTGATGACCTCCCTGGCAGCCGCGCTGGGAATGCTGCCCCTGGCCTGGGGCGTCGGCTCGGGCGCAGACATGCTGCGTCCTCTGGCCATCGCGGTCATCGGCGCCCTCACCATCTCCGTGCTGCTGTCGCTGGTCGCAACACCAGTCGTGTACTACCTGCTCGTGAGGAGACACTCCTGAGAGGTCGATCCTGAGGAGGCTGGCCCTGGGGTCGACCAGGAGAGCGGCTGGAAGAACGGCTGGGAGAACGGCTTGGGCAGGAGCTCCGGTCGCGCCGCGCGTCCTGGTGGAACTGTCCAAAGCAGGCAGAGCGGACTGCGCTCGTGGCGTGCGTCCCCAGATCTTGACGTGCCATTCTTGGCCAAGGTCCTCGAGCTAAAAATACTTGAGAAGAAATCAGACAAACTGATAAAGATATTGAGGACGTTTCTCAGTCAAAAATATAGGTTCTGTCTGGCGTTGCAAAAGGTCGAGCACGAGCTGGAGCGGCGCCGCCCCGGGGTCGTGTGCGGAGGTAGCCCGGGGCCGTCGGGGACGCCCTCCGGACCTCGAACGGCTCTGCGGTCGAGTCAACTCAAGCACTGGTCGTTCGACCGGTGGATGGCAAGGGAGGAATCGGATGAAGCCTGCTCGTTATCTCGTGATCTGCTCTGTGGCGCTGCTGGCCTGCGGTGCGATGCTGACGGCATCGACGTCGGTGGCCCAGACCTACAGCATGTCGTGCAATACGCCGGCGACCTACCACGACGGGTACGCCGACTCGTTTGATGCGTGGGGATACCACGCGCTGCGGTGGAAGGCTGCATGCCGACAGGTGAGCTATGCACCGCAGTACGGCTCGGGTGTGCCGACAAGCTGGGTCTCATTTGCCGACGATATCCCGCTGAACGACAACGAGGCCAACTCGTGCGTCTTCCCCCAGGGCAACCCGGCGGGCGGCTGGGGCGCCTGCAACGCCTGGGACTTCAAGGACCTGGCCGTGGGTGCCGGGATGTTCATGGATCGCTGGCAGTCGCCTGTCTACACCAACATGGAGATTGGCGGCTGGCAGGTGCCCGTGGTCATCCGCTCAGTCAGCTTCTCGGTAAACAACCCGTTCGGTGCCAACACGATGTCCGCACTCTGCGACTTCTGGGGATGGAACGTCCAAGGTGGGGACGTCGACGTCGAGGCGACCGCGCAGGCATGTGCCTTCCATGAGGACCAGTACTACACCGTGACGTCGATGACGATCTCATACTGGGACCCGAACCTTCACGACACCTACACCATCAGCGGCGAAGCCAACATGGCCAACGCGTTCCCGTACTCCCAGTACTTCATCGGCGACCCGGACGACTCCAGCATCGACGCCCGATACTCGGCAGAGGTCGAGGCGAGCATGTCCAAGTCGCTCGCGCAGGCCGCGGTCAAGCAGTGCGCCGCCCAGCAGCTGCCGTCAGCAGACTGAGCAGCCGCGTACCAGGCGACGGGATCTCGAGGCATCGAGACGTCCCGGCGCTCCATGATCGAGCACTTATGTCGACTACGGCTGGCTCGTTTCCCGCCGGGCAGCCGTATCGCATCCACCCCTGGCAGTGTGCAATGCCTGCCACCACGGCCCGCAGGTTCAGCCTGCGGGCCCTTTCTTTTGCGTCCGCCCGAAAGGGGTGGATCATCAGTCACTCCTCAGGGCCGGCTGGCAGCTCTCGTCATCATGTGCCGCTGTCAATATCCTCGATGAAGTTAATGAGGCCGTCGAAGTAGGTTTGCTGGTCGTCGTACATGGCCATGTGGCTGCCGTTGGGGCAGTGGAGGTAGCGGCCGTTGGGGAGCTGGCTGGCCATCCACTGCATGTGGGCCGGATCCATGGTGTCGTGGGCGGCGCCGATGACGAGGGTGGGGGCAGTGATCTCGGCAAGGGAGGCGGTGCGGTCCCAGTCTCCGAGGATGCCTCTGGCGCCGAGCTCGCTCGGGCCCTGCATTGCGAGGTAGATGTCGTAGTTGAGATGACCGAAGGCGCGGGTAACCGGATCGGGCCAGTCTGCGGCCGGCATGCGCAGGATGTGGTGCTCATAGTGGTTCGGAACCAAAAGCTCCATGTAGCGCGGGTTTTTGTAATCCTCCGCCGCCTCAATGGCCTTGATCTCGGCGAGGGCGTCCTGGTCCATGGCCGGCATCAGCACCTGATCGGCGTACTCGTTATAGGCCGGGATGCTGGCCATCATGTTCGAGATCACCAGGCCCTTGAGATTCTCGCCGTGGGCCAGCGCGTACTCCATGGCAAGGATGCCGCCCCAGGAGTGACCGAGCAGGAAGAAGTTGCTCGAGTCGAGCCCCAAGGCGATGCGGACCTGCTCGACCTCGTCCACGAAGCGCTCGATGGTCCAGAGCCCGGGATCGTCTGGCTGGTCGGAGTAGGCCGAGCATAGCTGGTCATAGTAGTAGTACTCGATGCCGGCAGCGGGCAGGTACGAGTCCGCCGCCTCGAAGTACTCGTGGGTCGAGCCGGGCCCGCCGTGGAGGAGCAGGAGCCGTGCGGTCGGGTTGTTACCCACCCGCTTGGTCCAGACCTTGAACGTGCCGGCCGACGTCTCGATCGGGATCATCCGCACGCCCCCGCTGAGCACGTCCCCCCGCCCGCTGCTGTCGAGGTAGGCCGCCGCAGTGTCGACCGGGCCCTGGGCTCGGGGGCCGCACGCTGCTATCAGGGCTGTCAGGGTCAATAGCACCAGCAGCGTGGATTGCGAGACTCGCATCGTTCTCACAGGCGATGAAGTCGAAGTCGAAGTCTCAGGATCCGTCATGGAAACCTCCCTGGGCAAGCTGGTCGGCCGCGGTAGGACTGGAACGGCACATGCAGTGGTGTAGCTCAGAGCTTCCCTGCCGTGGTCGGGCTGTCGACGGCCCATGATATCGCAGGGCGCGACCCGTCCGGCGCCGCGGCCAAAGCTCGGCGGTGCCGGCAGAGTCGATCGAGCCAGCCCGGCGTACTTGATGTTTCAGCATGGCCTCCCGTCGAGAAATGTTCTGTAAGAAGACTATTCCGGGGGGTAATCGGCAAGAGCCGTAATGAGAGCTGGTTGGCCTTTTGCGTAGTGTAATCACAAACATCTGGAGTGTGTGATACGCTCTGGACACCATTTCGGAAGTGCCTGATGAAGGCAGCCACGGGCAAGTGGGCTCGCTTGTGGTTTCCGAGCCGCGAAGTACCAGTTCGAAGAGGGAGGAAGTATGAGACGAGAGGTGCTTTTCTTGACGATCTGTGTGCTGTTCGTCGCAGGTACAGTCCTGGGGCAGGGCACGACAGGAACCATCCGGATGGAGGCCCAGGACGAGGATCAGAAGGTCCTTCCCGGTGTCCAGGTGACTGCAGAGTCGGTGGAAACCCTGGGCTCCCGGACCGTGATGACCGACGAGGCGGGCGTCGCGACGCTGAACGGTCTCGATCCGTCATCGGAGTACGTGGTGACGGCCATCATGCAGGGCTTCAACCAAGCCCGCTACGAGAACGTGCTCGTCAAGGCAGGGGCCACGACCACGCTGCGGGCGACGTTGACCCTGGCCGCGGTCAAGGAGGAGATCGTCGTGGTCGCGGAGACGCCGCTGGTCGATGTGACCAGTGCGATCTCGGGCCAGGACATCACGCTGCAGCTGACCGAGTCGCTGCCGACCGGCCGCTCGTACCAGAGCTACCTGCAGCTGGTCCCGGGAACGGCGCCGACCGATCCGAGCATTGCCGACGAGAACCCGGCCGTCAGATCGGGTCTCAACTACGCTGACCTCGGTGGCAACCTCGGCCGCTCGCGTGACAACTTCTACTACATCGAGGGCATTGACGTGACCGATCCCTACTCGGGTTACTTCGGTGCCAACCTCAACACCGAGATCATCCAGGAGCAGAGCGTGATGACCGGCGGCATTCCGGCCGAGTTCGTCGGCTCGGCGGGCCTGGTCTCGAGCGTTCTTACCAAGTCGGGCGGCAACGAGTTCCACGGCTCGTTGAACTACTACTTCCAGGACGACTCCCTGGTCGCCACGAACAAGCACATCGATCAGGCCAACTTCGCAACCTATGACACGGCCTTCACACTGGGTGGACCGATCATCCAGGACAAGGCATGGTTCTTTGCCAGCTACCGCATCGTCAACCGCGAGGAGGACGTGGCGAACCTCGATACCGGCGAGTTCATGCGCACGGTGACCAATGACTCGGGGCAGGCGTTTCTCAAGGCGAGCTGGAGCGTGACGCCGAGCATCAAGCTCGTGGGCACGTTCCTCAGCGACCCGCGAGACATCGACGGCGAGACCGACAGTGACATCTTGAACAACCGGTCGCAGACCGAGGAAACCGGTGGCGACAGGTATATCCTCAACTACTCGCACGTTTTCGGCCCCTCCTACCTGTCGCTGTCCTACGGCCAGCACAAGGGTGAGGTGAGCGAGTATGCCGCGGATCAGTCGATCCGCAACGACGTCTACTTCCGTCAGGGTGACGACTTCACGCTGCAGCAGGAGCAGCTCGGCGGTCGTGGGCTCAACAACTCGGACAAGCGCGACAACAAGTTCTACAAGGCCAAGTTCGAGTGGTATCTGGGTACCGACTTCGGCGACCATACGCTGACCTTCGGTGCCGAGTTCCTCGATCATGTCAACACCTTCGATACCCGGTTCACGGGTGGCAGCCAGTACCGCTCGCTCGGCGCCCAGTACCTCGGCACGTCGGCGTACGACATCACCCATGGCAGCTGGACCGGCCGCGACTGGCGCTACGACAACACCAGTGACTTCGTGGGCTTGATCAACGCCATCAATGCGAGCCCGGATCGCGACTACCACTACTCGATCCTGGATGTTGACGGCGACGGCACGATCACCATGGACGAGCTGGCCCAGAGCCTGGTGTTCAACAGCACCGAGGGCAACCCGGACGGCATGGTCAACTACTACCGCACCATCGAGCGCATGGCCGGGCCGCTGGAGCTCAAGGTCGAGGGCACCACGTACTACGTGCAGGACAACTTCCAGCTCGGACAGCTGAGCGTCAACGCTGGCCTGCGCGCCGAGCGCTGGAAGCACGTCGGCTCGAACGGCGAGAACATCTATACCTTCGACTTCGACATCGCCCCACGGGTGAGCGCGACCTACGACCTCACCGGCGAGGGCCGTATGAAGGTGTCGGCCTACTACGGTCGCTACTACGATCCGATCCGGATGAACATGACGAGCTTTGCCGGCACGATCTCCGGTCGCGTGCGCGACGAGCAGCTTTTCGCCAATGGCGAGTGGCTCACCTACCGCACCCGTGGCTACACCGATGCGGTCTTCTCCCCCACCACCAAGACGCCCTACACCGATGATCTGGAGCTGTCGTTCAGCACTGAGCTGGGAAACAACATGAGCCTCGAGGCGAGCCTCATCAAGCGCGTGACCAGGGACATCTTGGAGGACTACGACCTGTGCCTGTATGCCTACTGCTCGGATGGGACCACCTACTACCCGGGCGACATCAGCGATCCACAGACCCTGTGGCTGGGGCTCGGCTACTTCGGATATCAGGAGAACCCGGGCACCAACTTCGTCATCGGCACCCTCAAGGGCGGCAAGCGCGAGTGGCAGGGCATGGAGCTGGTCTTCCGCAAGCGCTTCAGCAACAGGTGGCAGATGCTCTCCTCCTACACCTATGCCGATGCGAAGGGCAACAGCAACTCCGACTCCAACGCGGACTTCCAGGGTGACGTGGTGTGGCTCGACCCCCGCTCGCCGAACCAGTGGGGCCGCCAGCCGGGCATGATCGAGCACCTGTTCAAGGTCGCCGGCTCGTACAACTTTGACAACGGGATCGTGCTGGGCGGCTCCTATCGCTGGAACTCCGGAACCGTGGCCAGCAGGACCTGGGCGATCTACAACCGCAACCTGCCGATGATCGTTGACGAGCCGTACGAGTGGAACGGCACCACCGCGACCTGGCTCGCCGACGACGCGGTTGGCGCCATCAAGAACGACTCCTGGGGCTCGCTCGACCTGCGCGCTCAGTACAACCGCAACTTCGGCAGCATCAGCGGTGAGGTCTTCATCGATATCTTCAACGTGCTCGACGACCAGGCCGCGGTCAGGAATCAGGACCTGGTGGCCGGCACCGGAGCCGCCCAGTATGGCGAGGCAATCCAGTGGGTGCCGCCGCAGCGCTTCTACCTGGGCGTCCGCCTGGGCTTCTGACGAGCCTGCTGGACCACCTGCCAGGGCCGGCCCGCCCGCGAGAGCGGCACCGTCTCGGCAGGAAAGGTCGCTGATACGGGCCCGCCGATCCCCAGACGGACCGAGCGGGCCGACAGGAGAACCGAACACGCGAGCCCCCGGCCTCGGTCGGGGGCTTTGCCTTGGCGGGCGGGGAGCAGCGGTCGGGCCGCGGCGCCGATCCCGAGGACGGCATCCGAGGAGCAGGGGAGCATCAGCAGCAGGCATGGCATCAGCTCTGGCCAGCGATCTCGGGCGTCTCGGCCTGCGCCCGACCTCGGTCCGGCCAGCCCAGCGACCGGACGACCTGGAGGGCGTATCGCCTACTTGATGTAGCTGAGGATCTCCCGTGCGACCGGGGCCTCGGCGTGGTCGGGCTCCAGCTCGAGGAAGCGCTTGAGGTGCTGGGCGGCCGCGGTCATGTCACCCCTGCTGTTCAGGCACAGGCCGAGCAGGTAGTGCGCTCCGGCGAGGTCCGGCTGTGCCGTGATCAGCTCCTCGAGCACCATCGTGGCCTCGTCCACCTGGTTGCCATTGAACAGCTCCTGAGCATGGGCCAACAGGTTTGTCGAGGCCCACTCGGGGTCGGCGGCGATGAGCGTGCGAACGGCCTGACGCGCTCCGTCCATGTCACCGAGGCGGCGCAGGGCATCGTATCTGATCCTGAGAGCCGTCGTGTTCTCCGGCTGCCGCTTCAGGGTCTGTGCGGCCATCTCGGCGGCCTGCTCGAAGCTCCCCTCCTGGTTGTAGATCTGGGTCAGGTTCGCATATGCCTCGACGAGCTCGGGATCGAGCTCGAGCGCCTGCTGGAAGCGCGCCTTCGCGAGGTCGACATCGCCCTGGTTGAACGAGGTCACGGCCTCCTGGAAGACCCGCAGCGACATCTCCTTGGCATCGCCCGCCTTCTGGAGCGCCTTGGCGGCGTCCTTGGCCCTGGCGTCGTCACCCAGCTCGCGGAAGGCGTCATAGCGGATGGTCAGGGCCAGGTAGTCCTCCGAATCGATGCCGAGCGCGTGCTCGGCCGCATCAGCTGCCTCCTGGTACTGGCCGAGCTTCAGCGCCACCGCGGCGAGGCCGTCATACGCCGGCGCGAACTCGGGGTCGAGCTCGATCGAGGCACGCAGCCTCTCCAGGGCAGTCTCGAGGTCGCCGGCCGTCTGCGCCTCGATCCCCTGGTTGTACAAGATGATGTTGCGGGCGCCGGCGCGGGTCTCCTTCTTCTCGTCCGATGTCAGCACCGCGGTGCTCGTATCGGTGCCGCCAGCAGGCGACAGCTTGAACTCCCGCCTGATCAGCGAGCCCACCTCAGGCTGGACCTCGACCTCGAGCGTCTGGAAGCCCTCGAGCTCGACGGTGAACAGATACGGCACGGTGCCCTTGGCCAGCGCGATCACGCACTTGCCGCGCTTGCTCGTCGTCGCCTCGGTCGTGAACGACGGCATCGACGGCGTTGTCGCCGTGACCACCGCCCCCCTGAGCGCCTCGTCGTTCTGATCCACCACCTTGCACGCGACCCTGCTGAACTCCTGCGCCATCAGGGCCGGCGCCGTACCGAGCACCAGCAGCAGCGCCAGAAGACATTGAGACATTGCAAGCGATCGCTTCATGAGCTCCTCCAAGAATGAGCTGCTCTGAGTATCGGCCGTTCCTGGCAAGGCCGCAGCCGATTCTAACATCCCGCTCAATCCTCACCTGTGGTGTCAAGAAGCTCTGACCGATGCCGAGAAGGCCGAGGTGTGGCATCGGGATTCAGGAGCAGCCTGCAGGGCGAGAGCGGGGCATGGTCTCGAAGGAGCGAGTCTCCGGTCAGCCCGTGCTCGAATGGGAGAGGGCTGCATGGAGCGCCCGGGGTGTTGGCGTACCACGGCAGTCTCTCGCTCGGCATGGCGGGCGATGCTCAGTCTCCATGGCGTCGGCGACGCCTCGCTGCGGGGCTCCGCGTGACGTACGGGGCCGCGAGCAGGGCGAGGGTGGCCAGGGCGCAGACGAGGCCCCACCAGTCGCCGAGGCGGACGCGGGGGGTGAGTCCGGTGGTGAGGCGGACGTCGGCAATTCTCAGGCCGTGCTCACCCAGGTCCATGCGGCTGACGACGCGGCCTGTGGGGTCGACGATGGCGGAGATGCCGGTCAGGGCGGCCCTGGCGAGCCAGCGGCGGCCCTCGACGGCACGGAGGACGGCCTGGGCGAGGTGCTGGTGCGGGGCCCAGCTCTCTCCGTACCAGCCGTCGTTGGTGACGGTGGTCAGCAGCTCGGCGCCGAGGCGCTCCTGGCGGGCGACCAGATCTGCGAAGACGATCTCGTAGCAGATCGCCATGCCGATGCGGTGGCCGTCTACCTCGAGGATCGTGCGGCCGTCGCCCGGGACGAAGCTGCCGACCTCCCGGACCAGGGAATCGGCGAAGGCCAGGCGAGCGATGGACGGCACGTACTCGCCGAACGGCACCAGGCGGACCTTGTCGTAGCGCTGCCAGGTCTGCGACGGTTGGGCAAGGCCAGAGGCCGTCGAGGCGGACGGCGGCACCACAAAGACCGAGTTGGTGAAGCTGCCGCCAGGGCCGTTGGCGACTGAGTTGACCATGATCGGCGCGTCGACCGCTCCGGCCAGCTCCAGGAGCCAGCGCTGGTACTCCGGGTCGGTGCCAACCATGAAGGGAACGGCACCCTCGGGCCAGAGAACCAGATCCGGGTGCTGGCCCGCGGCCTCCAGGGTCAGCTGCCGGACCCGGTCCATGACCTCACTCCAGCGGGTTGGATCCCACCGCTCCTCGAGCAGGGTCGCGGGCTGGATCACGGCGACCTTCAGCGCCGCTCCGCCGGTCGGGGCCGGCGGTGCGACGGCTGTCATCGTGAGTGTCAGGCCGACCGACGTGGTGATCAGGATGAGACCCGAGCGGCGTGTCTCGGCGCGTAGCAGCGCCCACAGCCCGGCGCCGAGGGCGAGCACGGCCCATCCCAGACCGGTGGCGCCCCAGACCGGCAGCGAGCCGAGCAGGCGAGGCATGCCGGCCAGAGCCGAGGCGACCGGGTTCCACGGGAATGCGTACGGCGGGAGCTGACGGAACGCCTCGACAGCGCTGAAGGCAAGCGGCATGATCCACGGTCGGATGGTGGCAGGCGCGCGGTAGGTCAGCAGGGTGATCGCGACCCAGGTCGCACCGAGGTAGATCGCCATGGCGATCAGGCAGGCGATGGCGGCCGCCAGGGGCAGCCCGCCGTAGCCGTGCATGACGTCGGTGACCCAGCTGGCCGCGACAAGCCAGTGCACGGTCCCGGCGAGCCAGCCGATCGTTGCCGTTGGCCTCGCCCGAGTAAGTGGCCGCATTGCCTCGAGCAGCAGACCAGGGACGAGCAGCACCAGCGGCACCAGGCCGAGCCCGGGAAGGGCCAGGGCGAGCGCCACACCGGCCGCGGCCGCGGCCAGCATCGGTTGAAGCGCTCGAAGGCGGCCGTAAGACCGGTCGGGCGCGTGTCGATCTGTCGCCATGGCTGGCAGCCCTCCGATCGCGTTTGCTCACGGTCTGGTGTGCACCGCGGATCTGGCCTCGCGAAGCGTCAGGATAACATCGCGCGGCCCAGGCCGGCCGGCGTGGCCAGGCTGGTACCATGGTCGCGTTCCGACGGCAGGCGATGCGCCAGAGACGAGCATGCCGGAGCTACGATCTGCTGTCAGAATCTGCTGTCAGGAGCGTGAGTCGCGGGGTGGCGGTGTTCGTGGCCGAGCCCCGGCTGAGATCAGGCTTCGGTAACGGGGGGCTCGCAGTGGTCTACAGGCGCGCGACGTACCAGACATCGGGCGGAGGCTTCGGCCTCGGCGGTCGTGGCAGCGGGGCGCCAGCGCCTCGAGACATCATTGTTTTGATGGTCGTCCTGTTCGTGACCTACTCGATGCAGTTCTTCAAGACGACCGCGGTGGTGCCGTGGCTGCTGCAGCTGACGCCGAATGTGTTTCTCCGCGGCTGGATCTGGCAGCTCGCGACCTATCCGTTCACCGGCTTCGGCGGTGCGAGCGTGTGGTTCCTGCTGACGCTGCTGATGATCTTCTGGTTCGGGCGCGACGCCTTCTACTTTCTGGGACGACGTCGCTTCTGGCGGCTTCTGGTGGTGACAGCGCTGGTGTCGGGGGTGGTTGCCGCGGTGGTCCAGCTCCTCATGCTCCTCGGCGGCACGCCTCCGGTCATGGGGCTCTCGTTCTCGATCATGCAGGGCCAGGGGTTTCTGCTTGCGTTTCTCATCGCGGTCTTCGCCAATGTCATGGGCGAGGCCACGATCCTGCTGTTCTTCGTGCTGCCGCTGAAGGCGCGATGGTTCATCTGGATCGAGATCCTGTTCGCTTTCATCACCTTTCTGAGCACTCGCGATCTCGCGGGCTTTCTGGGCATCTGCACCACTGTCGGCGTGGTCACGGCGCTGCTCGGCGCCGGCGGGCCGCGTGGCGTTCTCAAACGGCTCAAGCTTCGGCTCGACCGCCTGTGGGTCCAGATCCGTCTGGCGCGCCTGCGATCGCGGCGACGCTTCGACGTCATTGATGGCGATGATCTCGTTGACGTCAATAACGGCAAGGGCGGCAACCGCGGCGGCAACCGCGGCGGCAGCTCGGGGTGGCGTGACAAGGGGGGCTCCGACCCGGGACGGT
>Ga0055523_10000012_pt1 | contig 11632 bp, 8 predicted proteins | sample White_ThreeSqC_D_FD_57972 | JGI IMG/M metagenome (GOLD analysis project Ga0055523, IMG submission 57972) | Wetland microbial communities from the San Francisco Bay, California, USA, that impact long-term carbon sequestration - White_ThreeSqC_D2 | ecosystem: Environmental > Aquatic > Marine >...
GAAGATATCGGAGGAGACCTGCAGGTCGGCGACCACGCTCTTGGCAAGGACATCGGCCATGGCGGCCGAGGTGTACGGCGTGCCGGCCGGCGCCTCGTGGTCATAGCGCGCGAGCAGCTCGATATGCCAGCTGCCGATGTCGTCAACCAGGAAGGTCATGCTCGGCCCAGTGGCCATCGGGTTCACCGGCGGCGCGCCGCCAGGCTCAGTGATACGCCACTCGAGCACACTCGGATGCCCCTCGGTTCCTGAGCCCTCGCACTGGATCGTGGTACCGACCAGCACGCTCAGGCTCGGGCTCGAGCCGGCGATCATGTGGAGGACCACCGGCTCGGGAGCACCCGGTGCCTGGCCTAAAGCGAGCACGGTCCGGCTCTGCTCACCGGCCGGCGACGACGCAGCTCCGGCAAGCATCACCATCGCCAGCAGGATGCAGGTCGTCGCAGGTACCCGGAGGAAACGGGGGATCATCATCGAATCCGATTCTCGACCGCCAGTATATTCCATATCTGCCAGCATGGGGTGACCATGCTCACTGGGCTCTGAGCTTCGCGTACGAGGTTCTGAGCTTTCGGAGCAGGCGTCCCGCTCCCGAGCCCCTGGCCGCCTCGCGCCTGCAGCCTGGCGCCATCCTCGGCAGGCCCTGAGGTCTACGTTACCATGTGCGGCGTGAGACGTCTGATCATCGCCGATGCCCACCTCGGTCAGCGCCGCGGCGATGTGGCCGAGATGACCCGGATGCTTCAGCTAGCGGCAGAGGCTAGGCTGGGTGAGGTCATCTATCTCGGTGATGCCTTCCAGTACCTGGTCGGGATGCCCAAGCTCTGGACCTCGGCGGTGCACAGCGTGCTCGAGGTGTGGCGCGAATGCCGGCGTCTTGGAGCCCGGATCATCCTGATCGAGGGGAATCGCGACTTTTTCCTGGATACACCCGAGCTCGCGAGCTGGATCGACTGGAGCGGCCGCAGATACGAGCTGACGGCCGGCGTCCAAAGGTTTCGGCTGGTGCATGGCGACCTCGTGAATCAGCGCGACCGCCAGTATCGCTTCTGGGCGGCCGTGTCGAAGAGCAGGGTGGCGCGCCTGTGGGCTCGCCTGCTTCCCAGACCGGTCGCGGTCGCCATCGTCCGCAGGATGGAGGCCAGGCTCGCTGTCACCAACCGTCGCTTCCGGTACCGCAAGCCGGTCGAGGCGCTCACACAAGAGGCGCGCCAGGCGTTTGCAGAAGGTGTCGACGTGCTCCTGTGGGGGCACTTCCATACCACCTGGCGCCTGGTTCACGACCAACGCCTGGCGTTCGTCGTGCCGGCCTGGCTCGACAGCAGGTGCTCGCTGCTGGTGGAGGAGGACGGCTCCTTCAAATTTGTGGACTCGACCTTGACACCCGTGACCGAAGTTTCGACAATCCCTGATTGACGTCGTCCTGAATGACGTCTCTTGATTGGCGTCATCCCGATTGGCGCCGCGTGCTGGTGCGCAAGCCCGCGTCTGTCATGGTGCTTTGCCCGGTCAGCGATCGTTGATGGAGCCAGAGATGCAGCCCTTGAACCTCCCAGGACCACTCGGGGATCAGCGCCTCGGCGAGGTCTGCGCCTCGGTGGAGCTGCCGTCGTCCAAGAGTCTGACGAACCGGGCCCTGGTCGTTGCTGCAGTGGCCGGTGGTGGATGTATCGATCGGGCACTCGACTGTGAAGATACGTCGCTGCTGATCGACGCTCTGGGCGCCGCGGGGTGGAGCATTACGCGGTCCTCTCAGATCGTCCTCGGCGCTCGAGGAGCCGGCGCAGATCGGCGAGGCGTGGCAGGCCAGGCCGCCGACATCATCGAGGTCCATCTCGGCAACTCGGGCACGGGAGCGCGGTTTCTCCTGTCGCTGCTGGCTGCAGTCCCTGGCAGGTTCGTGGTGACCGGCACCTCCCGGCTGCAAGAGCGTCCGATGGGTCCGCTGCTCGAGGCCCTCGAGCGGCTCGGCGCCCAGGTCGAGGCGCGGGGCTCTGCACGAGGCTGCCTGCCGGTGCTGATTCGGGGCGGTCAGCTAGCAGGAGGCTCGATCGAGCTACGGCCAGAGACGTCGTCGCAGTTCGTCAGCTCACTGCTCCTGGCCGCGCCGCTGATGCGGGACGGGCTTCGGCTGACGCTCACCGGCGCGGTCCCGTCGCGGCCGTACCTCGACCTGACCGAGGACGTTCTCGTGAGCTTCGGCGCGACCGTCGAGCGCGATGCCGAGGGCCGGCAGTGGCGCGTCGCCAGCGGTGGCCTGCGACCGACCCGCATCGCCATTGAGGGAGACTGGTCTGCAGCCGCGTTCTTCGCGGGCGCGGTGGCCGTGGCTGGAGGTACTGTGGCGCTCGAGCCGCTCAAGCTGAGCAGTCGGCAGGGCGACCGCGCGGTCTGTAGCATCCTCGAGGGTGCGGGGCTCAGGGCCTTCCAGTGCCGGCCCGACGTCGTCGAGCTCAGCGGCCCGGCCGTGCGGCCCTTTGAGGCTGATCTCGGCGATACTCCCGATCTCTTCCCGGTTCTGGCGGCCGTGGCAGCGTGCCTGCCTCCTGGCTCACGCCTGAGCGGTCTGCAGAACCTCCGCCACAAGGAAAGTGACCGTCTGAGCGTGATGGTCGACAACCTGTCCAGGCTCGGAGCCGGCCTCGATGTCGATGGCCGCACCATGACGACGGTCCGGCAGATGCCGCATGGTCAGGCTGCCGGGGCTCAGGTCGAGGCTGCCGGCGACCACCGGATCGCCATGGCCATGGCAGTGGCGGCGCTTCGCGCCGGACCGCTCGAGCTGGATGATCCGACCTGTGTCGGCAAGTCGTACCCGGGGTTCTGGGAGGCATGGGAGCGGGCTCTCCGGTGAGGGCAATGCGGCCGTCGGCGCTTCTCGTCGACCATCCGGCGCTGCCGATGCCGATCCCGAGCCCGCACGGAATCGTCGTCGCCGCTCAGGGCAGGCCGGTGTCGCTCCGGGGCCTCACGCGTGAGGTGAAGACCCGTCTGCTCGCTCAGCTGCTCGCTGCCACGGCCCTTCTGGCTGAGCTGGATCTCTGGCCAGGGGCAGGAAGCCTTGCGAACGCGAGGGTGCTCGAGACCGACGGCGGTCTGCAGGCAGTGCTCGGTGGAACGCCGATACCGTTGAGCCGGGTGCTGGGCCGGCTTGGTCCGGGCGAAGACGTGGCGCGCCGCCTGGTATCAGAGGCGGTGCGGCGAGCGGCTGAAGCCATGGCGCTCGATCCTGATGAGCTGCGGGCAGCAGGGGACGGCCCTGGCCTCTTCATCGAGCCATGGCTGACGGGCCTGCTTGAGGGGATGAGGCTGCCCCTGGACCGGGCAACCGCACGAAGCCTGTGGGCAGTGCAGTGGTCGCTTCCAGCCGAGCCCGAGCCTGGCGAGGTCGAGCTGTGGTCGGCTCCGGAGCCTCGCTGGGCGATGCGGCTTGCTGCGGCCATGTGGGCCGCGGTACGGCGCGAGGGCCGGGCCTGCTGGTTGCAGCCGACTCTGAGTGATGATGCGATCACGGCACCGTTCCCGGCGCTCGGCGAGGCCGGGCTTCTGATCGTTATCGGCACGATCCGCGCGGAGGATGTCTCGAGTGCCGAGTCGTGGGCCTCGAGACCAGGGTGCAGCGCCGTGGTCGCGGGCCGATTTCCGGCTGGCTGGAGCCCGCCGCTCGCTCCCGGCTTCGAAAGCGCCAGGATCGGACGGCATCTCGTGATCACCGGGCTCGAGCTGGATCGCGCCAGGCATGAGGTCACCAGGCGGCGCGGGCAGTTTCACCCGTTGCGGGCCGCAGACCGCGAGGCGCTGACCAGAGCCGCCTCGATGCTGTTCGATCCAGGGCGGCTCAATGACGGCGGTGGAGCACCGGCCGGGAGGGCAGGATGCGGCGAGGCGGCTGCTCCGCGTGGCAGCCTCGAGCACCTGCTGTCGTTGCTGCCCGAGGGTCTTCCCGAGCCGCTGCTCGAGGTGCGCACCGGCATGACCCGGAAGGCCCTGCGACCGCGGCTGGAGGCTCTGGGGGCAGTGCACGACCGGGGCAGGTGGCGGGCCGCAGCACCAGCCGAGCTGCGCCCCGACCCGCTGCATCTGGAGGTCGCTGCGCTTCACGAGCGGGACGATCCCAGGCAGCTGCGGCACAGGGCTCTCGGTGCGGGTGAGCCGGATGCGCTGCTTGAGTGGACGCGAGCGAGGCTCGAGGCATCAGAGCCGACACAGGTCCGCGAGCTGCTCGGTCCGCTCGAGCCGGGCGCCCTCGGGCCTGAGCTCGACCAGCTGAGGATCGAGGCGTGCCTGGCCGATCTGGATCTGACCGAGGCCCGGCGGCTGCTGGCAGGGCTGGCATCCGAGGCCCGCGAGCCCTGGCGCATGTGGCTGGAGGCGATCGATCCGCCACGAGGATGGAGACCCGAGCTGCCGGATACGAAGGCGGTCGAGCGGGCGCCGCGGGTGGCTGCAACGATCGCGATCCTGGCGCTGCGGCGCGCGTTGCGCCACAGCACCGGGGACGGAGCCGGTGCCAGAAGCATGCTTGAGGAGCTCCGGCCAAAGATGGGAGCCGGGCCAGCAGCGAGGGAGCTCGAGCTCGAGCTGGCAGCCGCTGAGAGCCCGGAGCTGCTCGCCGACAGACAGTGGCGCAGACGTATCGCTCAGGGTCATCCGCGGCTGGCCGGCCGGCTCGTGCACCGTCGTGCCGTGTCGCTCGCCATGCTCTCGCTTGCCACACCCGACGCCGTGACGCCGCTGGCCCCCGGTGGTACGCGGCACGCTTTGCGGCTGCTCAAGCATCTGAGCGGGCAGGTCGAGTCTCCGGGCATCCGAGGCATGATCGAGCTCGACCTTGGCGGCATCGCATCCTGGGTTGAGCAGGGGGCCGAGGCCGAGAGCCACCTCCTGCGTGCCTATCGGCTGCTCCTGGCGGCCGGCTTCGAGAACAGGACACGCGATGTGCTGTTCAACCTGGCGGCCTCGTGCCTTGACCGGCTCGAGGTGCTGCGCGCCGCCCGCCGGCTCGAGCAGGCGGCTTATGGCCCGGATGACCCCTTTGTATTTTCCGAATCGCTGCGTCTGGCCCTTGCAAGAGGCGACGAGGTCGAGCTGCGCCGTGGCCTCGAGCAGAGCCGCTCCGGCCAGAGCGGTACCGGATCTCGATCCGACGCGAGGTTCGCCTTGCAGTACGAGATGCTCGAGGCCGTCGTGTGCCTGCTCGACGGAGACCCGGCGGCTGCATCGCACCGGCTGGCCGCTCTCGGCGACGATGCCGAGGCCGGGGCCTGGTCGGCTCTGGCCGGCGCGCTCCGCGGTGCATCGTCGGGCCTGGGCAGGGTCGGCGAAGGCATTGACGGCGGTGTGTGTAGCACCGCGGATGATGCCGACGGCTGGGGGGTGAGGCGAGCGGCTCAGCTGATCGAGCGGCTGTACATCGCTGGCGCGGACCGGGCCCGCGCCTCGCTGCCGTCGGCAGAGGGGCTCACGCTGCGCGATGCCATGGCGCTGGCCCTGATCGAGCGGCTGCATGGCAGCTCGGCCTGGGCCGGTGCCGCGATCAGGCACAGGGCCAGGGACCTGCTTGCCGAGAGCGGGCTCGGAGGCTGGAGCCGGGTGCTGCAAGGCCCGAGCAGCCGCGACGATCCGGTGCTCGAGGTCATGGCAACGGTGGTGGACCAGGGACCGCACGGCCTGGAGACGAACCAGGCCGAGGCGCTGCTCGAGGCGGTCGGTCTGACCGGCATCGAGGTCCGCTCGTCGAGTGGCGAGCGGGTCGTCTGGCACCATGGTACGGGCGTGCCCGGGACCGAGGTGCCCCGCGGCAGGATCAGAGTCATTCCGCTGGGCGGCGAGCCGGTGCGCGGACCGGCCTGGCAGCTGCTCGTGGGCGTCCTTGAGATGCTGACATCAGGCAGCGGTCACCGGCGCCTGCCGATGCGCGACGAGCTTGGCGACGAGCTCGACGAGATGCGGGCAGCGGGCGGCTTCCTTGGTGTGAGCGCTGGCGCGCGCATGGTCCAGGAAGAGCTGCGGCTGCTGGCTCCGAGCCGCATCCCGGTGGTGATGCTCGGTGAGACCGGAACCGGCAAGGATGTGGCAGCCCGGGCCTTGCATCAGCTTTCCGGTCGCAAGGGAAAGCTCGTCGCGGTCAACGTGGCAGCCATCCCGGGGACACTCATGGAGTCCGAGCTGTTCGGCTCGGTGAAGGGTGCTTTTACCGGTGCTGACCGGTCGCGCCAGGGCCTGGTCGACCAGGCCGACGGCGGGACCCTGTTCTTCGACGAGGTCGGGGACCTCGACATCGGCCTGCAGGTCAAGCTGCTGCGCTTCCTCGAGGCCCAGGAGGTGCGACCAGTGGGCGGCGATCGCTCGCACCAGGTCGATGTCCGGATCGTCAGCGCCACCCACCAGGACCTCGATGCCAGGGTGCAGGACGGGAGGTTTCGCAGCGACCTCTACTTCCGGATCGCTGCCAGCCCTATCCACATCCCGCCGCTGCGGGAGCGGCGGGAGGACATCCCGCTGCTGCGGGCGCTGTTCGAGCAGGAGATCGCTGCCAGCGACGGGCTGGCTCGTCCCCGCTGGAGCCGAGAGGCCGAGTCCGCCCTTCAGCGCCACCACTGGCCTGGAAATGTGCGTGAGCTGCGCACCGTGGTCGAGGGCGCCATGGTCAGGGCCGCCGGCGGCCTGGTCACCTCGGACCTGCTGCAGCATCTGAGTGGGCACGCGACAGTGCCCAGAGGAACGTGGGAGGAGGCCACCCGGGAGCTCCACCGGAGTCTCCTGAAGGGGACACTCGAGCGCACCGAGGGGAACCGCAGCGCCGCGGCGCGTGAGCTCGGGATCTCGAGGCAGACGTTGCTGTACCACATGCGCAGGCTCGGTGTGCGTTGACAGTGGGAGCGGCAGGGCTCTCAGCACGGTCGGAGCGGCGCAGGGTAGGAACGTCAGAAGGTAGGAGCTTCGAAGAAACGGCCCCAAAAAAAGGAAGCGGACAGGTGATGTCCGCGGGAAGAAGGAGGAGGTATGTTGTGACTGCCAGCTTCTGTGGCTGACTGCTTCGAGCAACTGCAAGGGGTATGCCATCTATTCCCAGGGCGAGGGAAACAAGCAGGGGCTTGTGCTCCAGGAGGCATCGGACGGGACGTCAGGCAGTGCCTTGACGACAAGGCAGGCCGCGAGGTCAGGGACTTCAGGGCTTGATGGCTGCCTGCGGGGCCGGCAGCTGGAGATCGGTCGGGAATGATCAGTAGCCCGAGCCGGGCCCGGTACCGAGCACGACAGCGAGCTAGGAGCAAGAGCGAATGCCGGATTGTCCATCCGTGATGCCGCTTTGGCGCCTTCGTATGCCTCACGGACAGTCGCACCGAGCGCGCGGGAGATAGCGGCAGTGCTGGGTTATGATCCCTGATCGTGAGCGTTCGGGTGTCGACTCGTTGTGGCCTGGTGGCCGTGAGCTGCCTGGCCCTCGCGTTGCTGCTGGTCGAGGCGGTCGGCTGGGCGACGTGGCGGCACGCAGCGGCAGTGCTGTCGACCGATCCGCTGAGGGGAGCGAGGCTTCTCGGCGAGTCAAGGCTGGTCGCACAGCCTGCGGCCGTCGATGCCAGCAGGGCGCTGGCCGCCGACACCCTGGTCGGGGTCGATCCCGAGCTGGTGGCCGCCGCGATGAGCAGGCTGGGCAGGCTGCAGCAGCTTTGGCTTCCGATAGATCCCTCGGGGCCCAAGAATCTGGCCCGGGCCTTCCTGATTCGGGGCGACCGTGCGCAAGGCATGCTGGTCCTTCAAGCTGCGATCGCCCGCGATCCGGCATCGCCGTATCTGCATCGGCTGATGGCCCTCATCCTTCGTGGTGAGGGGCATGTGGCCCAGAGCCTCGGTCACCTCGCAGCTGCTCGTGCGCTGGCACCGGACCTCCGACGACCAGAGGTCGAGGTGACGCAGCAGGAGCAGGAGTGGGTCGAGCTGGAGGCCGCGCGCCGTCGGGTCGGGCTGCATCCGCACCGGCGGGTCGAGATGACGCTCGCTCAGGCCGAGATCCTCCACGAGCGGGGCCGCGCAGACGAGGCCGAGCAGGTGCTCGAGCCGTTTGCCGACCAGGTCGAGGTCAAGCTGCAACGCGCCTCCTGGCGGCTCGATGAGGTCCTCTCAAGGCCGGAGCCGCCGCCGGAGTCAAGGCCGGAGTCAAGGCCGGAACATCCGGTGCAGGTATCGGGCGCGACACCTCGCCTCCGTGGCCGGTCCGGGATCGAAGGGCCGATCAACGGGCTCGATGCGGTGGACCTCGAGCACATCGCCTCCAGCCGATGGGTGCCTGTCAAGCAGCGCGTACGGGCCTGGACGCTGCTCGCCAAGGCCCGCGCCTTCCAGGGACGATACGAGGCTGCAGTCGAGGCGGCTGATCAGGCGCATCTTCTAGCGCCGGACAGTCCACTCGGGGACCTGACACTGGCCTTGCTGGCCGAGCGACAGGGCCGGCTGGATGCGGCCATGAGCCATCTCAGGCGAGCCTGGGGCATTGCGCCGGACAGTGTTGACGTGCTGCTGCACGTGGCGCGGGTGGCGGCCCGCACTGGCGATGACGACGAGGCACGTTACGCCCTGCGCCGGGCACTGGTCCTGTGCGACGAAAGCCAGCGCTCGCGGGTGGCGGCGCGGCTGGCGAAGCTGTTGATCGACGGCCGGCACTATGGGTCGGCTCTCGAGGTGCTGTCGACCGCGCTCGAGCGCGATCCTGGCAGCGCCGAGCTGCTCGCGCTCGCAGATCAGCTGGGCAGGCAGATCGAGGCAGCGACGACCCGAGCGCCCGGCCGGAGCGTGCCATGAGCCTGGGCCGGCTGATCCTGGTCGAGACGTCGATGGCCGGCAACCTGGGCGCCGCGATCCGGGTTGCCGCGAACTTCGCGGTGCCACGGCTCGATCTGGTGCGCTGCGCCGTGCCCGAGGGTGACGGAGACGTCCGGAGCTGGGCCTGTGGGGGAGAGCAGCGCCTGGAGATTCGGCGCCACCAGACGCTGGATCAGGCCGTGGTCGGGGTGCGGACCCTGGTCGCGACCGCCTCGGCCCGAGGGCGTGGGCGTCAGCCCGTGATCGAGCCGCGCGAGCTTGTGCAGGTCCTGCGCTCGCGAGGGATCGAAGATACTGCCCTGATGTTCGGCAACGAGACCAGCGGGCTGTGTCGGGACCATCTGGATCGCTGCGACCTGGTGGTGCGGGTGCCGACGGCTCAGGGCTTTCCGGTGCTCAACCTCACGCAGGCGATCGCGATCCTCCTCGGCTACCTGAGCATCGAGCACGAGCCGTCGCCGGGCCAGTCCCCGGTCCCGGCACCGGAGGACGCCGTGCGAGGGCTGATGCTGCACCTTTCATCGACGCTGCTTGACATCGGCTTCCTCGATCCCGCCAACCCCGACCGCATTCTGCGAAAGCTGCGGCGGATTCTCGGCCGGGCAGGGGTGACATCCGACGAGGTCACGATCCTGCGCGGCATCTGCCGCCAGGTCGACTGGGCCTCCCGGACAGGATGCGGTCGCTGGTCCGGGCACGACGACGGGCCGCAGGCCCTGAGCAAAGCGGCGTCAGATTCTGAGGACGAGGACCGACGCTGAGGACGCTCAAGACAACGTTACGAGCAGTATCGTGAGAGCTCCAGAGTCCCAGCCGATCTTTCGTTTCAAAAATTCAGCCGATCTCTCGCTCGGAGAATACATCGGCTCCGAAACGGTAGATCGTCGCTCCCGGTGATCGCCAGCAGTCGTCGCCGAGCCCGGCCTTGAAGCAGGTCTGGGTGAGGAACGTCGCCACGTCCCACCCGCGCTCAGCTGCCACCTGGGGGAGCAGCAGGCCGTGTGCGGCGCCGCGCTCGATCATCAGGCCATCGCGGCCGACGACGATCTCGTCGATCGAGGCGACCTTCAGCAGCGGAGTCAGGGCCGAGATCTCGATCACGAGCTGCGACAGCTCGTGGGCCTCGACCGGGGGAAATCTGGGATCACGCAGCGCGGCGGCAAGCGCATTCTTGCGGACCGTCTCCCACAGCGGCTCGACCCCTGTGACATGGCCGATGCAACCACGCAGCTCGTCCTTGACTGCCTGCAGCGTGACGAAAGCGCCTCGAACCTCCCGCAGGGATGGCGTGGTCTGCGCGGGCTCGGGCAGGGCGAGGCCGTCAAAGTGGGACTCCAGGGTGGACCGAGCCAGCCTGAGCAAGGTGCGTTTCTCATCAGAGGTCAAGCCCGCATCCATGGCCATGGAATGTCTCCTCCCGGTACAGTGCGTGGTAGCACGCGACGTAGCTCGGTCCCATCATACCCGAGCCCTCTAGCACGAGCGGATCGGCATGTTGGGTGCGGACAGCGCCCTCGGGATCGTCGGCTGGTGTAGAATTCTCCAGTCGCCTCCGTATCGGAGACGAACACCATGTCTGTGCAGGCCGAGATCCACCCGATCGAGGTCTGTCGTTGGAGGTCGCGATGAAATCATGGGGCGCCGGGGTCATCGTAGCCCTGGTGGTGCTGCTGGCGACGCCATGCCTGGTGCTCGCCGAGGAGACGCCGGTCGACAAGGCGAGCTTCAGGGTCGAGAAGACGAACCTCGAGCTTGGCAAGATCAAGGCCGGTGAGGTGGCAGAGGCCACCTTCGTGTTCCACAATGACGGCAAGGAGCCGGTCAAGATCATTCGTGCGAAACCTTCTTGAGGCTGCACAGTTGCCGAGTATGACTCGGTCATCCCACCCGGCGGGTCGGGAAAGCTTACTGCCAAGATCAAGACCAACCCTGCAGACTCTCGGAAGATCACGAAGTCAATCTCTGTCACCACGGACTCCAAAGAGCTGCCGCAGATTAACCTCAGGGTCAGCTTCGACACCGAGGCGCCGATCGAGATGCGGCCCTACCCGCAGATCTCGATCCGCGCGTATAGCGGTGAGACCACAGAGGATCGGATCCTGCTTCATCGCGGCGACGGAAAGCCGCTGAAGGTTACCGGCATCAAGGTTGAGGGCGAAGGTGGCTTCAAGGTCAACGCCGTGCCGGTCACCGAGGCGGATGTCAAGGCCGCGGGCCCGCAGCCGGACGGGCAGCCGGCGATGGATAAGAGGGTGCCGGGTCAGCCGAAGCCCGAGCCGAAGCTCGGCGATGTCTGGCTGGTCGCGAAGGTAACCGCGCCCAAGGAGCGCTCCAGCTTCAGGGCGACCGCCGAGGTCGCAGTCGATCACCCCGACCTCGACAAGGTTCAAGTCCCCCTCACCCTGGTCGTGACCGACCTGATTCAGGCCATCCCGCCCTATACCAGGCTGTGGCTGATCGGCGACGACGAGCCGTCTGGCGCCAAGGGTCGCACAGTCACCACTACCTTGCGCCACGTCCAGGAGCGGCCCTTCGAGATCAAGGGTCTCGAGGTCTCCCATCCTGACCTGTTCACGGCCGAGGCCACCAGTGAAGGAGCCAAGCCGGTTCACACGGTGGTGATCAAGCTTCGTGACGACGTTGACACATCAAAGACTGCGGCCTCTGTGCGGGGCACTGTCAAGGTCACGACCTCTGATCCCGACGCGCCCGAGGTTGACATTAACGTCCTGATCAGCCGGCCGGTGGACGCTGCGCCAGCGTGCGGCTCTGGCTGATCAGGACGTTAATGTCAACCTCGGGCGCGTCG
>Ga0055523_10000013_pt1 | contig 11495 bp, 6 predicted proteins | sample White_ThreeSqC_D_FD_57972 | JGI IMG/M metagenome (GOLD analysis project Ga0055523, IMG submission 57972) | Wetland microbial communities from the San Francisco Bay, California, USA, that impact long-term carbon sequestration - White_ThreeSqC_D2 | ecosystem: Environmental > Aquatic > Marine >...
CACCGGCACGGCCGTGGAGGTCGTCAGGACGGTGCACTCGGTCGGCCCGTACTGGTTGACGACCACGAACGGCAGCCGCGGGTGGGGATAAAGGCGCAGCCTGTCACCGCCCACGAGCATGAGCTGCAGCGATCCTGATGGCGGCCAGTCGAGCATCATCACCTGCTCGGCCAGGGGCGTCGGCAGGAAGGTGATGGTGATCCGCTGAGCCACCAGCCAGTCGCGAAGCTCCTCTGCGACCAGCCGGGTGTGATCATCAGGAAGATGGATCGAGGCCCCGGCCACCAGGTTCGGCCAGATCTCGGTCCCGGCGGCGTCAAAGGCCGGCCCGGTCATCTGGCTCGCTCGATCACCGGTCGTGACAGCAAAGCTCGAGCAGTGCCAGAGCGCGAGGTTCACCAGTGCACGATGGGTGCCTGCCACTGCCTTGGGTCTGCCGGTCGAGCCGGAGGTGTAGATGATCGAGGCGAGGCTCTCAGGCCGCGTCCTGCTCGGCGGGCCGGTCACCGGGTAGCGGGCGAGCGACTCATCATCGAGCACGATCACCGGGATCTGCGCATCCTCGAAGTCAGGGGCGAGCTTCGTGGTGGTCACCAGCGCGCCCGCGCCTGAGTCGCGCAGCATGAAGCCGTGGCGGGCCCTGCCTGCCGTGGGATCCAACGGCATCGAGGCGCCGCTAGCCTTCAAGATGCCGAGCTGCGCCACCACCAGCTCGATCGATCGCTCGAGGCAGATCGCGACCGGCACCTCAGGTCCGACTCCGTGGCTGGCCAGGCAGTGGGCAAGGCGGCTGGCCCGGCGGCTCAGCTCGGCATAGGTAAGAGCCCGGCCGCCACCGGAGAGGGCCTCGGCGTCCGGCGTCCGCTCGACCTGGTCCTGGACCAGCTCGTGCAGGCAGCGCCGGGGCCGCTCGACGCTGTCGATCCGGCTCAGCTCCAGGAGTGCCCGCCGTCGCTCGGCCTGATCGAGCATCGGCAGTGCTCCCACCGCAGTGTCCGGCGCTGCCACGGCCGCGGCCATCAGGCACCGGTAGTGACCGGCCATGCGCTCGATCGTCGCCGCGTCGTAAAGATCGGTGCTGTGCTCGAGCACGCCGGTGATATCGCCGCCCGAGTCGGTCAGCATCATGGTGAGGTCGAACTTGGACGTCCCGGAGTCGATGTGCGGAGCCTCGAACGCCGGGGCCTGAGGGCGTGCGCTGTCCGGCATCGGACGTGCCGGTGTGCTCGAGCCGTGCAGGGTGAACATCACCTGGATGACCGGCGACGAGCTCAGCAGGCGCTGCGGTGCCAATGCCTCGACCAGCCGCTCGAACGGAAGATCCTGAGAAGCATATGCCTCGAGCGTGGCGCTCCTGATGCGATCAAGAAGCTCTGAGAAGGTCGGGTCGCCCGACAGGTCGGTCCTCAGCACCAGCGTGTTGACGAAGAAGCCGATCAGGCCCTCGAGCTCTGAGCGGTTGCGGTTGGCGATCGGCACCCCGACGATCAGGTCCGGCTGGCTCGAGTACCGGAGCAGCAGCACCTTGAAGCCGGCGAGCAGGATCATGAACAAAGTGACGCCACGGCTCTTTGCGAGCATCCTGATCTGATTCGCCAGCTCGGCCGGCAGCCGGAACGGATGGCTCCTGCCCTTCAACGAGAGCTCGGCCGGCCGTGGGCGATCGGTCGGCAGATCGAGCAGCGCGGGCGCGCCCCGAAGCCGGTCCTTCCAGTACGCCAGCTGCGCTGCTGCCTCCTCGCTCTCGAGCCACCGGCGCTGCCATGTCGCATAGTCGTGGTACTGGATCGGCAGCTCGGGTAACGACGGCTCCTCACCACCGAGCACCGCACGGTACAGCGAGCTGAGCTCGCGCAGCAGGACGTCGATCGACCACTCGTCGGAGATGATGTGGTGCATGCTCAGCAGCAGCACGCTTTGCGCAGCACCGAGGTGCACGAGCAGGGCCCGGATGAGCGGCGCCCGCCCGAGGTCGAACGGGCGCTGCGCCTCCTGGTTGGCGATGCGCTCGAGCCGCCGGCCCTGCTCGGCCTCGCCGGGGTCGCCGAGGTCGCCGAGATCACCAAGGTCGATCACCTGCAGCCGCAGCTCGGCTGAGGGCGCCACAGACTGATGCGGCCGCCCGCCGCGCTCGATGAACGCGGTCCGCAACGCCTCGTGGCGCTCCACCAGCCGATCGAGGGCCAGCTGCATCGCGGCGGGGTCGATCCGGCCGGCCCAGGGAACCACCACCGGCAGGTTGTACACCGAGCTGTTGGGCTGCAGCTGGGCCAGAAACCACAGCCGCTCCTGGGCGCACGACGCCGGGTACACCTGCGGTCTGCCGGACTGCTCGCGAAGCAGCCGTGCCAGGAGCGCCCGCTTCTCGTCGGCACTCATCCCGGACGACACGATGTCGGTCCCGCTGCTGGCGCTGCTCTCCCTGCTGGTGCTGGCGTCGCCGATGGTGCTCATGGGGTGTCCCTTCGTGCAGCGAGCATCTGCTCGAGCAGCTGATCGACCTGCTCGTCCGAGAGCTGATCGAGGTCCTCGATCGCCCGCACCGGATGGTCGCCGGGAATTCGTGCGGCAAGGTCCGCCGGCTCGTCTCCTTCTGCCCTCTCTGCCCGGGCGTCCCGCTGCAGGCGGACCAGCTCAGAAACTCTTGCGCTCAGGTCGCGGATGGTCGGCGCCTCGAAGACGCTGCGCACCGTCAGCTCGACCCCGTAAAGATCGCGCAGGCGCGAGACCACCACGGTCGCGAGCAGGGAGTGGCCGCCAAGCTCGAAGAAGTCGTCCTCGGCGCCGACACGATCAAGCGCCAGGACCTGGCACCAGATCCCGGCCATGACCGCCTCCTCGGCGCTCAGCGGGGTCTCGTCTGCCTCATCACCGGCCCGATGGCGACGGTTCGGAACCGGCAGGGCATGCCGGTTGACCTTGCCATTGCTCAGGCAGGGCAGCTCGTCAAGGCGCACGAAGACGCTGGGGACCATGTAGTCCGGAAGCCGCGACGCCAGGTAGCGACGAAGCTCGACCTCGTCGACGCCCGGTCTCTCCGCCGGCACAACGTACGCAACCAGCCGCTGGTCGCCCGGGATGTCCTCACGCGCCAGAAGCACGCTTTGGCGCACGCCGGGATGCAGGGCGAGCGCGACCTCGATCTCGCCGAGCTCGATCCGGAACCCGCGCAGCTTGACCTGGAAGTCCTTGCGGCCCAGAAGCTGAATATCACCATCAGGAAGGAGCCGGCCGAGGTCGCCGCTCTGGTACAGGCGCTCGCCCGGCACGCCGTCGAACGGGCTCGGCACGAAGCATCCGGCCGTCTGGGCCGGACGGCCGACATAGCCGCGCGCAAGGTTCACGCCGCCGATGTAGGCCTCGCCGACAACACCGATCGGCACTGGCTGCAGTGCAGGGTCGAGGATGTAGACCCGGGTGTTCGCGATCGGTGTGCCGATCGGCACATGGCACGCCGGGTCATGGTCCTCGGGCACCTCCCAGAAGGTCGCCTCGACCGAGGTCTCGGTCGGACCGTAGAGGTTGATGAGCCGGCAGCTCAGACGCTGGAAGAGGCGCTGCGGCACCCACGAGGACATCTGCTCGCCGGTCTGGATGACCAGGCGCAGGCCGCTGCACGACTCGAGCCCCCTGGCCTGAAGGAGGTAGGTCATCATCGAGCTGACGAGGTAGACCACGGTGATCCGCTGCTCAGCGATGGCGCGGACAAGGCGGCCGATGTCCCGGTGCTCCTCGGGCGAGGCGATCACCAGCCGCGCACCAGCGCTCAAGGTCCAGAAGATCTCCCAGACCGAGACATCGAAGCAGAACGAGGTCTGCTGCAGCACGCTGTCGTCGCGACCGAGCGGGTAGCGGCCCTGGGCCCAGATGAGGCCGTTGCAGATGCCGGCGTGGGGAACCATCACGCCCTTCGGCCCACCGGTCGAGCCCGAGGTGTAGACGATATAGGCCAGGTTCTCCGGGACGACCGGCGAGTCGACGCGCTTTATGCTGCAATGCTCAGCCGGATCCTCGTCGCCGCCGAGCACCAGCACGTCCCGGCCTGCAAACGGGCCTCTGTCAGCCAGGTCGGGCTGGGTGAGCACGGTTCCGAGCCGCGAGCCTTCGACGACCTGACGGATCCGCTCGGCTGGATGATCAGGGTCGAGCGGAACATAAGCGGACCCTGCCTTGAGCACGGCGAGCATCGCCAGGATCGCCTCGATGCAGGGTCGCATGCAGATACCGATCGGCACCTCGGGGCCGGCACCGTGCTCGATCAGGAGCCACGCCAGCTGGTTCGCTCGTTGATCGAGCTGCTCGTAGGTCACGCTCTGACGCTCGTCGGTCACCGCGACAGCGTCAGGAGCCCGGTCCACCTGCTGCTCGCAAAGGTGGTGGATGCACAGATGCTGAGGGCGCTCGGCCGCGGTCCGGTTCCACCCCACCAGCAGCTGCTCGCGCTCGGCCTCGCTGAGAATCGGCAGCTCCGCGACCCGCAGCTCAGGGCAGGCACACGCTGCCTCGACCAGGCGCGTGAAGTGCCCGGCCATGCGCTCGATGGTCCCGGCGTCGAAGAGGTCGGTGGCGTACTCGAACGACGCTCCCAACCCGTCGGGCTGCTCCATCACTGCCAGCGTCAGGTCGAACTTGGCAGTGCCGGTCTCCATCGGCGGCGGCTGGACATCGCTCGTCTGCATCTCGCCAGCATTCCCAGACGTCGTCCCTGCCGGTGATGTCGGGGCGGTGAGCATCGAGAACATGACCTGAAACAGCGGCGAGACGCCGAGATCCCGGCGCGGCGCCAGCTCGGCCACCAGCTTGGCAAAGGGCAGGTCCTGGTGGGCAAAGGCCCCGAGGGTCACCTCCTTGACCTCGGCCAGCAGCTCGAGGAAGCGCGCCTCGCCACGCACCCTCGATCTCATGGCCAGGGTGTTGACGAAGAACCCGATCAGCGGCTCCACCTCAGGCAGGCTCCGGTTCGCAATCGGCACGCCGATGGTGATGTCCTGCTGGCCGCAGTACCTGAATAGGAGGGCGTTGAAGCAGGCCAGCAGGGTCATGAAGGTGGTCACCCCGAATCGGTGATTCACCGACTTGATCAGCTCCAGATGACCGGCCCCGAGACGGAATGCATGGTTCCGGCCCCGCCCAGAGCTGGCCGGCGGTCGGGCACGGTCGGTCGGGAGACCGAGAGCCGGTGCCGCGCCTTCGAGCCGATGCCGCCAGTAGCGCAGCAGCTCGTCCAGGGTCTCGCCACTGAGGTGCTCGCGCTGCCACAGGGCGAAGTCCGGGTACTGGACCGCAAGCTCGGGGAGCGTCGGCATTCGTCCTGCGCACAGGCCCTGGTACAGGGTCGTCAGCTCGCCGTAGAGCACCCCGAGCGACCACTCGTCTGCGATAATATGATGGATATTTATAAAAAGTATGTGGTAGTCCTCCTGTACCCGGACCAGGGTGGTCCGGAGCAGCGGCCCCCGGACCAGGTCGAACGGCTGCCGCGCCTCCTCGCTGGCGAGCCTTGTCAGGTCGGTCTGGAGCGTCTCCCGCGGGTGATCAACAAGATCGATGACCGGCAGGCTCTGTGCGAACGGCGGCGCCACGCGCTGCCACGGCCTGCCACCTCGTTGATCAAAGGTGGTCCGTAGCGACTCGTGACGCCGCACGATCTCGTCGAGGGCACGCTTCAGCGCGCCAACACTGAGCGGTCCGACCCAGGGCAGCGCTCCCGGGATGCTGTAGACGCTGCTCATCGGCTGCAGCTGCTCGAGAAACCAGAGGCGCTCCTGGGCATAGGACAGCGGCAGATCCTCGATATCCGCCCCGCGCGGTGCGATCCGGCTGGCGACAGGTCCCGGCACACCTCCTGATCCGGTGGTGCCGAAGCCGGCGACATCGGCCAGCCGGCCTTCGAGAACGGCCCGTTGCTCGGGCGAGAGCGCCGCAATCCTGTCTGAGAGCCTCACCATCCGAGCCCTCCTTCGACCTTGCCTCCGGCTTCAGGGCAGCGCGGGTGCGGTCCCGGGTCAGCTGATCAACGTGCGACCTGAAAGCACGCTGCCGGGGAGTGCTGCACCAGGGACGCCGACCCGGCAGCGACATGCGAGGCAGCCACAATGCTCTGGGCAACCACGGCCAGCGCACCCCCGTCCATCAATGACGGATCAATGCCTGCCCATGCCTCCTTGAGCGACTCGATGTAGGACTTGAACACCTCGAGCCGGGCGCTCTCGAATCCCGAGGTCAGCTGCTCAGCCTCCTCCTGCTGCCGTTGCTCCAGCTCGAGCCACTGCTTGCGAGCCGTCTCCTGAGCCTCGGCCAGCGAGGCGTCGAGCTCGCGCTGCAGCTCGAGCACCCGGGGCTGCGACCGCTCCTCGCAGCTCATGGCGCTGACCCCCAACCAGTGCTCGTGATGCATCGCCTCGAAGCCCTGCTGCACCTCGGCGTGAAGCGCCTGCCGCTGCTTGACGTGCTCGCACAGGGTCTCCCTGAGGCGGCAGTCGAGCAGCGTCCGGTGCTGGTCGAGATCCTTGATCAACGCGTCCCGGATATCGACAAAGCCCCGCACCGTCTTGACAACGGCCTCATGAGATCCCTCTGAGACCGGCCTGGACTTGGCCTTCTTCTTGTCCTCTGGCATCTCATCCCCCTTTCTGCGTCCCGGCGCCTCCGGCATCATCGCCGTGGCTCCGCACTCAGCCTCCTCGGGTTTGCGCAGTGATGAAGTAGTAACCCAGCGACTCGCTATCCACGGTTTCGCTGTCTACGGTCCCAGTGTCGAGCTCCATCAGCTCGCAGTGGATATCGAGAAATCCCGCGGCACGAAGCTGATGTAGCAGAATCGAAATGCAGACCTTCATCTCCTCGATCTGCAGGATGTCCAGGAAGGCCGTGCGCAGCTGGTCGATGATGTTCGCGCGACCGGCTCGCGGCATCGCCATGATCTGGGCGGTGGCACACTCAAGGACCCGCTCGACGAACTCGGTCCTGCTCCGCGGCTGGTAGGCGGCATCGAAGGCATAGTCGCGGAAGAAAACATCCATGAGCACCAGCTCGCCACCCCTGCGAAGGTTGGTCCGGATGTTGGCGAGTGCCAGCGGCTTGTCCTCGAAGTGGTGGTAGGTGGCTGTTGCCGCGACCAGATCGACCGATCCTGGACAGACCCATGTCTCGGCGCTCGAGTCGACGATCCGGACCTCTGAGGCGCTGCCGCGAGCACTGTCCCGGGTCATGGCGCGGAACGTTGCCTCGGGCTCGATCGCGAAGTAGAGGTCGACATCGGGATGGTGCGTGATCCGCTCGGCCAGAATGCCGGGACCAGGGCCATACTCGGCGACCCGCAGGTGCGGCCCTGCCCGATCGATCCGGTCGATCACCCGATCCATGGCGCGGTAGTACAGCGGGTACTGGTTCACCTGGTCGACGTACTGCTGCCTGATCAGATCGGTCACCGAGTAGGCCGACTGCAAGGCGTCGCCGAGCTCGGCGAACGATCCCCACAGCGTCGCCCCGGATCCTGGGACCTTTCGGGTGGCCATACCGGTCGCCTTCGAGAACACGCGCTGCTGCCGCTGCTGCTGCTGCAGATGATCGCTCATGCCGCCTCCTTCACACCATCACGGCGCATCAGACGCTGCTGCTGGCACTGGCCGGCTCACTCGACTGGCCGGCTCGTTCGACTGGCCGGCTGTCGGCCTCAGGTGGCTGCCGGAGCCTGGCGCGTTGACACAGAAGCTCAGCCTGAGCTTGCCCTTGCGTCTGGCCCGGCTGAGGAGCTCGATATCACCGATCTCCGAGGTGCTCCTCACATGGAGACCTCCGTCGGGCATCCTCGGGTACGTCCCGTACTCGCACCACCGAAACCCCTCGCGCTCTGCATCCCAGTAGGCCCGGATCTCGAGACCGCGCCGAATCTCCTCACGGGCCACCGAGACAGCCCGCTCGACCTCGTCCTCGCCGAGGTCGGACCTGAGCACGAGGTACCCGGAGCGTTCCTCGACCACCCCGGCCACCGCGCGATGGCCGAGCTCGGCCTCGATCACACTGCCCAGAAGGTGGAGCGCCGAGTGGGTCCTCATGATCAGGTACCGCCTGGCCCAGTCGAGCTCGATGACCACAACGTCGTCGACGGCAAGCTCCGGCGCGGGCTCCGGCTCCAGGCTGTGCCAGACCTGCTGGTCCTCCTTGACCACATCGACCACCCGGTGCCCGCCGATCCAGCCGTGATCACCCGGCTCGGTGGAGGTGCGGGGGAAGAAGACCGTCCGGGTCAGCAGGACCCGATGACCCTGCTCGATCGCCATGACCCTCGCGGTCAAACGCCGCTCGTAGCTGTCGTCGTAGAAGCTCAGATGGCTCATCGGGGAACCTCCAGCTACCGGCTCGCTGCTCAGGAGTGCAGAACTGCAAACGGCTCACGTCGTCTCGGCAGCAGCCTCCACAGCTCTTGGGTCGCCTCGCAGCTCGCCTTCTTGATGCCGTACAGATCGCCGGTGACATTGACGGCCTCACCCACACACCCACCCATGCAGTTGTCCAAAACCGCGCAGTCGCTGCACCTGGTCTCGGCCAGCACCCGGCACCGCGATCGAATCAGCTCGATCCGTTTCTGGTCATAGACGATGCGGTCGTTGTCCCGGTCGTAGCGACCGTAGATGAGGTGCTGCAGGGGCCCCGCCAGGTACTCCGGCCCGAACATTCCGTAGTCACAGCACGAAACATAGCCATCAGTCGTCAGCTGCGGGCAGGGAACGCAGGACCGGCACGGCACCTTGACCGGCTCGTCGAAGTTGACCATGGTCAGGCTCAGATAGGTCATCTCAAGCTCGTCAGCGCGCCGGTACGCCTCGGCGAACCGCTGCGCGAACTCCAGCGGATCGACGGCCAGCGAGGGGCCCAGGCGACCGCCGGCACCAGAAACAGGCGATGCAGGCTCGACGCTCACGTTGCGGACACCCATGGCATGAAAGAGCTCCACCAGCTCGGTCTGACGCCAGACCGTCGCCGGCGTCAGCGTGGCCCGAACACCCAGCTGCAGACCGTTGGGCCTGGCGGCGAAGTGCTCGATGCTCTCGTAGACGATCGGTGAGGAGGGGGCGCCGTTGCGAGCCGGCCTGAGCAAATCCTGACACTCCGCAGGCCCATCGCACGAGATCCACAGGATGTCCACGGTGTCGCTGATCCAGTCGCGCACCTGGGGCGAGAAGACGCCGTTGGTCTGCAGCTCGACCGTGAGGTTGCGACCCGCCTTGCGGGCGGCATACTCGTGGATATCGATCATGAGCCCGAGCTCGAGCGTCGGCTCACCCACGCCGTAAAACCGGATCGCGAGCTCGCCGTTGGTCGCGCACACATCGTCGATCCCCAGCTGAGCAAAACGAAGGTCGAGCGCCTGATGCTCATGCCGAACCTCGAGCTTCGGGGTGTAGCAGTAGCGGCAGTCCAGGTTGCAGCGGGTGGTCAGAAAGAAGCTGATGGCCTGCTTGCGTGCGTGTCCCATGGCTCACCTCTTCCGGCCGCATGCCTGGACCGGCCGGTACAGGCGACAGCCCGGATCCTCGGCAGTGATGCTCCCGGTCGTCTGCCATGCCTGACCCCGGCAGCCGTAGCAGCCGAGCTGAGAGGCGGCGAGCTCACAGCTGCCGCACCGTCCCTCAAGGTGCTGCTCGATGTAGCGAAATGTCCGGATCATCTCGCAGTCGAGCAGCTCGGCCAGGGAGTTGATCTTGATGTTGCCGAGACTGAGCTCGACACCGGGGCACGGGTACAGGTCGCCGCAGACGCCGATGTAGGCCGCGTAGCGATGGCGGGTGCACGAGTGAGCCGCGATCGGCGGCATCGGGACCCAGGTCAGCCCGTACTCCGACTCGTCGATCTCGAGCAGGTGGCAGAACAGCTCCATCACCTCCTCTGAAGACGCCAGCAGATCGGTGTGCTCCCGGGTGCGTCCCTGCTCCTTGACCATCTCGAAGTACGGAATGATCCCGTGATCACGGCAGTACCGCCACATCCTGGGCATCTCGTGGATGTTCGGCTTCAAGATGACCGACTCGATGGCGAGCAGCGGCCGCGCAGGGTCTCCTGGGTAGCCGACCGATTGCAGCAGCTCGAGCGCGCGGTACGCCTTGGCCGAGGCACCATCAACCCCGAGCAGCCGGTCGAAGACCGCGGCATCGAACGAGTTGATCTTCCCGGCCACGGCGATCTGCCGGTCCCACAGGTATGACGCCCATGCCTCGTCGATCTTCGTCATGTTGGTATACACGATGGCCGACATCTGAAGCGCATCGATCCTGTCAAAAAGTCGGCGAAGCTCTGGGTAGCAGAACGGCTCGCCACCTCCGACCACCACGACCAGCCGTGCACCGAGCTCTCGCGCCTGCTCGAGCACCCGGCAGATATCATCGAACGTCATCTCGTCGGCCAGGCGCTTGCCCGCGTTCGAGAAGCAGTAGACACATCGCAGGTCGCAGGCCATCGAGGTATCGACATCGATCTGGATCAGCCCTGGTGGCTCCCGGTGCTTCACCGCCAGGATCTCGGCCTCGCTGAAGTCGAGCCCCCGAATCTTCGGAGGTGGTCTGAGCCGTGTCATTGATGGCTCAGCAGAGACGTTCCGGATCCTCGCGACGCCAGTGGCCTTGCTCATCCGCCCTCCCTCCGGCACCTGAGCCGGGCACGTGACGGCTCACCGCTGGTCGCCTCGCAAGCGCGGCCATGCCACGCGCATGCCCGCTCCGAGGCGCCAAACCAGCGACCGGCAACCCCTCATGGGTTGCACCCCCAGGCGCACCTGGAAAGCGTCAAGTGTTTCGTTATTCGAGCATCGAGAATCGTATCACAGAGCTTAATAATTGCAAGTATTATTCGCATAAGTACATTTTTGGTAGTTAAATAATGCTCTTTGAGCCTGACCCGTCCTGAGCAAGCTGTCCGATGAAAGAACGACCTGCTCTCAGGGCGGATCATCACCACTCGAGGCTCGAGGCTCACCTTCGGCCCTGGCCGGAAACGCGCGGAGAGCCACCGCTCGCCTCACCGCTTCGAGGCGGCTACGATAGATCCCGCGCCGCCCTGATGATGATGCCGACGCTGATGCCGACGCTGATGCCGACGCTGATGCCGATGATGACGACGATGATGACGACGATGAAAATGATGACGACGACGACGGGGGCGCTTGGAGGCACCGCCATGCTGAGCTGGGTAGTTGAGGCGCTGGCCGCGCCGATCACATACGCTGCGACCGCATCGCTGGCGCTCTGGCTCGCATCCCGTCATGTCACCAAGATCTCTGTGCGGGCATCGTTCCTGTTGATCCTGCTGCCGCTGGCCTTCACCGGCAAGGCCCTGCTGACCGGTCGGGTCTATGCGCCGCTCGACATGCAGTACGCCAGTGCTCCCTACTCAGAGCTGCGCGACGAGCTCGGCCTGCCGCCCACCCCGGTCAGTGCCAAGCGCTACGACCTGGCCGCACAGATGGTGCCGTGGCGCGCGGCCACGCGGCATGCCCTGGC
>Ga0055523_10000014_pt1 | contig 11469 bp, 6 predicted proteins | sample White_ThreeSqC_D_FD_57972 | JGI IMG/M metagenome (GOLD analysis project Ga0055523, IMG submission 57972) | Wetland microbial communities from the San Francisco Bay, California, USA, that impact long-term carbon sequestration - White_ThreeSqC_D2 | ecosystem: Environmental > Aquatic > Marine >...
CCTCGCACCGGGCTCGAAACATCAAGGGTGGCTCCCACGACCAGGCCGCCCGGGACATCGAACGATCGGGCGGCCTGGGACCGCCCACACCCCCCCGGGGCCAACGCCGCTCGGATCAACCTCTTCGGTTCTGGCCCCGCCGGGTCAGGAAACAGCCAAAAGCTTCGCTGCCCAGGAGCAGCCTGCCGCCAGACCGCGCCTGAGGTGGTCGTGGGCTGCAAGGACCAGGGAGTGATCGATCCGTTGCTCGTCGATCATGGTGGTGAAGCCGTCCAGGGTGGTCAGCCGTACTGCCAGCTCCTCGGCCGGATCCGGGCAGCAGGTGCCGTCGTCGCGACAGCCCAGGGCCAGGTAGGTCCAGCAGGTGTTCGAGAGGAAGGCCGGGTTGGGGCGCACACTGCCGATGGCGACGAGCTCGCCAGCACGATAGCCGGTCTCCTCCTCGAGCTCGCGCCGGGCGGCGCTCTCGGGCGTCTCGCCCGGATCCACGGCTCCGCCCGGGATCTCGAGAGTGAGCTCGTCGGTACCATGGCGATACTGCTCGACCAGGATGATCTGGCCATCGCCGGTGACGGCGACAACATTGACCCAGTCCGGAGCATCCAGTCGCCAGAAGCGATGGCTACGGCCCGTGACCGGTGATCGCCGCGTGCTCGCCGTCAAGGAGAAGATCGGGTATCGGCCCAGCGTCTCCTCATCAACCAGAGGCCATCGCTCGAGCTTCTGCTGCTGCTCATCCGTGGGCCGACGTCTCGAGAGCTGCTCGCTGTGCTTGCTCGTGGTCGTCATGGTCGTCATCCTACCCTGGAACCATGCCGACATCGAGCTGCCCAGAGGCTCGAAAAGCCGCTGCGGCTTGGTTATGCTTGGCAGGCATGAAGCTAACATCCTCGACGATCTGCATCCCAGGCGCGGCCCGGAGGTGAGACGTGACCCCGCAGCTCAAGATCCCCGGTACGAGCCTGCCTTCACCCGAGGTCACCCTCTCGGGGTGGACCGGTCAGCCTGCTGCTGCGCCTCAGGTCGCGGCTCGTGCCGATATCCGCCCGACTCTGGCCCACCTCAGCCTCGGCCTCGCTGTCATGGTGCTCTGGGCGCTCGCCATGATCCTGCGCTGGCAGCCGCCGAGCAGCTGGACGCCGCTGGTGGTGCTCGGCCTGCTGGCCCTGATCGCCCAGTCGTTCCCGGTGCGCGTCTCCAACGCCAACGTCTCGGTCGGGGTCGGGTTCCTGCTCGCCGCCTGCTTGCTCGGGGGAGCCGCGGCCGGATCGCTCGTGGTCGCCGCGGTGAACCTCGTCTGGTCCATGAGCCGGGGCCTGATGCCATGGAGCCGATCAGCCGGCAGCCGCCCTCTCGCGCACCTCGTCGCTCGCGCGGTCTCGTTCACCGCGATCTCGGGCCTCGCCTACCTGGCCGGCACCGAGCTCGCCCTCGCGGTCTTCGAGCTGGAGGCGCCGCTGGAATCGATCACCCTGGCATCGCTCGGGGCGAGCGTGGTCCTGGCGGTATCGATCTACGTCCTCCAGAACCTGGGCACTGTCTTGATCTCGGCAGTGTCGGGCGAGGACGCCCTCGGCTACCTGCGGACCGTGATCCCGATACCGGTGCTGGCCGAGTTCCTGGCCCTGCCGGCGGCCTTGCTGCTCGCCGTGGCACACGTGGCGCTCGGCGGCGCTGCCTTTGCGCTGCTGGCGTGGCTGTACATGATGGCGGCCCTGCTCGGCTGGCGGTCGTGGCAGGACCGGGAGACCCTCAAGCGTCGGCTGGAGGACGTCGAGCTTCTGCACCAGGTCGGTGCGACGCTGTCGGGCACGCTCGAGATCGGCGAGCTCGTCCGTCGCCTGAGCGAGATCCTGCGCGCCGTGGTGCGCTTCCAGTCGATGCATCTGGTCATCGAGGACAGCTCGGAGCACGCGGCCCAGTGCTACGTCTTTGACGGCAGCGGGCGGCGCGGCGAGCTGCCCAGCTGGCGGCTCGCCGAGACCATGGCCCAGCCCGAGGGCCTGCGCGCCGCGCCAGACGGCAACGTCGCGTTCACCCGAGACCTGCCGGCCGATGCCGGAGCCTCGGTACGCCTGCGGCTCGACTTCGAGCCCGGAGAGGTCCCTTCTGAGCAGCGCCTGGTCCTTCTTGACACGATCTGCGGGCAGGCCGGCACGGCGCTGAGCAACGCCAGGCTCTACCGCATGGCCAATACGGACCCGCTGACCGGCGTCGCCATCCGGCGGTACTTCGAGCGTGCCCTGCGTCTGGTGGTTGAGGGAGGCGAGCCGTTCGCGGTGATCATGCTCGACATCGACTTGTTCAAGAAGGTCAACGATACCTACGGCCACCGCGCCGGTGACGTGGTGCTCCGCGACCTGGCAGTAGTGCTCGTCGGCTCACTACGCGTGCTCGACGTGCCTGCCAGGTATGGAGGCGAGGAGTTCGTGCTGCTGCTCCCCGGCGCCAAGGGACCCGAAGGAGCGGCCGTGGCCGAGCGCATCCGCCGGACCCTGGAGCTGCGATGTGCCGAGGTCGATCAGCATCAGATCCGCTACACCGCCTCGTTCGGGGTCGCCGCTTCGAACGACGTAGATATCGAGTCAGACCCGATGGAGGTGGTCTGGCGTGCCGACGCGGCCCTTCTCGAGGCCAAGAGGGCAGGTCGCAATCAGGTCGTGACCTATGCCTCGCTCGCCATCGGCGGCTCCTGACGGGCCTGCCGAGGCCGCGGGGAGGAGCCTGAAAAGCCCTATCGGGCCTGAGCCCTCTCACCCAGGCCAGCTTGCCCTGTAATGCAGATCACCGATCCAGACCCGGCCCGCGGGCGGCTCAGCCTCAGGAGCTGTCGGCAACCACCTGTCTCGTCATGTCTTAGACACTCGAGAAGCTACCACTCTCGTTCTCCCCACAGCAGACGCACTCGGTTGCGGAGGCGCAGCTTCGAGCGTATCCTCTTGACCACCTGCGATCTCCACGCTACCGTGAGGATGATCGAGATCAAGTACTGAGGAGGATCAATGGCGGGAAAAGCTGATTTGGTGGATCGGGTTGCGGAGCTCACCGGCATGCCCAAGGCCCGGGTGGCTCTTTGCTTTGACACTATCTTCGAGCTGATCTCCGAGGCCCTGGGCAAGGGCGACAAGGTCTCCATTCCGGGGTTCGGCACCTTCCAGGTTTCCGAGCGTCCAGAGCGACCCGGACGGAACCCTGCAACCGGCGAGCAGATCACAATCAAGGCTTCGAAGTCCGCGAAGTTCAAGCCTGCCAAGGGACTCAAGGAGCAGCTCTGACCTTTCTCAGGCGCAGGGCGGGCCGTCTCCAGCGACATCTCGCCAGCGAGCTGACTCGACATCGGCACCCCGTCACCGGGGTGCCGCATGTCCTTCCCCCCCCCGGCTCCTGCGGTCGCCCGGCCAGCGAGACCCGGGGCTGCTGACCTGGCCGCTCGGGGGGTCGGCTCGATGGCACTGCTCCGAGACGGTCGGTCTGTACCGGCGGCGCTGCTCACTCTGGGCCGCCTCGCCACACTGATCATGGCCACGGGCATCGTCCTGCCGTGGGCACCCGGTGCCGCGGCGGCTGACGAGCCGATCACTACCTACGAGATTCAGGCGACACTCGACCCGGGCTCCCATCGGGTGACGGTGCATGAGGTCGTACGCTGGCGCAACCCGGGCTCTGAGCCGGTCAACGAGCTCTGGCTCGATCTCCATCTCAAGGCATTCGACAGCCGCCAGACCAGCCTCGCCCACGAGCTGGCGCGGCTCGACGCTGGCGTGCCTGTCGACCCGGACCTCCGCGACATCGCCCGCCAGATCACTGGCAATCGGGACGCTGGCGATCGGGCGCCCTCCCGGATGCGGATCACGCGGCTCGAGGACGAGACGGGTACCGGCCTGCTCAGTGCCCTGGAGCCGGCCTGGCCCGACGATGCCAATCACGACGACTGCACGACCGCGAGGCTGCCGCTGCCGAGCCCGGTCCAGCCGACCGGCTCGGTGACGTTGACCATCCAGCTCGAGCTGGACCTGCCACCGCTGAGCTACCGTTCCGGCTACCTGGGCGATCTGCACCTGGCAGCACGATGGTACCCGCGAGTCGCGGTCTTCGAGCCAGCCGGCGTTCGTGGGCGCGAGACCGGCGGATGGCGTGCCCACCAGTATCACGCGGGGGGCGGTCAGTATGCCGAGCATGCCACGTATGACGTGCTGCTCCGCGTGCCCAGGGGCTGGCTGGTGGTCGCCACCGGGGTCGAGGTCTACCGCGCTCCGGATGAGAACGGGCTCGACCAGGTCCGCTTTCGCGCCACGGACGTGCCCGAGCTGGCATGGGCCGCCGCACCGCCAGACCTCATGGAGCAGGTGGATGCCGACCTCGACCCCTCGCGGGACGTGCCTCATGCCTGGCTCGAGGACGCAGCCCGGCTGCTCGAGCTGAGCCCGGCCGAGCTGGAGCTGCCGCCGACCCACCTGCGGCTGCTCCTGCCGCGCTCGAGGCCAGAGCTGGCCGCCCAGATCCTGCAGGCGGCCAGAAGGGCCCTGGTCTGGAACGGGCTCCGTTACGGACCCTACCCCTACCCCCAGCTCACTGTCGTATCACCGCCTGCCGGCGGAGGACAGAGCCAGGGCCAGCCGCCCTCGTGCTTCGATGCGGCCTACCCGACACTGATCGTGGCCGGAGCCGGCCCGGCTGCAGGTGCACTGCTGCCGGCGGCCGATACTCACATCGAGGCCCAGATCGCGAACGCGGTCGCTCGGCAGTACCTCGGCTCGGTGGTGGCGATCGACGAGCTCGAGGAGGCGTGGCTGGTCGAGGGCCTGTCCGAGTACAGCGAGCGCGAGTACCTGAGCGCGATCCGAAAGCTGGACAGACCCGACGAGCCGAACGGCGACGATCCCTGGATGACGCTGCGCTCAGAGCTCGCCCGCCAGGACCTGGTGACGAGCCCGGACCGCCCGGTCTGGCGATTCCGGACCGCGACAGGTCTTGCGGCCGGCACCCGGGCGCGGCCGGCTCTGGCACTGCGGACCGTACGCGGGATCGCCGGCCCCGGCTGCACGGCCCGCGGCCTGCGCCGTTGGATCGAGCGCTTCAGCGGCGGCCATCCCAGCGGCAGCGAGCTCACCGCCACCCTCGAGGAGGCGTGCGGCCAGGACCTCGGCTGGCTCATGGACCAGATCATCCACGGCGAGGCCGTGCCAGACTGGTCGGTCCTCGACGTCGAGCAGCATCGCAGGGACGACGGATCATGGCAGGCTGCCATCGACCTCGGGAGGCCCGGCACGCTGGTCGGTCCGGTCGAGCTCGAGCTGAGCTTTGCCGACGGCTCGGCTCGCAGGCTGCACTGTGAGGTCCTTGACCGCTGGGAGCGTCTGACGGTTGAGGCCGACAGCCGGCTCGAGCGCGTGGTCGTCGATCCCGATGGTGTCTGGGCCCTTGAGACCCGGCGGGCCGACAACACCTGGCAGGCCGGAGGGCCTTCCGGAGCCGGGCCGGTCTGGTGGCTCGCCACGCTGCTCCGGGCAGTACACGGCCTCGGGCTACCCTGGAGCTGAGATGGCAGACGTGGGCTCGAGGAGACGACGAGTGGGCACACGGAGCGCGACCCCTGCCAGAGAGGCGCTGCCCTCCCCTGCTCAGGGCCTGCGCCGTACGCCTCGACTGTGGCCGCTGGTGATCGCGACCTGGCTCGCGGCCGAGGCCGTGATGCTGCCCGCGGCCTTGGTGCTCGACCACGCCGCATCGGGGCTTCCGGACAGCTCGTCGATGAGGGGTGGCGATGCCGCTCTGGCCCTCTCCGAGCTGGTCAGGGCCACCGGCTCCCTGGTCCTCCTGCTTGCGCTTGCCGGGGCCGTGGCCGGCTGGGCCTGGAGCATCCTCTGGAGGGCAGGCGTGGTCCGCCACCGTGTCTGGGCCAGCGGCCGACCCGAGCCCCTGGCCGAGCTGGTAGGGCTCGGCATCGGAGGATGGCCGCGCTTTGCGATCGTCTCCCTCACCGGGCTCGTGGCGCTCGTGCTTGTCCTCGCGCTGCTGTGGACACCGCTGGTGCTCTGGCTGCCGCCGATCGACATCGGGCTCCTCGATCTGATCGGGCCACCAGGTGCGGCCTCACCGATCGACCAGACGCCGCCGATGCTCCCGAACCGCGGCCCCTGGAGCGAATGCTCTGCACTGACCTCGGTGCAGCTGATCACCGTCGGCATCGCTGCTCTGCTCAGTCTGCTGGTGATGATGCTCGTCCGCGCCGCCACCGAGTGGGGGCTCTGGCTGCAGGCCGTACCGCTCGAACGACCGCTCATGGCCTGGCGAGCCTGGCTCTCGGGGTTGCGCCAGTGCCTTCGGCATCCGCTGCGCGGCCCGGGAACGGTCGGGCTCGCCGTGCTCGCGGGCGCAGCCGTAGGCGGCCTGCCGCTGCTCGCAGGAGCGCTGCTTCCCGCCCTTCGCGGTGGTCCCGCCGCCCTGGTGCTCGGTCAGGTCGCCGGCCTTGCCCAGGCATATGTCCAGGTTGCACTCTTCATGTCGTTCGCTCCGGTGGCCGACGGGCTGCTCGACGACCGGGCCGGCTCCACCGCCGACACCCCCGGCCACCAGCGCCACGAGCCCCGCCAGCCCTGAGCCCGGGCGCGGTCCCCGGTGACGGCTTACGGCTCCTGCTCGGCGCTCCCCTACCACTGCTCGTCGTAGGTTGTCCACAGGTGATCGCCGAGGCGCCAGTAGGCATCGGTGGCCTCCTCGGCCGCCTCCGCACTGAGGCGGGTCAGGTAGGCCAGGGCAGCCTCCGGGTCGCTCGCGAGCAGGCGCACGGCCTCGGCCGCAACGTCGGCCTGGGAGTCGAGCAGCCGCTGCTGCATCGGGTCGCGAACCTCGGCGACATCGCTGCGCATCTCGCCCCAGCGATGAGCTGCCAGGGTCGAGACCCGGTTGAACGCCCACCATCCGGCCTCGTGGCTGAAGCCGGTGCTGCGGCCATCTGTCTCGAAGATCGAGGGCAGATCGGTGATGCCGGCGTACAGCGGCACATAGACGGCCATGGCCGGGTTGGAGTAGCCGAGCCAGAGCACGCCTCCCACCGGGTCGGGAAGCCAGGACCGGCTCTGGATCACGGTCGCGTACATGCAGTACCAGCGGGCGATCGGCCGCTCGCCACGCCACCCCCAGCCGCCGTTGATCCGCAGCATGCGGTTCATGTCATACGGCATGAACGGGTTGGCCAGTGGGCTCTTGACCGTCGCTCCCTGCTTGTCGGTCACAGTGAGGTCCTTGACAGGGTCGTACGGGGTGCCCTCATAGGTGTCCCTGAGCAGCTCCATCACGGTCTCAGGTCCAACCGGCCGCTCTGGTTTGACCGAGAACGGCAAGATGTTGGCATTGGGATGCAGCTTGAGGGACGGCGCCAGCAGGTCGAAGACCCTCCAGATGCGGCGCGACGCGGCAAAGCTCATGTTCCCGGTCGGATCGTACGCCTCATAGAAGCGGAAAGGACGGCCCGAGGCAGGGTCCCAGTACCCCCGCGCCGCCGCCAGGCTCTCGAGGTTTGCAGAGGCCATGAACTCATCAGGCCGCGTCAGATCGACCTGACCGATGCGCGAGGAGTTGGCGATCACCGAGACGTGGTCGTCCGGGACCCGGCGAGCCGCCCAGACAGCACCGACCTCGCCCTCGCCCGGGCCGACGATCTCCATCAGCCAGACCTCCTCGGGATCGGCGATGGTCAGGCCCTCGCCCTCGTCGAGCCACCCGTAGCGCTCGATCAGCTCGCCGCCGATGCGGATCGCCTCGCGCGCTGTGCGCGCTCGCTCGAGCATCAGCCGGGTCAGTGTCTCGCAGTCGATCAGGCCCTGGTCGCTGACGAGCTCCTCGCGTCCGCCGAAGGTCGACTCGCCGATGGCCAGCTGGTGCTCGTTCATTGCGGCATAGGCCGGGGCGAGGTAGGCGAAGGTCTGCGTGACCTGGGGGATCACTCCGGTCGGCACCCGGCTATAGCGCGGCATCGGGCCGGTGTCGTCCTCGCCGCGCCTGGTCAGCTGGAGGGTCGCCTCCGGCGAGTAGTGCGCCGCCGGAACCACCGTCACGGCCGAGCCGGTGCGGTGCGAGTCGCAGGTATGCGAGGTCAGCACCGAGCCGTCGGTCGACGCCTTCTTGCCGACCATGATCGACGTGCATCCATCAGCCGGCGCCGGCACCATTCCTGCACCGACCACCATTGTTCCAGCTGCGATCACCAACATCACACGTCGCAACAGCATCCCTACGCCTCCTTCTGCTCGGCCCGCAAGCGCGCCCGGGCCTCAGCATACACAAGCACCCTCGATCATCGGGACGACGCTGACTCCAGGACCGACGCGGATGCCGAGGACGCTGTGAGACAGCGCTCGACCGCAAGATCTAGTCATTGACCGCGCTCTAGACGCAAGATATAGTAGTTTGGGTCAAGCGACCATCAACGGCCCACTCCAAGATGTGATATCTCTGTGCCGTTGGTGACCTCGTGCGGGCAAGGCGAGAGCCGACCCGCGGGAGGCGAAAGGACGCGCTCGAGCTATGAGGATCCCCCGACGGTATACGCGGGCCGGAGCCGGCCCATATGAGAAGATCCCGATGGCACTCAGGCCGAGCACGATCCGGGACCCGAGCGGGAACGTCGTCTTCTCGCTGGAGGAGATCCGCGCCCCGCAGGCGTGGTCCGATGCTGCGGTCGACGTGCTCGCCCACAGGTACCTCCGCAAGACCGGCGTGCCCCAGCTCGACGAGAAGGGCCGGCCTGTCGAGGACAGTGACGGCCGACCCGTGCTCGGGCCCGAGCGCGACGCGTGCCAGGTCTTTGACCGCCTCGCCGGCTGCTGGACAGACTGGGGACAGCAGCATGGCTACTTCGACAGCGATGAGGACGCCGCGGCCTTCTCAGACGAGGTCCGGTTCATGCTCGCCGCACAGATAGCGGCGCCCAACTCGCCGCAGTGGTTCAACACCGGGCTGCACCGCTCCTACGGAATCTCGGGCCCGGCCCAGGGTCACTGGTACGTCGACCCGGTCAGCGGCGAAACCTGCCAGGCCGAGACGGCCTATGAGCGCCCGCAGCCCCACGCCTGCTTCATCCAGTCGATCGCGGACGATCTCGTCAACGACGGCGGCATCATGGATCTGTGGCGCCGGGAGGTGCGGCTGTTCAAGTACGGCTCGGGCAGCGGCACCAACTTCTCGCGCCTGCGCGGGGCGGGAGAGCCGCTGTCCGGCGGAGGACACTCATCAGGCCTGATGTCGTTCCTCAAGGTCGGCGATCGTGCGGCCACGGCGATCAGGCTGGGCGGCACCACCCGGCCCGCGGCCAAGATGGTCTGCCTCGACCTCGACCATCCCGACATTGAGGAGTTCATCTGCTGGAAGGTTTCAGAGGAGCGCAAGGTGGCCGCCATGGTGGCAGGCTCCCGCGTCGCCCATCAGGCGCTGCAGGAGGTGATGGACTCCTGCTATGCCGCGGACAGCTCGAGCAAGGAGGCGGCCGACACCGACCCTGCGAGCAACCGGCAGCTGGCATCGGCGATCCGCGCGGCCAGGAGGGCCGGGGTCCCGGACGGCGCTGTCACCCGGGTGCTCGAGCTCGCAGGTCAGGGCGTGACCGAGTACTGCTTCGAGGAGTACACGACCCAATGGGACGGCGAGGCGTTTCGCACTGTCTCGGGCCAGCGCTCGTACAACAGCGTTCGCATCCCCAATGCCTTCTTCAATGCTCTGGATGCCGATCGCGAGTGGTACCTGACCCGACGGACCGATGGCAAGAAGGCCGGCGAGGTCTCAGCGACCGGGCTGTGGGCGCAGATTGCCCGCTGCTCGTGGGAGTGCGGTGATCCGGGCATCCAGTACGACACCACGATCAACCAGTGGCATACCTGCCCTTCGGGCGGCCGGATCAACGCCTCCAACCCCTGCTCGGAGTACGTGTTTCTCGACGACACGGCCTGCACCCTGGCGTCGCTGAACCTCGTCCGCTTCCTCGGCGACGACGGCCGCTTCGACATCGAGGGCTTCACCCACGCCATCAGGCTGTGGACTCTCGTGCTGGAGATCTCGGTGCTGATGGCCGCTTACCCGAGCCGCAGGATCGCGGAGCTGAGCACCCGCTACCGCACGCTGGGGCTCGGCTTTGCCAACCTCGGGTCGTTGCTGATGCGGCTGGGCCTTTCCTACGACTCCTCCCATGGCCGCGCGATCTGCGGCGCCATCTCGGCCCTGATGACCGCGACCGCCTATGCCACCTCGGCCGAGATGGCGGCCGAGCTTGGTCCGTTCGCAGGCTTCACCGCCGACCGCGAGAGCATGCTGCGGGTGCTGCGCAACCACCGCAGGGCCGCATGGGGAGCCGCGCCCGAGGAGTACGAGGGCCTGACCATCGCACCGCGCGGCCTCGACCCGGCGACCACCCCGCCAGACCTGCTCGAGGCGGCCCGCTCGGCCTGGGATCGCGCCCTGGAGCAGGGCGCGGAGCACGGCTTTCGGAACGCCCAGGTCACAGTGATAGCCCCCACCGGGACCATCGGCCTGGTCATGGACTGCGACACCGCCGGCATCGAGCCTGGCTCGGCACTGGTCAAGCTGCGCCACCTGTCGAGCGGTGGCTTTGTCAGGCTCGTCAACAAGGCGGTCCCGGTCGCCCTGGCCAGGCTCGGGTACGACACGGCCGACATCGAGGCGATCGTCGAGCATGCCGTGGGCCGATCGACCCTTCAGGGTTGCCCGACCCTGAGCCACCAGGCGCTTCGCGACAAGGGCCTTGACGAGAACGACCTCGTCTGCATCGAGAGCCGGCTGGCGTCCTGCTTTGAGGTGCGCGACGCCTTCAGCCCGCACGCGCTCCCGGTCGAGACCCTCGTCCGGGCCGGCCTGGTCGCCGAGGACCCGACGCCGGATGAGCTTGACTCGATCGACGTGCTCACCGCCTTGGGCTTCAAGCCCGAGCAGATCGCCGTCGCCGACAGCTGGGTCTACGGAGCCATGACCCTCGAGGGAGCGCCGCATCTCAAGCCCGAGCACCTGGCAGTGTTCGACTGCGCCAGCCGCTGCGGCGCAGCGAGCCGCCGCGCTATCAGGGCCCAGGCACATATCCTGATGATGGCCGCGGCCCAGCCGTTCATCTCCGGCGCCATCTCCAAGACCGTCACCCTGCCCACCGACGCCACTATCGTGGAGATTCAGCAGGTGCTCCGCCTGGCCTGGGAGAGGATGCTCAAGACGGTCTCGATCTCTCGGGACGGCTCCAGGCTCTCGCAGCCGCTCGCGGTCGCGCTCGACAGCGACGCGCAGACCGGGCTGGCCTCGGCGCTCTCGAGCCGCGACCCGCTCCAGCTCGGCGCCGCTCTGGCCGAGCGTGTCCTGATCCGCTACCAGGCTCGGCGCAGGAGGCTTCCGCAACGGCGCGGCGGCTACACGCAGAAGGCCAGCGTAGGCGGCCACAAGGTCTACCTCCGCACCGGCGAGTACGAGGAGGGC
>Ga0055523_10000015_pt1 | contig 11305 bp, 6 predicted proteins | sample White_ThreeSqC_D_FD_57972 | JGI IMG/M metagenome (GOLD analysis project Ga0055523, IMG submission 57972) | Wetland microbial communities from the San Francisco Bay, California, USA, that impact long-term carbon sequestration - White_ThreeSqC_D2 | ecosystem: Environmental > Aquatic > Marine >...
GGGCCCAAGGGCACCATCGCTTAGCAATAATAGAACGGCTCTTTCGGCTGGCGAGTTTGGTGCGCTCACGCGGTCCATCACGACCTCGGACCGACAGACCGTGAGCCCGCCCCGAGCTGTAGACTGGCTCGACTCAATTGTAGGGCTCGGCCGCCGAGATCAATGGTCGGTTCGCGCTGAACCACAGGCCGGATAGGTGACGACATGAGCTTTCCTTATCGACTTCGTTCTTACATCACCGAGAGCTATCTTGACGGAGAGGCTGAGGCATTCGACCTCGACACACCTCTTCTCGAGCTGAACATCATCAGCTCGGCCGACATCTTCGACATCGTCCAGTTCATCAACGGCGAGGCCGGGATCCAGCTGCCATTGGACGAGATCTCACCGGACAACTTCCGCAGCATTCGAGCGATCTCGACGATGGTCGACAGGCTCAGAGGTCATGAGCCGTATCCCGACGAGTCGCCTGTCGCCGCGTCCAGCGGCATCTGAGGGTCGATCCAATGAGCGTCACATCAATCGAGCAGGGAGAGCGGTCGGGCCCGGACCAGTCAAGCTGTCGGGACACCATTGTTGCAATCATGCATGAGCACACGCTCTACGACACTGCGGCGATCCCGCTCGAAGGTGATCTCGAGGGCGAGCTCGGTGTGGACTCCGTGCTTCTGCGCTCAATCCTGGTGGACGTCGAGGAGCGCTTCGACCTGCCCGAGGCAAGCCTCACGGCAGCCACCTTTGTGACCGTCCGGGAGATCATTGACGCCGTGGACGCTCTCTCCGCCGGCCCCGAACACCAGGAGGCTTCCCTGAAGGACGCCGCGCCATCACCAGGGCAGGACCCGCGACCACGCGCTGCTCTGTCATCTGCGGCGGGATCTCCGGCGGTTGGATCTCCAGCGGTGGGGGGCGACCCGCAGACGCATGCCACCAGGGATCGTGCCAGTGCTTCCGCATCCGCGTTCACACCGGGCGGGGAGATGCAGGTGGACCGAGCCAGCGATCTGGATGCACTCGTCGTCGACGTCTTCCGGCGACAGACACTGTACGACAGCGAGCTTGCACTCGACGTTCAGCTCGAGGGGGAGCTCGGTATCGACTCGCTCATGCTCGAGTCGATCCTCGATGAGGTGGAGCGGGTTCTTGGCCTCGCCAAGGGATCGATCAGGACCGGGACGGTAGGCACCCTGCGGGAGGTCATCACTGCCGCTGTGACCGCACTCGAGTCCGCGGTCGAGCAGCAGGCCCCGCCGCCGGCCACGCTTCGACGTCGCGACGGCCGCGGGGCACAGACGCGCTCTGCTCCTGCTCCGCGTCCAATGGCGTCCGAGGTGCCCTCGGTCTCAGAGGTGCCCGGGCTCCAGACCCGACCGCACCCTTGCGCCCAGACCGCAGATCAGCTCGACTCGCTTGTCGGTCAGGTTCTCGAGGTGTCGGCGACGAACCTCGACCCAGACCGCCCCCTTCGCCTCCAGGGAATCTCGAACGCTGCCCAGAGCCGTTTGCAGCAGGCCGTCCGCAGGGCGCTTGGCGCTCGCGAGCACATCGAGCTGGAGGAGTGCGACACCATCGAGAAGCTCAGGACCTACCTTCACGCGGCCGCACCCCACTCTGTGCAGCCGCTTGGCACACCAGTGCCCGCGCCGGCTGCAACCGGCGGCGACCAGCTTGATCGCCGCTCCATGAAGGACTTCGTCGAGCAGCGCGATCGTGACCTCATGGCGAAGGTCCGGAGCTTCAACAGCTTCTATCTCGCACGCAAGCGAGATCAGCTGTACTGGTACGGCATGCCGTCAGAGAGCCTCAGCCGGAACCGGGTCGTGGTCTACGACGAGACCGTGGGCCGGCGTCGCGAGCTGCTCAACTTCGCGTCCAATAACTACCTGGGGCTCGCCAACGATCCACGGGTCATCGACGCTATCGCCGACGGCGCCCACCGCTTCGGTGCTACCAACACCGGCTGCAGGATCATCGGCGGCACGACCGCCCTGCACCTCGAGCTGGAGCGGCGCCTGGCGAGATTCAAGAAACGGCCGGCCTGCATCCTCTACCCGTCGGGATACTCGGCGAATCTCGGCGTCATCTCGGCCCTGGTCAAGCGTCACGACGCGGTTATCCTCGACAAGTTCAATCATATGAGCATCGTCGATGGTGCCAAGCTCTCTGGCGGCCAACGCCGCATCTACAAGCACAACGACATGGAGGATCTCGAGCGGGTGCTCGAGCACGCCTCGACCTCGGTCGACGGGAAGCTCATCGTCACCGACGGCGTGTTCAGCATGCACGGGGACCTCTGCAATCTACCCGCCATCTGCGCCCTGGCCCGGTCGTACGGTGCCTATGTCCTGGTAGACGACGCTCACTCGACCGGCGTGCTTGGCGCCCGCGGCTCGGGTACAGCCGAGCACTTCGACATGAAGGGCGACGTTGACCTGGAGCTCGGCACCATGAGCAAAGCGCTCGGCGGGCTCGGCGGCTTTGTCGCTGGTGAGGAGGAGGTCGTCGAGTACCTCCGCTTCTACTCGAACTCGTATGTTTTTGCGGCAACCATCCCGGCTCCGGTTGCGGCCGGCCTGATCGCCTCGATCGATCTCCTGGAGAGCGAACCTGAGCGGCTCGAGCGGCTGTGGGTCAACGTCCGCCACCTGGCGCAGGCGCTCGAGTCGGGTGGGTTCGATCTCGGCGGCAGCCAGAGTGCCATCCTTCCTGTCGTCGTCGGCGACGACCGCACCGCACTCGAGCTCGGCCGAGCTGTGCGCGCACGCGGGATGTTCTGCCAGACCGTCGTCTTTCCCGGCGTTTCGGTCGGTGATGCGCGGCTGAGGATCAGCGTGACCTCCGAGCACACTCGCGATGACCTCGACCTCGCCGCCGCGATCATCACCGAGGCGGCCAGGGAGGTCGGCTTCGACCCAAGGCAACGCGAGCCGAGCCATGTGGAGGAGGCAGCGATCGACCGCCGCCACGCCTGCTGAGCCCCGCCATGACCTCACATCCTGGCCGCTTGAGGCTCCCGGGCAAGAAGCACTCAAGCATGAGTCGCGGATCCCGGCCGCCGGGTCGAGCTTCACGACCGGACAGGTCGAGACCGACCCGGATCTCAGTGCTGCTGGATCTGCTGGAGCTGCCGGTATCGCTGGGCCTGAGACCTCGGTAACGGAGAGAGCACCATGAGTCAGCTTGAACCCAGCCCGCTGTGCACCTACCTGCTTGATGCTGCTGCTGATCATCCGAGCCACGCCGCCGTACGGGGCGGCGCCGACCGGGCCAACCTGACCTGGAAGGAGGTCGAGCAGGCAACGCGGCGGCTCGCCACGGCCCTGATCGAGCTCGGCGTCACCGGTGGCGAGAGGGTTGCCTTCTACATGCCCAAGTCGAGCGCTCTGGTGACGACCATCTTCGCGACCTTGATGGCGGGAGGCACCTACGTGCCGCTCGACCCTCAGCAGCCCGCCGAGCGGGCCGCGCGCATCCTGGCCGATGCCGAGCCGAAGGTTTTGGTCACGACAGCGCAGCACCTCGCGGCTCTGCCGACCCAGGGCGAGGAGACACCATGCGGCTGTGCCGCGCTGATCATAGATGAGCCCGGTCACCGGTCCTCTCGCGTCCGCTCATTAGCGGCCTCCATCGACCAGGCGCCTCGGCTCGAGCATCCTGTCGCGCGCGGGCTCGATGACCTGGCCGCGATCCTGTTCACATCCGGCTCCACCGGGACACCCAAGGGTGTGATGATCAGCCACGGGAATCTCCACAATTTCATCAGCTGGGCCCGCCAGGAGCTGCTGCTCGGCTCCAATGACGTCTTCTCGAACCATGCTGGCTTCCACTTCGATCTCAGCACCTTCGATCTCATGGCATGCGCGGCGAGCGCCGGTACCCTCTGGCTTATTCCCGAGAAGGACGCCTACAACGCGCAAGCGCTGATCAATGGAATCCTTGAGCACGGGGTCACGGTCTGGTACTCGGTGCCGTCCGTGCTGACCATGCTGGTCGATTCGGGCGCGCTCAACCGGGAGACCGCCCGGACCTTGCGCTACGTGCTGTTTGCCGGCGAGGTCTTCCCGATCAAGCACCTCAGAAGGCTGGGCGAGACACTTCTCCTGACGACCGAGCTCTACAACTTCTATGGGCCGACCGAGACCAATGTCTGCACCTACTTCAAGGTTGGCGCCATCGATCCTGATCGCACCCAGCCTGTCCCGATCGGTCGGGCCATCGCAGGGGCCGAGCTCGAGGTGATCGACGCCGACGGCACCCGAGTCGAGACCGGTGATAGCGATGCAATCGGCGAGCTGGTCGTACGCGGCCGCTGCGTCACACCGGGATACTGGCGCCGTCAGGACGACCCGAACTGCGCCAACCACCGGGAGGGCTGCCACGCTACCGGCGACCTTGTCTCGTTCGAGGGTGGGGAGCTTATCTACCGCGGTCGCAAGGATCGGATGGTAAAGCTGCACGGCTACCGGGTGGAGCTCGGCGAAATCGAGGCGGTGCTCGCGGCGCACCCGGCCGTGGCCGAGGCCGCGGTCATCGCCACCACTGACGACCAGTCCACTCGGCTCGTCGCCTTCTGCTCGGCCTCGACCGAGCAGCAGCTTTCATTGCTCCAGATGAAGTCATGGTGCGCCACGCGACTTCCGCGCTACATGATCCCGAACCTGCTTCGCAAGCTCCCAGCCCTGCCCAAGACCCCGAACGGCAAGATCGACGTACGCCATCTGCAGTCGCTCTGGACAGCCGAGGCCGCAGCGAGCTGAGCGGCAGATCCGGCGATCGGGGAGCACTCACCCACCCGAGCCGCCCCACACTCCGGATGCCCGAGCCGAACGCCCTTCTCTCCCAAAGCCGTGGCTCCGCGGCAGTAGCTTGCCGGAAACCTGCCGTTAGCCTGCCGGAAGCCAGTCGAAGATCAGTCGGTCGCGCTCGAGACCCAGCCTCCACGCGCCGACTCCGGGGCCTGAGCCAGACAACGGGCAGCTGCGAATCTCACGCGTGGCCGAGTGGCGGTCGAGCAATGGCGCGCATGGGCCACGGAACGCCGCGCCCGGGGCACGCCGTCGGGTCGCCCGGCAGCCGAGCGGACCGATGAAGCATGGTCGCGGCTGACAAGCTCGAGCATCGCATGGCGCACCAGCGGATGATACGGCTCGAGCAAGGCGCCGGGCAGCCTCACCGACCTTCGAACGAGGCGCGCCCAAGCCAGGAGCCTCAGCTCGCGCTCGATTCGATCCAGCGGCAGACCAAGGCTCCGGGCGACGAGCCCGTCGTCCACCGGCTCCGGGCTCGCGCACAGCCATGCCAGGACCGTCCGGGTCAACGCCGGCAGTCGACGCAGCCGCTCCTCCATCAGACCGCCCGGGCACTCACGCGCGTCGGTCCAGCTGTGTGTGCGCGCCCAGTGGGCGAGGTCCTCAATGAATGCGGGATGGCCGTCGCTCTCGGCGGCGATCTGCTCGGCAAGACGCGGCGCGCCCCCGAGAATGCTCTCGGCGAAACGGCCGGCCTCGTCCTTCTCCAACTGCCCGAGCTCGAGCTGCACCGCCCGCTCGAGCAGCTCGCCGATCGCTCCACCGTCGGTGGCCGGGATGCTGGGCGGACGTCGACCGACGAGCAGCAGCAGGGCCGGCAGCGGCGTTGGTTTGCACCAGATCTGACCTAGCAGGCGCAGTGCCTCGGGGTCTGCCCACTGCACATCGTCAACCAGCACGACCAGGGGCCCTCGCCGGGCAATGCACTCCAACGTCTCCCGCAAGGCGATCACCGGAGCATCGGGCTCTGCGTCCTGGCAGTCCAGATCCTCGCAGCTCGCCATCGCCACCTGCTCGACCCTGTCCAGAACCGGGAAGAGGTCACCAAGAGAGGCTGACCGGGATGGCAGGATGGCGGACGCTTGCTCGGCGGGCAGGCTTCGCCAGTAGCATGAGAGCTGATCCACGATCTCGTCCACGGGTCCGAGCCGAACATGCTCCGCAGGATCACAGCGACCCGCGAGCACCACCAGATTCTCGTGCCGATCGCGGAGCTTCTGCAACCATGTCGACACCAGCGCCGTCTTGCCGATGCCCGAGTCGCCGAGCACGCAGCCGACAGCCCCAGTCTCAAACGTCTGGTCGCTGCCGAGGCAGGTCTCGAGAGCCTCGAGCTCACGACACCGGCCCACCAGCGTTCCTCCTGCCGTCGGCGCACCCGGCCTGCGGACCGAACGCCTGGCACCGCGGCCGCTACCAAGCATCGAGAACACATCGTGCGTGCCGGCGCGAAGCCCGGGATCCCGCTCAAGTAGCCCGAGACAGAGCCGCTCCAGCCAGTCAGGGACCGACACCCCGATCGCGCTCAGCGCCACCGGCCTCCGCCTGCGCTTGACCGACAGGACATCCGGAAAACGACAGAGAAATGGCAGGCGCCCACTCAGGATCCTGTACAGCATTACGCCGACCGCATACCAGTCCGAGGCCGACGACACCGAGCACGGGTTCAACACCTGCTCCGGCGACATGTATGCCGCGGTTCCGACCAGCCGGTCCTGCTCGCTCCAGCCTCCGTGCTGTCCGTCCTGAAGCGAGATCGCGCCGAAGTCAAGAAGGACGACCCTGCCCTGCTTGGTGACCAGAATGTTTGACGGCTTTACGTCGCGGTGGACTATGCCACGCTGATGCAGGGCGTCCAGGGCGGACGCCAGCTGGACAAGGACTGACTCCAGCCGACCGAAGAAGCCGCCAATTCCACCCCGGCTCAGGCTCGTGCCGCGAGCGGCGGCTGCCTTGATGGAGCCCGCGCGTGGTGCGCGTCCCTTGCCGCGCGAGCGCGAGGCCCGCCCCTGGCCGGCCTGCCGCGGTGCTGCCTGGCCGGCACCGCACTGCGCTGCCGCCCTGTTGACCGCACCCGCACCCGCAACGACTGAGCGGGAGGCCGAGCCGGAGATCGCACCTGCCGATACGACAGGCGCGGCCGGCGGTAGGGTGCCGGTGTATGGCGCACGCTCGAGACCGGTCGCAGTATCGACCGGGCATGCCGACTCGGGAACGGACACCGGAATCGAGGAGTACTTGCTGATCCGAGCACCCGCGGCGTGCCGCTCGAGACAATCCGAGACACCGGACACCGCCAGACCTGCAGCGCCTTCCTTAGCGCCGCTCGCGCAGCCGATGCAGTACTCGACGAGATCGACCCCTTCGACCAGCTCCATGGTGAAGAACGACTCATCCTCACGGACCACAAGCTCATGCAGACGAATCAGGTTCGGATGGGCAATATCAGCCACGGCCCTGAACTCCCGCTTGAGGCGGAACAGGCGCTCTGGATCGGCTCGCAGCACCCCGGACGGAATCGTCTTCAGCGCGAGCCTGCGTTGGCGCTCACGATCCTCGACCTCGTACACGACACCCATCCCGCCAGCGCCGAGCTGGCGAATCACCCTGTACCTTCCGTCGTCGCCGAACGCCTCCGGTTCGTCCGTGGCGTCGCACCGCACCATCATCCGCTCGAGATCATTGCCGCCGAGAAAGCTGCCTGCAGCATCGGCTGCCTCGAGCAGCTCGCGCACCTCCTCCAGGAGGCTCTGCTCACCATCGCACTCCACCTCGAGGAACCGGTCCCGGTCGGCGCCGTGAACATCCAACGCGGCCTCCATCACCGCGCCGACCTTCTTCCATCGTTCCGCTTCCATTCTGATCACCTCACCTCGCCTGTCGGCGCGATTCCCAAACCGGGGGCCTCGTCTGGCCTCAATGCCCTTTGTTTGTACTTCTTTTCCAAACCTAGCCGAATCCAAGAAACTCGGGAGCGGCTCCGCTAGAGTCTACCACATATGACACGTTCCTGAACATAAGATCGACTTTGGGCTTAATTAGACTCTATTTAGGAGATATTCTTATGCATGATTCCTTTTGGCATGAAATCTTGCTTTGGTGATATTGTTTATAAAAAATGAAGCGGAACACTGCATCTCTTAACCATTCTGGACTCTCAGTAAACATTCATAGCGCCTCAAGATGTTGCTCTTTGGAGCAAAACCGAGGAGAACAAAGAACAGTACCTAGACGATCATGAGCAACTACGGTTTCAGCAAGCAGGTCCACCTGGAGAAACCGCGCTCTAGTGAGTCACCAGATTCGCAACAGGGCTTATTAATGATCGAAAGGCAACCATATTACGCATTACTGGAGGCAAGAAGCTCTATTGTCCTCTCCACCAGGGGGACCTTGAGCCGGCATGTCGATGCGATCCTGCCTCACCCTGAGTGGCCGCAGCTGGACCCTGAGTGGCCGCAACAAAACCTTGAGTTCGCTTGCATTTCCCTTCGGATCCTGCCACAATTGTCCAGGAATTGCAAGCGGCAACCGGCGCCTTCCACAGCTGTGGAGTGTCCCGGTTGCCAAGATACGAAACAACCCAACAGAGAGGTAACAGGTGAGGTGACTATGATCATTCCATCCGAATCACGCGCCATGGTCAGGACGCAGACTGTGCTGCTCTGCCTGCTCTTCGCGGCCACACTTTGCAGCGCCTCGACCCCCTTCCAGGGCGGCCGCGCCGGCGGCATGGCGAGCGCTTTCGTCGGGCTAGCGGACGACTCCTCCGCTATCGCCCACAACCCGGCGGGCCTCGCATTCGTTGACGGAACGTACCTCTACGCCGGCGACGGGTCTCGCCCTGGAGACAACGTACACCAGCCCGGCCGGCGAGTCCCAGGAAACTGACTTCCGGGTCTTCGTGCCTCCGCATCTCTTCCTGTCGTCTGATATGGGCCTGCAGAATGCGGTGGTTGGTGTCGGCGTGTTCTCGCCCTTCGGCGTCGGCGGAAGACAGTGGAGCAAGTCCGGGATGACTCGCTATATCTCCACTCGAAACGATATCTCGACGGTGGTCATCAACCCAACGATGGCGTGGCGAATCACGCCGAGCTTCTCCGTCGGCGTGGGCATCGACTATCTGTACGCGATCACCGAAGCAGAGAGCATGGTCGACCAGAGCTTTCTGGGCGCCAGCGACGCCAAGATGTACCTCGATGGTGACGGTGATGGGTGGGGCTACAATGTCGGAGCGATGCTGAAGCTCGATCGTTTCAACTTTGGCATGGCCTATCGCAGCAACGTCAAGGTCGATGTCTCCGGAACCGCGAAGCTTTCGGGCATCGCCGAGCCGTTGGCACCGCTTTTTGGCGGCACGACCTTCCGGTCTGACGCCAGCACCAGCATGGAGTTTCCCGACATCGTAAGCTTCGGCGTCTCCTACAGGCCGACGGAGCGGCTCGTGATCGATGTCGACTGGGAGATCTATGGGTGGTCGAGCTTCGATACGGCAACCCTCGACTTCGCGACCGAGGTCCCGGCGGCAGGCATTGTCGACTCGACCAGCATCTACGACTGGGAGGACTCGGATCAGATCAAGATCGGCATGGAGTATCTGGTCAATGACCAGCTCGCGCTCCGCGCCGGGTATGCATACCTCAGCGCCCAGGTCCCCGACTACACCCTCACCCCGATCAGCCCGGAGTCGGACCAGCACAACTTTGCGGTAGGCTTCGGCTACACCACCGGCAAGATCAGGTTCGACGCCTACTATATCTACACACCGTTTAAGGATCGCAAGGTCGAGAACCAGATCCTCAGCGGAAAGTACGAGAACACCGCCAACTACCTCGGCATGAGCCTTTCCTACGCCTTCTGATCCGGCGAGCTCTACGCCTCCCCGAGGCATGAATGCGACAAGGCCCGCGACCTCGGTCGCGGGCCTTGCGCGTTCATGGGCTCCAGTGAATCGAGCAGGCCACCACCGGGTGCAGGTCAGGCCCGTTGAATCTCGACGACCCCCTCGTCACCGTCGACGATGACCATGTCTCCTGTGTGGATGGTCGTCGTCGCGGTCTTGGTGTTGACCACTGACGGGATGCTGAACTCACGAGCGACGATGGAGCTGTGGGAAAGCATCGAGCCGATGTCGGTCACGACGCCTGCCGCAATCAGGAACAGCGGCGTCCAGGAGGCGTCGGTGAACGAGGTCACGAGAATCTCGCCCGGCTCAAGCTCCTCGGCCTGGTGCACCAGATCGTGAATCACCCGGGCGCGACCGATCACGCGTCCCGGGCTGGTCCCGAGCCCTGTCACCACATTGCCGTCACCGGTCCGACGGACCCTGGACGAGGGATCGTACGGGCCGATGAGGGTCAGCGGCGGCTCAGGGAGCCTCATGTTGTGGCCGTGCTCGCGCCGGCGCTCCTCGAGCTTGCGCCTTGGGAACGCCTCGGTGGCGGTCTTCTTTCCGTTCACGTAGTCGAGAATATCGGCGAAATCGAGGTAGATGGTCTCGTCGATGGAGCGGAGAATCCCCTCCTCCACCATCCGGCGACCAATCTCGTAGACAATGCTTCGGACCAGCCAGATCGATGTCGTCATAGCCATGCGTGTGGTCTCGCGCAGCTCGCCGAAGAACGAGTAGAGCTTGATATACAGGCGGAACAGCATCCTTCGGCGCAGCGGCAGCTGAGCCAGCAGCTCCTCGCTCTCCTTCCAGCGCTCCTTCTGGCCCCTCGCGAGCACGTCCTCGACCGAGATGCCATGCTCGAGGTACTTCCGCATCATCTGGAAGACATAGGATGGATCGTCGACCCACCTGAGGTTGGTGATCTCCATCTCCTGGCGGCCCCGCACACCCTCTGAGCGCAGGAACGCCTCGATCTCGTTGTCCCAGAAGCGCGCGCCGACCGGATCCGCCTTCAGCGCCGCGGCCACCTCCTCGGGCTGCGTCGTCCGGATGATGCGCTCGACACCTTCATAGCCCCGGACCCGCTCCACCAGCTTGTACAGCTCGCGCGCCGAGTCGAGCGACCTCAGGTTGACCATGTCCGTCTTGAAGCGGTTCTTGATCTTGGCGGAGTTCTCACCCATCCAGCTTTCGCTCGCGCTCTCGATGGCGCGATAGAAACCCCAGGCATGGATGTAGTACGGCATGTACCCGCGGTGCATGCGCAGGAAATAGTCGAGGTCGCGATCCAGCTCTTGCTTGAGGTCCGGAAGGCTCATCCTGGTCAGATCGAGCTTGCGGAAACGATCGTACTCTGCGAACCGCGAGCTCACCATCCGCCGCGACCGCCGCCTCAGGAAGATGTACTCCTTGAGGGTCTCGACGATCCAGTGACGGACCGAGCGGCGCAGCTCTGGCCCTGCAGGGTAGGCGCCGAAGGGCGTCTCGTAGCTTTCGAGGTCGACCTCCTCGCTGCTGAACCGGATCATGAAGTAGAAGGGGTCTCGGCCCGGAGGTGTCTGCGACAGCTGGTACGCGGTATAGCTCACGTTGAGATACATGA
>Ga0055523_10000016_pt1 | contig 11161 bp, 6 predicted proteins | sample White_ThreeSqC_D_FD_57972 | JGI IMG/M metagenome (GOLD analysis project Ga0055523, IMG submission 57972) | Wetland microbial communities from the San Francisco Bay, California, USA, that impact long-term carbon sequestration - White_ThreeSqC_D2 | ecosystem: Environmental > Aquatic > Marine >...
GGCGTGAGGCTGCGGCCCGCCAGGCGCGCCCGCTGGTGGCCGCGGCCTCGGCCGAGTCGCATCAGGAGCTCGAGCGCGAGCAGCGAGAGGAGCGGCTGGGCGCCGACGGCACGTGGCCCGGCTTTCCGGTGCGGGGCGCAGGAGCCGGTGCGCCCGGCCCGCGGGTCACTCCGCAGGAGCAGCGCGAGGCGGCGCAGGCGGTCGGGACAGAGGTGCACCGGCTCATGGAGACGCTCGACCTCGGTCGACCGCTGCGCGTCCAGGTCGATCAGCGACGTCAGGCGCTCGCTGAGTCCGCCGTCGACTCCAGTGGCGAGCGGCTCGGTGAGGCGGCCCGCGAGCGTCTCGACGAGATTCTGACCACGCTGGCCGGTGGCCGGTGCCTCGAGCGGCTCGAGCAGATCGCGGCGCAGGTGGTGGCACGCGAGCTGCCGTTGCTGGCCGTACCTGCCGACGCCGGCTCGGCAGGCGGGGCACTCGCCGCGATCGCAGGAGCTGCGGACCTGGTGTACGAGGAGGGCACCCCTGGAACGGCCGGGCACGGGCTGGTGGTGGTCGACTTCAAGACGGATCGGGTCGATGAGCCCGAGGCGGTGCAGGCCCGGGCGCAGCTGTATGCCGCGCAGGGCAGAGTCTACGCCCAGGCTCTGGCAGACGCCCTCGACCTGCCCCGGCAGCCTCGGATCGAGCTGTGGTTCCTGCTCGCCGACGAGATCGTCGAGATCGTCGAGCTCTCAGGGCCCTGACGCGTTCAGTGTGCTGTCTGTCCCGGCCGCCGGATCGGGGTGGAGCGTGATCGGGAGCTCGAGGTCCTGGCCGAAGAGGAAGTCGGCGCCGACCGTCACCGGGAGCTCTGGCATCGAGATCGCAGTGCCCGGCAGGCTGGCAGGGGAGATCCTCAGGCTGTAGGAGCCGATGGCGATGCCGTCCATCCGGTACAGCCCGAAGCGATCGGTCGTGGCCGCGGCCACGGCATCGCCTCGGGCCTCACCGTCGGTCGCGACGAGCTCAACCACAACCCCGGCCAGGGGCTGCCGATCATTGCCGGTGATCCGGCCAGCCACGCCGAGCATCGGCCGGACCTCGAGGTCGAGGGTGGTCACCGTGGCCGCCGCGACCTCGGCAATCAGGCTGGTGCGCACCGGTACCAGCTCGATCGGCAGCTTCTCGGGATCGAGGCTGACCCGGTACAGGCCCGGTCTGAGGTCGCCGATGAAGTAGGATCCGCCGGGCTCGGTCGAGCCTGCCGATCGGCCGTTGATCGCGATGACCACGTCTGCGAGCTCGTAGTCCGGCAGCGGGATCGGGCTGATGATCCTGATGCGGCCGCTCAACGCGCCCCGGTCCTCACGGACTGAGACGCTTCGGGCCGGCAGCAGCCGACCTCGGCTCAGGGTCAGGTCGGCGGTGATGCCGACCCGGAAGCGGGTCGTGGTGCGCTCGATCCCGGCGGCGAGCAGGGGATCGCGCTCGACCTCGAAGCGGGCCAGGACCCCGGGCGTCAGCGCCATGCTGGCCAGGGCCCGGTAGCCGACCTCGCCATCCGACCAGAGCGGGCCGCCGCTGATCGAAGGCCGCCACCTGCCGCTGCCGCTCCACGAGACCATGCTCGAGAAGCGCTCCTGCATCCCGCCGCCGACCTCGGCGCCGAGAAACAGGTGGGTCCTCGACGATAGACCATACGAGAGCCCGGCAAAGGTGCGGTCGAGCACCGTCACCGTCAACGAGCCGTTGCGTGGCAGGCCGACGCGCATGTCGAGGCGGTAGTTACCGTTGGAGTCGGGCCGGGCTGCCAACGACAGCCTGCGCGTGGGTGCCCACGCGATGGTTGGCAGCACGAACTCGTCGGACTGGCCGGATCGCTCGAAGCTCCTTCCGGTAAGCCCGAGCCGAAGCCGTGGCGAGGATCGGTAATCCAGCTCGAGCAGGTGGTCGAAGCTCTCCTCAGACTCGCGGCTGGCAAAGCCCTCCTCCTGCCACCGCGACAGACCGACGAGGCGCCACGGCCCGGCAGCCCCGTCGAGCTCGAGGTGGTACCCGGAGCGAGAGCGGTCGTTCGTCGCGGCGCCGGCCGAGACCAGGAAGGTATCGCTCAGACGGGCAACCAGCCCGCCCATCAGCTGTGAGCCGTCGCCGTTGTGCTGGACGGCCGACTCGAGCGTGATCCCGTCGCTGATACCGTGGCGAATCTGGTAGAACGCGGCCGCGTCGGTGGACGGGTTGCGGTTGAACAGCTCGTCAGCGAGGTTGTCGTCAATGCCGGCGCCTCCGAGAATGGTCGTCGTGCCGTCGGCAAGGAGCAGGCCGGACAGGTTCAGGGTCTGCTCGATCCGGCTCACCGGCACGGTCGGGTTCTCGCGCTCATAAAGGCGGATCTCGAGATGGCTCTGGCGGGCCGGGAGCACCATGTCGATGAACTCGTACTGGCCGTCGAGGCCCACGTTCTGGCGGGCCGTCAGTACGCCGTCCACCCACAGCTCGGCGATGCCGGCCGGTGGGGCCGGCCCACGAAACGTGCGGATCGGCGAGGAGTGCCGCGGCAGCAGCTCGCTCGGGTACCACCAGCGCCGGGAGAACAGCTGCAACGGCTTGTTGGTCCAGCCGAGCTGCGCACCGGTGAGCTCGACGCCGCTCAGCAGCGGATGCAGCTGAACTCGCTGGTGGCCGATCTGGAGCAGGGTCTGGCCCATCGGCCTGAGCCAGGCGTACTCCTGCAGCCGCGCCGTGCCGTCAAAGTCGTCCTGGTAGCGCAGCCGCCACCATCCCTGGGCAATCCGTCCTCCGAGGACCGTGGAGCTGACCGTGGTCTGGCTCTCCTCGTCGCCCTGGAGGTCGATGTCAGTCTGGATGGTTGACAGGCTCGCCTTCGGCGGCCGTGCGTCCGGGGTCAGGGTCGCGCTCTCCTTGGGAACGGGCCGCTCGTCGTGCAGACCCCACGGGAGGTCGAAGAGCAGCGCGAACTCCTCCGGGTCGAAGCGGATCCGGGTGGCGAGGCGCTGCTCGATGACCGGGTGGGCGAGGTAGGTCGTGCCCTCGAGGACCCGGATCTCTGAGCGACCGAGCGCGACCGGTCCGAGCGGCGTGACCAGGGTGACCAGATCACCCTCGGTCGTGACCTCGCAGCCGGTGATCGCTGCGAGGTCCTCGAGCGGGATCAGGTAGATGTCGTGCTCCTGGAGCACGTCGAGTGTGCCCGCGTCCTCGCCGTTGACAATGGCACCGACCAGGAACTGCTCGTACCCGGCGGCTCGCGACCATCCGGCAGCCGACGGAGCCCAGACCTGGGCAGGCTCGGGTGCTGCTGTCTCGGTTGCAGACCCGTCGGTGGTCGCGCCGTCGAGTGTGCCCTCATCAGAGGTCTCTCGTGCTGATGTCTCGTCCGCCTCGTCATCTGTGCTGGTGCTGCCTGGCGTTGCGGCGGCACCTGGAGTGACGAGCCATGGCGTGCCCGCCCCGGTGAGCCGCCAGCCCTGGGCCGCCGGTGCGACGAGCAGTGCCGCGAGCAGGCCGACGAGCCCGAGCAGGGACGCCAGGCTGACGCACTGGCCATTGCTGCCCGCCGGGCTGCCGGTGGTCGTGCAGCTCGGCGCGTGCGAGAGGCCGCGCTGGTCTGAAGGCCGGTCCGTTGTCGCCATCTGGAGCGCAGTATACGAGAGATTCTGGACCTTTTCAGGCTGTTTCTTGGTCCCCGGTGTTGAAACCCGGTCGGGTCTGCTCAAGGTGGCATCCGGGGGCCCGGCCTGGTCAGCCACGAGGAGGGCGGGCTTTGATGGCAGCGCGGTGCCGGGCCGATCAGCATGTGCTCGCGAGTGGCTGCGCTGCTCGGGTCCGGCGTGCTCGGAGCCCGCGGTGCTCACCCCAGCGGCTCGACCGCCGTCGGCCGCTCGTCGGTGGGCTCCTGAGGAGCCGGCTCCCCCGGTTTCGGATCGACTGGTCTCGGATCGACTGGCCTCGAATCGGCTGGTCTCGGATCGGGCTCAGCATCGGCGGCGGGTGCGACCGTGAGCTCGATCGCCCGGTCGAGCCGATCGTCGCCGAGCTGTCCCTCGAGGTCGAGGACATAGCTCCCCGGAGCCAGCGACACATCGAGAGGGATGGTGAACGTCCTGGTCGTGCCGGGCAGAATCGGCGTCGTCGGCAGCTCACCTGCTGCGATCACCGGCTCCGGCGGAGACCAGCCCTCGGTCTTGAGGTCCTCGAACGGCTTCGTAGCCTCGGCTCCAGGGTACTGGTCGGCCGGCCAGATCGAAAGCTGACCGGCAAAGCGGGCGTTGGCCGTCCCCAGGCAGGTCAGCTCCAGGCTGATCGACGAGCCGACCAGCTCGACCTTGCCGATCCTGGCATGTCTGGTGACCTCGCCGACCTGGCCGTAGACGGCAATGCCGACGTTGTACAAGAAGCGTGCGCCCTTGGGCGGCGTCGGGGGCGGTAGCTGGCGGAAGTAGATCATGGCGCGGTGCTCGCCCGGCTCGGGCTCGACGCGGGGTCTGATCGAGAAGCGGACAGTCTGCGACGACTCACCGTTGATCGAGAACGTGAGCGGGTTGATGACCAGCCACTGGTCCAGCGACTGCTCGGTCGGTGGCAGGGCCCGCACCTGGTTGGCCTCGTCAAGATCCCAGTGCACCACCGAGACCTGAATGTCGATCGGCTCCTTGCCGAAGTTGAACACACGAACAGACTCGGTGGTCGGCCTCTCGCCCAGCTGGAGATCGAACCTCGACGGCGACAGGCCGATCTGGGCCTCGGCTGGAGCACATGCGAGCAAGAGCGCAAGCCATGCTGCGCCCACGACCACGGCCGCTAGCATCCGTACGCCAAGCCCTCGGCTACCGGTGGCTCTGGCGCTCGCCCTGGCGTTGGCGCCGACGTTAGCACAGGCGGTGGTGCTGGAAACGGTCCTGCATCTGGTGAGCAGACGCTTGGGCATACGCTTGGGCATACAGCTCCCGTCCCAATCCTTCCGGTCTTCCGTGGTTTCGGATCAGAGCTGGTTGATCGTGATCTGAATGGTGCCTCGATACTCGCCGGCCACATGGACCTCGAGCGCGTCGATCACGAGGTCGACTCCACCACTAATCAGGACACGGTCCCCGGCAGTGTGCCTGCTGACCGGTGCGATCGGCTGCAGCCGGGCGTTGAGCTGCCGGCTCGGCTCCTCGGCAAGACTCAGGCAGCCTGTGCGGCCGCTCTCGGAGATCAGCTCGTAGGTCACCTGGAGGTCGCCTCCGGTGGACTCGCCGCTGAGCCGGACCTGCCACAGCTCGGGAATCCTCCGGCTGATCGTCGGGGCGAGCACTGTCGTCCGTCCCGTGCCGCCAGCCGGCATCGCGATGCTCAGCTCCTGAGGGCCGCCCATCAGCTCGCCACTGGTCACCGGATCGAGGGTCCGCCTCGGCGTTAGCGGGACGACGACCATCGGCAGATCCTCGTGCCCGGTGAGGTCGACCCACGTCGAACGCCGGAGGGTCCCCTCGGCGCCGGACGCGAGCGTCGCGCCGAGCATGACCAGCGCGAGGCAGACCGCCAGCGCGCCGCCCGAGTGTCGTCCAGGGCCGGAGCCTGGACCCTCTGAATCATCAGGAGCGAAGCTCATCGGATAGCCCACCTGAGGATGAGGCATGGCCGCAACCGCCATGCAGATGCGTGCGGTTGCGGCCGGTATCAGCCTCGACCTCGAATAGCTCAGATCAACGTGGCCGTGACCGTGAAGTTGCCGGCCGCGGCGCTCGAGTAGGTGTCCGCCTCGTCTGCGTTCGAGGCATCCAGGTTCACCTGGACGTCGACGTCGTGAAGCGTTCCCAGGCCTGCAGGGGCGAAGGTGACAGGCGATCCGAACGCTCCCGCATCGACTCGAACTGCTGGCGCGCCGATGAGGTCGATGGTTCCGGTTCCGGCACCTGCCGAGTCGAGGGTGGTGTTGGCTGTGTAGGCCACGCTCACCTGCACGCCACCGCCGCCGTTTGTGGCGATAGCTCGAATGGCGCACACGTTGTCGATGATCAGCGGGATATTGGCCTCGGAGACGGTGAGGGCGGGTACGTCCGAGTCAATTGTCACGTCGGCCACGAGGGTGGCGCCGACAAGCCCTGCGTTTGCGACTCCCGGACCTGCAACGGGAATGCTCTGGTCGCCGCTGGCGGTGCCCGTCAACAAGCTGGCGAGGTCGGCCGACAGGACAGTGATATCGACGTCGGAGTAGCAGTAAAGGATGAGGATCGAGGGCCATACAATGTCGACGTCGACATCGAGGTTCGCCGCCTCAGTCTTACCGAAAGGCACCATCGTAAGACCCAGAATCAACAAAGCAACAAGCAACGTTCTCTTCATTGAGCGCTCCCTCCAGTTGTCATGCCTCGTCCCAGCGGGCCCATCAAATTCGATGGATTCCGGACTGGTGACGGGCTCTACGGCTATAAGCAAGGATCGTACCGAGAACCGATCCGAGTTCTATGTCCGACAGTGAGTACCTGAACACGGGCTCGAGAATACAGGGCTTAGTGTCAGATCGCAAGCACCTTTTTGGAATTGCGAGACGGCGTCGCGGTTGCAGGACGTTCCTGCCTGAGCATCTCGCATCTCGAATTTGGGATGTCGAGAAGGCACCTGGCCTGTCTCGAGAAAAGTCAGACTTCAAAAGCATTGTTACGAGATCGGCAGGTTGAGGGAAAGAGCGGCGATGTGGTTTGGCGCTGAACGATCTTTGTGACGCTGCACGGCATCGGGTTGGTCAAGCAATGACGCAACGTGTGATCGCCGAGAGGCGTCTCATCACTGGCGTCAGGGTTTTGCTGACAACAAGACGGCCCGGTGGTCTCCCACCGGGCCCCGCACACATCCTCCTCCATCCCCGCGTAACACCATGGCTCGCTGAGCGAGGCCGACTAGGTCAGAGGTGCAGCCTCGATGAGGTTCAGCATGGTCTTGCCGATCTCGGCCGGGGTCGGGACCACGGCGATGCCGGCAGCCTCGAGCGCCTTCATCTTGTCGGCAGCCGTGCCCTTGCCTCCCGAGATGATGGCGCCGGCATGGCCCATGCGGCGGCCAGGAGGCGCTGTCTGCCCGGCGATGAACGACACCACCGGCTTGGAGACGTTGCGGGTCACAAACTCGGCGGCCTCCTCCTCGGCCGTGCCGCCGATCTCGCCGATCATCACGATGCCCTCGGTGGCCGTGTCGTTCTCGAACGCCTGCAGGCAGTCGATGAAGTTGGTCCCTGGCAGGGGATCGCCACCGATGCCGACGCAGGTCGTCTGCCCGAGGCCGAGCATGGTCAGCTGGTGCACTGCCTCATAAGTCAGCGTTCCGGAGCGCGACACCACGCCGATGTTGCCCTGCTTGTGGATGTGGGCCGGCATGATGCCGATCTTGGTCTTGCCCGGCGAGATGATCCCGGGGCAGTTGGGTCCGAGCAGACGCGTCGGCAGCTGCTGCATGATGCGTTGGACACGGATCATGTCACGGGTCGGGATGCCCTCCGTGATGCAGACCACCAGATCGAGACCAGCATCGGCCGACTCGAGGATGGCGTCGGCGGCGAACGGTGGCGGCACGAAGATGACCGACGTGTTGGCGTCGGTGGCCACCGCGGCCTCCTCGACCGTGTTGAAGACCGGGATACCGTCGACGTCAGTGCCGCCCTTGCCCGGGGTCACGCCGGCGACGATCTGTGTTCCGTACTCGATACAGCGCTCGGCGTGGAACTTGCCTTCCTTGCCGGTCAGGCCCTGGACGATGACCTTGGTGTTCTCGTCAACCCAGATGCTCATGAAAGCTTCCTCCCATTCCGCCCAGTCACGCCACGGCCTTGACGATCTTCTCGGCGCCGTCGGCCATGCCGTCTCCGACGATCAGGTCGAGACCCGACTCGGCGAGAAGGCGGCGTCCCTCCTCCACATTGGTTCCCTCGAGGCGCACGACCAGCGGTACGCTCACCTGGACCTCCTCAGCAGCCGCGATCACGCCGTGCGCAATCATGTCGCAGCGCACGATGCCGCCAAAGATATTGATGAGCACGCCCTTGACGTTGGCGTCTGAGAGCAGGATCCGGAAGGCCGCGGCAACCCGCTCCTGGGAGGCGCCGCCGCCGACGTCCAGGAAGTTCGCGGGCTCGCCACCGTAGTACTTGATGATGTCCATGGTGGCCATGGCCAGACCAGCGCCGTTGACCATGCAGCCGATGTTGCCGTCGAGCTTGATGTAGTTGAGATCATAGGTCGACGCCTCGACCTCGAGCGGCTCCTCCTCGTCGACATCGCGCATCTCGGCAATGTCCTTATGCCGGTACAGCGCGTTGTCATCGAAGCCGATCTTGGCGTCCAGTGCGATCACCCGGCCGTCGGTGGTGGTCACCAGCGGGTTGATCTCGGCCAGGGACGAGTCGGTGTCGGCATAGGCGCGGGCCAGGGCGTTCATTAGCTTGATGCCGGCCTTGAAGCAGTCGCCCTCGAGCCCGAGGCCGAATGCCAGCTTGCGCGCCAGGTAGGGATGCAGACCGACGTCCGGATCGAAGTGGGCCTTGAGGATGGCGTCGGGGTTGTTCGCCGCCACCTCCTCGATCTCCATGCCGCCGAAGCGGGAGGCCATCATCACCGGGAAGCCGGCAGAGCGATCGAGCACGATCCCCAGATAGAGCTCGCGATCGAGCGGCAGGGCCTCCTCGATCAGGAGCCGGCGCACCAGCTTGCCTTCGGCGCCGGTCTGCTTGGTGATGAGACGCATTCCGAGAATCGCCTCAGCATGCGTGACTGCCTCGTTCGCATCGGCCGCCAGCTTGACGCCGCCGGCCTTTCCGCGCCCGCCAGCATGAACCTGGGCCTTGACGACCACGCGACCACCCAGCTTCTCGGCGGCCTGCTTGGCAGCCGCGACCTCGGTGACCAGGATGCCCCTGGGCACGGCCACGCCGTACCGAGCCAGGATCTCTTTCGCCTGATACTCGTGGACCTTCATTCCTCCTCCTCGTTTTCAGCGCCCCTGGAGGGCGGGTCCGGCTATTGTGCACCTTCTTTCACAAGCACGCAACCGCGTCTGGAGGCGCTCGACGGGGCGCTTCGTGCGGTCTTGAGCTCATCGTGCCGGGCTGGTGGACGGGCCGTGTCCGCCGAGACCCGAGACCGCGCCAAAGCCCTGCTATACTCCGTCAACCGGGGCGCCAGGACCTGGACAGCTCGTTACGCAGCCGTGGTTTGCGTGCAGGCCAGGCACATCGGGCGACGGGGCGCGAGGCGGGGTGGTGGCAAGGCCCTGGCCTCCCGAGCCATTGCAGGTGAGGTGGAGATGAAGCGTGTCCACGCGGTGACGATTCATCATCGGGGCCGCGAGATGCTTGAGGGCTGCCTGGCGAGCCTGCTCGAGTCGACCGGCGTCGAGCTCGAGGTCGTGGTGGTAGGCAACGGGAGTGACGAGCCGATGCCGGACCTGGTGTCGAGCTCGCCCGATGTGCACCTGCTCGAGCTGGAGCACCCCTGTGGTTTCTCAGAGGCCAACAACCGGGGCGTGGCCTGGGCCAGAGAGCATCTCGGCCCGGCCGACTACTATTACTTCCTCAATAACGACACGGTCTCCGATCCCGCGGCACTGGCCTCCCAGGTCTCGCGGCTCGAGGCCGAGCCGCGGGCCGCGGTGGTCGGGCCGCGGCTGCTGATCCAGTGGGCGCCCGACCACCTCAACAGCCTCGGCCTGAACGTCACCGAGGATGGCTGGGGCTGGGACGAGGGTATCGGGATCCGGCAGTCAGACTACGGTGAGCTGCCGCCGGTCCGCGAGGTTCTGGCCGTGACCGGCTCGGCGCTGTTGATCACCGCTGAGGTCTTTCTCGAGATCGGTGGCTGGCCCGAGCTGTACGAGTACTACTTCGAGGACATCGACGTCTGCCTGCGCGCCCGCTCGGCCGGGTGGCAGGTGCTCAACGATCCCGAGGCAGTGGTCTTTCACCAGGTCTCGGCCACCATGACCCTGGAGTCGGAGCGCAAGGTTTTTCTTTTCTGGCGCAACAGCCTGCTGCTGGTCCTCATGCACTGGCCGCTGCGGCGGCTGCTCGGGGTCCTCAAGCTGCGGGTGGTGGATCAGATCCTGAGGCGCCCCTGGGCAGAAAGCGGGCTTCAGCGCCGCGCCCTCACCGGGGCCCTGGCCAAGCTCGGGCCGCTTCTCTGGCGGCGCATTCGGCTCGAGGTCCGCGATCGGAGCTGGACCAGGCTCCTGCGACCGATCGGCTCGACGCCGATCATTACGCTGCCGGCCCGCACAGGAGACGGTGCGGACGAGGCGCAGGGCCAGGGCACGACCGAGCCGAGGCTCAGCCTGCCCGAGCGGACCTGGGCCGCGGTCGACCGGCTCGAGGCGCGAGCCCGGGGCGGGCGCACAGTGCTCGTCGTGGGCTGTGCACCGCTGCCGTTCGAGAACGCACTCATGCACTTCGCACCTAGCGGTCGGACCTGGCAGATGGCGCGGCCGCTGGCCGAGGCCGGTCACGCCGTCTGTGTCCTGGCGGTGAGGATCCCAGGCACCTGCGACCCGGGCCTGCCGCCGGTGGTCGAGCTCGAGCCCGACCCCGCGCTCTGGTCGAGGCCGGAGCACGGCGGGACGCAGCCAGCCGGCGACATGGTGGTCTACTCGATCGACGAGGTCGTGGCCGCACTGCCCGAGCTGCTCCAGGACCTGGTCGACCGTCTCGACCCGAGCTGCGTTGTCGGAGCCACTGCCAGAGCCTCCAGGCTCGCGGCCCGGCTGGCCGGTGAGCGGCCGGTGTGGGTCGATCTGTTCGGCGACCCGATGGCCGAGGGTCAGGCCCGGTCGGCGGTCTACCCTGAGCAGGAGGTCGTGGTCGCCTACCGTGAGCTGATGGACGAGCTGCTGGCCCGCGGCGACGCGTTCTCCGCGGTCTCGGAGCGCCAGCGGCTGGCAGTCGTCGGTCAGCTCGGTCTGGCCGGCCGGCTCACCGCGGCGACGCTGGACCACGAGCTGGTGCACACGGTGCCCTGTGCTGTCATGCCGGGCACTGTATTGCCAGACGCTGTGATGCCGGGCGGGCCTCCGGCGTCGATGGCCGGGGATGCGATCGGAGCAGGGGAGGACCTGCCAGACGATGCCGTCGTGCTGCTGTGGAGCGGCGGCTTCAACACCTGGTGCGACGTGCCGACGCTGGTCGCGGGTGTCGACA
>Ga0055523_10000017_pt1 | contig 11016 bp, 10 predicted proteins | sample White_ThreeSqC_D_FD_57972 | JGI IMG/M metagenome (GOLD analysis project Ga0055523, IMG submission 57972) | Wetland microbial communities from the San Francisco Bay, California, USA, that impact long-term carbon sequestration - White_ThreeSqC_D2 | ecosystem: Environmental > Aquatic > Marine >...
CTGTGATCGTGGTCGGCCATCTGCCGGAGCCTCCAGGCCGGTCGCCATGAGAACGCTCCTGGGACGCTGCCGGCACCCATCGCCCTTGACTCTCCAGGGCCCGAGGGCGCTCACCGTCGCTCCCACACCGGAGCGGTGCGCTTGAAGCTGTCGCGCCCGGCAGCCGCGCTCCAGGCGATGCCGATATTCGGCAGCTCGGCCATCATCCGTGAGCCTTCAGGCATCTCCTTAAGATACGAGAGGATCGGCAGGAGAAAGAGATCGGCGAGGGTCTGACTCTCGCCGATGAGAAACTGCCGCCCCCCATAGGCGGCATCGATCACTGCAAGCTGCTTCTGAATGACCTCAGTTGACGCGTCAATGGTCGAGCGATCAGGCGTACCGTCCTCGCCAGACGGAAAGAGGTACTGCAGCAGGTACCGCCGGACCATCCACTCATAGATGTAGTCCTCGACCGAGCTGATCCATTGGTTCATGTGGGCCCGCGCGACGATATCCGCCGGCTGCAGCGGCGGTCCCTGGAACGCCTCGTCGAGGTAGCGTGTGATCGCGCTGGTCTCATGCAGAACAAGCTCGCCGTGGCGAAAGGCGGGGATCTTGCCGAACGGGTTGAGCGCCATCAGCTCCTCGGAATGGGGCACCATGCGCTGGCTCTGGTAGGCCACCCCTTTCTCCTCGCAGGCCATCAAGACTGTTCGGACATAGGTGCTACGCTGGTCTCCATAGACGATCACTTCCTCGGGCATCGGCACGACCTCCCTCCGCGATATGGGCGACAATCGCACCCACCGAACCCCCGCTACGAGCACAACCGCACCGCGGGGATTCTCGTATCGCTCTGATTCGTCACGAGCTAACACGAAGGCTCCGGATTTGGGCAAGCTGCGCGAGCACCTCACGCTCACCACTGCCTTCGGCACCTGGCTCCGCGTCGAGCCTGCGCACCAGGGCCGGCGGAGATCCTACGTCTGCGGCTCAGGCTCGTCCGCGAAGCGCCGATCTGACCGCACGTCTCTGCGCCGGGCCTGCTCGAGCCAGCCGAAGCGCGTCTCGTGGCGGAGGTCGAACTCGCCGACGTACGGCTTGATGTCGAGCACCGGCGTTCCGTCCAGCATGTCGAGGTCGGCGACATCAAGGCGCGCGTCGCAAACCTCGAGGAGCCGGAGCACCGACAGGCCGATCGGGTTCGGGCGTCGCGGAGCGCGGGTCGCGAACAGGCCGCGCTCGACCGTATCGAGGAACGGCACCACGCGAAGCTTGAAGCCAGTGGACGCATGCAAGTGGCTCAGCAGCACGATGTGCGAGAAGCCCTCGAGGTCCGCGAGACCGTCCGCGTACTCGGAGAACACCTCGATCCAACCCCTCGCGCCGTCAGACCGCGACGGCTGGATCGGCATCCCCTCGCGGCTCGTCCACGGGCTGTGCACGACGCCGATCGGTCGGTACGTCATCGTCATGGATGTGGTCGTCGTCTGCATGGCACCAGCTTACTGCAGCCCTGTCGCGAGCCCCAAGAGCCCGTCAAAAAAGACGCTGGCTCACGGAGCAGTGGTCGACCACATCCGGGTGTCGCCGAGCTCGAGATCGTCGGTGAAAACGGTGTTGGCGCTCCAGGTGCGGGGGTCGCGGCCCTGGCGGAGGGGGCCGCCGCGGGCGGTGGGCCAGGGCAGGAGGGTGGTGTCAGAGCCGGGGACGGTGAAGATGTCGAGGCCGTGGTCGAAGGTCTGGACGAGGATCTCGAGCTGGCCGTCGCCGTCGAGATCGGCCAGGGTGGGGGCGGCCGGGGCGCCGTTGCCGTTGCCGTTGGTGCCGGGGTTCGGCAGGGGCACGTCGTGGAGAACCCGGCCGGTGGCGGAGAGGATCATCAGGTGGCCGGAGTCGTGGACGTTGGGGTCGCCGAAGGTGGCGAGGACCAGCTCGGGTGTGCCGTCGCGGTCGAGGTCGGCAGCGGTGACCTCGGAGCTGAACATGATCGGCTTGCCGTGACGGTAGCTGGTACGCCACAGGCGCTGAGCCGCGGCATCGAAGGCGTACACGTAGCCATCGTTGAGCGAGACCACGATCTCGGGCGCCAGATCGCCTGAGATGTCGACAAAGATCGGGGCCGGGACGCCGCTGGGCGGGTACCAGCCGCCCACGTCGATCGGGGCGTCGCCCCGCGGGAGGGCTCCCCAGCCGACCGGCCGCCGCGCCGAGCGCGCGCCGGTGCCGTAGGCTCCCTCGAGCGCCATCACGGCGTATGCCTGGGTCTCGTAGGGGATGTGCAGCTCGACGTTGGGCACGCCCACGACCTCGTTGCGACCGTCGCCGTCGAGATCGACGACCCCGGGCGGCGAGGCGGTCCACTGCAGCCACTCGGTCCAGCTCGGGTTGGGCCAGGTGCCGGTATGCAGGTTGTAGTGATCGCGCTCGATGTCCGGGTCGGCCCAGCGAATGAGCTGACCCCAGGTGAGCCGCTGGCTCAGGTAGGCCGGGTCGCGGTTGGTGTAGTACGGCGAGGCGTCGATGGCGACGCCGTCGTGGTCGAATGCCTGGATGTGATGGTTGTCATAGGTCGCGAGGACCTCGAGCTGCGGGTCGTCGTCGATGTTGCCGATCCCGACATTGAGCCCGTAGCACCCGAACCCGCTGTGGCCGGCACCGTTGCGGTCGGCATCGTTGCCCGGGCCGCTCAGGTTGTTGTACCGCGGCCAGGCCGGGCTGTGCCCGCCCGCTGGCTGGAACAGGGTGCCGTTTGGGCTGAAGACGAAGACCTGGGCCCCACCGCTCGAGGTCGTCAGGGTCTGGGTGGTCGTCACCACGATCTCGAGGGTTCCGTCCCCGTCGAGGTCACCGGCTGCCATGCCACGAACCTCGGGCTGGCTTCCGGCACAGGTGGTATCGGCCGGCCAGCCAGCCTTGAGCACCAGCTGCTGCTGGGCCGCGGACCACTCCCAGGCAATCACCTCGTGCCCGCGCCCGGTGACGATCTCGACGACCCCATCGCCCTCGAGGTCAGCGACGACGTGGGGTGCATAGACCCGCCCCGACCCGTCGTCACCGATGTCGAGCAGCTGGCCCGCCGCATCGAAGACGTAGACGTCGTAGTAGGCCGCAATCAGCTCGTTCGAGCCATCGCCGTCGAGGTCGACCACCAGCGGGGCCGCAAACCAGCTGGTCTGGCCCGACAGGTTGCGGACGAACACCGGAGCCTGCACCGCGGCCGACCCCTCCCCTGCCCAGACGGCAATGCCCGCAAGCATCAGCAGGAGCCCGGAAAGCCGCCGCACGAGACCAAGCACGCCTGACGAGCCGTTCATCACGCACCCCCTCGTCCCATCCTGCCCAGCTGGGCGCGAGATGCAATGCCCGGGGTCACAGGCTTGCTCGGAACACGATGCGTACCACGAGTACTACGAGCATCGCCTGCTGCTCCGGGGACCACCCACGCCTTGCTGCAGAGAGCTGTCCACTCTGGTCATGAGCCGTCCCGTGCCGATCGTGAAAGAAGTACGAATGATCCCGAGTTACAGTACTAGCGAAAGGAGCTGCCGATGGCGTTGCTTCGACCCAAGCGCACCCGCTCCCGAAGGCGACTGCGCACATACGTCACCTTGACGTGCCCGATGAACGGTCACCAGGTCTCATGGTGCCGGGGGCTGTGCACCCCGATTGATGGCCATGGCCTGTGCGGACGGATCGCTGCTCATGCCATGATCGGCCGCACGCAGGCAGCGATCGCGGCGTACAAGGCGGCGCGAGAGGCCGAGGCCGCCTGCTGAGCTCGGCATGCCAGGCCCGGCGGCTCGAGCCCTGAAATCCAACCGATCGGCAGCTGGTTGTCTCCAGATGAACAGCCAACTCTCATAGCGCTGGCAGCATCGGGCTCTCCGGGGCTGACGATGATGACGAGGCTGGCGGTGACCCTCGGGCTGCACTGGAGAACCGGCCATGACCATCAGCGACCTTTTGAGTGCTCACGGGCCCGACCCTGGGCAGAACCGAGCGATGACGGCACCGAGCATGCTCGTCGCCGGGCTGACCGCTGTGATGCTGCTGGCATCGGGCTGCATGTCATGGAGGCCCGGCTGGCAGGCACCGCTACCGGCTCGAGTCGTTCCAGGCGCGAAAGCGACGGCCAGCGATGAGCTCGAGGGCCCGAAGCTCCTCGCCGCCGCCCGCACTGCGGCCCAGAGGGCGGACAGTGCGGCGCGGGTCGAGCAGGCGATTGCTCTGTACGAGGACCTGGCGCGACGGAGCCCGGCCGATGTCGAGGCGCTGACCGAGCTGTCAGAGCTCCTGGCGCTGCTGGGGGCCGGGTACCGGATCGATGTTGACGCCAAGGCCGAGGCGTATCGGGCAGCGCTGCGGTACGCCGAGCAGGCCATGGCGACGAACCAGCGGTTCCGGGAGCAGGTCGCGGCCGGAGCCTCGGTCGACGAGGCGTGCCCGGCGCTCAGCTCAGCCGAGCTTCCGGCCCTTCACGCCTGGACAGTGGCCGTGTCGTACTACTTCAAAGAGTGCACGACAGGCATCGGACATCTCGTGAACCTGCGGTGGATGGCACGCCACACGGCAGCTATCGAGCACCTGGAGGGAGTCGACCCGACCTGGGGCCATGGTGCGGTGCTGTTTGCCAGGGGTGTCTACTTCCTCGCGCTGCCACGGATCGCCGGACGCGACCTGGATCGCTCGGCAGAGTACATGCAGCGAGCGGTCGAGGCCGGACCGCACTCGCTGCTGCCTCGCTGGGGCAGGGCCAAGTACCTGTACTCCCTGACCGGCGACCGGCAGGCCCAGCTCGAGGATCTGAGATGGGTGCTGGCCCAGGACCCGACCCGGGCCGACTCTCCGTTCGCCTGGAATGTCTACTTCCAACGTGATGCCCGCATGATGCTCGACGCAGCTCAGGAGCAGCCCTGATGGACACGACCGCCACGGCGTTTCCCGGTCGGATCCAGGTCGGGCGGTGGCCCATTGCGGCGCTCGGCGTGCTCGCGCTCGCGCTCGCGAGCCTTGCGGGCTGCGCCAGCAGCCGGAGCTCTCCGGGGTGGCGCGAGCCTGGGCCGATCAGGGCCGGGTGGTCGGTTCACCGCGTCGAGCAGCGCCACCTCGGGGCACGCCGAACCTACCGGCTGGAGGTGCCGCCAGCTGTGCTCGCGCAGTCGCAGCCGGTGCCCCTGGTGGTGGTGCTGCACGGCGCGTTCAGCTCAGGCCGAGGCATTGCGCGGGACACCGGATATGCCGAGCTGGCCGAGGCAGAGGGGTTCGTCGCGGTGTTTCCCGACGGCATCGGCCTGGCTGGTCTGCTGCGACACTGGAATGCGGGCCACTGCTGCGGCAAGGCTGCCCGCACTGGCATCGACGATGTCGGCTTTGTGCTTGAGGTCATCGACGACGTCAGCCGGCGCCTTGAGATCGATCAGCAGCGGATCTACCTCATCGGCAGCTCAAACGGGGGCATGCTCGCGCATCGCATCGCTGCCGAGCAGCCGGAGCGGATCGCGGCGGCTGCCGTATGGGGTGCCTCGATCGGTGGCCGGCCGCGGCCCGCGGCCGAGCCCTACCAGATCCCCGAGGCGAGGATCCCTGTCCCGATGACGATCCTCCACGGCCGCATGGACGAGGCTGTGCCCTATAACGGCCGGGCCGAGGCGCCGGCCGGTGTCTCGGCCCTGGCCTCGGCCCGCTTCTGGGCAGCGGTCAACGGCTGCGATCGTGAGCCGGTCACCGGAAGCCTGGCCCGCGGGGCCATCTCGACCGAGGTCTGGTGCCCGGACGGCCCTGCTCCGGTCGAGCTGCTGACGATCGAGGGCTGGGGTCACGACTGGCCGGGCGGCCGCCTCACCGCCCGCCTCGACCCCGGCCATCCCCTGCACGGGATCGATGCGGGCGCGCTCATCTGGCAGCACCTGCGCGTCCACCGGCGGACGATACCGCCTTCACCCGGCACTGCCCGGCCGGACCAGCCCCTGCCTGCTGATCAGGAGACGCAGAACCGGAAGTGGCCCGCGAACTCCGCGATCTCGGCCTCGAAGGCATCGGGCTCGCCGGTCGCGGCCTGGGTCGATCCAGCTGGCGCCTCGCTGCCAGCCTCTGCTTCCGGCTCGCCGCCATCCTCAGCAGCGGACTGCGTGAGCCCCTCCGGCAGCGCCGAGATCGGCCGCAGCCAGATGCCAAGATGCATCCTTGAGTCGTCGCAGTCTGCCTTGAGCATGGTGATCAGGGACTCGGCACTGCTCGAGTGGTCCTTCATCCGTCCGATGTAGGACACCCAGCGGACTGGGCTGTCCTGACCATCGAAGATGCCCCGGCCGATCAGCCTGTCGAGGTCGATCTTGATGTTGTTCTGGCGCAGCAGCTCGGCATCGTTGGCCTCGCCCTCGAAGAACCTCTCGAGCTCGCGCTGCTGGTGCCCGCCGGCCCGGACCGAGAAGTAGATGAGACCGCGGCTCTCCATATGGCCCGGCTCGCCGTTCTCTTTGGGCGGGTTGTCAACCAGGAACGCAAGATCCATGAAGAACGGGACCGAGAGCGCAAAGCCCGGGTACAGGCCCTCGGGCAGGCTCTCGGCACCCAGGACATCCATGACCCTGTCGGCCCGCTTGGCGGGATCGGTCATGCTCTCACCGAGCTCCTTTGCCTTCTTGACCCCGAAGTAGCCGGCCACACTGACTACCACAATCACCACAACGATCGTCGCGGCGCACCCGCCGAGCACACAGCCCCAGGGGAACTTCTTCGCCATTGCCCTCGCCTTTCGTCTGCCGCAGCCGGAAGCCACCCACCATCGGGCAGCGCCGGCACGGCGTGCCGTGCATGCCGTCTCAGTCCAGCTATCTCACCACAACGACGGCTCAACACCAAGGGTTCGCTGCCGACCGGAGACTTTCGGAAGCGAGAATGACCGGGCTACGGCATCCAACCAGGCCGGAGAAGCAAAAAAACACCGCGCCAGCCCCGGGAATGGAGCAGGCGCGGCCTCGATGAAGAGATGCCTCGAGGTCGAGGTGACCTCAGGCGCTGCGGATCGCAGCTTAGCCTACGGGGGGAACGCAGGCCGGCCACGTACCAAGACAGAAGTCGAAGTCAGAACGGCAGATGCCCTGCTGAATGGGCGTCGGATCGTCGCCGAGGCAGGACATGTAGTACTCCCAGCACGGCTCCCAGCAGAATCCGGGGACGGACCTCACTGACAGGTCGTCACTCAGAGCCGGGCTCAGGGGCGCCTGTGCGGAGAAGCACACTGGCACGATCATCGCGAGTGCGAGCACGAGCAGACAGCAACGGGTCTTCATGTGTTTCCTCCTTGCTACTGGCATGCGCCTTCGACCTTGAGCTGATTCGGCTCAAATCGGCTGTGAGCTGATCGATCGAGCACGCCAACGTACATCTTTCTTCAGCAGCCAGTATGGAGCGTTCAGATCAAGTGTCAAGTATTTCGTCACGCAAGAGATGATCTGACTCACATTTGACCACTGGGTTCACCTGAGCCAGCCTCTCATTCACCGTATCTGGTACGGCTCATTACCGCTGTACCCGCTGCTGACCGAAGATCGTTCGGCAGAGCCGGCCTCACGGCGATCCCCCATATCGCGGCTCACCGCGGTGATCACCTGGTAAAGTGCTGGCACGAAGGAGATGACCATGTCGTGCACGTCATCGACCCTGCCGATCATTGCAGTTTTGCGAGCACCGGCTGCCAGGGCCGCGTTGCAGCAGCTGGTGCTGGCGCTCGCCCTGGTGCTCGGGCTCTCTGCCTGCATCCACGGCGGCGGATCGCTGCCTCCCTCAGGGCCCGCACCGGCCGACGTCGGCGTCTCGACGCAGGAGCTGCCGGGCGAGGAGCAGCCTGCAGAGCCAGCCCCACTGACCGGGCCCGAGAAGGCCGCGGCCTGGCTCGAGGCCCACCGCGACCGGCCGACCATGCTTCGCGCCTTTGTCGAGCGAATGCCAAAGGGCGCGGACCTGCACATGCACTTGAACGGCTCGATCTATGCCGAGAGCTTCATCCGCTGGGCCGCGGACGAAGGGATATGCGTCAACCGGATGACCGGGGCGCTGACCGATCCACCCTGCCGGACCCGAGAGGGCCAGGTGGCGGCTCGCACGGCGTTCGAGGATCCCGAGCTGTATGAGACGTTCATTGACATGGTCTCGACGCGAAACCTCGAGCGCTCGCCCCAGTCGGGGCATGCCAGGTTCTTTGCCGCATTCTCCAAGATACGGGGCGTCGGCGCTGATGGCGACAAGATCGCCGAGCTGGCAGCACGAGCCGCCGACGAGCACGTGCAATATCTGGAGATCATGCTCACGTTGCGTGAACCTCAGGTAGCGGCCATCGGCAGGAAGATCGGCTTTGACACGGACCTGGCCAGCACCCGGCAGGCGCTGCTCGCCGCTGGCCTGGCAGAGGAGGTCACACGAGCCCGCGCCGAGCTCGACTCGATCACCCGCCGGGCCCGCACCACCCTCGGCTGCGACAGCTCAGAGCCCGGGCCGGGATGCGACGTCGAGTGGCGCATCCTCCAGCAGACCATCCGCACGTTGGAGCCGGCCGAGGTCTATGCGCAGCTCGTCTTCGCCTTCGAGCTGGCACGAGGGGACGCACGGGTGGTCGGCATCAACATCGTCGCCCCCGAGGATAGCCCAGTCGCACTCAGGGACTGCCGGCGGCACATGGCAATGATCGGCTCGCTGTCACGGGCGATGCCCGAGGTTGGGGTCGCCGTCCACGCAGGCGAGCTCTGGCCAGGGCTGGTGCCGCCGCGCTACCTGCGCTCCCACATCCGCGAGGCGGTCACCCTGGCCCAGGCCCGCCGTATCGGCCATGGCGTCGACCTCGCCTACGAGGACGATCCGCCAGGGCTCCTCGAGCTGATGCGTGAGCGCTCGGTGCTGCTGGAGGCATGTCTGACCAGCAACCGGGTGATCCTCGGCGTTGCTGGCGATGTGCACCCGCTCGAGGAGTACCTGCGTGCCGGCGTGCCCGTGGCCCTTGCGAGCGACGACGAGGGCGTGCTGCGCACCAGCCTCGGCACCGAGTACCTGCTGGCGGTGACCGAGCACGGCCTGGGCTACCGCGAGCTGGCGCAGATGGCCCGCGACAGCCTCAGCTACTCGTTTGTCGAAGGTGACGGCCTGTGGACCTCGCCTCGCCGGCTGCAGGTGGCGGATGCCTGCGCTGCCGACCATCTCGGCTCGGACGAGCCGACGCCGGCCTGCGCGGCCCTGCTCGCCTCTGATACCAGGGCCCGCCTGCAGTGGCGGCTGGAGGCTGAGCTTGAGGGGTTCGAGAGCCTGCCGTGGATCACGTGCCAGGTGCCGGAGTAGCGCTGCTGAGAGCCCAGCGGCTCCCAGCGGCGCTCACCTGCTCTCCCGACCGTGGATCTCCGGCGAGACATAGGCCGGCGAGCCGGTGCGGGCATCGACGATCGAGGCATAGGCCGCGAACGGGCCGTCACCGCTGAGCATCACCCGGTGCCCGTCAGAGTGCACGACCTTGAAGCCGAGGAGAAAATCGTTGAGCTGCGTCTGGGACCCGGGCTCGAGGCTGTACTCGGCCTGACCGACAGGCTTGCCATCAGGGTTCATGAGCACGGCATGGACCTTGAGCAGGCGGCTCGTCGGGTTGAACAGGCCGACGTTGGTGCGGTACTGCGACGAGCGCAGCAGAGGGACCAGCTCGCCCCACGAGCCGACCGGGATCATCTCCTCGCGCTTGAGCGCCGGCACCATCTGGCCCTCGGAGCCCTGGCCCTGGACGCTGTACAGGTGGCACTGGATGACGACCCCCTCGCTGGAGATGATGCGCAGGGCGCCGGTGCTATCCGGCGGCACCACGCCGGTGAGGTAGTGGGTCGCGCCGGCCACGATCTCGACCGGCTCGGCCTGGCGGAGCAGACGCTCAGAGTTGTCAGCGCCCGAGGGCAGGAAGACCAGGCCGTAGGTTCCGGTGCGTGACGATAGGTTCGTGATCCACAGCTCGGTGCTCCAGTAGGCTCCACCCGAGCCGGGCGTCTGGGCGACCACCGGGATAAAGCGCTCCACCGCCGAGGCCGGCATCGACGCCAGCATCAGGAGGAGACCACCGAGCAGGATCCGTCTGAGGCACATCACGACAACTATATCCCACCCGGGAACCACGTCGCGCGCGCCTCGTCGCTCGGGCGAGCCGCTCGAACGTCCAGGAGGTCGCGATGTCCGATCGGGCATCCCTCGGGCTCGCCAAGGCCGCGCGCAGCTCGCGGACACACCTGGTAGACTCCAGGTATGGTCGCTTCGGCAAGAGTGAAGATTGGAGTGAAGATCTGTCGTCACGGCTCGGGATCGTTCGGGTTCCGTTGCCGGCCGCGGTCGCCGGCTCAGAGCAGATGTCATATCGATCGACAGACTGCTGCGACTCCAGCAGCGGCGCCGGCTACGCCGCCAGCTGCGTTCAACCCCAGCTAGCAACCTGAGCCGATGCCCATCAGCCGCAGGGGAGCAGATTCCCAGCCGGCCCCGGGCACCGGAGACCCAAGGGAGGTGTCATGCCGTTCGAGCAACAACGAACCATCGACATCAATCAAATGAGACCGCCGAAAGGTACCGGCCGCATGGTGCTGATCGGGGCACTGATCGTAGTCGGCCTGCTGTTCCTCTTCTCAACGTTCTTCCAGATCCAACCCGACGAGGTCGGGGTGGTGACCCGCTTCGGCCGCTGGGTGCGAACCGCGGATCCGGGTCTCAACTTCAAGCTGCCGAGCCCGATCGAGCGGGTGCAGGCGGTTCCGATCGAGCGTCAGCTCAAGGAGGAGTTCGGGTTCAGGACGATCGAGGCCGGGGTGCGGACGTCATACTCCCGCGACTCGTTCGACGAGGAGTCGCTGATGCTCACCGGCGACCTCAACGTGGCCGTGGTCGAGTGGACCACGCAGTTCCGGGTCAGTGATCCGATCAAGTTCCTTTTCAAGGTCCGCAACGTGCGCAAGACCTTCCGCGACATGAACGAGGCGGTGATGCGCGCCGTGATCGGCGACCGAAGCGTCAGCGAGG
>Ga0055523_10000018_pt1 | contig 10910 bp, 7 predicted proteins | sample White_ThreeSqC_D_FD_57972 | JGI IMG/M metagenome (GOLD analysis project Ga0055523, IMG submission 57972) | Wetland microbial communities from the San Francisco Bay, California, USA, that impact long-term carbon sequestration - White_ThreeSqC_D2 | ecosystem: Environmental > Aquatic > Marine >...
TTCCTGACCGCCATGCCCGAGTGCTTGCTGTATGACTCGTGGCTCAAGGGTGAGGAGGAGTGGGCCGTCGATGACATCGCCTCGTACTTCGGCGACCTGATCCGGGCCAACCGAGAGGCATTGAAGGCCCTGCAGTCCTGGTCGGCTGACATGCAGGTCACTATCGAGTCGTCGGACTCGATGATCATCTTGAGAGAGCTCACATCCGACTTCGTATGTGGTGCCGTGTTCGAGCGCGACGCACCGCTGGGCATGGTCCGCCTGAACCTGAAGCGCCTGCTGGACCGCGTCTCGGCGCAGCTTCCCTCCTACAGGGTCGAGGAGCGGCCGCGCGGTGTGCGCGTGGTCGAGTTCCTGCAGCGATACGCGCCGGATCCGCACGCCGTGCTGCTGCGCGTCGCCCTGAGGACCGGCATTCCGGTCGAGAGCCTGGAGCAGCCCGAGGGCCTTGAGGAGCAGCAGGTGGCGCAGGTCGAGGACGCCGCACGCCGCATCCTCGGCCTGACCGAGCTCAGCATCTGACGGCCGGCGGGCTCCACGATGAGCCAGGACTGGAACCACGACCGGAACCCCGAGGGTTACGAGGAGGTCGAGCAATGGATGTGACCGCGTTCGAGAGGAGCGTGGCCGAGGGCCATGACCTCATGTTCTTGGAATCTGTCCCCTACATCTTTCACTGTCATCACTACAACCTCTTCCACGACCAGACGCTCGAGGACGCTGTCGGCGAAGAGGAGGCGATCGCGATTCGGACCCGTGCCGCCCACGCTGCCTTCAGGCCGCTTCTCGAGCGGGTCTTCGAGCGTGTCGGAGCCGCGACATCGCTTGAGCGGCTGCAGCTGGCAAGCACCCTGTTCGGTTGGATGGGCCATGGCCGGCTCACCATCGAGGCGACGGCCGAGGGCGGCACCGCCCAGGGCGAGCACCTGCACTACGGCCACTGCTGGCACGCCAAGTACGGCGCCGTGGTCAAGCGCAGCCATCCGGCCGATGCAGTGGCGGCAGGGTTCTGCGCCGCTGCGGTCGAGGTCACGTTTGACCTGCGACCGGGCTCGATGGCCGCGGTAGAGACTGCCTGCGCTGCGTTGCGCAGCCAGGCATGCAGCTTCGAGATCAAGCCGGCAGTCGGCGAAGCCCCGGTGTTGCCGGTGGTGCTTCGCGACGACTACATGAAGTACGCCAAGCCGACCTTCGCCAGCGAGGACGAGGCGCGCATCGACCAGATCGCGAAGGGTCTGCAGAAGTTCATGCGCGGCGTCGGAGGCAACGAGCACGGTCTGATCCCGGCGTTCGGCGTGCACGTGACCATGCACCTGCCGACGTTCTACAACCTCAGCGGCTATGAGATCGTCCACCACGTGGAGAAGATGAACCCCGCCAACCGGGCGGTGGCCGAGCAGCTCATCCGCGAGGCCGGCAGGGTCTGCGTCTTCAACACCTACGGCAACATCCTGCTGTCGCCCGAGTGGGAGGGTCTGGTCGGCAAGCCGAGCGGCGACCCGCTGGACATGGTCTCGTACTGCTGTGCCATCTCGCGCGGCCTCGGCTTCGGTCACTGGTCGCTGGCCGAGCTGGACCCGGGCAAACGCCTGGTCCTGCGTGCACCCGCGACCTACGAGGCTCCGTTCTATCTCTCGCACTATGGTGTCTCCGAGGTGCCCAGGTGCTACATCTTCCAGGGTGCGGCGCTTGGCATCATGCTCCTGGCGCAGGAGGTCGACTGGGCCTCGCAGCCGGACCTCACCAACGAGATGTACCAGAAGCTCATCCGCTCGGGCCGGGCGCCGTGGAAGGTCGAGGAGACCAAGTGCATCGGCCGCGGCGACGACGTGTGCGAGGCCGTTGTGAGCCTGCCCTGAGCAGGTCTGGACCGGAGCCCGAGCGTGCCGGAAGATTCGATGGAGCGTGATCTCCGGCTCGAGCCGGAGCACGGCTGCTGGGCCAGGATCAACTGGCGCATCGAGATGCCGGTCCAGACCGACTTCGCCCGCCTGGCGCGACAGATAGTGGCCAGCGGCTTCGAGGCGCGGTGCGACTGCGACATGCTGAAGGTGCTGCGTGACCGGGACGGGCACGAGATCATTCTCGTGCCCCGCACCGGCCGCACCCAGATCCGCATCTCGACCCTGGTCCCGGAGGACGAACGCCCGGAGGCAGCAGAGCGTCTCTTTGGCAGGCTCGAGACCTGCTACCACAGCCTGAGGCAGGCACCGTAACCGGTCGAGCCACCACCAGGACCATCTAAGAGTCTCAGGTGCAACGTGTTAGGTGCAACGTGTCAGGTGCAAAGCACGATGCACTGCTCGAGAGGTTCTGTTACCCTGTGCCTCCCGTACCGTGCCGCGCGCGACCCGGCGAGGCCGCGGGGCGGAGGTGAACTTGCAGCTTCCCGAGTGGCGCAGGCTTTTCGATGATCTCAAGGCCCGACGTCCGGACCTGGCGGAGCGTGTCTGCCGCCGGCTCCTGCTGGACATGCAACGACGGGGGCTGGTCGACTTCGACGAGCTCGACCGGGAGCTCGCCGTGCAGCTGCGTCTGGTCGGCGAGCGAATTCACCTCGATCCCAACCGACCCAAGCCGAAGTTCTCGAGAGCCTCGAGCCGCAAGCTCTACGAGCTTGCGATCGAGCATGCCGAGACGAACCTGACGCCCGAGGAGATCACCTCGACGATGCTGCTCACTGAGAAGCGGCAGCTGGCGTTCGAGGTGTCCCGCCTGGCCGAGAACAGCGATACGCCAGTGGCGGGCCTGGCCGAGAAGATCCGCGAGTTCCTCGACTTCGAGATCGGCGAGGCGGTGATGCAGCCCGAGGACCTGATCGGGACCCGGGCGGCACTGGTCCGGCGGCTGCTGACCGACCAGCTCGACTTCATCGGCGTTGCCAAGCGGTACATCAGGGTCCGCGATTTCGGCCACGAGATGAAGCACCTCGTCCCGACCGAGGGCAACCAGGGCCGGCTTGGTGGCAAGGCCGCGGGCCTCATTCTGGCACGGGCGATCCTGCTCCAGGCCAAGCGAGACGGCCGCTTAGACCTGGAGTTCAAGATCCCGGTCTCCTACTACGTTCCATCCTCCGGGACCCTCGACTTCATCCAGTACAACGGGCTCGAGGAGCTGATCAACGTCAAGTACAAGCCGATCGACGAGGTTCGCGAGGAGTACCCTCTGGTCGAGAAGCTCTTCAAGAGCTCGTCGTTTCCTCCCACCATCCACGACGGGCTGCGGCGCATGCTCGAGGTGGTGCGCGACGTCCCGCTGGTGGTCCGCTCCTCGAGCCTGCTCGAGGACCGGATCGGTCATGCCTTCTCGGGGAAGTACAAGAGCCTGTTCATCGCCAACCGGGGGCCGCTCGAGAAGCGGCTCGCCGACCTTGAGGACGCCATCGCCGAGGTCTACGCCTCGGTCTTCCATCCGGATCCGATCGAGTACCGGCGCGAGCGCGGGCTCATCGACTTCCAGGAGAACATGGGCGTGCTCATCCAGGAGGTCGTGGGCCGCGAGATCGGGGGGTACTACTTCCCGGCCTTTGCCGGCGTCGCCTTCTCGCGGTGCGAGATGCGCTGGTCGCCACGCATCAACCGGACCGACGGCATGGCCCGCATGGTGCTCGGCCTGGGAACGCGCGCCGTTGACCGCACCGGAGACGACTACCCGGTGCTGGTGGCGCTCGAGCAGCCTCAGCTGCGCGCGGTGCAGCGACCCGAGGACGTCTATCGCTACTCCCAGACCACGGTGGACGTCATCGACCTCAGGAACGGTCAGTTCGACTCGGTCCCCCTGAGCGAGCTTCTGGCCAGGACCGGCCAGCGAATCGGCATGGTCACCAAGCTGCTCTCTGTCTACCGTACGGACCAGCTCATGCCCCTGATCGGCCTGATGACGCTCAACGACCCGTCAGAGCTGGTGGTGACCTTCGAGGGTCTTCTGAGCTCGAGCTTTCCGCGCGAGCTCAAGGCGATCGTCGACCTGCTCGAGGAGGGCCTGGGCGAGCCTGTCGATGTCGAGTTCGCCCACGACGGTAAGACCCTGTACGTGGTCCAGTGCCGCGCCCAGGCCCGCAGCTTGGAGTCGGTGCGGATCCCGATCCCGGCCGACATCCCGGACTCAGACGTGATCTTCACGGCGAGGCGGTACATCCAGACCGGGCAGATGCGCGACCTCGAGTACATCGTTCTGGTCGATCCGCGCGATTACGAGCAGCTGCCCTCGATCGACGCCATGCGGCGGGTCGCGACCGTCGTCGGCGAGATCAACCGCGCCCTGCCGGAGCGCTCGTTCATCCTCATGGGCCCGGGTCGTTGGGGCAGCCGCGGCGACATCCGGCTCGGCGTCCCGGTCACCTACTCCGACATCTGTCACACCACGATGCTGGTCGAGATCGCCCGCAAGAAGGGCTCATACCTTCCAGACGTATCGTTCGGCACCCACTTCTTCCAGGACCTCGTCGAGTCGCGAATCTCATACCTCCCGCTGTACCCGGACGACGACAACACGGCATGGAACGAGGCGTTCCTCACCCAGAGCCCCAACGCCCTGCCCGACATCCTGCCCAAGCACGCCGACCTTGCCAACGTGGTGCGGGTCATCCACGTCCCGGCAGTCGCCGACGGTCGCCTTCTTCAGATCATCATGGATGGTGAGGTCGAGTACGCCATGGCGTTCCTGAAGGCGCGGCAGTAGCCGGGCATCCACCACGGCCGGGCATACAGCTGGGCCGATCGCACTGCACCGCACTTCACCGCACTCGAGGGCAGGCGCTTGAGGACGCCGTCGAGCAGTGCGCGCCGTCGAGCAGTACGCACAGCGCCCGCTCCGCGGTGGGAGCGGGCGCGCGATGCTCAGGTCTCCTCACGCGTCGGGCCCGGGCGAGCTCGGGCCTCTGATCAGGCCCAGCCGCGAAGGCGGCAGGCCGTGGCAACGCGCTGGATCGCGATCATGTAGGCCGCGTCGCGCATGTACTCGCCAGTGTCCGCGGCGAGGTCGGCAACGGCGTGGAAGGCGCGGGTCATCTTCTGGTCGAGGCGCTCGAGCACCTCCTCCTTGGGCCAGAAGAAGTTCATGTTGCACTGCACCTGCTCGAAGTAGGAGCAGGTGACACCGCCGGCGTTGGCCAGGAAGTCCGGGATGACGAAGATGCCGCGCTCCTTGAGAACGGCGTCGGCCTCAGGCGTGGTGGGGCCGTTGGCGCCCTCAGCGACGATCTTCACCGCCGGGCTGATCTTGGTCACGTTCTCGCCGGTGACCTGGTTCTCCAGGGCCGCCGGGATGAGGATCTCGGCCTCCTGCTCGAGCCATGCGTCGGCGCCGAGGATGTCGTAGCCGGCGCTCTTGGCCTTGGCCTTGTCAATGGTCCCGAAGCGATCGGTCATCGCCAGCAGCTGGTCGAGGTCGATGCCGTCCAGCTTGCGGAAGGTGTAGGAGGTGTGGTCGGTGTTGTCCCAGCACGAGACCGCGACCACGGTGGCGCCAAGCTCGATGAGGAGCTTCGCGGCATACTGGGCGACGTTGCCGAAACCCTGGATCGACGCCCGCATCTTCGAGATGTCGAGCTCCATCCGGTTCAGGGCCTCGCGCACGGTGTAGACGACGCCGAACCCGGTCGCCTCGGTCCGGCCCAGGGAGCCGCCGACCTCGACCGGCTTGCCGGTGATGACGCCCGGGAAGTGCCCGCCCGCGATCTTCTCGTACTCGTCGAGGATCCACACCATGTGCTGCGGGTTGGTCATCACGTCAGGCGCCGGGACGTCCTGCAGGGGCCCGATATTGCGGGCGACCTGGCGGACCCAGCCGCGGCACAGCTGCTCTTGCTCACGCAGGCTCAGGTCGTGCGGATCACAGATGACCCCACCCTTGCCTCCGCCGAGCGGGATATCGACAACCGCACACTTCCAGGTCATCCAGGTGGCGAGGGCACGTACTGTATCGATCGTCTCCTGGGGGTGGAAGCGGATGCCTCCCTTGGCCGGGCCCCTGGCATCGTTATGCTGGACCCTGAAGCCCTTGAACACTCGAACCGAGCCATCCTCCATCTTGATCGGAATCGTGAAATGGTACTCACGCACCGGCCAGCGAAGCAGCTGACAGATTCCATCGTCCAGCTGCAGCTTCTCCGCCACTGCGTCGAACTGCCGCTGGGCCATATCGAAAGCGTTGAACTCCTTGCTCATAGGCGACCTCCTCATCGTCGCGCGGGCTTTATACGCTGAGGAAATCCTCGCGTCAAGCGACCGCGGGGTCGACTTTGCCCGAGCTTCATGGCCAGGGTGTATCCTTCTGTATCAGCGAGAGATAAGAGATAGGCCCGAGATCAGAGTAGAGACCCCGGACCTGACCGGTGTGACCGGTGGGCCGACCACGGCTCCTGGCGGGACGGCCGGACGGTCGACCTGCACGACCTGCCAGCACGACCTGCCAGCACGACGCCTCGCTCCACGTTCCAGGCCAAGCCCGCCCCGCATCGCTGCGCCAGGCCCCTTCCGCCGGGAGGTGGTGAAGACGGAAGGGGCTCGGCGACGGCTCGTGTCGCCGTGATGCTGCTCGAGGCACATCTCGAGGCTCACCTCGAGGCGACGCGGGAGCTCTGCCTGCTCCTCGTCGGCCGCCGGCTGTCTGCCCGGCGCCCCGGCCGCGCGGTGATCGCATCGGCGAGCTGCTCCGATCCGGGTCGCTGCGCTCGCGCCTCTAATCCATCTGCTTGCGCAGAATGGCCGGGATCTCGTACTCGTCACCGGTGTTGATGCCGTACTCCGAGTAGGGACCGCCCGGTATGAAGAAGCGGCTCGAGCGGCGCGAGTCCGCGGCCGGCTCGACCTCCTCGACCGCCGGGGCAGGCCCGGGTCGCGACATCGCGCTTCCCCTGCTCTGCTGGGCCGGAAGCTGGGCCGTCTCCTGCACCGCATTGAACCCGGTCGCGATGACCGTCACCTGGATCTGGTCGGCCATGCTCTCGTTGATCACCGCCCCGAACAGGATGTGGGCCTCTGGGTCTGCACCCTCGGTGATGATCTCCGATGCCTCATTGACCTCGTTGAGGGTCAGGTCCGGGCCGCCGGTGATGTTGATCAGCAGCCCCCGGGCGCCTTCGATCGAGGTCTCCTCGAGCAGCGGCGACGCAATCGCCTGCTGTGCGGCCTCGACCGCCCGATGCTCGCCCGTGGCCTCACCGATGCCCATGATGGCGTGGCCCATGCCCTTCATCACCGTGCGCACGTCGGCGAAGTCCCGGTTGATCATGCCGGGCACAGTGATGATGTCGGCGATGCCCTGCACCGCCTGCCGCAGCACGTCGTCGGCGATCGACATGGCCTCGGTGAAGTTGGTGTTGCGCTCGACGTACTTGAGCAGCCTGTCGTTGGGGATGGTGATCAGGGTATCGACGTGCTCGGCGAGGGCCCCGATCCCCTCCTCTGCCTGACGCCGACGCCGCGAGCCCTCGAAGGTGAACGGCTTGGTCACCACCGCCACGGTGAGCGCCCCGACATCCTGGGACATCTGGGCGATGACAGGTGCCGCACCGGTGCCGGTGCCGCCGCCCATGCCGCAGGCGATGAAGACCATATCCGAGCCGTCGAGCAGCTCGAAGATCTTCTTGTCGGCCTCGATCGCGGCCTGCCGCCCGACCTCGGGGTTGGCGCCCGCACCGAGCCCACGCGTAGACTCCAGGCCCAGCTGAAGCTTAACCGGTGCCCGACAGCGCTCGAGAGCCTGCGCATCGGTGTTGGCGGCGATGAACTCGACCCCAGAAAGGCCGGCCTCGATCATGCGATTGATCGAGTTGCAGCCGCCGCCACCTACTCCGATCACCTTGATCCGCGCCACGGACGGGCTCTCGTCGAGCAGGATTGACGGCCCGTCATCAGGGGCGTCGTTGGTCTCAATCTTGGGCTGCCCGCTTCGGGATAGCTCCGGATCCGTCATGCTGTCGTCAAACTCGATCACGATCCACCTCCCAGCTCGAAGAGCTCGCCGAACGCTGTGCGAAGCCAGCCCAGAAGGCTGCCCCGCTGGCTCGTCATCATCGGAGTCAGCTCGCGGTGACGCTGCTGGAGCCTGACCAGCCCGCACGCCACCGCCCACTCGGGACCTTCAACCGGCTCGGTGATGCCGGCCAACCCGACCGGTACCCCAAGGCGCACCCGATGACCGAGGATCTCCTCGGCCAGCTCGAGCAGACCCTCGAGCCGTGCACCTCCACCGGTCAGCACAACCCCGGCCACCGGAACGCGCTCTAAGCGCTCGGCCACCAGGGCACGGTGTACACGAATCAGCAGATCGCGCGCGCGCTCGTAGAGTACCTCGGCTGCAAAGCGCGCGCAGTGGACCTGGTGACCACCGCCACCGAGGGCTGGAACCTCGATGGCCTCGTTCTCGATGTTCTCACGGTCGATCGCTGCGCCGACCTGCCGCTTGACCCTATCAGCCGCCGCGGTGGTGGTCTGCAGCAGGATCGCGAGATCGCTCGTAAACAGCCGGCCCGCCACATGGTTGGCGCCGGTGGCCGAGACCACGCCCTCGCTGAACAGCACCCACTCGGTCGAGCCGTGGCCAACGTCCAGCAGCAGGCAGCCGAGCTCGCGCTCGTCCCTCGAGAGCACGGCCTCAGCCGCGGCCAGCGGCTCGAAGACGAGCTGATCGACCGCCATCGCGGCCCGGTTCACGGCCTGCTCGACGGTGTCGGCGTGAGTCTTGTGGGTGAACAGGACAAAGGCCGAGGCATCCAGACGCTGGCCCGGCATCCCCAGCGGCTGATCCATGCCCGGCTGTCCGTCGAGAGCAAAGCCGCACGAGATGATGTCAAGCACCCGGTAGTCGGCCGGGATCTTGACCTGAGCACAGGCCGCCAGCGCCCGCTGCTGGTCCTCGGCGGTCACGGTATGGTTGCGGCCGGTCACCGGCACCGAGGCCCGCGACGGCACACCGAGGATCGGCGTTCCGCCGATGCCGACCACCGCCCGCTCGACCGGCACCGCGGCCATGGCCTCGGCCTCCTCAGCAGCGATGCGCACCGCCTCGGAGACCTCCTCCAGGTTGGCGATGATGCCCTTCTTGGCACCATCGTGCCGGGCCTGACCGCAGCCGAGGACCACCAGATCGTCACCATCAACCCGCGCCACCACGGCGTTGACCGCGGACGAGCCCACGTCGATCCCCACCAGGGGCCGGCCGTCGCTCATGGCGCCCTCCGCACGATCACCCGGTGGGGCTGACGCAGGTCGGTCCACACCGCTGGCGGGGCACCAGCCGCCACGGCCGCGCACCAGTCGCGCTCGGTCGGCGTGGCCTGTGCAGCGACCCGCACCACGATCGGCGGCTGATCGGTCCGCCCCAGCACGGCCTCGAGATCGCCAGGCATCACCTGGCGGACCTCGCGCACCGGCAGGCTCGAGCCCTGCTCGAGCCGCTCAGCCACTGCAAGGCCGAGCCCGAGCTCGTCTGCTGAGGCTCTGAAACCCAGCAGCACCGGCGACACCGGGGCATGGATCCGCGCCGCCGGCTCTCCGCCCAGAGCGATGCCATGCCAGGCCGCGCCAACCGGCATCGAGCCGACGATCTTTGATGGACGAGCCTCCACCCGCAGCGTCGACGGCAGCTCGAAGGCCACGCTGACGCCGGCCACACCCGGCCATGCCTCGACCAGATGCTGGACCGACCTGAGGTCGAGCGTGAGGGGCGAGGCCCCGACGATCCCGGCCAGCCGGACCTCGACCTCCCGGGGCACAGCAGGGCAGGAGCGCACCTCGACCCGGTCGATCCTCCACCAGCCCAGTGGCAGGAAGAGCACCGGCACCAACGCCAGCATCGCGAGGTGCCGGGGCCGGCGCCGGGCCGGTCTGGGCCGCAGCCGCTCGGGCACGAAGGGCCGCCCCTCGAGTCTCATGCGCCCTCCAGCCAGCGCTGGGCGAGCCGGTTGACGTCTCCTGCGCCCAGGGTGAGCATGACATCGTCGCGCTCAGCGATTCTGCGCAGGACTGCACACGCCTCATCGAAGCCCGCGACCTCCCAGACCAGCTCGAGCCCGGCGGCCCGGGCAGCATCCGCCACCAAGGAGGCGTCGACGCCCGGGATCGGCTGCTCGCGCGCCCCGTAGACCGGCAGCACCATGAGCCCGTCGGCGGCGGCCAGGGCGGCTCCGAGCTGGTCGGCGAGGTCACGGGTGCGGCTGAACAGATGCGGCTGGAAGGCGACCAGCAGGCGACGCTCCGGAAATGCCTGCCGGCCAGCTGCGATGGTTGCGGCGACCTCTGTGGGGTGATGCGCATAGTCGTCGACCACGGTCACGCCCTCGGCCTCGCCGAGGACCTCGAAGCGTCGGGCAACGCCGGTGAACGAGGCCAGCGCGCGGCAGATCTGGCCCGGCTCGAGCCCCAGCTCGAGACCGATGGCCACCGCGGCCAACGCATTCGAGACATTGTGCTCGCCTGGCATCGGCAGCACGACCTCACCCAGGATCTCGGTGCCTGCACAGACGGTGAAGCCGGACGAGCCTGGCCGGCTGTCGATGTCGACCGCACGCAGCCACGCCTCGGGCGTGAGGCCGTAGGTCACGACCCGGGCCGAGAGATTCTCGACAACCCGGCGAGCGCCGGGATCGTCGGCACACGCGATGACAGCTCCGTAGAACGGCACCGTGGAGGCGAACGAGACGAAGGCGCTCTCGAGATCGGCGACATCGCCATAGCAGTCCAGGTGCTCGGCCTCGACGTTGGTGATCACCGCCCACACCGGACGCAGCCTGAGAAACGAGCGATCGAACTCGTCGGCTTCGCAGACCATGTACCGACCGCGGCCGAGCTGGGCGTGCGACTCGAGGAAACCGACCCGGCCGCCGATGATCGAGGTCGGATCGAGGCGGCCACAGGTCAGGACAAAGGCGATCATCGCCGAGGTGGTGGTCTTGCCATGGGTGCCGG
>Ga0055523_10000020_pt1 | contig 10800 bp, 16 predicted proteins | sample White_ThreeSqC_D_FD_57972 | JGI IMG/M metagenome (GOLD analysis project Ga0055523, IMG submission 57972) | Wetland microbial communities from the San Francisco Bay, California, USA, that impact long-term carbon sequestration - White_ThreeSqC_D2 | ecosystem: Environmental > Aquatic > Marine >...
GAGCAGCTGCTCGATACGGGCGCGATGGGTGACGGCGTGTTCGTCGTCGAGCGCAACGTCGAGGGCGAGGCCATTATCAAGTCGATACCCGCGAATACGTGGTTTCCTGAGCACCATCCCGATGACGTACGCACGATCCTCGGGCACAAGCAGATGTGGGTGCTCACGATTACCGAGGGCACGAAAGAGTACCACTTCTTACGCATCGTCGAATACCTGCGTGGCGAAAACGTGCACCGGATGTTTGAACTGAAGGGCAGCGCGGAGAGCGGCAAGGTAGGCGCCGAGATACCGCACGGCAACGAGGTATGGGCGCACTTCTACGGCGACAACATCCCCGATGAACACCAGGAGGGTGTAGATGGCGAGTTCCTGTTGGTGCCCGTGCCCAACTTCCGCACGGCACGCGAGTATCACGGGACCAGCGACTACGCGGGAATGGAGCCGATGTTCGGCGCGTTGGATTCACGGTTGACGCAGATAGACCAGATACTCCACCGGCACAGCGATCCATCGCTCAAGGTGCCGAGTGCGGCGTTTGAGAAGGTGCGCGATGCCTTGCGGGACATGGGGCCGGAGGCGTTGCGCTTATTGCGTATCGATGAGGACGGTAACGCGCCCGACTACCTGACGTGGGACGGTAAGCTGGCGGAGAACTTCCAAATGGTGGATCACCTTGTGGACAAGATTCTGATGGTGGGCGAGATCGACCCGTACCTTGTGGGGCGTGGCGAAGCGGGTGCGATGAGCGGGACGGCGTTACGCACACGGTTGATTCGCACACTGGCGAAGGTGGGCCGGAAGTGGCGCTACATGAAACCCGCACTGGAACAGGCGTTGATGCTCGCACAGATGCTTGAAGGAGCCGAGCCGGTTGGCGTGGACTTGCAGAAGTCGGACGGGTTGCCGGCGGACACGCTCGAAGCGGTACAGGTTGCGGAGCAGAAGATTAACGCGGGCCTGTCGAGTCGTAAGCGTGAGGGTATGCGCATCAACGACGTGGACGAGGCCGGTTGGGAGCAGATCGAGAGCGAGATCGATGAGGACGAGAAAGCGTCTACGAGAGCCGTGGGCGAGGGGTTACAGCGCACGCCCGTACAGGTGCGCCTAAACACGGACGGCGCACTGTGAGCAGGTGGGGCCGCACAATGTTGTTGGTGGTACTTTTCCTCGTTGTGTACATCGCGGTGATATGCGGGTGCTCTGAGACGACGGCGCCAGAGGAGTGCGAGGTATGGGAGAACGTGCCCGTGTTCCAGTGTGACACGATACGGGTAAACGTGGTCGGTACGGGCGGCGTATCGACGTTTGACGTGATCCAGTGCAACCGCTGGATATGTGTTGAGGGGTGCGACTAGGTGGCAATAGCACGCTCACTGATAAACAAGGCGCCGTTCGACCCCAACACGGGGCCGATTGCGGAGTTTTACCGTCGCGCCATCCTTGAGCTTAAGGAGCGAGCGGTACAGCGCCTCGTACGCGACAAGCGCGTGTTGACCTCGGAAGCACGGCGGGCACGGGTGCTGATACAGGAAGCAACCGAGATACTCGCCCAACTTGAGGCGGACCGCTCGCAATGGATTGCGGAGAATGTGCCCAATGCGTACCTGCGCGGGATACGTGACGCCAGCCTCGGCCTCAAGGAGATCGGCCTTGCGCCCGTGACCTCGTTGGAGCCACAGATACACGAGGCCGCCATCAACGCGCTGATCCGTGACCTACAGGACGATTACGCGGCAACCGATGAGCAGATACTAAAGGGCTATCGGCGCATGCTACGACGCACACAGCTTGAGGCGTTACAGGACAAGATGATTACCGAGCGCGTGGCACAGGCGACGTTACAGGGACAGGGACGGCGCGAGTTGTCGAAGGACATCGCACGGCGGCTGATCGATGAGTACGGCGACAAGCCGATACGGGTGGGCGCTCGCAACTATGCGGCGGACACGTATGCGGAACTGGTCGCACGTACCAAGACACGCGAGGCGAGTACGGCGGGAACGATTAACCGCGTGATCGAAAGCGGGCAAGACCTTGTGATGGTTACGTCGCATGGAGCGAAGGATGCGTGCGGTTTCTACGAGGGCAAGGTGTTCAGTGTGAGCGGCACGAGCGAGAAGTATCCGGGGTTGAACGAACTACCCAATGGCGGCCCGCCGTTTCACCCGAACTGTATACACGTTCTGGCTCCGTTTGTGGAGAGCTTGTCAAGCGGTGCGGAGAGGCGCAGAGCACGGGGTGTGCATCCCGCATCGCTAGGCAAGTCTTACGGCGACGTTGAGAAGATGGTCCGCAAGGGCGAGATTAAGGTGCCCGCAAGGCGCAGACGAAAGGCGGCGTAGCAATATGCCCCGGTACATCATCGGAGAGATGTTTGTTAACGGTCGTCCCTGTCGTCTGCGTCCAATGCGCCTTGACCAGTTTAGTAACTACTCACCAGACGAATTATTGTTGATGTATCAACGTAGTTCATCGGATGTGCGCGACTGGTTCGCCATCGCCGGATTATGGCGGGCGATACCAGAGTGGGCGTCGTACTGGTTATGGTGGCCGTATCGCAAAGGGTTGCATTGGCCCTATCGGTGGTCGCACAGATTACGAAAGGCGGCGTAGCAATGTTTGGATGGGTGAAAAAAGTACCGTGGCGCAAGGTGTTCACGCTTGGCATAGCGGCGTACTTCGAGCGCGACAAGCTGGCCGATCAGGCCAAGCTCATTAACCGCGCACTGATCGAGGAATTGGCGATGGAGATTGCGCTTGCCGATGTCAATGCGGACGCGGGCACGATTGAGCGGGCCGTCTACCAGAAGATACGCGAACGCGGGATAGACCCGCTTGGTAGCGTGGCGATACGGCGCGCGCTGGCGGTGTTCCTGCCGGGCGCAATCGAGAAGGCCAAGATATTCCAGAAGTTGAACGAGGCGAAGTGAACAGCGGTAAGTTCAAGATGTTTATACCGTGTATCGGCGGGCGGTGTCCGAGCCGGATGCAGCTAATCATCCGAAACGGTGCCGGAGAGCACTTTGATACCCCGTATTACCGTTGCATGCGTGACGAGGGGTTCGACCGTTGCTACTACAGCCATGACGAGAACGGCGTTGGTGTGGACCGTATCGGCGTTGACCGTTGGGTGCGTCACGCGGATACGCGATACCATCTTCGAGACGGCGATAAGCCGAGCAAGAAGGACATGGAGACAATGATATGAGCCGAGAACGGATACGGCGTGGACGTGTTCGCCCGTTTGTCACCGACAAGTTCCCTGTGGGGCGGTCGCGTGACTTTGGGCGACAGTACATTTCGGAGTACGACGTGGAATACACGCCAGAAGTGATTGATGGGAACCCCGAAGTGGGGGCTAGAAACCGGAGCGGCGAGCGCCGTCGCACTGGCAAACGGATAACCGACTGCTAAAAGAGGTGCAGGGATGACTGACGGGTCGCAAAACACGGAAGGCAACGCGCAGCCTACAAGCGCGGAAGGATCGTCACCGACGACGGTAGCAGCACCGGCTAATGACGGTGTACCAAGTGGAGTACAGGCAAGACTGGACACGATGGCCGCGCAGAAGAATCAGGCGGTCAAAGAGGCGCAGGACATGCGCGCTGAGTTGGATCGTCTGCGAGAGCAAACGAAGTCCGACCAGGAAAAGGCGATGGACGCCTTCGCAAAGGAACGGCTCGAACAGTTCAAAGTGGCAGAGTACGACCCGATAGCAACGATTGCAGAACAGATGAAGGGCGTATTGCAGACACAGGTTGACGAGTTCAAGAGTCGTGTACCGGAGGACAAGCGGCCCGCATCGTTCGATACGTTGCCGCTGGTCCAGCAGTTTGAGGCGTATAAGGCGCTGGCATCCAGTCTTGGCACGGGGACACCGACCACACGCCCGCCGGTCAACGGTGGGGGCAATCCGCCGAACGCGAACGAGGGCAAGCGTATATGGAAGCAGTCAGAGCTTCGCGCAAACAACTCGGACGCGGAATGGTGGAAGTCGCATCGCGAGGACATCCTTGCGGCACAGCGTGAGGGTCGAATCCTCTACAACGAATAGAACAACAGACACAATTACCTTGATGGGTTGTGGTAGGGAGGAAATGAAGTGGCAAGGTATTCAGCTTTTACAGTAAACGCGGCGGCGGGCGCTGCGGAGATGGTGCCGGACATCGTAGTGCCCGAGATTACGGAAACTGCGGCACGCAATGAGGTGTTCCGGCCTCTCATGGCACAGCGGGACGTGACCGGGCCGGGTGAGATTTTCACACACCCGACCGCTGGTGCGTTGTCGTTCGCACAGCTTGGATCGCAGACCTACATCGATGGGACGGCACCCACCGAGACGGCGTTCAACACGGGCGGGCGGACGTTCACGCCTCAGTTCTGGTTCTGTGACATCGTTGTGCCGATGGACATGATTGACGGCGCAGCGATGAGCGTGCAGGACGCGATCATCAAAGAGGTGGGTGTCGGGCTGGCATTGCACCGTGACAGTCTTGTTGCGGCGCTCTACACCGAGGCACCGGCATCGGGGCCGGATCACGAGGTGGGTACGGATGCCGTCGCGCTTTCGTATAGCAACATCACCGAGAACACGCGGCTTCTGTATACGCAGAACGCACCGCGCCCGTTCTCGTGGGTGATTCATCCGACACAGTGGGGCGAATTGATGGCTGACAACACGGTCATTGATGCTGCGACTGCTGGCCAGCCGGGGTTGTCGCTCATGCAGGGTGACAATGGCTACATCACAAAGGTGTTCGACACGAGCATCTACGTGAGTGACCAGATCGATGAGTCGAGCGGCCTTCACTCGATGCACTTCTCGACGGGCCGGGCGCTTGGTTACTACTTCAAGCGTTTGCAGTCACCGGTTAGCGGTGGCTCGGCTGAGTTGATGGTTGACATCGACTGGAACAGTGCTCGGCGTTCGTATGAAATCAACACCACGTACCAGTGCGCGGTGGGGGGGCTCAAGGGAACGAGCGTCACAACTAACAACTGGCTCGTGGACTGCATCAGCTAAAGGAGGTTGACGGATGTCACTAGCGACAGAAGAAGCCACCTTCAACACGGCTGTGGATGACCTGATAGCGGCGTGGGAAACGCTGATTGATGCGAACTCGGCCAACGAGCAGATGCAGATTGCTTTTGTGCGATCCAAGACAGGCGACAACGCCAACAATAGCAAGTGGGGCGATGCGGACGACGCAACGCAGCTAACGAAGTTCGACACGGGCAGGAAGTTCTTTTTTAAGATCAATCCCGACGTGACGGGCGACGTGCCACTTGAGGTTGGGGGCCGTCCTCTGTTCTGGAAGGTGACGAACGACGCCGGAGACCTGGCGTAAGTAACGGGGTGGGGTGCACCGCTGCACCCCACCCCACAAACAAGGAGAAATAAGGAATGTCAAGAGGCGAAAAGCCCGCTATCAAGCGCACGTCCGACACACCGCCAGAAGGGATACCCGCGCCGGGACTTATTCTGGTGGTACATGCTGGCAAGGGATACCGATGGGTGCCCGCAGAACTTCGCAAGAAGAAGGAGCGGCACGGCTACGAGTTCGTCCGCGAATACGCTGCGGGCGATGAGATCGCGGCGATGCCGCTTGAGGATATGACACCCGACCAGCTACGTGCACGGGCGGAAGTCATGCAGAAGATGGCGGGCGACAAGGACGCACAAGCTGAACGCAAGCTCAACGATACCGAAAAGGAATACGCGGCCAATGAGGCCAAGAAGGCCGCCGAAGAAGCGGCCCGCAAAGCACGAGCGAGTAAAACCAAGGCACAATCTGCCGCAAGGTAAGGAAGTGGGAACGGTGCGTAAGTTATTTGGATTCGTAACAGCGTTTGCGCTGTTGTGTGGCGTGTCGTTCGCCACGCGGGGGGATTACCGCGACCTGACGACACAACAGGCGCTCAACCGTATGCTCAATGGGCTACCCAACGAGTACACGACACAACAGGCGCTCAACAAACTATCGGCGGACGCATCGAAACGCGACTCACTCGTTACGTTGCTTTCATGGCAATGGGACGACGCGCTCGACACGCTGTGGGCCGGTGCCTACATGGACACGTTTCAGGCGCACAATCAGCCGTTCAGCGTCGGCGTTATCGCGTGGCAAGCGTTGCACGGTGACACCACGCAGGACAACGACGGCGTGGCAGATGAGTATCTGAGCGTGAGCAAGTTGCGGGCATTGCGAGATCGGCGCATCACGAATGAGCGTGGGGTCACGTCGAAGTTGTGCGCGTTTCTAGGGCACGGCTGGTATCCCAACACGGAGCTTTGGCAAGCCGAAGGTACAGCGATGAGTCGTGGCGAGTATACGTCGATGACACCGTATGAACAGGACGTGGAACGGTGCTTCCTGGCGATCCGCGACACTATCGGATTGCCGGAACCGCGTGGGTGGGTGAGTCCGAACAGTGCTGCGTTTCCGCGATACAACGAGATCATCGGGCGGTTCTTTGATTACCAGATCACGTCGGGGCAGACCTCGACGGGGACCAGTACAACGGACTTACGCTGGAATTACGAGATGGAGCCGTATTATTTGGCCGGCTTCCCCCGGTGTAGCGCGTATCCGGGCTTAACGGGCAACCCCTACGAAATCTACTACCCGCTTAACGAGGGGCTAACGTGGACCGAGCTGGAGAGCAAGATTCTCGACGCGGTATCGTTGCGCGGTTCGTGGATCATCTTTGTGGGGCACAACCCCGGTGTGCTTGCGACATCCACGGGTAAGTCGATGGAGTTCATTTTGGACTTCGTTGATTCGCTTGTCACGGCGGGAACGATGCGCGTGGTCACGGCGGACGAGGGCTATCAGCTTTCGTTCGAGACACCAGTTGCGGCTACTGCGAACTGGATATGGCCGAACCTTGAGGACAACGACGGCGACGGGCAACCGGACTATCTTGACACCAACTTCGACCGCTTCAACATCGGCAACGGTATTGGCAACTTTGCGATCAACGGGACGCGGGACAGTGTATGGAGTGGCGACGGAACGCGGGACGATCACGGGGTCTACGGTAATGGGTATGCTGCAATTGGAGACGGGCCGGGCTATGTTTGGGGTGACGTGCAGAACTTGACGGACTCTCATGCGAGCGCGCGATGGTTCAAAGGCAGAGACATCACCTTTTTCGTGCCCGCCGGATTTCATGGTAAGCGCGTCCAGTTTGATTTCTATGCGCAGGTCGATCAGGCCGTTGAAGATGTCTCGTCTGTTGCCCTGTCGTCTTCCGACAGCATCGGCGTCACGTTCAGCGCGTGGCGAAACGGATACGGAAACCCTCAAGGCTCGTCTCCGGAGATGACGTCAATGGCGACAACGACAAACAACGCGTTTGCGTGGGGAACCGATCTCTCGTTTCGGTTTTACTCGGTGGACACATCGCCGCCGGTTGGAAATTTCTCGACGTTTACGCCGGGCGATACCGTGGGTGGCGATTGGGTACACGTTCAAGGCATGTGGACTTGCCCCGATTGGGCACAGTATCTCGGGATCAGTCTCGTGAAAGACTCGCGCTTTGACGCGGGTTCGGTGCGCATCAGCGGGCTGAGTCTTACGGCCTTCCCGCGTGACATGAACAAGTGGTGATGATATGGAAAAAGAACTACGGAAACTACGCGAAGAAATACAGCGGCTACGTGAGGCGATAGAGGCCAAGCCGGAGTACGTGTATGTGCCATATCAGCCGTACATACCGGTGCCGCAGCCGTGGACATGGCCGCCGCAGCCTTGGGTTGTGCCAATAAGTCCCACAACCACACCGCCGGATACGTGGCCCAACCAAACATGGATCACGACGGCAGGGGGCGACACCTGATGGCGCTTGACGCGACAGTAGGCGGCGCTTCGGCCAATGCCTACGACACACAGGCCAATGCAACGACGTACTTCGCATCGGGGATGCACAAGGACAACGCCGTATGGACGGCTCTGACGAGCGACCAGCGCGATGAGTTGCTCATCGAGGCGACCATGCAAATCGACATGGAGCATATCGACGGCGGCAAGTACGACACCGACTTAACGAGCGGTGTGCCCGACCAGCGGCTACGCTTCCCGCGTGTGATCGACTACGACGACGGTACGACCTTTGTGCCCTTGTCGGTTAAAGAGGCGATGTACGAACAAGCGATATGGCTTGCCAAGTACCGGCCCGCCGATACCGCTACAACCCGGCGCGCACTACAGGCCGAGGGTGTGACGCGGGTGAAGATTGGCGACGTAGAGGAAGAATACGGTGGCACGCGGCCCGGTCTGCACAAGGGCAGCCAGTTATGCGAGCGAGCGTGGCAAATCCTCAACGCGGCGCGGCTGTTGTCGTGGTCGAGTGGATACGCATGAGCCTGATAGCGGCATACGCGAACGACGCGGTAACGATCACGCCACGGGGACCACTTGGCGGCGATGGACGGTACTCGGATGGCACGCCCGTTGTCACGACGGGATGGGTAAACGATAGGTCCGGCTGGTATCGCAACAAGGACGGCACCGAGATCACGTATACGCGGGTGGTGTACCTGAAACCGGATGAGGCGATTAACGAGGGTGACAAGGTGACGTACAACGGCGTAACGCACGTTGTGGTGATGGTGAAGCGCAATAACGACGTGTCGAACGTGTCGGAACATATCAAGGCGATGCTCGCATGAAGTCCAGTATGACATTCGACTTTACCGACTTCGAGCGCAAGACGTTGAAGCTCTACCCCAAAGAGGCGGAAGCGAGCAACCGGCACAAGATGCAGGAGAACGGGCTGGACTTCGAGAAAGAGGCGAAGAACCTTGCCCCCGTGGACAAGGGCGACCTGACCGGCAGTATCAGCAACAAGCAGAAGATTGCCGGTTTTTTTCGTGATCGCATCGAGCAACACGTTGGAGCGAACGAGCCGTATGCGGCAAAGGTGCACGAGACGATGGCACCCGCACCCGATCCGATCATGCGACAAGGCCCGTTGACGCTGGCGAAACCGCCAACGGAGTTTGGCGAGGCGGGCGGAAAGTACCTGTCACGCCCGCTTGAGGGCAAACACCAGCGATGGTTCGAGAACGTCGCAGAGGGATTGAGGGCGCTACACCGTGGCCGTTGAGACACTACTACCAGTGAGCACGGTAACGGGCGACTCGACGGGGGTGCCCTCGGCCAGCAATCACCTGAACGTGGACGACGGCATCGCAGCGGACACCATCGATACCGCCGACTACAACCACACGTTTGCGTCGGGTGACGTGGACGAATACGGACTTGGGACACTGGCGAACACGGGCACCATCAACCAGATAAAGTGGGCGACACACGAGAAGGCCGAGACACAACAAGCGGTACCGGGTGCCAAGTACCAGGTATTCCTCGACGGGGTGGCTATTGTCCCTGAGAAGGAGTACAACGTGGCACAGTGGCCGAACTGGTCCACGTTTCAAATCGTATGGAACAACAACGAGTTTCTGACGGGCTACGAGGGGTTGACGGGCGCGACGTGGAACGCTGCAACAACGCGAACGATGCGCAGGACAACCAGCACCAACGTCGGCGGTTCAACGCCGCCGTCATTCGAGAACGAGGAATAGATGCCCACAGCGCACTGGTATGTTGCGGCAACCGAACTTGCAATAACGGTACAGGAGGCAGCCACGTCCAATACATTCGTAGAGGAACTCGTGAACGACCTCGTAACCGAGGGGATTATCACGGCCAAGTCAACGGACGGGTTCTTTGACTCAATGGCCGACGTGAGCGGAACGGTGGTTGCGTTTTACGATAACGGTGGAGAGGCGGACGGGTACAGTCCGTCATCGCATCTTCGCGTCGGCGTGCGAGTGCGCAGCGATACGAACTACCTCGCAGCGCGGCGGCTGGCCGGGCGCATCTACAACCGTTATCACCAGATGGTAGATACGACGCTGACCAACTGGCGCGTGTTATCGGCAACCGGGACGTTACCCGGCTCAATCGGCAGAGACGACCGCGACCGCAGCCTTGTCGCGTTTAACCTCATCTTTAACGTGACCCTTGTTGACCAAACCATAGCGGATGGTGATACAGGATATGGCGGGAAAAAAGATCCGATCCCCGAAGCGTAAGCAGCCCCTCATCTGCACGGTGATGCGTGTGAAGAACGAGGAAAAGTATCTACGCTACGGCCTTGAGAGTTTGCGTGCATTGGGTGGGCCGGTTGTGGTGCTCGACGACGGCAGCACGGATGCAACGATGTCGATATGCTCCGAGTTTGACTACGTGCACTACTTCAGGCAGGACGATCAGCTCGACATCTACGGTGAGCCGTACAAGATGGATGAGGGGCGCGACCGCACGTTTATCATGCGTGAGGCGTTGAAGCTGAAACCGCAATGGGTATTCACGCTCGATGGGGACGAGGTGCTCGACCCGACGACGCCGGAGCGCATGTTGGCGGCGGTGACAAACTGTCCCGATGACGTGAACGTATTCGAGATGTTTATGGCGGTGATGCAGACGGGACCGGGCGAGGCCAAGCAGAAGTGGCTCGGCCCGCCGGAGCCGTACGGGCGCTGGCAGATGGATCGCATGTTTCGCGTACGTGACGCGGATACGGCGCACGAGTTCGTCAGCAACTTTACGAATAACCTGCATTGCGGGTGCGTACCGCCATTGCGGGATTACAAACGTATCAAACTGGACGCATGGATACGGTATTACGGTTATGAGTCGCCACAGGCGATTGAACGCAAGGCGATGTTTTACGAGGAACACGATCCGGTCAACTTTCCAAATGTTGCACGGATGTGGAGGGAGCGGG
>Ga0055523_10000021_pt1 | contig 10637 bp, 11 predicted proteins | sample White_ThreeSqC_D_FD_57972 | JGI IMG/M metagenome (GOLD analysis project Ga0055523, IMG submission 57972) | Wetland microbial communities from the San Francisco Bay, California, USA, that impact long-term carbon sequestration - White_ThreeSqC_D2 | ecosystem: Environmental > Aquatic > Marine >...
CCAGATCGTGGCCCCCGGGTATCGCCGCTCCAGGTCCGCGCTCAGATGCCCCGGGCCGCAGCCGAGATCGGCAACCGCGCGAGGCTCGAGCGCCGGGACCTGCGCGAGCAGGTCATGAAACGGGCGCTCGCGCTGGCGCCGGAACTTCAGGTACTGGTCAGGGTCCCAGCTCATGCGGCTGCGAGCGCCGCCTCCACGGCCCTCGCCAACCGCTCGCAGCCCTCGGCGATCGTCTCCTCGCTGGCAAAGGTGAAGCAGAGGCGGCCCTGCTGGGTGCCCTCCTGCTTGAAGCCGACCTGCTCACCCGGGCCGGGGTAGAAGGCGGCGCCAGGGACGAAGGCGATCTTCTCGGCAATGGCACGGTCGAAGAGCTGCTGGCCGTCGAGGCCGTCGAAGCGGAGCCAGAAGAAGAAGCCGCCTGAGGGCTCGTGCCAGGAGGCGGGGCCGCCGGCGAGATGCTCGTCGAGGTGGTGCTGCATGGCGCGGCACTTGCGGGCGTAGTGCTCGACGATGCGCCTCAGGTGGTCCTCGAGCAGGCCGCGCTGGCAGTACTCGGCGACCAGGGCCTGGGTCACGGTCGAGGTGCACAGGTCCTCGCCCTGGCGGAGCAGGACCATGGTGCGGATCAGCGTCGGGTCGCCGACGCACCAGGCCACGCGCACGCCGGGCGCCAGGACCTTGGAGAAGGACGAGGCGTAGACGACCCAGGGCTGCGCCTCCTCGTGGGAGGCGATCTTCGGCAGGTCGTCACCGGCGTAGCGCAAGCGGCTGTAGGGATCGTCCTCGAAGACCGGGATCTCCAGCTCTGCCGCCAGCTCGACCAGCCGGGCGCGACGTGCGGCCGAGAGGCAGGCGCCCGAGGGGTTGGAGAAGTCCGGAACCGAGTAGATCAGCTTGGGCCGGCGCCCGGTCTCGGACTCGCACTGCGAGACGATCTCGGGCAGGACGTCGACCTGCATGCCGTCGCCGTCGCAGGGAACGGCTGCGAAGCGGGCGCCGGTGTTGCGCAGGGCGTGGAGCGTGCCCGGATAGGTCGGCGCCTCGACCAGGACCACATCGCCCGGATCGAGCAGGGCGCGGGCCACCAGGTCAACGGCCTGCTGGGAGCCGGAGGTGACGAGCAGCTCCTCAGGCGCGACCTCGCGGCCGAGCAGTGCCGAGGTGCGCTCGAGCAGCTGCGTTCGCAGCGGTGCGTAGCCCTCGCTGGCGCCGTACTGCAGCACCTGGACGCCATCGCGGGCGAGCACTTCGGCGCACGAGGCAAAGGCGTCGACCGGGAAGATCGCCGGGTCGGGCAGCCCGCCGGCAAAGGAGATCATGCCGGGTTGCTGGACCAGCTTGAACAGCTCGCGGATCGGCGAGGGCTGCATCGACTGGCTGATCGCTGAAAGCTGAAATGGTGTGCTCATGCCGCCTCCCTGCAGGTCGTCGCCGCCGGATTCTACAGTGTCTGGACCTCGCAGGTGGACGGGCGCTGTCGAGCGGTGCTGCGATGATCCCGACCCTATGCGTCTGCTGCTCCCGAGGCCCCGGCGGTGTCGGACCTGACGCGGACACGTGCCGCGGCGAGCCAGCGTGCTTCGAGGGCGTCAAGCGACAGCCCGGTCATCCGCCGAGTGCGAGCAGGCACCTGGTCGCCGGCTGTCGGGTAGAGCTCCAGAAAGCGTCGGCGACCAAGCTCGGCCATGAGGAACGCCACGAACGAGCCGGCCATCGGGTAGGTGACCCAAAGGTCGCTGGCGTCGAAGGTTTCGTCGTCGAGCAGCGTGGAGAGGGCAGGCGCGGGCTGATTGCGGGTGGCGGCGGCGAACCAGGCGTGCACCTCCGGTCCGTGCTCGGCGAAGATGGCGGCTCCCTCCTCGAGGAAGCGGCAGGGACGGCCAAGACGACGCAGGACGATGTGAACGTCCTCGTGGATGCTGTCGACCCGTGTCGCCGGTCCAACCACGGCATGGATCTCGGCCCGGTCGCAGAAGGCATGGGCCGGCATCGGGTCGCCGGTGAGGGCGTGCTTGTGAAGCTCGGTCTCGTACAGGTAGTAGCGGATCCTCAAGCCCGGGTCCGGGCCGAGGCCGAAGAGAGCCTCGATGGTCTGGAGCCCGGCCTCGCGGGTGGCGGCGATGGTGTCGAGCTCTGAGGATGCAGTCGAGCCCGGGACGGTGCACAGCTCGAAGTGCGGTGTCGTCCGCGTCTGCCAGCGGGTGGCGCGCTGCAGCTCGGTGTCGGCCTCGTCGGCGCGGCCGAGGTAGCCGAGGAGGTGGCCGAGCATCAGCTGTGATCGGGGGTCGCGATCGCGGTCGACCGCGGTGCGGAGACGCTGCTCGGCCTCGGCAGGGTCGCTGTGGCCGATCTGGTCGAGCAGCCACTGCAGGAGGTGCTTACGGCCCGCGGCAGGGTCGTGATGGTGCTCGGCCAGCAGCAGACCGAGGTGGTACCGCGTCCGGGCGTCGTCCGGATGGGCGGCGAGGTGAGCCTCGAGCGTGGTGATCTGCTGGTCGAGGTGCATCGATCTCCAGGAGTCTGATCAACGAGAGTGCCGGGCTCGGCAGGCCCGACCCCGGCACCCGACGTCATCACATCTGGTCTGGATCACGCCGGCCCTCAGGCTGAGGCCATTGGCAGTCCGGGCGATGAGGCTCACCCCACCTGGTGCCCGGCTCACGAACGCACGCGGTCGCGGCCCAGGGCGGATCGCCAGCACCAGAACCAATGAGCCCCAGCTATGCCGGATCGATGATATCCGGTCCACAGGGCCCGATCACTAGCGGCTCGCAGAGATAGTAAGGTGAGCAGAAGCATGGCAGGCAGATATGCGCCCGCTCCTCGGCCTTCACGGTGACCTTGCTCAGCTCCAACATGATGCATCTCCTTTCGGTTGGTCTGCGCGCCAGCGGCTCACCAGAGGATCAGCCTCGGCGGGCAGGGGACAATGATGAATGGCGACCAGGAGCATGGGGCCCAGATGTGCGCCGCCTCCACTCCGTCGTTCCTTTACCGGGCTCGGCAGCCACGGCCCCATCAGGTGGCGACGGAACGACCGGAGGCGGGGCGGCTGTCCGATGTCGGCCTCTTGAGGGGGACGAGGTCCCGGTCGATCCACTCGCCCTGGTAGGGGTCGTAGCTGCAGTAGAGCGACTTGGCGGTCAGGCTGCCGGTGGGTCCGTAGGCCACTGGGCGGCAGTCGTGGCAGGCGTAGCGGTACTCGCAGTCGCGGCAGACCTCGATGGAGTCGAGCGAGAGGTCCCAGTAGCGACGGATGCCGCCGGCGATGATGGAGGCCAGCGGCTCAGAGCGGACGTTGCCCGCGGGGTCGTCGCGCTGCATGATGCAGGGGTGGACGTCGCCGATGCTGCTGACGGCGATCTTGCCCTGCCAGCAGCTGTTGCCGCCGAGGCGTCGCATGAAGGTGCCGCGGTCGGTCTGCAGGAACTCGGCGCGGGTCCGGTAGGCCCGCTTGCCGGCCAGCTTGTCCGGGAGCAGCTCGGCGTCGTTGCCGCGTCCTGAGGGCCGGACCAGGTCGAAGCCCGGATGCTCCATGCCGAGGTCGCGCAGGAACTGCATGGTCTCCTCGACCACGTCCTGGTTGTGCTTCATCACGGTGACGGCGAACCGCGGCTGGATGCCGCGCTCCTTGAGCCGGTGCACGTTGGTGATGGTGCGCTCGAACGAGCCCTTCTTGGTGGTGACGAGGTCGTGGATCTCGGGCTGCTTGGAGTAGATCGAGCAGGCTATCTCCATGCCGAGATCCTCGATGCGGTCGATCCACCGCTCTTCGAGGAAGCTGAGGCTGGTGAATACGGCCTGCTTCTCGAAGCCGATCTCTCTGGCGCGGGCTGCCAGGCCGAACAGGCGGTCACCCATCAGCAGCGGCTCGCCGCCGATGTACTGCAGGCTGCGGCAGCCCAGGTCATATGCCTGCTCCATCACGCGGATCCACTCCTCAGGCTCGAGACGATGCTCGGCCGTGCCGCGGCTGGTGCTCATGCAGTAGCAGTGGCGGCATCTGAGGTTGCAGTCCTCGCGGACCTCGAGCCAGATGAAGTCGAGGGTCTCGTGGTGCGGCGCCGGCTCGAGCGCCGGCTGCGGCCGCGGGCCGTCGGTGAAGCTGGCGAGGCCGGATGAGGCCATCGACTCGAGAAAGCCTGCGATCAGGGGCTGGCCCTCCTCCGGGACGAGCTTGTCCAGTCGTGCGATCGGAAGGCCCTGCTGGCAGCCCCTGACGACCGCCACCCCGACCGGATCGATCGAGTACACGTCGCCGCTGGCCAGGTCGTACAGGGCGCCGCGGCTGGCTCCCTCGACAAGCAGACAGTCAGCGCTCAATGAAAGATGTGTCGGGCTCTCAGACGGTGCCATCGACTGCTCCGATTCGTGCTGAGATCCTGCTCCTCCCGCTCTCCACGGCCGAGGCGCGAACGGACAAAAGCGTTTATTTCAGAACCAATCTACGCACGAGCTGATGGGGAGTCAAGCAAAAGCGGAGGTTCTGCCGCATGCCCGTGATCCGGATCGCAGGGCCCGACGGTCTGGTGCCGAGCACCCGGCAGGGCCAGGGCCGGAATGTTCTCGAGCATTGCCTCGGCACGGTGCCAAGGTGATGACCCGCGCCTGCCGATCCCGGCTCAGCTCGCGTAGAATACTGCCACCATGAGGATCGACTTCGCGACACGGCGTTCGTCGTCCGGGGCCAGCGTCTCGCTTCCGGGCAAGCTCTTCGGCTGCTTCTTCTTCGGGCTGTTCTTCGCGGCCGGCCTGTTCTTCGCGGTGATGCTCGTCGGCGCAGTGCTCGCCGAGCTGCAAACATATCTGTGGTCGGCGACGCCCTGCGAGATCGTCGCCTCGAGCATTGAGACCGCGAGCGATGGCGCGGCGGGGTACCGGCCGGCCATCCGCTATCGGTACACCTATGACGGGGTGGACCACGAGTCGGACAAGGTGAGCCACAGAGATGCGAGCTCTGATGACTATGCGGACGCGGCCGAGCTGGTGGCGGCGTACCCGGTTGGAGCCTCGGCGACCTGCTATGTCAACTCCTCAGAGCCCCGCCAGGCTGTGCTCGAGCGGACGATCCCGTGGTTCGGGCTGTTCATCGCGCTCCCGCTGATCTTCATCGCGGTGGGCGGCGGCGGAATCTGGATCACCTGGCGCGCTCCGGACCGCTCCGGAACCGAGGACCAGAAGCCGCGGGCCTTGTCGCGTCGCGCCGGGGCCGATGGCAAGGCGTTCTGGGCGCTGCTGATCTTCGGCGGGATCTTCGCAGCCGTCGGGGGCGGGTCGTTCCTGTTCATGGCCGTGATCCCGATGACCCATCTCTGGGCGGCCCAGAGCTGGCTCGAGGTCCCCTGCACGGTGATCTCGAGCGAGGTGCAGTCCCACACTGGCGATGACAGCACGACTTATAGCATCGACATCCTGTACGAGTACAAGGTCGAGCCGCCCGGCGGTGGCTCCGTGACCCTGCGCTCGAACCGCTATGACTTCATGGGGTGGAGCTCGAGCGGCTACGATTCCAAGCGCGAGGTGGTCGACGAGTACCCGCCGGGATCGAGGGCGATCTGCTTCGTCAATCCGGAGCGGCCGGCCCGGGCGGTGCTCGATCGCAGCTTCCAGCTGGAGTATCTGGTCGGCCTGTTCCCGCTCATCTTCCTCGTCGTGGGTCTGGGCATCATGCGCTGGGCCTTTGTCCTGCGAAGGACGCGTCTGCTGGCGCCGTCGCCGGGCCTGACCCCGGTGCCCTCGCCGCGGCTGTCCGCCGGATCAGGCATCAGCGGCATGCCCGAGGCTGTGGTCAGCGCCACCGGCTCGCTCGAGCTGAAGCCGACCCACTCGCCAGCGGTCAAGCTGGTCGGAGCGATCGCCTTCAGCCTGTTCTGGAACGGGATCGTCTCGGTGTTCCTGTGGCAGGTCATCAGCGACTTCGCCGACGGAGGCGGGAGCTGGTTCATGGTGCTCTTCCTGACGCCGTTCGTGCTCGTGGGCCTCGGTGCCATCAGCATGATCGGCTACTACGCGCTCGCCATGGCCAACCCGCGGCCGCATCTGGTGATGACGCCGCCGGCGCCCCGGCTGGGGGAGACCGTCTCGCTGACCTGGCGGCTGCGCGGCGCTACTGGGCGGCTGCGTCGCCTCGAGATCAAGCTCGAGGGTCGCGAGGAGGCGACGTATCGTCGCGGGACCACCACGCACACCGACAAGGAGACCTTCGCCAATCTCTGCCTCGTCGATACCGGAATGGCGCCCGAGATCGCGGCCGGCTCTGCCAGGATTACCATTCCACCAGACACCATGCACAGCTTCTCGGGATCCAACAACAAGATCATCTGGGCGATCAAGGTCAAGGGCGACATCCCGAGGTGGCCTGACGTCAGCGACGACTACGTGGTCGTCGTGAGACCGGCGGCACCGGAGGAGCGATATGGGCGCTGAGATGAGTGTGTGGCCGCGGGCTGCCGGCTGCGGAGTGCACCTCGCAGCAGGAGGAGGCCGGACATGAGCATTCTTCGCCTCAAGGTCGACGACCCGGGCACCGCCCGCCGGCCCGGCGAGTCCCTTGACATCGACGCCTCCTGGCACCTCGACGGCCCGGACCATGCTGTCGAGCTCAGTCTCGTGTGGTACACCAGCGGCAAGGGCTCGGAGGATATCGAGGTGGTCGAGCAGGTCACGCTGGCCTCGAAGGCTCCAGGGAGCAGCGGAAGCCGGCACCATACTCTGAGGATTCCCGAGGGCCCGTACTCGTTCTCGGGCAAGCTGATCAGCCTGGCATGGGCCCTTGAGCTGGTGGCGGTGCCGAGCAGTGCTGTCGAGCGGGTGGACCTGGTGATCGGACCCGAGGCGCGCGAGGTCGATATCCGCACCCTGCGCGAGCACTGACCGGCCGTGCCCGAGGCGGTGCGGCCGGCCGACAACCCGTTTGCCTCGCATGCGGTCGAGAAGCTGGCCTTCCGGATGCAGGGCCGGTCGTTGGAGGATCTGCTCGACCGGCTCGAGGCCCTCCGCTGGCGGGCGGCCATCGTCGGCCCGCAGGGTAGCGGCAAGACGACGCTGCTCGAGGAGCTGGCCCGGCATCTCGATGCCGCGGCCATCCTGATCCGGCTCCCCGGGAGCTGCCGTCATCCGCTGGCGGTCGCTCGCGCCGGGCTGCCGAGCCCTCTCGACAGCCGGCACATGGTGCTCACCGACAGCGCCGAGCAGCTCGGCCCCCTGGCCTGGCGTCGCTGGCTCGTCGCAACCCGCCGGGCCCGCGGGCTCGTGATCACGGCGCACCACCCCGGACGCCTCCCGACCCTCATCAAGACCACGACCTCGCCGGAGCTGCTCGCCGAGCTGGTGTCCGAGCTGGCGCCTGCTGAGATGCATAGCCTCGAGCCGCTGCTGTCTGAGCTTCATGAGAAGCATGGAGGGGATGCTCGGGCCTGCCTGCGCGCTCTGTATGACCTGTACGCGGATCGGCGTTGACGACAACATCTCCGACTATCATCTGCACGTGATATGATTTGCCATCGATATTCGGTCGACAGCCAAGCCTGTTCGTGCGCGGTGCATCGCGCAGGCTCGGTAGTGCTGTCGCCGGCTTCACTGGAGGTGCGGAGATGCAACGAACAGCTCTTGCTCTGCTAGCGGCGCTCGTCTACCTGGTCGCCCCTGCCTGGGCGCAGACCACCGTGCTCGATCTTGGTGAGGAGACACATCTCGTCTTCATGAGGGAGGAGGAGAAGCTCGCCCGGGACGTCTATATGACGCTTGCGGCCATGTACCCGCAGGAGGGAACATTCGCCAATATCGGCTACGGCTCCGAGCAGACCCATACCGACACGGTCCGCGACACGCTGGCGGTCTTCGGTATCCCGGATCCCAACCCGGATGCCAACAACCTGCCGGACAGCATCGGCGTGTTCACCGGGGCGGACTATGGGTGGTACTTCACCGAGAAGTTCACGCTGCTCATCGATCGTGGCTCGGTGAGCGCCCTCGAGGCCCTCTACGTCGGGGCATTCATCGAGGAGCTGGACATGCTCGACATCGTTGGCTGCCCCAAGGTCATCGTCGAGACGGACAACGGAATCGGCGCTGGCGAGTGCGGCCTCGAGTATACCGACGAGCCCCAGCTGCAGACGATGTACACACATCTGCTCGATGGCTCGAAGAACCACATGCGGGCGTTTGTCCAGAGCATTGAGCTGATCATCGGCGAGGGCAGCTATGTGGCTCAGGTGCTGACCCAGGAGGAGGTCGACGAGATTCTCGGCCGCTAGCTCGAGGCACGCGGCACGCACCAACGAGAGGGCCGGTCTCTCACGACGGTCGCCTGCCTGATCTCGTCTCGACGAGCCGGGCGTCCGGGCTGGAAGGCTCGGGCGCCCTTCTTCGCGGTTATCTGGACCTATCTGCCTCGCAGGATGCGCGGCACCATGAGCCAGGCGAGCTCGCAGCGGCCAGGGGCCAGGTGGCGCCAGCTCAGGCCATCGAAGGCGATGCAGGCCACGGCTGCTGTTGGGAAGCGGAGCTGGCCGCCGCCGATGAGCCCGGAGACCAGAGCCGAGGAGGTCGGCTCGTGGCCCACCACGAGAAGTCGCTCGGGCTCGTCGGTCAGCTCCTGGACCAGGGCGAGCACGGCGCCCGGGGTGCTGGCATACAGGCGCGATGTCGAGCGCAGCGGGCAGCGCCACTCGCCAGCGTCGCGCGCAAGCTCGGCCGTTCTCAGCGCACGTGTCGCGGTCGAGGCCACGACCAGATCGGGTGCGAGCTTTGCGTCGGTGATGAAGCTTCCCATGGCTCGGGCCGCCTCTATGCCGCGTCTGGTCAGCGGTCGATCATGATCTCCGCTCGAGCCCGGGCCCCAGTCCGACTTGCCGTGGCGCATGAGGAGCAGGTACCGCATCGCACCTCCCAACTCAGGATGGTATCAGCCACCAGCCGGGAGGTGTGGTGATGCCGCGTCGAGCTCAGTCGATCAAGTAGAGGCGAGACTGCCTGGGAACGAAGAAGACGAAGCCCTCCTCGGTCAGGTAGGCCGGGTCCTCCTCCATGATCCAGACCTTCTGCCTGTCCCACTCCGGGATCTCGGCCGAGGTGTTGAGCTCGATGGCCATGTAGGAGCCGAGGCGCAGCTGGCGGGCCCTGCGTGCCTCGCGCCTGGCAGCAGCCTGATCGGCAGCAGGATCCTTGTCGCTTGTGGGCTCGGGCTTCTCGCCCGTGGGCTTGCTCGCCTCGTCCTCGCCGGCTGCGTCCTTGACCCCGGCCGACCTGAAGTCGATGGTGGTGCCGAGGCCGTGACCCTGGGGGCCCAGAGGATGGCTGTAGATCTGGGCGGTGACGCCCTCGGCGGCCATGGCGGCCATGGTCTCGTCATAGACCTCGCCGCCAGGCCGGCCGGGACGGGATCTGCGGCACAGGGTGTCCTGGAGGCTGTTGGTGGCAGCCAGGGCGTGGCGCATGCCTGCTGGGGGCGCGGTCTCGCCGTTACGGAGCACGTAGGCCATCTTCTGCCAGTCGGTGGACAAGCCGAGGTACTCGAAGCCGATGTCCAGGTGCAGCAGGTCGCCGCGCTCGACGACCAGGTCCTCAGGCGCGGTGGCCAGAAAGCCGCGGGAGGTCGGGTTGGCCATGCCGTGGCGTTGAACCCGGATATCAGGCGAGAACCAGGGCTCGACCCGGTGCTCCCACATCTGGTCGAGGATCCAGGTCCTGATGTCGCCGACTGTGGTTCGCCCGGGATGAACGACCTCGCTTGAGAAGGCGCGCCGGCCGATCTCAGCCGTCAGCTCGACCGCCTGGCGGTAGTGCGCCATCTCGGCGAGCAGCCGCGTGTCGACGTACTCGGTGATGAGATCGGCGGCACTGACGATGCGCTTGCTCGCCTCGGGCCCGAGGATCTCGACGAGCAGGTCGTAGGAGTCGCGGCTCAGGCTGGAGGTGGGCCCGCGGCGGCCGCCGATCGACAGCGCGATGGTGGCCGGGTCGTGCTCGGTCACCAGCTCGGGCAGGACCTCGTCGAGCGGGCGTGGCTCGTCCGGGCTCTCGAAGAAGCGACGTAGCCGGGCGTCGGCAAAACCGGTGACCGCGACCCTGCGCAGACCCTTGCCGGTGTCGACGAAGATAAAGGCGCTGCGGCGACCCGCGTACGGGATCGGCGGCGCCACGAGGTCGGCCAGGGGATCCGGGTGGAACTCCTCGGTGAGCACGATCCACATGGCGACGTGATGGCGTCGCATCATCTCGAGCAGCAGGCCGTGTCGCGCCTCGAGCCAGTCGCAGCGGATGTCGAGCTGGCGGCTCGCTGGGACCAGGCCGTCCGCTGTGGCGGGTGCGGCGGGGGCAGCCGCCGCACTGGCCGGAGCCGCGGCGAGCACCAGGCAGAGTGCCGGGAGGACGACGGCGCCGAGCACTGCCAGGTGCACCGCGGAGCGTGCCCAGGCCAGCCAGGCCACGGACCGGCGCCGGGAGGGTGCGCTGTGGGGGGTGCTGCAGATGCCGGGTGTCATGAAAGCCTCCTCTAAGTCGCAAGGTTCAGCTCTGAAAGGTCGATCGTCGACCGGCCGCGGCCAGGTGTCAAGCGGTGCCGGCACAGTTGATGGCGATACAACCAGAGTCGATACAACCAGAGTCGATACAACCAGAGTCGATACAACCAGAGT
>Ga0055523_10000022_pt1 | contig 10440 bp, 9 predicted proteins | sample White_ThreeSqC_D_FD_57972 | JGI IMG/M metagenome (GOLD analysis project Ga0055523, IMG submission 57972) | Wetland microbial communities from the San Francisco Bay, California, USA, that impact long-term carbon sequestration - White_ThreeSqC_D2 | ecosystem: Environmental > Aquatic > Marine >...
CCAGGCGATCATCCGCTCCTTGGCCTCGGCCATCTCGAGGCCGTCGAGGAAGCCGGAGCTGATCGCCGGGCCGTCACCGGTGTATGCCTCGCCGTCAAAGCCCTCGGGAGGCTGCACCGTGCGGATGATCGGCAGGTCGTGGGCCTTGGCAAAGTCCCAGTCGCGCTGGTCCTGGCCAGGGACCGCCATGATGGCGCCGGTGCCGTAGGTCATCAGCACATAGTCGGCTATCCAGATCGGAACCGGCGCCCCGGTGACCGGGTTGATCGCGTGGGCTCCGGAGAATACGCCGGTCTTGTCCTTGGCCAGGTCGGTGCGGGCCAGGTCGGTCTTGGCAGTGGCCTCGGCGACATAGGCTGCAACCGCCTCGCGCTGTGAAGGCGTCGTGATCCGGTCGACAAGCGGATGCTCCGGCGCGAGCACGCAGTAGGTCGCGCCGTAGAGCGTGTCCGGCCGGGTGGTGAACACCACGAAGCTCGGCCCGCCGCCGTCGACGGTGAACGTCACGTCGGCGCCCGATGAGCGGCCGATCCAGTTGCGCTGCATCTCCTTGACGCTCTCAGGCCAGTCCAGCTCGTCGAGGTCGTCGAGCAGGCGCTCGGCATACGCCGTGATCCTGAGCATCCACTGGCGCATGAGCCGGCGCTCGACCGGATCGCCGGTCTCGACATAGACGCCGTCCTTGACCTCCTCGTTGGCCAGCACCGTGCCCAGCGCCGGGCACCAGTTGACCGGCACATCGGCCATGTAGGCCAGGCCCTTCTCATACAGCTTGAGGAAGATCCATTGGGTCCACCGGTAGTACTCAGGGCTCGCAGTCGAGACCTCCCGCGACCAGTCGTAGGAGAACCCGAGCCTCTGGATCTGGCGTTTGAAGGTCTCGACGTTCCGCCGGGTGATGTCGGCAGGATGCCGCCCTTCACGGACCGCGGCGCGCTCTGCCGGCAGGCCGAAGGCGTCCCATCCCATCGGATGAAGCACGTTGTAGCCCTGCATCCGCCTGAGCCGGGCGATGACGTCGGTGGCCGTGTATCCCTCGGGATGACCGACGTGGAGGCCGGCTCCGGACGGGTAGGGGAACATGTCCAGTACGTAGTACTTGGGCTTTCCCTGCCAGTCTGCCGGGTCGTCCGGGGTGCGAAATGCCTCGCGTTCAGCCCAGGTGGCCTGCCACTTCGGTTCGATCATCGTCGGGTCGTAGCTGTGTTCCGCCATGTCCAGGTTCCTCAGTCGTGGTAAGAGAGCCGCCGCCGGCAGACGCCGAGCATCCCGGGTCGCGCAGCGACGGGCGTGCGGATCATCCTAACGCGAAAGCCGAAACCCGTCGACCAAAGCGACGCTTCGGGCACCGGGCGGCCGAAATGCCGCGGCACGTCCTTGACAAATACCTGGCAGTTCCGTTCTCCTAGGTGTCCTATGGCACGCTCCTTGGTGATTGTTGAGTCTCCCGCAAAGGCACGAACGATCTCCCGCTTCCTCGGGCCGGACTTCGTGGTCGAGTCCTCGATCGGCCACATCCGTGACCTTCCCTCCGGGGCCGCTGAGGTACCGGCCCGGTTCAAGGGACAGGCATGGGCGCGGCTCGGGGTCGACGTGGATGGTGGGTTCAAGCCTCTGTATGTCATACCGAACGAGAAGAAGGCTCAGGTTCGCAAGCTCAAGGCACAGCTGCGCGAGGCGACCGAGCTGTATCTCGCAACTGACGAGGACCGCGAGGGTGAGGCGATCGCCTGGCACCTGCTGGAGGTCCTCGGGCCGACCTGCCCGGTGAACCGGATGGTCTTCCACGAGATCACGCTTCGTGCGATCGAGGAGGCGCTCGAGAGCACCCGCGAGATCGATCAGCGCCTGGTCAATGCCCAGGAGACACGGCGCATTCTCGATCGGCTGGTCGGCTACGAGGTCTCTCCGGTGCTCTGGCGCAAGGTCCGGCCCAAGCTGTCGGCCGGCCGGGTCCAGTCAGTCGCGACCCGGCTGCTGGTCGAGCGCGAGCGCTTCCGCATGGTCTTTGTCGAGGCCGAGTACTGCGGCCTCGAGGCTCATCTAGAGGCGCAGGCGGCGGGCCAGGGTGCGACCGCCGGAGGCCCGGCCTCAAAGACGTTCTCGCCGGTCTTCACGGCCAAGCTCGCCGAGCTCGGCGGCCAGCGGGTCGCTGTCGGCAAGGACTTCGACAATGCCACCGGCGAGCTCAAGCAGCCCTCGGGCAGCAAAGCCGTGCCGGTCGTCCGGCTCGATCGAAAGGCCGTCGACTCCCTCCTAGAGCGCCTCAAGGGCCGCGAGCTGCGGGTCACCGAGGTCACCGAGAAGCAGGTCACCTACCGGCCGTATGCGCCGTTCATCACCTCAACGCTGCAGCAGGAGGCCGCGCGCAAGCTCCGGTTCAATGCGCAGCGCACCATGCGGGTGGCACAGTCGCTTTATGAGAACGGTTACATCACCTACATGCGTACCGACTCGACCACCCTTTCCGGCCAGGCGATCAACGCCGCGCGTCAGCAGGTCGTCGAGCTGTACGGCGACGAGTACCTGCCGGACCAGCCGCGGCGCTACAGCACCAGCTCGCGCTCGGCCCAGGAGGCGCACGAGGCGATCCGGCCGGCCGGCGAGAGCTTCCGCACCCCGCGGAGCGTTCGCGGCGGCCTCGACTCGGACCAGTACAAGCTGTATGAGCTGATCTGGACCCGGACCCTCGCCTGTCAGATGAAGGACGCGCGCGGCCTGAGAACCAACGTCCACATCCAGGGCGACGCCGGAGAGCAGGGCCTGGCGACCTTCACGACCTCGGGCAAGGTCCTCACCTTTCCCGGCTTTCTCCGGGCCTATGTCGAGGGCTCTGACGACCCCTCGGCCGAGCTGGCCGATCAGGAGAAGATGCTGCCGCCGCTCGCTCAGGGCCAGCTCCTTGCGGCTGAGAAGGTCGTGCCGACAACCCATACCACCCAGCCGCCGCCGCGGTTCACCGAGGCCAGCCTGGTCAAGGAGCTGGAGGCCCGGGGCATCGGCCGGCCGTCGACCTATGCCACCATCATCCAGACCATCCAGGACCGCGGCTATTCCTGGCACAAGGGCCCGGCGCTGGTGCCGACGTTCACGGCGTTCGCGGTGGTCAACCTGCTCGAGCAGCATCTTCCCGATCTGGTCGACTACGACTTCACTGCCAAGATGGAGACAGGTCTCGACTCCATTGCCAGCGGTGAGGCCGAGCCGGTGCCGTGGCTGAGCGACTTCTACTTCGGCTCTGACCGCTCCGGTGGCAACGAGCTCGAGATCGCGAGGGTCGGGCTCAAGGCCCTGATCGGCGCCACAGGAGAGGCGATCGACGCCCGCAAGGTCTCGCAGATCCTGATCGGCCGCACCGACGAGGGCGACGAGGTCGTGGTCCGGGTCGGCCGCTACGGGCCCTACCTGCAGATCGGCGACAGCGATCGGCGGACCAGCGTCCCGGATGACCTGGCCCCGGACGAGCTGACCCCGCTCCGGGCCCTCGAGCTGATCGAGCTTGCCGCGAAGGGCGACCGGGTGCTCGGCAAGGACCCCGAGACCGGCAAGCAGGTCTACCTGAAGACCGGGCGCTTCGGACCCTACGTCCAGCTCGGCGACCCCGAGCTGACGGACAAGGGCACGGTCAAGCGCGGCACCAAGCCGAAGATGGCGAGCCTGTGGCCGTCGATGACCGTCGACTCGATCACGCTTGACGACGCCCTGATGCTGCTCTCCTTCCCGCGCGAGATCGGCAAGCACCCACAGAGCGGCGAGCCGATCACCGTCCAGGACGGTCGCTTCGGTCCGTACGTCAAGATGGGCACCGAGAGTCGGAGCCTTCAAGGCCACGAGGAGATGGCCACGCTCACCCTCACTGCTGCTCTCGAGCTGCTGGCCAAGCCCAAGGGCGCTAGGCGCCAGGCAAGCGCCGTGCTCGCAGAGCTCGGCACGCACCCCGCCAACGGCGGCACCATCCAGGTCAAGACCGGACGCTTCGGCCCCTACGTGACCGACGGCACCGTCAACGCCACCATCCCCAAGGACCGCGAGCCCGAGTCGGTCTCTCTTGAGGACGCGGTCCAGCTCCTCGACGCCCGCGAGCAGCGGCTCCGCGATCAGGGCAAGGATCCCCGGGCCCCCAAGCCGGCTCGTCGCGGCCGCAAGACCGCCGCCACGAAATCCGCGGGAGCCAAGAAGACGAAATCCGCAGGAGCCAAGAAGGCGACTCGTTCAGGCACCGGCTCGAAGAAGACAAGCTCGAGCAAAACAAAGGGCTCCACGAGATCGAGCAAGGCGAAGAAGACGTAGCGGGCGGCAGCCGTTGCCACGGCCGCAGGGACCGGTCTGGAAGCCCCGTGCCGGAAGCCCCGCGCTGGGAGCTCCTGCCCGAGCGGGGTGACGACGTCAACGCCGCGGCGTGTGCGCTCGCGCGGGGGCTCTGTCTGAGAGCCGGCAGGTCTGTCCAGATCGGTGCGCCGGGCTCGCTCCGGACTCATGCAGCGACACCTCAGGCACGCTATCATCGTCGATCACCCGCGGTACGGAACGGGTGTGCGCTGGTGCAGCCGATGCACACGTGTTTCGAGGCCGCCACCTCGGAGGTAGACCTTCGGTGGTGGGCTGCGGGGAGGAGCTGGATGAGCACCATCGAGAGCCAGACAGGGAGATCGATCAGGATCCAGGGCACTCCGCCTCCGGACTCGGTGTGCCAGCGGGCCGGGTTCGACCGGTGCGTGGTGCGCCTGCTGGACGTGCTCGAGGCCGGCATCCTCATCTGCTCCGAGACCGGCCGGCTGCGCTACGTCAACCCGGCGGGATGCGCAATCCTCGCCGTCGCCGAGCGCGAGATGCGCGGGACGATGATCGATCAGCTGCTGGCGCCGCTCGCTGATCTCCGTGCCCGGGCGCGTGATGTTGAAGGTGCAAGCTCACCAGAGCTGGCCATCACCACCCGCGACGGCCGCGAGCTGAAGATCGGCTTCCGTCTCGGAGCCGGGCCTGCCCTGGGCCTGGCCGACAAGGAGCCCCTGGTGGTGCTCCTCTTTCAGGACATCACGTCATTCGTCGAGGTGCGCGAGGAGCGCAACCGGCTGCTGGGGCTCGAGGCTGTTTCCCGCCTGCTGCCGACCATCGCCCACGAGATCAAGAACCCGCTGGCCGGCATTCAGTGCCTGGCCGAGGCCCTGCAGGACAGCCTCCAGGACGAGGAGCAGCGCGAGGACCTGCGGGCGATCCTCTCAGAGGTCGAGCGCATGCGCCTGATCATCGACGGCCTCGGGCTGGCAGGCCGGAGCCTGACCCGGAGCCGCGCTCGCACCGACGTCTGCGGCGAGCTCGCCGCGTTAGAGCGCCTGGTGGCGGCGCGGGCGCGGCGGCTGGGCGTGGGCCTCGAGCTGGCCTGCCGCCTCAAGGGCCCGGCCGCAGTCGATCCAGGGACCCTTCGCCTGGTGATGATCAACCTGCTCAACAACGCCCTCGACGCCTGCTCCGAGGGAGATCGAGTCCTCGCCGAGATCGATCGCCACGATGGGATGCTCGAGCTGGATGTCAGCGACACCGGCGCCGGCATGACCGAGGAGGCGGCGCGTCGCGCCACGGATCTGTTCTTCACCACCAAGCCCAAGGGCTCCGGCATCGGGCTGGCCCTGATCGCCCAGCTCGTCGACCTGGACCAGGGCAGCTTGCGGATCGACTCGCGGCTCGGTCGGGGCACCAGTGTGAGCATCCGGGTTCACGAGGGAGGCGATCGGTGAGCTGTCATGTGCTGGTGGTCGAGGACGAGCCGTCGATCCTGCGCGGCTACATGCGGGCCATCAACCGCGACCCTGGTCTGCGCGCGACCGGCTGTGCCATGGTCGAGGAGGCGGTCGGTGTGCTGCTCCAGGACCCGCCCGACATCCTGGTCACCGATCTCAACCTTCCGGGTCGCCACGGTCTCGAGATGATCAACGAGCTCGAGGCCGCCGGCCTGCGGATTCCGATCATCGTGGTCACTGCCTTCAAGGCTCACTACGAGCACTCGTTTCCCGAGCGCGCTGATCTTCTGGTTCTCGAGAAGCCGATCTCGGTGAACCACCTGCTCAGCGTGATTCACGCCCGGCTCGGCGCGGCCCCGTCTCAGGGAGCGCGAGCCGGCTTTCAGGTCGCCGACTATCTGCAGCTGGCCGGGATGAGCCGGGCCTCGGTGGTGCTGCGGGCCTCGCTCGAGCAGGGCGACGAGGGCTGGCTCGAGATCGTCGAAGGCGATGTCTGGAACGCCTACTTCGGCAGCCTCGTCGGCGAGGAGGCGGTGGCGGCCCTGATGCATCTGCCGGCCGCGGCGGTGGCCACCCAGGTTCTCGCCGAGCCTCCGGGAGCGCGCCAGATCACGCGCGGGCTCGAGGGGCTGCTGCTCGAGCTGGCACGGCAGAAGGATGAGAGCCGGCGGAACGCGCCCGAGCCCGCACCGCCGGCAACCGCCGAGCGAGTGGCTTACGCCGAGCGAGCGGGTTACGCCGAGCGCATGGAGGCCGGGATGGCGGCGGTCCGCAATGAGCGCTGGGCAGAGGCTGTTGTCGCCTTCGAGGCTGCGCTCGCGGCACGGCCCGAGGACTCGCGTGCCCGGCATAATCTCGAACGCAGCCGGCGGCTGCTCGGCGAGGCCGGGCAGGGGGGCCGAGGGTAGGGCTCGAAGCTCGAGGGAGGCTCGATGGATCGACTGGAGATGCTCAACGGTCTGCTGCGGACCTTCAACACGGCGACGCCCGAGATCGAGGGCTCGGCGATCATCAGCAGCGATGGGCTTGTCATCGCCTCGCAGCTGCCGGCCGACTTCGAGGAGAGCCGCGTCGGCGCCATGGCCGCGGCGATGCTCTCGCTCGGCGAGCGCAGCGCCGGCGAGATGAGGCGCGGGCCGCTCGAGCAGGCATACGTTCAGGGGCGTGATGGTTATGTGCTGCTGCTGCGCGCCAGCGACGAGGCCCTGGTGCTCGCCCTGACCACCAGCCGGGCCAAGCTCGGCCTCGTGTTTCTCGATGTCGGCCGCCTGGTGAAGCAGGTGCGCGAGGTCCTTTAGCGGTCGGCCTGGCCGATGCAACATGAGCGGTGAGGTGCGCATGCAGAAGATCACCATTGCCCTGTGCAGTCAAAAGGGAGGGGTCGGCAAGACCACCCTCGCCCTCAACCTGGGCCTGGCCCTGTCACGGCTCGACCACCAGGTGACGATCCTCGAGCTCGACCCGCAGGGGTCGCTCGGTGCCTCCCTGCTCCAGGAGCGGAAGGCATTTGCCGGCCTCGTCGAGATCTTGCTCGGCTCCGGCGATATCGAGGACGCAAGGGTCCTCACCAAGGCCGGGGGGCTCAGCCTGGTCCCGATCGGCGAGGTCGGGCTGGATCGCCTGGGTGAGCTCGAGAGCGCGCTCGCGGCTCCTGGCCGGCTCGCCGCGATGCTGCAAGGGCTGCAGCACTTCGGGACCGAGGTGGTGCTGCTCGACTGCCCGTCGGGCCTCGGGGCCGTGACCATGGCAGCTCTGGGTGCCGCGACCCACGCGCTGGTGCCGCTCCAGGCCGAGCCGCTCAGCCTGCGCTCGGTCGAGCTGGTGCTCGGCGCCATCGACCACGTGCGCGAGCACGGCAACCCGGGGCTTGTTCTGCTCGGCCTGGTGCTTTCCATGTTCGACCGCGCGAGCGAGGCATCGCTGGCAGTGGCCCAGGCGAGCTGGCAGTCGTTCGTGGCCGAGGCAGTGCTCGAGACCGTGATTCCCCGCGATCGCATCTATCTCGAGGCGAGCCTGCACGGCGTCCCGGTCGGCTTCATGGCCCAGGGCAAGCACCCCGAGGGTCGGCGCTTCAGCCTGCTCGCAGAGGAGATCGTCGACCGGCTCGAAGGCCCCCAGGAGGTGCACGATGGCGGCCCCATCCAGACGCTTCTTTGATCTCGACGGCGCGGCCAAGCTCAGCCGTCGCATTCTCCGACCCTCTGAGCTGCCGAGCGTGCCGCGGCCAGACCCGGCGGGCGGCCCTGCACCGGCGGCGGTCGCTCCGCCAGCTCCCGCCCTCGAGCCGTTCAGCCGGCCAGAGGTGGCCTACAAGCTGGAGCTTCTCGACGCCCTGCTGGCCTGGGTGCGTCAGGGCCTCAATGCCGAGGGATGCTTCGCGCTTGACGAGCGCGGCTTTCTGGTGGCCTCGAGTGGTGAGCTGGGCCAGGTGCCGCCGGAGGTCCTGTTGTCCGCCTTCGTCGCCTCGGGCGAGGCGATCCTCGACCATGCCGGCGCCGAGCACCGACTGTGCCGGCTCGAGCTTGAGCTGACGAGCGGCACCCAGGTGGCCCTGCTGCACCTGGTGCTCGACGGCGCCCAGGTCATCCTCGGCATCGTTGCCGGTCGCGCGCCCGGGCCTGCCGAGCTGCAGACAATCCAGCAGACGATTGATGACGAGCTGGAGCGGTTTGCGGGCGAGGTGGCCCAGCGGGTCCGGGCCGGGGCCTGAGGGATCACCATGCAGGAGGTCAAGACCATGCATGCCTACGCCACCATGACCGCATTTTTTCGACCTCGGAGCCTCGGACGGCGAGCGGCTGGCCGCGTTCCTGCCGCGCATCGAGGCGCGGATTCCCGAGATCACCGAGCGCTTCTATGCCCTGCTTTCCGAGCAAGAGTGTCTGCGGCCACTGCTCGAAGGGCGCCTCGACGCGCTCAAGACCACCCATGTCGCCTGGCTTCGGGGGCTGTTCTGCGGACGCTTCGACGAAGCGTACTTCACCGAGCAGCTCCGGGTCGGCCACGCCCACGTCCGGGTCGACCTCGACTCCATGTGGGTCGATGCCGTGATGAACACCTTGCGGCGCGAGCTTCACGCGGCAGTGGTGGCCGCCGCCGACTCGATCGACGAGGCGACAGCGGTCTACGGCAGCCTCCTGAAGGTGCTCGATCTCTCGTTGATGACCATCAACATGGCCTACAACGAGCACAGGATGAACGTGCTGCACGATGTCACCGGCATGCCCAAGGCCCTGATCGAGCGCCTGATCCGGGTCGGCGTCGGCAGCTGAGCCCTCGCCGCCCGGAGCGCGGCATAGAGCCGGGGCGCAGAGCCTGGGCGCAGAGCCGGGGCATAGAGTCGGGGAGCAGAGCCAAGGAATAGCGGCGAAGCTGGGCGGGTGGAAGAGCGTCTCCGGTTCGCTGGTTGGCTCAACAGAGGCTCGCTGACCCACGATCGACGTGTCCCGGCTGGCCAGGCCGGGGTGGCGGGGCACCGATCCCGTGGGCTATCGTTGAGAGCCCGTTGCAGCTCGGGGCCGGAGGACTCATGAGATACAGCTCAGCGCAGACGTCGATCAGAGCCATGCTCGCCAGCACTGGTTTCCTTGGTACTGGTCTCCTCGTTGCTCTCCTTTTCATGTTGCCGCTCGCCGCTGCGTCGGCGGCGGCGCAGGGACCGCAGCTGGTGACGCATCGGCTGGAGGTCCGGCTCGACCCAGCCGCGCACGAGCTGCGGGTGCTCGATACGATCAACCTCGGCGACCAGCTCGAGCAGGATGCCGAGGGCGGCTACAGGCTCGTGCTGCACGCCGGCCTCGAGCCCGAGGTCGCAGCCGGGCCGTGGCGTCTCGAGCCTGTCGAGGGCGAGGTCCGGGCCGGGTTCTTCGGCATCAATGCGACCATCGAGACCGTGAGGCAGCCGGTGCCGCTCGAGGGGTTCCGGCTGGTTCGCGAGCCGGGCGCCAAGGAGGACGCTGGCACGCCTGGTGGCACGCCTGCAGAGGTGACCCTTCGCTATGGCGGCCCGATCGACCACCAGCTCGCGACCCAGGGCGAGGAGTACCAGCGCTCGTTCTCCGAGACGCCCGGGATCATCGACGAGCGTGGGGTCTTCCTCGCCGGCACCTCGTTCTGGGTGCCGACTTTCGGCGACGGGCTGGTCCGCTTCGAGCTGGAGGCTCGGGAGCTCGTGCCTCCCTGGGATGTGGTGAGCCAGGGTGAGCGCATCGTCCACAGGCTCGAGGCCGACGGCAGCCGCACGACCTCCTGGAGGCTCGATGAGCCCACCGAGGAGATCTATCTGGTGGCCGGCCCGTGGCACGCGTACTCGGCAGAGCACGCCGCCGGGCGGCATGGAGGTGGCACGGTTGCGATCCATGCCTTCCTGCGCGAGGACGACCCTGCCCTGGCCGATCGTTATCTGCAGGCCACCGGGCGCTACCTCGAGCTGTACGAGAGCATGCTGCCGGCCTTTCCCTATCGCTCGTTCTCGTTGGTCGAGAACTTCTGGGAGACCGGCTATGGCATGCCCGGCTTCACCCTGCTCGGCCCGCGGGTGATCCGGTTCCCGTGGATCCTGACCTCGTCCTACCCCCACGAGCTGCTTCACAACTGGTGGGGCAACGGGGTCCTCGTCGATGTCGACCGGGGAAACTGGTGCGAGGGTCTCACCGCCTACATGGCAGACCACCTCTTCGCCGAGCAGCGCGGCGAGGCCGCG
>Ga0055523_10000023_pt1 | contig 10294 bp, 10 predicted proteins | sample White_ThreeSqC_D_FD_57972 | JGI IMG/M metagenome (GOLD analysis project Ga0055523, IMG submission 57972) | Wetland microbial communities from the San Francisco Bay, California, USA, that impact long-term carbon sequestration - White_ThreeSqC_D2 | ecosystem: Environmental > Aquatic > Marine >...
GGCACGGGTCGCCCCACACGGCCCTCAACCGTGCGCGTCTACCAATTCCGCCACTTCGGCGCGGGCGTCATTCTACGCCACCTCGATGTACGAGGCAAGACTCTAGGATCCAGGTTCTGGCTGGCTCTCGGCTCCGCCGCCGGCTGCCGGCTGCTCGGATGCCTGGTCGGCTGCAGGGGCCTCGCCCTGGGTGCCGGCCTCGGCGGCAGCGCCAGTCTCGGCGTCCCCGGCCTCCTCGGCCGCCATGGTCGTGCCTTCTGCGGGCTCCGCCGGCTCGGTCGCAGTCCCCTCGGTCGCTGTCTCCTCGGCCACGGGCTTGTCCTTGATATCGGTGACCACCGACTCACCCCGCTCGAGACCCGAGCGGACCGCGAGGGTGACCGAGAGCACGACAAACAGCACGAAGGAGATCGTTGTCAGCCGGTGCATGATGTTGGTGCCCGTGCGCGGCCCGAACGAGGTCTGGCTGCCGCCGCCGCCAAACGCTCCGGCCAGATCAGCGCCCTTGCCCTGCTGGAGAAGGACGACCATGATCAGAAAAAGGCACACGAGCACGTAGACGATGTACAGAAAGATCGTAAGAAAGCCCACAGTTACACTCCTGCGGCGCAATCGGCCGCAGCGCGGATCATATCGAAATATGAGTCTACGTCAAGGCTCGCGCCGCCAACGAGACCGCCATCGACGTCCGGAAGCCCCACCAGGTCCCTGGTATTGGTCGGCTTGAGGCTGCCGCCGTACAGAATCCTCAGGCGCTCGGCAGCGGCGCTGCCGACCAGCCCAGTCATTCGCTCCCGCAGGAAGGCATGCGCCTCCTGGGCCTGCTCGGGCGTCGCGGTTTGACCGGTACCGATCGCCCACACCGGCTCATACGCGAGCACCAGCGAGCTTGGATCGAGCCGGCCGAGCGAGGCGGTCTGCCGCTCGAGCACCTCGAAGGTCTGACCGGCGGTGCGCTGCTCGAGGGTCTCGCCGATGCAGTAGATGACCTGCAGGCCCGCATGCTGCGCCGCGAGCGCGCGCTCGAAGGCCGTATCGTCAGTCTCGCCAAACAGGCCCCGCCGCTCGCTGTGGCCGACGATCGCCCAGCCGACCCCGAGCTCGAACAGCATCGTCGCCGCCACCTCGCCGGTGAACGCCCCGTGGTCGGCCCAGTGCACGCTCTGCGCCCCCAGGCCGATCCGCGACGAGGTGAGCAGCATGGCCGCGACAGGCAGCGACACGTAGGTCGGGCACACCACGGCGTCGACCGCCGGTGGGAGGTCCAGCACCAGCAGCCGCTCGAGAAAGCTCTGGGTGGCGGCCGGCCCAAGGTGCATCTTCCAGTTGCCAGCGATCAGCGGTCGGCGTGAGGTCATCGTGCTCCGCTCTCCCTTCGTCGCTCGAGGAGGTCCGTTATCGCTCGAGGACGCCATGTCTCGCTCGAGGACGCTATGTCTCGCTCGAGGAAATAGGGTCATGGCGCTGGTGGCGTCACTCCCTGCCGATCATGTGCTCGAGCAGATCCACGCATCGCAGCGAGTAGGCATTCTCGTTGTCATACCAGCCGACGACACGGCAGAAGGTGGGAGCAACCTGCGAGAGAAGCTCGAGGTCGACGACGCACGAGTGGCTCGCGCCGATGATGTCCGAGGAGACGAGCGGCTCGTCCGCGGCGCGCAGGATACCGGCGAGAGCGCCGTCCGCGGCCTGCACGAACGCGTCGCGCAGCTCGTCGACCGTGGTCTCGCGGGCGCTCACAAAGGTCAGGTCGCAGATCGAGCCATCGACCACCGGGACCCGAAGCGCGGCTCCGTGGAGCTTGCCGGCCATCACCGGGTAGACCAGACCGATCGCCTTGGCGGCACCGGTTGAGGTGGGGATGATGTTGACGGCCGCGGCGCGGGCACGCCGCATGTCCTTGGGGTGCTGCACATCGAGGATGCGCTGATCGTTGGTGTAGGCATGGATGGTGGTCAGCCAGCCGTGGCTGATACCGACCGTCTCATGCAGCACCTTGACCATTGGTGCCAGGCAGTTCGTGGTGCACGAGGCATTGGAGACCACGTAGTGCGTGGCCGGATCAAAGGTCTCGTGGTTCACACCCATGACGAAGGTGCCGTCGATGTCCTTTCCAGGGGCGGTGATGACGACCCGACGCGCGCCGGCCTCGATGTGGGCGCCGGCCTTCTTCTTGTCGCGGAACAGCCCGGTGGCCTCGAACACGTAGTCGACGCCGAGCTCGCGCCACGGCAGATCGGCCGGGTCGCGCTCGGCGAGGACGCGGATCCTCGTTCCGTCGACCACGAGGTCATGCCCGTCGACCTCGACGCTGCCCGCATAGGCCCCGTGCACCGAGTCGTGAGCCAGCAGGTACCCGAGCATATCAGGCGAGGTGAGGTCGTTGACCGCCACCAGCTCGAGATTCTCGCGCTGCATCACGTGCCGCGTCACCAGCCGTCCGATTCGTCCGAATCCGTTGATTGCTACCTTGGTCTTTGCGCTCATCAAGCTCCTCCTCGTCGCCAGCCGGCGATCCTCGGCGGGGCACACTCTGCGCCGCGTACCCGCGCCCGGGTGATCATAATCGGGGCGCAGCAATCTCGCCACTTTATGGGCCTTACTGCCGTGCGGCAGACACCCCCGAGCCAGTCGGTGTAACCAGCTTGGCACGCCGCGCCTTCCGCGTCATCGGCGCCCGCCGGCGCAGACCAAAAACGTTCGATGAGGCTATTGCAAGGCACAGGGGCCCATGGTATATTCTCCTCCCCTGTGTGTGGCGCGTTCGTCTAGGGGTCTAGGACGCCGGCCTCTCACGCCGGTAGCACGGGTTCGAATCCCGTACGCGCTACCAAAACCTGATCCCACAGCCCGCCGCTCGGCGGGCGTTTTCATCTCCGCAGACGTTTCAGCAGACGTTTCAGCAGACGTCCTCGCTTCAGGCGTTCTCTCCGCTGCCTTTTTTTTCGGCCTCTTCTGCGCATCCGGCTTGTTGTGCTCGCCATCGCCGGCGGATCGCTTGACGGTCGAGGCCCGGGTGGAGATGTCTTCGGCTGGTCTTGGTGTTACCCTTACTGCTGTAGATAACACGAGAACCCATAGGGATTACGAAAGGACCAGATACCATGGACGAGCTACCTCCGACTCCGCCTGAGTCGCTGTCTCCGCCTCCGCCCCCGCCTTCCAGCCCACCGCCACCACCGCCGGACCCGCGGGGCGGCGGCCCCCAGATGGGCGGCGCTCCGGACTACATGGGCTATGTGAAGCGCGCCTGGGAGCTGACGATCGCCGAGCCTGTGCTGCTTATCGTGGGCGGCCTGGTGGTCTCACTCGCGCTCCTGGTGTCCTCCGTCGTGGTCATCGGCCCGCTGCTCCTCACCGGCCCGCTGCTGGTGGGCTACCTCCTGGTGATCCGCAGGCGCCTGAGCGGGGAGCCGGCCGAGTTCGAGGCCCTGTTCTCAGGGTTCCAGGACTTCGGCAGAACGCTTGTCGCCGGCCTGATCCTGTGCGCATTCTTTATTGCGGGCATGGCCGTCACAGCAATTCTCAACATCGTGCTGAACCTCATCCCCTGCATCGGCACGATCCTCGGGATTGTCGTCGGCCTGGCCGTCTCGATTGCCGTCGGGGCGGTGACGTTCTTCTACATGCCGTTGGTCGCACTGACGAACGTGGCTCCGGGTGAGGCGGCCTCGCGCTGCATCAGCTACACGATGGAGAACCTGCAGCAGACCGCGATCCTGGCGCTGATCAACACCGCGCTGATCCTTCTCGGCACTCTCGCGTGCGGTGTCGGCGTGGTGATCACCTTCCCGATGGCTGCGGTCATCCAGGTGATTGCCTACCGCGAGCTGTTCGCGCCGGCAACTGGAGCAGCAGCCTGAGCGACCGCCAGGCGAGCCACTCGAGCTCTGGGCTGCTCCCGGCCACCGTGCCGGGAGCAGCCTCCAGGCCAGCGGGCCGACCGCTGGCCGCCGGTCGGGTCGAGCCTCATCTGCGGTTCCTTCTCGGGCTCGTTCCGCTTGCCGTCGTGCTCGGGCTCACACTCGCGCGCTTCGTGATTCCGGCGATCTGGGCCTCTGATCGGCTGGCGCCGCTGCTGCGGCCGTGCGTCTTCCGTTCGGCAACGTCGATCCCGTGCCCCTTCTGCGGCGGCACCCGGGCCGTGGTCGCCGCGAGTCAGGGCCGGCTCGCCGAGTCGTTCCGACTGAGCCCCCTCGGGCTGGCCGCGACCTCGGCCGCCGTGCTCGCCGGGCTATGGTGCGCGACAGTGGCGCTCAGCGGCCGCCGGCTTGGCCTCGAAGCCGCCGTGCGGATCGCAAGGCGCCTTGCCAGACCTCGGCTGCTGCTGGCCGGGCTCATGCTGCTGTGGCTGCTCAAGGTCGCGACGTGGCTCGTCTGGGGTACCTGAGCCTCGCCCGCCCCGGTGGCTCGGCAGCGGCTTGTGATGCCCCCTCAGGCCCGGTAAGATCCTCGCGTCAGGTCCTCGTCGTTTCGGGCTCTGGCGCCGCGACGACGACGGAGGTGGTCAGACTGTGCGTCTTTCTCAGCACCTGAAGCCAGAGGCGATTCTTCTCGCACCGGATGTCGGTGATCGGGATGCCCTGTTCCAGCGCCTCGCCGAGGTGTTTCGGAGCACCGGCCTGATCTCCAGCCCCGATGCGGTGGTGGCACGGCTGAAGCGACGGGAGGAGATCCTGTCGACCGGGATCGGAGGCGGGATCGCGATCCCACACGCCCAGGTTCCCGGCATCGGCCGCCTGGCCATGGCCGCCTCGGTGCACCCGGACGGCATCGACTACCCGGCGCTCGACAACCGCCCTGTACGGTTGGTGTTCTGCCTGCTCGGGGATGCCGGCACTGCCGCCGACCACCTCGCCGGCCTGGCGCGGCTCGCCCGGCTGGCCCGCAAGGGCGAGCAGCTCGAGGAGCTGATCCACGCTGCTTCGAGTGCCGAGTTCCTGCGCGCCCTGGTTCGCCTCGAGGGGGACTAGGTGCACCTGCTCGTCGTGGTCCTCCACCAGGAGGAGCTCCTCGACGAGGTGCTGACCTTGCTCGTGGAGCTCGGGTACCAGGACGCCGTGGTGGTGGACGCCCGCTCCGGCCTCGAGCTTCTCGAGCGCGACCTGCCGATCTTCGCCGGCCTGCGCTCGCTGATCCCGGCAGGAGGCATCGACTTCTGCCGGCTGCTGCTGTGCGCCATCGACCACGACGATGGCGACGCGATGCTCAAGGAGATCGCGCAGCTCGAGCGCACCGGCTCGCCGGGTCGAGTCAATACCGCACTGATGCTGCCGCTCGACTCGATCCTTCGCTTCTGAGAAGGCCGCACCATGCTTCGCGGCACCCTGGCATTCCTCCTCCTGGTCGCATGCGCGGTGGCTGGCGCCGAGGTTCGCCGCCACCTCCGTCGGCGTCTTGGCATCTCGAGCCCTGCCACCGAGGCCCTCGGCTTTCTGGTGCTGGGCGTGGCGCTGGGGGCTCGGGGCTTCGGCGTGTTCCCGGCCGAGGTGCTCGAGAGCCTTCGCGTTGTGGTGCTGCTGGGCCTTGGCTGGATCGGCCTCATGGTTGGGCTGCAGGTCGACCTCGGCGTGCTCCGCCGGCTGCGGCCGTGGCACTGGCGCATCGGCACCACCGTGCCGCTGCTGGTCGGCGCTGGGGTGGCGGCAGCCGCCGCACTGGCAGGGCTCGCCCCCCCGGAGTGCATCGCGCTCGCAGCCATTGCCATGGTCAGCTCACCGGTGGCGCTCGCGGCCCTGGCTCGAACGCGACCTCCGGTCAACCGCGCTGCAATGCGGCTGCTGCGGCTCGTCGGCGCGCTCTCCGGCCTGCCGGCGATCGTGGTCTTCGGGCTGGCTGAGGCCGTATGGGCTGCGCCGTCGGTGGCATCCGAGCTGAGCTGGTGGCAGCTCGCGTTCTGTGGCCCGGCCCTCGGCCTGGTGCTGGGCTACGCGATCCTGGCGCTGACGCGCGGCGAGACCGGCCACATCCAGCTGCTGACCGTCCTGCTCGGCGGCATGGCGATCCTGGCCGGAGCCAGCGGCGTGCTCGGGCTGAGCCCTCTGCTGGCCGGAGCCGCGGCAGGGGTGGTGATCATCAACAGGTCGGTGCTGCCCCACCGTATTCTGGCCGCGGCGCACTCGCTCGAGATGCCGCTGGTGATCGCACTGCTGGTGCTGGTCGGGGCGTCGTGGTCCGGGCTGCACCTGGCCTCCTCAGCGCTGGTGGTGCTGGTCGCGGTGCGGCTGCTCGCCCTTGCCGGAGCCGGGCTGCTGCTGGGTCGGGTCGCGGCCGCCCACGGTGTTCAGCTCGGGCTGCCGAGCATCGGCCTCGGTCTCCTGCCCCAGGGTGAGCTGGCCCTGGGCCTGCTGGTCGCGCTCACCCGCTGGATCCCGCCGTCGAGCGGTTTGTTTGCGGCGGTGGTGGTGGCCCTGGTGGTCAACCAGGTCGCCGGGCGCTGGTGGCTCGCGCGCCGGCTGTTTCCGGTCGCGTCCGGCCCCGGGCCCCGCACTCCCGGATCCCCCCAGGCGGAGCCGGAGCCATGAGCTGGCTCTTCTTCATCACGCTCGCCGCCCTGAGCTGGACCCTGCGCATGCTGGGCGGCGGCATTGAGGCCGACCCGGCCGGGTCGGCCCTGCTGGCCCTCGGCTGCCTGATTGTCGGGGCCGTGCTCGCTGGTCGCCTGGCGAGCCGCTTCCGGCTGCCGCTGATCACCGGCTACCTGCTGATCGGGATGATCATGGGCCCTCACGCCCTCGGTCTCGAGACGGTATCGGATGCGCGCCTGCTGCATCTTTTCGAGGAGCTGGCCCTGGGCTTGATCGCGCTCACCGCTGGCGGCGAGCTGCGGCTCGAGATGGTTCGGCAGCGGATGCGGGTGCTGCTGTCGATCACCGCCGCCCATACGGTTGGCATCCTGGTAACGGTGGGCGCCGCGACCTGGCTTCTGCTCGAGCTTCTGCCGGTGCTGGGGCCGATCTCGGACCGCCAGCAGCTGGCAGCGGCGGCCCTGCTCGGTGTCATCGCGGTCGCGGTGTCGCCGGCGAGCACCGTGGCCGTCATCGCCGAGTGTCGCGCCCGCGGCGAGCTGACCGAGACGGTGCTCGGCGTCTCGATCCTCAAGGACCTGGTGATGCTGCTGCTGTTCACGTGGGTGAACGCCCTGGCCATGAGCTGGGTGGCGGGAGGCCGGGTCGGGCTCGAAGTCCTGCACGGCGTGGGCCTTGAGATCGGCGCCTCCCTGGTCATCGGCTGCCTGCTAGGGCTGCTGCTCGGTGCCTACCTGACCGGAGTGGGGCAGCACGCCGAGCTGACCGTCGTCCTGCTGGCGCTGGTCTCTGCCGAGCTGGGCCAGAGCTCGCACCTCGAGCACCTCCTGGTCTCGATGGCCGCGGGCTTCGCTGTCCGCAACCTGTTCCCCGAGGTCGCCGCCGGCTTCCTGGCCGCGCTCGAGCAGTCGTCGGCTCCGGTGTTCGCCGTCTTCTTCGCCCTGGTCGGCGCCAGCCTCGACCTGCGGGTGCTCGCCGCGCTCTGGCTGCCGGCGATGCTGTTCGCTGGCACACGACTCGGCGCTATCTGGCTCTTCACCCGTGCCCCGGCGTCGCTTGCCGGCGCCGGCCGGCCGGTGGTGCGGCTGGCCTGGATGGGGTTCGTGGCCCAGGCCGGGCTGTCGCTCGGCCTGGCGGCCCGGATCCAGCGCGAGATGGGCGAGCTGGGCGCGGCACTGGCAACGCTGATCGTCGCCGCCGTGGTCCTCAACCAGCTCTCTGGCCCGGTACTGTGGGCCCGGGCGCTGGAGCGAAGCGGCGAAGCTCGCCAGGCGACGCCGCGCGGTCGTGCCGCCTGATCCACCACCGCCGCTCGACGATGATATCCCCTGGAGCCCAGAGGCACGGGCATACAGAGGCACGGGCATACAGAGGCGCGGGCATACAGAGCAACGGCCGCCCATGATGGGCGGCCGTGTCTGACTCGTGGTGGCTGCTCCTGTCGGATCAGCCCTGGCCGGCTCGCTCGCGCCTCAGGACTTGCCGCCGCGCAGCTGCAGCGCCGGGAATGTCCCGTTGCAGCCGCTCTCGGTGCCGCTGAACCCGGAGCCAACGGCAGCGATGGTGCCGGTGATCGACTGGTTGCCCGACACTGCGAAGGTGATGGTGAAGGCGAGCGTACCGCTGTCGGTGAAGCTCTGCTGGAAGCCCACACCCTGCGTGTACTCGCTCAGTGTGTGCTGGCCGAGGTCCGGGCCGCCCCAGCGGAAGATCAGGGTGCAGTCCGGATTCAGCGGATCGCCCTTGTCCCAGTTTGTGTAGGTGGCATTCAGCGAGGTGACGTCGTCGCCATCGATCACCAGGTTGCCACCGGTGGCATACAGGGCACTGTCATAGATCGCCAGCTGGTAGGTGCCGTCAATGCCACCACCCGACGGGAAGGTGCCTTCGAGGGTAGTGGGGTCGCCGGTGGCCGGGTCGTTGTCGACCTTGGAGCCGACGACGATGGCCGAGCCGCTGATGACCTCAGCGTGCAGCGAGCCGGCATCGAGGGTGGTCACCCCGGGAAACCGGGTCAGCCGCTCAAGCGCGGGCTCGAAGCCGTCGAGTGTGTAGGTGCGGGTCGCCACGGTGGCGCCGGAGGCGTTTCGCAGCGTCATCGCGACCTGGCACCCGCTGCCCGAGGCGTCCATGACCACCACGTTGGAGCGGAAGCTGGAGTTCTCCTCGAGGCCGACGATGTCGGTGGTCCCGCCGGCCACGATCGCCTGGGCGCGGGGCACGCCCTCGAAGCCCTGGCCGAAGGTGACTCCGGACTGCTGATTGTAGATTCGCGCGTTGACAGCAACTGGGGCGGTGGCAACAACGCGGAACGCGCCCTCGCCCTCGGTCAGGCCGAACTCCTGGTTGATGACGTCCGGAAGCACCAGGCTCTCACCCGGGGCGAGCACGTAGACGACGTTCTCCGGGTTCGGGTTGGCCTGGTTGCGGACCATCCAGTAGATGGTCACCGTTGCGGACTGGGAGCCAGGGTTGAGAACATACAGATCGGTCACCCAGGTGGCGACACGTGCCGCGGCCGGGACGATCACGTCTGTGCCGGCGTTCAGCGCAAACGTGGGCTGAGCTGCAAGCGCGAGGCTCGCGAAAACAAGTAGGCAGATCAGGCGGCGCATTCTTCTTCCTCCCTCGACCAGTGTCGATCTTGCACACGCAATCATACATGCACCCAGAGACGCCCAGCGACAAGCCTCTCTCAGAACGCACGTCCATTCAAGCACTCTTGCTTGAATCCGTCCAGCGTCGGCACAAGCACAGAGGCACCGGTGACCCTGATCACGACACCGAGGGTGGCCCGGTGCTCACAGCTCGACGAAAAATGCCGCCCCGGTCGGCTGGTTCGGCTCGACCCAGATGCGGCCGCCATGGGCCTCGACGACCAGGCGGCAGAACGGCAGACCCAGCCCCACCTGGCAGACGCCCTGGCGCCTGAGGTTGACGACCTCGAACTTCTCGAAGATGCGCATCCGGTGCTCCTCCGGAACGCCGTCCCCCTGGTCGCGGACCTCGAGTCGAACCCGCGGCCCTCCGGCCGGCGGATCATCCCCGGCGCAGCCCGGACTTTCCGCGGCAGGCAGCGCGCCGAGGCGGACGGTGACGGCGCTGCCGCGGGGAGCGTACTTCAGAGCATTGGAGATCAGGTTCTCGAGCACCCGCTCGACGAGGTTGACGTCGATCTCGATTAAGGGCAGCGGCTCTGTCGGCAGCTCGTGCTCGAGCCGGATACGCCGCGACTCGGCGGTGCGGGTGCTGGCAGCGATGACCCGCTCGGCCAGCCGATCGAGGCGCGCCGCAGTGCGGTTGAGGATGACTCGATCACCCTCGAACTTGGCGGTCATCAGCAGGTCGTTGAGGAACGAGTGCAGGCGCTGGCTCTGGTTGCTGATCTCCGCGAGGGTCCGTTGCCCGACCTCCGAGACGACCTCGCCGCGCAGCATCAGCATCTCGCCGGCCGCCATCAGGGCCTGGAGCGGGCTGCGCATGTCGTGAACCAGCATGTGGGCGAGGTCCTCGCGCAGCTTCAACGCTCCGAGCAGCTCGTCGTACTGCTGCTTGATGCGGAGCATCGACCGGACCCTGGCCCGCAGGGGCACGGCGCGGACCGGCTTGGAGATGAACTCGTCGGCGCCCGCATCGAAGCCCCGGACCAGAGCCTCGTCGCTGTCCAGGCCGGTGATCAGCACCACCGGAATGTGGCGGGTCGCAGAGTCGGCCTTCAGCCGCTCGCACAGCTCATAGCCGTCCATCTCCGGCAGCATCACGTCGAG
>Ga0055523_10000024_pt1 | contig 10219 bp, 8 predicted proteins | sample White_ThreeSqC_D_FD_57972 | JGI IMG/M metagenome (GOLD analysis project Ga0055523, IMG submission 57972) | Wetland microbial communities from the San Francisco Bay, California, USA, that impact long-term carbon sequestration - White_ThreeSqC_D2 | ecosystem: Environmental > Aquatic > Marine >...
ACATAAGCCGGGATCTGTGCGGGGGGTGGGCCGCAAGGCCCATTCCTACCGCGAACACGGCAATGGGTGCTCGACGGAGCATGCGACCGAGCGTTCGAATGCGCCACAGAAGCTCGAACGGATGTCGAGCCGAAGGCGAGGCGACCGATTCGGGTCACTCGGCCACGAGGGGCACAGGTCGCATGACCACGGTATCTGGAAGCTTGCCGTCCTCAAAGGAACCGACGATGCCGACGACGTACTCGCCCGAGCGGCTGGGCTTGGCGCGAACCACATCGGGGCCGAGGTCGTGCTCGGCCACGACCTTCGGCTCTCCCGAAGGGTCGAGCCTGAGGACGAGACATCGGCCCCGGAGGCCGACCGCCAGGATCGTGCCATCGGTCCGGTCGCGAAGATAGTCCGCACGGCAGTCTTCAAGGTCGTCGTATGCAAGCTCGATATCCGGGCCCACCACGGCCTCGCCGCCGAACAGCGCTGGGTCGTCGACCTGATAGGCCGACCATGCGTGGAAACCGGAGATCCACAGCCGGTGAGCGATCGGGCTCCAGTAGAGGTTTATCCCTCCATGCAGGGAGGGCCTGAGCAGGGACGACGCTGCGCGATTGCTCGATCTGATCACCTGCGTCGAGCCCCGCCACAGGGCTGCGACCGCAAGATCGTCTCCATCCAGAGTCAGCAGCTCGAGCCCGGCGAACTCATCGGGCCACTCCATGAACGGATCCGGGCCCTCTCCGAGGGGCTCTGTCGGAGGATCGATGGTGAGCTTGAGCTCCGCGGTCAGGATCGGCTTGCCGCTGGGCACGTTGCCCACTGCGACGTGGAGCGTCTCAAGGCGAGAGTCGATTCGGTACGTTGCCCAGCTCTTCGCGTCGTGGCTGACAACGAGGTACGAAACGTCGGGATCCGCCGACTGGTCGATGCCGGACATGTCCCAGACCGGCACCAGGCTCCCGTTCTTGAAGTTGTAGAGCCGATGCGCCACCTGTTCACCCACGGCTCCGCGCACCAGCAGCGAGGCGCCGTCATCGTCGAGCACCTCGATGCCGCTGATGCCCAGCCCTTCGAACGTGCCCAGCTCGGTGGCCGCGGTCTCGCCAGGTCTGAAGCGTACGAGCGTCGACGCCGCATGCTCGCGCCACTCGCGGGTCGACAGGACCGCGATGACCGTGCCGTCATCCATCACCGCGACGTCTCCGAGCTGCAGCTCATTCCCAAGCTCCACAGTCCAGCGCTCGATCTGAGCCTCAAGTGACAGCGGTGTTATCAGGAGGACAACGGCGAGCGGCAGGATCTTGAAGAATCTCATGCTAGCAACCTCCTGGATCGAGCTGCGTGGGGCTTGGTTGGAGCGAGGTGAAGTCGAAGTACTCGACATACGAGCCCGTGAGGGTTCGGACGCCGAGGTGGACGTGCGGCCCGGTTGTGCGGCCGGTGTCCCCGCAGCGCCCGATGACCTCCCCGGCATCCACGGAGTCGCCCTCCTCCGGCAAGAGAGTTGAAAAATGACAGTAGGTACTGACGCTCCCGTCAGAATGCCGGAGCGCGATCGTCTGGCCACAGCTGCCGGAGAAACGACTCGCGATCACGAGTCCATCGCGCCATGCTCTCACAGGATCGCCCGCGTTGCATTGGATATCGACCCCTCGATGGTCGGGTCGACGTGTGTTGGTGCCTCCATGATCCGAGCCGAGGCGATCGCCGAGGTCGAAGTTCCTCGCGCAGGGGTCAGATGTGGTGACCATGGAGTTCCAGCGGTCGATGATACCGTCCCCATTGGCGTCATAGTAGCTCGACGGGAGAGGAGGAGGCAGAACCGGGAACGTCCACTGCGACCCGCTGCCGCTGTCCCAGCAGCTCCACCACATGTGGCTCGTCGACGAGCAGGTCCAGCCTGGCTCGTTCTGACCCCGCGTGCACACCAGTGTCGTATCGCGATGCAACCGACAGAACTCCTGTGCCGCAACGTAGATCGCCATCGAACCCAGCGCACCGAGTGCCACCGCGAGCACGGCCGCTTTCCCGAGATCGTTCATGGGGCACCCATAATCCGTCTAATCCTCGGCAAGATACCAAATTTCGCACGTTTTTGACACTGACTGCTCTGAGGAGCTTGAGTGTCTCCGGTCTTTCCTGGCGATGCCCGTGACACGTATCCCAAGGTTCCGAAGCCGCTCAGGAGCCGCCTGACCGCTGGACGCAAGAATCGAACCGTTCCAGGCCGGCCTTCTTCGCAAGCGTCTCAGGTGGCTGGCGGAAGCTCGGCTCCGAAGGCTGGAGCTCGAGCTCCCCGGCAACCCAGATGCTGACTCGTCGAGGGAGAGGGCCGCAATCGACGCTGTGCTGCGGACTGCGACCTGGACGCGGTCGCCGCTGACAGACATAAGCTATTGATAGGAAGTCTGTTCGCAGACCTCGGAACATTTAGGTACGTGGCACGGCCATGTGCCCGCCGCCAAGGTGCTGGGCGCGCTCGTCGACGGCTCCACGCCGACGCTTTGGAGCCCACCCGATATGCCGGTGGTGCCCTGGCTCTCGGTCTCACAGAGCCTTGCAGCCGGCCTGGCTCTCGCGGCCGGCGCATTGCTCATCGCCATGGCTCTGGCCCTGCTCTCGGCCGACCGCAGGGCCGCCGTCGAGTGGGCAGACGTCGATAGGGCCATCGACCGGCTCGAGCAGCGGGACGGCCCGGGCTCGCTACCTGTGCGAGCCGGGCGGTCCGCGTCGGGCGCAGCTCAGCCTCTGCGCGACACGAGGTAGGCTGCTCCGATCCCTGCGAGGAACATGACGAACGCGGAGATCCCCCACGGGCTCAGCGCAGGGACTGAGAGGAGGTACCTCGGTGGTGTTACGCCGTGGCGGAGGTACTGGACGATATGCGGGACGTTCTGCTCCAGGGTGTCGGTCGGGTCGGTGATGGTGACGCAGTCGGCGCAGCTGTCGACTGAGACGCCCGGCGTGAAGTTGCTGGTTCCGAGCAGCGGTGCATCGAGGACTCCGTCCCCATCGCCGTCGACGCGGGCGCCGGCTGGGACGCGGATGAGTTCGTGCGAGGCGCTCGGGTTGAATGCCCAGTTGCCGGACGGGAGAGTGAAGCAGATGGCGAAGAAGTCCTCGTTCGGGTTGGTGGGATCGCCATACAGGCAAGGATCCGCCGGGTTGTAGTAGTCACCGAAGTCGAGGACAAGGCTCCCTCCGGATGGCCCACGCGTTCGTGGTGTGAAAACGAACCTCGGGACGACGGGGAACGAGGCGCTGTACTCGCCACCAGCGCTGCAGGTCTTGGTGAGCTGGATCGTTCCTTCAGGCTGGTCCACAACCTGGGAGAGGGTGACGTCGACATTCCAGCGGCTGGTCGAGCCGTCCGAGTAGTGAACGAGGATCGCGCCGTAGCTTCGAAGGTGCAGGGCCACCATCTTCAGCGGCACTGAGACCGGAATGCCGCAGGCCGGGAAGACGGCGTCTGCGCTGCGTTCGAGCACCGTGTCGACCTGGGGAACCTCGCGGAACGGGGCGCCGACAAGGTGGATCCATCCCTCGAACGGAAGCGATCCTGGACCGAAGAAACCGGCGGGGATCAGGGGATAGTATTGAGGGCCCGGCGGAAAAGGAGGAACACTCAGAATATTACAAGGACCTGAATTGCCAGGATTGCCGAAAGCATGGCAGGTTCCCTCAGGCGGGCTCATCCACGCATCATTGCCGGCGTAGACAACGTCCTGCGCCGATGCAGGGGTCGAGAGGGCGCAGAGCGCGAGGGCTGCGAGGGTCAGCAAAATGAGGGGTGTCTGTTTCATGGTGCCTCCAATCGGGTATGTCGTAGTTGCCATGTGCCGGTCGATGGACACGTGTCATGCGCTTCAGGGGACGGCCGGGTCCGTTCCTCGGGGAGGGGTTTGGGCCGGCGGTGCGTGACGCTGGTCGATCGAGTCCGGTGCTTGAGTGCTGGAGCAGCGATAGCATGATTTGTAGAATAAAGCAACAAAATAATGTTAATGCATCAGTCTAACGAATGCTGTTCGATCAGTTGAGAGCATCTCGAATATCCTGATGATTCAGAGAGGATCGGCAGGCGAGGCGGTGCCGGGTGGGTGCTCAGGCGTGCTTCGGCAGGTGGCGGCGCGACAGCCCGGTGAGGTAGCGCCAGATGGAGGCGGGCATGTTGCGGAAGAAGTAGTAGCCGTTGTAGGCGCAGTTGGAGTAGCAGTCTACGTTGCAGGTGGCGATGCCCTCGGCGAACTGGCGGCGCAGGGCTCGGATGGTGGTGGGTGTCAGGTCGAGGAAGTGAACCGGAAGCTCGTCCATCTTCTTGGTGCAGCTGCGGATGTGGCCGGATGGAGTGACGTTGAGCCAGCCGAAGCGGCGCTGGTAGTTGCACTCCCAGAAGCGCTCGCCGTCGAGGAAGCGGTGCACGTTGCGGAAGTAGTCGCGGGTGTCGATGATGCGGTAGCCGCGGGCCTTGCGGTCTTCGAGAAAGGCGATCATGGGGTCGAGGAGGTCGCGGTCCGAGGCGGTGAAGCAGAAGTCCGGCGGGTTGTCGCGGTCGAGGTGGGGCACCACGAAGCCGACGGAGATCGGGATCCGGTAGCGGTTGGTGATCTCGACCAGCTCGCGGATCTCCTCGGAGTTGTCCTTGAACAGCACCGAGTTGATCCGCACGCGGATGCCGAGCTTGCGGGCGTCGGCCAGCAGGCGCAGGCGGTCGGCGCGGAACAGGGCGCCCTTGGCCGTGACCGGTCCGGCTCTGAGGACGTCAACCGAGACGTTGAGCAGGTCGAGCCCGGCCTGACCGAGGCGCTGCAGCATGGCCTCGTCGAGCAACGTGCCGTTGGTGGTGATATCGCTGAAGATGCCGTGGCGGGTGCACGCGGCCACGGCGTCGACGATCGGACCCCAGGTGAGCGGCTCGCCGCCCAGGAAGCTCGCCAGGCCGATGCCCAGGCTTCGCGCCTTGACCAGGTAGGACTCCAGCTCGTTGAGGGTCATCTCCCGCGGGTCGTCGCTTTTTTGAAAGCAGTACGCGCAGTCGAGGTTGCAGCGGTCGGTCGGGATGAAGCGAACGAACGGTGCCGTCCACGACGCGCTGTTGCGCGCCGCGGCCAGCCCCAGCCTGGTGATCTTGCGAAGCCGCATGCTGTCCTCCGTCGTCTGCCCGGCCGCCGCCTATCCGATCTCGAACGAGGTCACGCCGAAGATGCGGTCGAGCGGCAGGTCGGGCGCGCCCTGGGTGTACATCCGCGCGGTCTCGAACACCGGGCGCATCCCGTGGCGCTCGGCCAGCGCCACCGCGGCGGGGTTGACCTCCGGGGTGTCGAGGAACACGGGCGTGCCCGGCCCGAGCCGCGCCAGCAGCGTCTGCAGCAGCAGCTCGGCCACCTCGGGCGTCTGCGCATACAGCGGCGCGACCTTGAACCCCGAGCGGCAGGGCCGGGCCACGCCGTAGCCCAGCAGCTGGCCGTCCTCGAGGGCACCCACCGCATGGCACCCGGGCTGCCGGATCCACGCACTGACAAAGGCCGATCGCTCGGCAGGGAAGTGCGGCCGGTCGAATGCCTTGACCACGTCGAACGGCACGGTCTCGAGGTCGACGATCTCCGGTGCGGCAGGGCGCCGCGCCTCGGGCGCTTCGCCGCTGCTGGTGCCTCCGTACCGGATGTTGCGATAGGCGAGGGCGAACCCCGATCTCCGGTAGTTGTCCTGCTGCGCCACAACGCCGTCCAGGCCGACGTTCCTGTCGCTCAGGGCCTCCAGGCCCGCCTTCCAGATCTGCAGACCCAGGCCCTGACCCCGCAGCTCAGGGGCGACGATGTAGAACCCGAGAAAGCCGAACGCCTCGTCGTAGCGGATCACCGAGATCGTGGCGGCGAGCGTGTCGCCGAGGTGGCCGATCAGGAAGCCGCCCGGATCCGCGGTGAGGTAGCAGTCTGCATCGTGAAGGCCCGGGTTCCAGCCCTCCCGGGCGGCCCACTCGACGGCCAGCTCGACCTCGGAGCGGGTCGCGGTTCTGATGGTGAGGTCTGGTTGCTGCATCGCTGTCTCTCCCCGGCGTCGCACCGGCCCAGGCCCCACCTGCCCCGTCCCCGACCGCCGGGGTGAAGCGAGCCTCCTGCTGATGCGGTTCACCTCCATATCGTACCTGGTTCGCCCCGCCGAGCGCCTTTGATCGGCCTGGCTGATGGCACGATGGGTCTGCCGAGCGGCCAGGGAGGCGTCTCATGTCGAGCCTGTGGAAGAAGCTCAACCTCAAGGACCAACGACAGGTCGCCGTCCTCGATGCTCCAGCCAGCTTCGCGCCCGCGCTCGAGCAGCTGAGCGCGGTCGACGTGATCACGCGGCTGGAGGCCGTCACCGGGGTCGAGCTCCTGCTCGCCTTCGTGACCCGGGCCGCCGAGGTCGAGGCCCTTGCTGCCTGGCTCGGCCCCAACGCCCCGGGCGATCCGATCATCTGGCTCGCTTACCCGAAGGCCCGCTCGAAGCACGCCACCTCGGAGCTCAACCGCGACACCGGCTGGCGGCCGCTCGGCATCGCCGGCTTCGAGGCCGTCCGTCAGGTCGCCATCGACGATGACTGGTCCGCCCTGCGCTTCCGCCGAGTCGAGCACATCAAGACCATGAAACGCGACCACCGCCGCGCCATGACCCCTGAGGGCAAGACCAAGGCCGGCAGGTAGAGCGGGTCCGGCAGCAGAGAACGCCTTCGCCTGAGACGGGCTTTCGAAGGTCCTCCCTTCGCTCACCAATCCTGGGTGTTTCGTGGCCCGGAGATGTCTGAGGCCCACGAGATTGCCATCTCATCGCTGGGGCCGTGGGCGATCCCGGATCAGCTCAACACCAGGGCAGCATGCTCCAGATAAGATGCTGACAGCAGCGCTCCCTATTGGACGTACACGGGAATCGTCGTCGGGTCGCTGCTGTCTCCGTCGACGATCGAGGCGTAGGCCCAGATTGGTCCCGACCCGTTCGTGATTCTCACCAGAGCGAAGCCGATCGGGCACTCTGATATGCCTGCCTTGTCGAATGCATCGTTGATCTGGGACCAGGCTCCGGGCGCGAGGGTTCGACTGATCTCCGGTCCCAGCTGCACGCCGCTTTGGGAGAATAGGCGGGCGCCTACCGTAACGGCCGCTGTTCCGAGGTTTATGAAGCCGATGTTAGTTCGGAAGACGGCGGTCTTCTTGACCTGCGGCAGCATGCCGGTCTGAGCGCCGTTCAGGGCCTTGGGAGATGCGATTCCCGGAAGGAACTGGCCGACGGTGCCATCGGGTGTGTCGCTGTACGTTCTGGCCGTGACAATCAGCGGCCGGTCAGACTCCACCGACACGGAGCCAGCCGTATCGCCAGCCAGATTGAACAAGGTCCGGGCGATATCAACCCACTCGACAATGCTGAAGTCATTGATGGCCACCGACCTGGTGGTAGATCCGCCTGAGTGGTGATAGGTCAGCGTTACGTTTGCGCGGGCGCCGGACCAGTTGGTAATCGCCAGTGAGGACCGCCAGGCGCTGCCCAAATCGCCGGCTGCGTGGGCAATGCCCGCGACAAGCTGAGCGTTGGCAGCGGGCACTGTAGCGCCTGACTGAATGACCGTAAGTATCATGTTTGCAATGGAAATAGCCCCGGTCCGCGAGCTTGTGCTCGTATTCTCATCTGCGCGAATGCTCACGCTGCCATTGCCGCTTCCGGTGCTCCCGCTGGTGATGGCGAGCCAGGCTGCATTCGATGTTGCTGTCCAAGCGCACCCGCTCGGTGCCGTGATCTGTGTCGAGCCTGTGCTTGCTCGGGCTGGCACATTGATCGTCTTTGGCGAAAAGTCGTAGGCGCAGCTTACCTCGGACGCCTGGGTCACAGTGAATGTGCGGTTCGCGATTGTCAGTGTGCCCGTTCTTGATGACGAGCCGGTGTTCTCATCCACGGAGTAGCTGACATAGTCGCCTCCGGTTCCTATCGTGCCGCTCGTTATGGTCAGCCAGGAAACATCCGACGTCGCGTCCCAGCTACAGGATGAGCTTGAGGTGGTTACAGCTACCGACCCATTGCCACCGAATGCATCATATGATGCCGATGGCGGAGAGAGCGAATACGTGCAGCTTCCTTGTGTGACATTGATGTTGACCGAGCTGTAACAAATGGAGGAGGAATCGTCATAGCGAAGTCGGACACGGTATGTCCCTGGATCATAGAATAGATGAGTTGGATCTATTTCGTTTGAAGATGTTCCATCGCCAAAGCTCCAGCTCACTTCCGGATAGTAACTGTCCGTTGACGCTTGAAACGAAACCAACAGAGGTGACATTCCGCTGGTTGGAGTGGCTTCTATAGCGCATTCGGAATAGGATCCGACGACGCTTCCATACCAGATATATAGATCATCGACCCGAGCGCCGGTTCCAGAGCCGGAAAGAGAATCAGATTCGAAGTTAAAATAGAGCGTATTGCAACGTTGAGACCCGAGGTCTCCGATCCGAACCCACTGGCGCAAGTTGAAGACAAGTGGGTACCAACCCCAATTGCCCCAAAAACTGTAGCCCCAGAGGGTGTTGTCCGGAGCCTTCGCCCAGATGGCTATTGCATCGTCACCATCCCGATCAATTGAAGACTTCATTGTGAGCTGGAGATAGCCTTTCCAGCTTGGTTGTGTGTCCATGCATGCCTCTGAGTACATGTAGATGTCGAGACTCTCAGGATATGCATCGGAGCATCCCAGCGTGGATCCATATGATCCACCGCGCGGTGCATCGGCGCTATACAGACCTGAGTGTGAATCGCAGCTGCGAATTGACCATGTGTACCGACCATCAGTATTGTCGTATCGGTCCCAGTATGACCAGACGTCTCCTTCGAAGTCCTGATACAGGTACTGGGAGCTGGACTTGTCGCTGGATATTGGGAGTCGCTTTGTGGTTGTGGTTGCTCCCTCGGGTGCTGGTTTGGACGACGGCATCTTCACGAGATAGGGTTCGTCGTGTTGACTGCTGTCCTCGTGGACGAGCTTGTCGCAGCGATCGGCGAAGGTGGCTATGCGTTGGGAGCCGGTTGCTTTGACCTTGCGGAGGATATCGAGCCCGGTGGACGACTGCTGGTGTTGGCTCCCGTCTGGAATGGGAGAGCTGCTTAGCAGGATCATTGCAGCCTCGAGGTTGTCCTCTGCCAGCAGCTCGATCGTTCCTCTGTCTGGAAAGTAGACTGCTGCCTGAGCGCTTGCGAGAAGAGCGCGAGCTTCATCCCTGCTGACGCCCTCGAGCTTGTAGTAGGGAAGGACCTGGCCAGAAAGCTCGACCGGTGCCGCAATCCTGCCGCCAGCCTCGGCCATCTTCGGACCGGGGCACGTAAGGAGTGCCGCGGCGAATACAGTGACAGCAACGCGCATGCTCGCACGACTCGTTTCGTGAAGAAGCATTGTTTCAATCTCCCTTCCTTGACCAATTAAGACAGTTAAGTTCGAATAAAACTCTAAAAGGACCCATGATCAATCAACAATATACATTAAAGAGCAAGATTAACAAAATAATCAATACAAGGTATTGTTAATCAGTGACTTACTGCATACGCATCTCGCGGTGGTTCGGACGATCTCCGGCCGGGCGCGGAGTACGCCTGAGCGTGGGTGAGCGCTGTTTCATTACCAGCTCGATTGTAAATATGTTGACAAGTATAAGATGTTGCCTTGCTGTGTGATCGTTTGATGTACATCAACGTCGGGGAATGACCCGTTCTTGTGAGGAGATGCCGGAGGCATGGTGGCCAGGAGGCTGTCACCGGTCTGTCTCTGGACGGCGGCGGCTCGGGTGAGCCGCCACGTGGCAGGGCCTCGTCAGGATCTGGTTGCACCTCGAATCGTCAACGATGCGAACTGCAACGATGCGATCAGAAAGGAACGGAACATCATGAGACTGTTTGGACTTGTCTGCTGTGTGGCTCTGACCCTGGGGCTGGCGCTCCCAGCGGCGGCCGATCTGCCGCAAGGACCCGTGCTCGCAAAGGGGCAGGCGATGCCCGAGCATCTGGTCGACCTCTATGCCAAGGGCGAGAGCGTGTTCGCTACCTTCGATGTCGACGGGACCCGGCTGACGCTGCAGACACTGCGCGGGCCGATGACCCTGCAGGAGATCCGGGATGGTGATCCCACCGCACCGCTGTATCAGATCGATCTGAGGATCATGGACGAGGACGGCTACCAGTTCGTCACCCAGGTGGGTGGCCACGACGCCATGGACCCCGAGTG
>Ga0055523_10000025_pt1 | contig 10189 bp, 7 predicted proteins | sample White_ThreeSqC_D_FD_57972 | JGI IMG/M metagenome (GOLD analysis project Ga0055523, IMG submission 57972) | Wetland microbial communities from the San Francisco Bay, California, USA, that impact long-term carbon sequestration - White_ThreeSqC_D2 | ecosystem: Environmental > Aquatic > Marine >...
GGCTCGTGCATCATTCGAGCGAGCGCGCTCTTGTCGATCATGAAGCCGCCGTTCACTGGCGCCACGCTCCCGCCATCACCGTGGCATCGGCGAGATCCATCCCCTCCATCGTTGCGAGGGCCCGGACCTCCTCCTGGCGCGCCTGCCGACGGACCACCTCCAGCAGCGCCCGCTCCAGCGTCTCGCGAACCGTTCGCGCCCCAAGGAGCTTCTGAGCCGCTGCAAGAAGCTCTTCATCAATCACCACGCTCGTCTTGCGATGCGCCATTCGTCCTCCTCGAGAGGCCTCTCTGAGATATCTCAATCCGCTCGCCGATGATATCATGCTTCAAGAAAGCACCGAAAGGAACGAACGGCCCAGGCCAGCGAGCCGTCCGCAGCGCAAACCCGGCCTGCAGAGGTGGCTGACGGCGAAGCTCAGCGGCACCTGATCGGTGTGCCCCTGGGCCTCCGGCGGTCGACCGATCAGGTATCGGGTGAGCAGGAGTCGAAGGTCGCGGTGTCGGTGATCGGCTCGAACGGCAGGCCGAGCGGATTGACGTACTCCTGGTGAATGCCGCTGCCGAGATCGCGAACGCTCAGATGCACCTCGAGATCGGTCAGCCCGGCGGCAAAGAGCCAGTACCGGTTGTATGGGTCCACGCAGGCATCGAGCATCTTGACCACCAGCTCCACATTGCTCTGGTTGAAGAACCAGAAGTAGCCACTGTCAGAGGTCAGCGGGACGGCGACGCCTGAACCGCTCTGGCCGTCCGGCGCGGCCCATGCAGCGGTGATCTCGAAGCGGCCATTGCCGAGGCACAGTGCGGTGGCCTGCCCGGTGCAGGGATCGGCGACCCAGCGCAGCGGCCGGACGATCACGCCGGTCACGCCGTCACGCTCGCCCACCCATGCGGCGAGAAAGTGCTCGCGAGCGACCGCCCGGACCACCGCGCGAGTCCCGATGGCGAGCCTCAGTGTGCTGCCCGAAGGTGTGCCATCCCGATCCAGCGACCGCACCATGATCTGATCCGTCGAGGCGGCAGCGCCACCCAGATCGACCCAGGTCACCAGCGCCGCGCCGAGCTCATCGACGGCGATCTCGGGCGTCATGGCACTGAGCCGCGCCCATGACCCTGGGCTCGACGTGACCGCCGCCTCGGTGCCGCCCGCCGCAGACCCGAACCTCCGGGTGTGCACCGTAAACGGACCGTCCCCATCATCGAAGCCGGGTGCCACAGGAAAGGGTCTGCTCCAGGCCACGGCGACCTCGCCGCCCGGAACGGCCGCGACCGCAAACGAGCGGGCCGAGCTGCCGATGGTGAAGTGGCCCGGAAGCCGGGTGCCATCGGCATCGAGCCGGGTCCCAACGATCCCTGTCCCGCAGCCGAGCAGGCCGCAGTCGCCGTGGCCGTAGACCACGGTGAGCTGCAGGCCCGGACCTGGAACGATCCGAGGGCCGGAGATCCAGCTGCCGCCGAGCTGATCCTCACGACCGACCAGGATCGGTGCCAGCAGAAGGCTGCCGCCCGGGTCGTACCGCGCCAGCAGCAGCTCCTGGTCCAGGCCGCCGCTCTGAGTGCTCAGCTCGAGCCAGGCGACCACGAGCCCTCCGGCCGCATCCTCGGCCAGTGCACCCTCGCTCTGGGCGTGGTCAGACACCACAATCGCCTCAGCGACCTCGGTGCCGTCAGGCTCAAGCTGCTCGATCACCAGCCGGCGATCCGATGCGCCCGTGCCAGGCTCCGACCTGAGGAGCACGATCCTCCCTGTATCAGTCCACAGGCAGTCGAGCACGTCCTCGTTTGCGCCACCCGGCACCTCCCACCCCCCGACACGTGCGCCCGACAGATTCAGGATGTCCACCTGCGCCGCGCCGCCGACGGCCGGTGTGCTGATGAGCACCGCCTGTCCATCCGGTCCGGTTGCGAGCAGCAGGTCCCTGTCTCCTTCGCGCACAGCAACAGGCTCCCCATCCGGGACCACCATCGCCTGTCCGATCAGCGGAGCCACCGCAAGCATCAGCACAGCTGCTGTCACAATAGACCTGGAGCTTCTCGTACTCATGGCGTCTGCCTCCTGTCCTCTGAGAGCGCCTACGAGTCTCACACGCGGTCCGTTGAGCTGCGACGACCGCGAGCCCTTGACGAGCCGACGCCAGCTCCGGATCCGGCCCGGCACGCGCGCTCTGCAGTCAGGTCTCGAGCGACTCGCGGTACTGGACCAGCGTGGACGACGGGTCGAGCCCCTGCTCGACCGCACGATCATAGGTCGCAGCCCAGAGGTCGTCACGGCCGAGCTCCTGCAGGTGGGCGAGCAGCCCCGGGGTGGCCTCGATAGACCCGCGTTCGCCGATCACGGCCTGGAACTCCTCAACGCCGCGCTCAGTCTCACCGTTGGCGGCGCAGGCATAAAGCGCGATCGTGGCCAGCACCTTCAGGGCGCTCGCGCGCTTCCAGCCCTCTGCCGGCAGCTTCATCTGGCCCTTGCTGCGAGCCCCCCCGGACGGTGGCCTGCACCGCTCACGCACGCGCTCGACCAGGAGGTCACGAAGCTCTGGCGTGCGTGCCTCGGCAGCGACCACCCGGGCCACCTGTGACTGCATGCCCCACAAGCTGCCGCCAAGCGCCAGATCGAGCGCAAGGTCGATGAACCGATCCGCCGGCCTGGTCGCGCGCGCCGCTGCCAGCGCCGCGCCGAGCATCTCGGTCCGCTCGACCTTCATGGCCTCGAACGGCTCAGTGCTCGGGAACAGGTAGACCTCCTCGCCACGGCACAGGATCCGGTACAGCTCGGCCAGCAGCTCGCCGCTTTCCTCCCGAAGCGCATCCACCGCCAGGAGCGCCACCAGGTTCTTGTAGACCCGCCGCGCCACGAACCGCCACCCTGCCCGCTCCTTCTTCGGCACCGCCCTGTTGGGCGCAAAGTAGTTCTGCTGCGCCGCGTTCTCGAGGAACAGCTGCGCCTCATCCAGCGCCTCGTCCGGATCCGGCATCGCGCTTCTCGCCCTCTGCGCCTTGCGCAGCGCGGCCGCCTTGCCCGGCTCCCGCACCAGCGCATCCACGTCCCGCTCGTCACGAACCTTTGCCGGAATCATCTTGTACAGCTCGACAACGAGGGTCCGCAACGCAGCGGCCTCGTGATCTGCGATCAGCTTCCGCAGCTCGGCTACCTTCATGGAGGTCCTCCTTCCGGGGCGAGGATACCGAGATCTTCGGGAGCCGTGTACCGCGGCTGGCCGGGATCCCCCGGCGTTATGGAGTAGGAACGGAGACCTGGGTGGCAGTGGCCTGGTGGCCCTGGTGCCGGGCTGACAGGCGGCGCTGGTGACGTCGCGGGTCGGCCATGAGATCCTCGTCGGTGCAGGTACACAGTGAGCCCGAGGGATGCGTGATGCTGGGCTGGTGTTACCAGTCACGCTCAGGTGACCCAAATCGGGCGATTTTGGCCGATCTACTCCATCGTCTATCACCTATGAGAGGTCGACAGAATCGTCGTCGTCGAGGCTGCGGAGGCTGGGCAAAACGGGGAAGGGGTCCCGTTTTGCACAACTCCGTAGCTCCGACTTCAGATAAGGTCCTGCTTCAGCCGCTGGAGCCCGAAATCGACCGAGGCGGGTTGTTCCAAGGCGAGCGGTAACAACATTGCGCCGCAACCGCGTCTCGCGGAAACGCCCCGAGTGCCTGCCACCGGGCGCGCCTGGATCGCGGTGCCCAGCGACCACGGGCCGAAGAGCCCTGGTGGTCGGCTCATCCCTGCGCGTAGCCTGCAGCTTGGCTCGGTATGTCCGTTTGGATTGCCCTCGAAGCATCCTGAGATCGTTGCCTTGCGATCAGCTGCCGGTAGCACAGCCAATTCGAACGCCCCTCGTCAGTCGCTATGGAGTGGCGGCCCCGACGTCAACGCGACGTCAGCCGACGCAGAACATCGGTCACCAAGTCGCGCCTCGAAGCCGAGCAACGGCTGTCACAAGTACTTTACGAATTGCGCCTTGTAGCGCAGGCACCGTTCTCGGCAAAGATCCGTAAGGCATGGAACGAACCTTGCCCTTGAGCCTGGCATGACACAGCTGACCCCGGCTGCGGCCGGGAAAGGCAGAACGCAAAAGACGAGCTGACGGGTATCCAGAAAAGGGGGAGGCAACGATGGCACGAGGACACGCACTGCTGGTCGGACTCAAGGAGATCGACGCAAACATCCATGGATGGAACGGCAAGAATGGGTGTTCGGGATGCGAGCTCGACGTCGACAACATGAACCGAATCCTCAAGGCAGAGGGCTACAGACCGCAGGTCCTCAAGACCCGCTCCGCGACTTGCGGCAGTATCCTCAGCGCCCTCAGGAAGGCTGCCGAGGATGTGGCGTCCGATGACATCTTCGTCTTCTACTTCTCTGGCCACGGGGGTAGCCAGCCCGATCGGAGCAGCCCCCGCCTGGGCGACGAGTCCGACGGGCGCGACGAGACCCTGATCGCCTATGACGGCGAGATTGTCGACGACCACCTCGACGACATATGGCTCGCCTTCCGCGAGGGCGCCCGTATTGTCATGATTAGCGACAGCTGCAACTCCGGCACCAACTACAAGAACACGGGCACTGTCCTGCACCCTTCGCCCATCGTCCCGATCCCCGATCCTGAGACCGCCGAGAAGATGGCGGCACAGCTCATCCACTACGGAGGGTGCAGGGACGGCTGGACGTCCACAGGATACCTCGGTGGAGGCGCCTTCACGATGGCGCTGTGCACCGTGTGGGCCGACGGCCGGTTCGAGGGAAGCTACCGGTATCTGCTTGACTGCGCAGCGGGCCTCGTGACCTCCGGGCAGATCCCTCAGTACAACGAGTACGGCCCAGTCTCGGACCGCTTTCGCAGCTCACGTCCGTTCCGGATCGAGGACCAGCTGACGGTCTCGATGCACCTCCGCCTCGGAGGGGGCGACATCGAGGCCATCAAGCATACCCTGATGACCGACCTCGGAAGCACAGTCTGGGCTGCTATCGAACGTGCCGGCTGCGACAAGGATTGTAGCGTTGCCGTCTCCGGTTCAGTCAGCTCGCAATGCGGCTCCTCAGTCAGCGGCAGCGTGACCTGTACGTTCTGAGAGTCGCCTGGGTCGCCACGCCGCGGAACAACACCTGCCGACCGATATCGGTCGCCTGTGGTCTTTGGCACACCGAAGAGATGGGAGGAAGAACATGGTAGTGAAGCTCACCATCACATACAGAGGGCCCGGCACAGCTCCTGGGCTTCGTCTGAAGGACGAGCACGGCACGTTTCATCGTCTCGAGCTGGACGACCTGGGCATGGTCTCGATCGAAGTTTCCCCGGGAGTCCACCTGTTCCTGTTCTGGGCCGTCGTCGGTTCGATCGGTGCGGGATACTCCATAACCATGTCGGCACCCAAGGGCTGGGAAGTCGAGGCAGCGCGAAATCCGATCACCCGAAAGGTACCTGCCGCGGAGTTCGGCTGGGGACGGGAACGGCTCAAGTTGACACCAATCGCAGGGGGCGGTTCAAGATGAATGTTCGCAACCTATTTATGTGCATAGTTTTGTTCACAATGATCGTTTTCGGCGGCCAGAGTTCGTCGTGGTGCGAAGATGACCCACCTGCTCGGCCGATTGTCAGGTCGGTCGTCGCCTCAATGCTCGCGCGTGATTGGTCGGCAGCTCCATCGGAGGTCTTCACGGCCAGTCAGGACCCGATCGTGCTGGAGGCTGGGCAGGCCAACGGGAGAGGTGTCCTTACCCTGCGACCGGAGGGTCAGTGCCTTCTCGACGCAACGTGTTGGAATCTCCAGCTTGCCGCACCAATCGATACAGGTAGCAGTCTTGCCGAGTTCACGGACCTCGATGGTCTCGCCAAGGACCTCAAGCTCACCTTCGAGGGCCGCTGGGTCCCGGGTCTTCATCCCAGCACCCTCGATAACTTTGCAAAAAGCGTCGACAATCTGTGCAATAAGCTCGGTCTGAACGAGTCGTGCGACGAGGGTGATGCCGCCAAAGCTCTCGGGCGCAGCATCACCGACCGCTCCGCCGACACCTTCGGCGCCATCCGCCGATTCAGAAAGCAGGCGCGGAGAGCCCTGACTGTCTCCGGCTCTGTGTCGCACAACAGCTACAAGTACTTTGGGACCTCTGGCGAGAAGAATGAGACTGATGAGGTCGGCCTCAGTCTCCGGCTGGCCTACTCGGCGCCGTTTGGAGACACCAACAATCGCTGGGCTGCGTCCGTGACTGCCCAGCAGGACTACTCCGACAGCAAAATCAAGGCGACCCATTGCGTAAATATCGACGGCTCCGCGCTGCAGCAGTGCGAGGTTCTTCCCCTTGGAGAGCCAGGCGAGTCGCAGACCGTGGTCGCCCGTGCCCAGCTTCAGTGGAGCGTCGGTGACGCCGCGGTTGTAAGCCCGATGGTTGCCTACGACACCGACAGGGATGTCTTCGGACTCGAGCTACCGGTCTACCTACTCCGCGATAGCGATGCGATGTTCACTGGGGGCATACGCCTGGGCTGGAGGTCAGATGACAAGCAGGTCAGAGCGTCCGTCTTCATTAGCAAGCCTCTGACCTTCAAGCTCTCCACTGAGTAGCTCCGGGTGTTGAGGTTGCGGAGGACAGGGCCACGTCGGAGACAAGGATCTCATACGCTCCCGGATCTCGGCTTCGCGGACAGGACGGCGGGAATGGTCCTGATGACAAAAACTGATAATGACCGGTTTCTTGTGATCATCTCCTTTTGCCTATCGCGGCCGAAGCAGAGATCGCACGCCGAAAGATTGGAGGCTGAGCGATGCTTGACGTCGACAACGACCTTGTTCAGACCCTCATCATGTTCCTGATGCTTGTCATCACGTTCTGGTACGCGCATACGAGCAGCATCGCGCTCGAGCGCTCTGAGTTCCTGGCAAAGGCGACAAAGGACCTGGCCCAGGCTACCGTCGAAATGGCAACGTGGGCGAAGGCATCGGCCGCGAACAACCAGATCGTGGCCGATGCCGCAAGCAAAACAGCTGAGGAGAACGTCAAGCTCGCCAAGGCTACTGCTGCTATGAAGAGGTGTCTCTCCAGCCTCGCAACGGCAACGGAGAGTCTCTATGCTCTGGGCGCTCGCCCGAGACCGGTATTCGAGGTTCCCAGGGAACGCCCGCCGGGCAGAGGGGTGGATGTCGGGGTTCAAAACGTGGGCGCGCTTCCGTTCCGTATCGCACGTATCTCAGGTCGGATCGATGAGGATAAAGGCCCCCCGATCATTAACGAATCCATCAACATGACAGTGTTACCCGGGGGCTGCTGTCGAGTCAGCGTCGAGCCCTACAGTGCTGAAGTGCGTGCGCGAATCAGGAGCCTATCGTGTACCGAGGCGATCCATGTGTCCATCTGTGCCGAGCTCGTCGGTGATCGCGAGAAGATCACCCGGCATCACGTCCACCAGTTCCAATTTATGGGAGTCCAGAATCCGGATCATTTTGCTGAGAAATTGCTGCCAGTTGTGACTGAATCCGGCCATGAAGGTGCCCGAAACGCATCCGGAGGGTAGTTGACCTCTCGAAGCGTCCTGGTCGTAGGAAGGCGGCCCGGAACGAGTCAGTCAGAGTTCAGCAGGAGGTCTTTCATAGCCATGGACAGCTTCGGCGGGTTCAATTTGTACTTGATTGATGTTTGAATCAATAAAGCGCCAAGAATTGCATTATTGGTCCATTTGGTTGATTCAAGATCATCGGGAGAGCTTAAAGGCATCATAACGTATTCATTTCGATTGCTGATCTACGATTCGGGGTCGCTCGAGATTTAGTCCAATGGCATTGCGGCGACGAGCCGATTCGAGCAAGGGTGGATGTTCATCGCAGCCGATGCGAAGGACATCCACCATTTCAATTCCTGAGGCACGCAGTGGATATTCCCAGGAGATGTCTGACCCTGAGCGACCGTGCCAGCACAGCTCAGAGGTCCGGACATCGCCGAGCGATCCTTGCTACATTCTGCCCCGTTTGGCAAACAGCGTGCCTCTCCAGCGTGTTAGTATGACTTCCTCAGGCCGGATTCTCGCTGAATTAATGTAACATTTATTATCACAACGTGACTCTTGTGCAACTGTCCTGTTTTCAGTTAGCTACGATCCGGTGTCCGGACATCTGCAGCTAGCTTTCCGACTACTGAAGCCACTCCGAAGGATACGGATACCTTGCGCGGTCTCCACGCGAGCTGGTTGTGAGCTGCGCGAACCTCGGTGCACGAGCAACTGCGCCGCATGCCTGGAAGCACGTAGCGTGGAGTCATCGAGCTGGCAACCCGCTTCCGTAGGGAAGGTCTGCCTACTGGCCGCTACGCCACAGGTGAGCCATAATTGAAAAACGAAGGTCAGGGTAGGTAAGCCTTTTCCGGCTCCGTATGTTTTCGAGGCGTGATGCTGTGGCGACCCGCGTATGCACGGTACTGGGGAGGAGAGCAATGGATGGCCGATGTGATGAAGGTCCATTCGGCAGCCGCGAGCCAGGGGCAGAGGTGGCCGATACCCGGAACGAGGACGCTGTCTCCGTCAACGTGACGCTGCCTCCCTCAGTGGCCCGCGACGGTGACGGCTCAAGCTCACAGTCGCCTCATACAACCAAGGTCGATTCCGCCGGCGACAACGACCAGCCTTCATCATCGAGCCTGCGGCACCTGGGTCGGTTCCATCAAGTGCGCCTGCTCGGCCGCGGCGGCATCGGTGAGGTCTACGAGGCATACGACTCCCGGCTGCAGCGCCGCGTAGCGGTCAAGGTTCTCACCGATCGCCGGCCAGAGGCGGTGCAGCGATTCCTGCGTGAGGCCCGTGCCCAGGCCAGGGTGCAGCACGAGAGCATCTGCCCGATCTTCGAGGTCGGCGAGTCGGACGGTGTCCCGCACATCGTGATGCAGCTGGTCTCCGGCAAGACGCTCGATGAGGCTGCCCCGACGATGACGCTCGAGCAGAAGCTGCTGGTCATAGCCCGAGCCGCGACGGCAGTGCACGAGGCGCATCGGGCCGGTCTCGTCCACCGCGACCTCAAGCCGGGCAACCTCATGGTGGAGGAGACAGGCTCGGGTGATCTCAGGGTCTTTGTCCTGGACTTCGGCATTGCGCGGCCAGTCGGTGAAGGTGATCTCACGACCGACGGCAGCTTCATCGGGACCCCGGCCTACTCCTCGCCCGAGCAGGTGCGTGGCGAGAGCAGCGCCATTGATCGCCGAGCCGACGTGTACGGGCTGGGCGCCACACTGTACTGCCTGGTCGCCGGCGAGCCGCCCTTTTCTGGAACCGTCTCGGCGGTCATGACCGAGGTCTTGAGCACCGAGCCCAAGCGCCTGCGTCCGCTGGGCGTGCCTGTTGATGTTGAGACCATCGTCATGAAGTGCCTCGACAAGGACCCGGAGCGCCGATATCAATCGGCACGGGCCCTGGCCGAGGATCTCCATCGGTTCCTGGATGGTGATCCTATCCAGGCGCGTGCCATCGGCCTTGGCGCTCGAGTCCTCAAGCAGCTCCGCAAGCATCGGGTCGCCACAGCCGCAGCTACTGCGGCCCTGGTCCTGGTCACTGCCGCGCTGGCATGGGGTGGGTTCACCCAGTGGCGCGCAGCGACCCGCGAGCGGATGGTGCGCGACCTTTCCGCACAGGTCGAGGGCATCGAAGCTGAGATTCGATACTCGTACATGTCGCCGCGTCACGATATCGGGCCGGACCAGGCTCGTCTGCGTCACAGGATGGCCCTGGTCCGTGCACGGATCGAGGACCTGGGCCCGATTGCCGAAGGACCCGGATGGTATGCGCTCGGCCGTGCGTACCTGGCGCTCGGGGAGCTCGAGGAGGCGCGCCAGTACCTCGAGCTCGCGTGGGCTTCTGGTGCCCGCAACGCCAGGGTCGCACACGCACTCGGTCTGACCCTGAGCCTCCTGTACCGGCAGCAGCTCGCCCTGGCCCAGGCAGTCCAGGACCAGGACCTGCGGGCACAGCTCCGGGAGCAGCTCCGGCACGAGCTACAGCGGCCAGCCGTCGAGTACATGGTCCGCAGCCTCGGCGACGACGAGGAGGAAGATCGGTACCTGAGGGCGCTCATGGCCTTTCATCAAGATCACCTCGATCAGGCACTGGGCTGGGTGGAAGGCATCCAGACGCCGTGGTTTCACGAGGCGCACCTCCTCCGGGGTGACATTCTTCGTGAGCGGGCGCAGCAGCACCAGGCAGCTG
>Ga0055523_10000026_pt1 | contig 10156 bp, 4 predicted proteins | sample White_ThreeSqC_D_FD_57972 | JGI IMG/M metagenome (GOLD analysis project Ga0055523, IMG submission 57972) | Wetland microbial communities from the San Francisco Bay, California, USA, that impact long-term carbon sequestration - White_ThreeSqC_D2 | ecosystem: Environmental > Aquatic > Marine >...
CCAGCCGGGAGCCTGGCACGACCGATGCCGCTGTCCCACAGCGAGCAGCCGCCGCCCCAGGTGAACCGCTGGCGCGTGCCGTCGACCACGGTGGTCAGACGTGCGATACGGCAGTGGTTGGAGATCTCGCCGCATCCCTGGGTCGAGGAGCAGACCAGCTCGTCAGTGCCGGTGACCCTGGCCTCGAGAAAACGCCTCATGTCGGCGCCCTCGGTGTCGGCCTCGAGCTCGCGCGCTGGGCTGCTGGCCGGCTGATCAGCGCCCGTGGCCGGCTGAAGGGTGCGCGTCGCCAGCAGGGCGATCCCGAGCGCGCCCACCGTGCCAGGGTTGGGGGGGACGATGACCTCGCACCCGGTCTGGCGAGCGACGGCGGCGGCCAGCGCCGGAGCCGCAAAGGGCATGCCCTGGCAGAGCACCACCCGGCCGACCGGCCGGCTTCCCTTGACTCGGTTGAGGTAGTTCTGAACGATCGAGTCATAGATGCCAGCGAGGATCGCGCTGCGGTCCTCACCGTCGGCGATGGCCTGGTCGATGACCTCGGCCATGAAGACCGAGCAGTGCTGGCCAAGCGAGACGCCATGTCGCGCTGCCATGGCCTCGGCAGAGAGGCGCTCGGGCACTAGTGAGGTCTCAGACGAGTCAGCGGCGGCAGCGGGACCATGGATCTGCGGGCCGGCATGAGCACTGACGCCCGCAAAGCGCCGGCCCTGCTCCTCAATGAACGAGCCGGTCCCGGCGCTACATGCCTCATTCATGGCGGCATCGACGACCCGGCCGTCGCTCAGGCGGATGTACTTGGCGTCCTGGCCACCGATCTCGAAGATTGTGTCGACCCGGGGGTCGTGGTGTCGTGCCCCCTCGGCATGGGCCGCGATCTCGTTGAGGACCAGCACCCGATCGGCGCCATAGCAGGTCGCGAGCAGCGAGCCCACGATCTCGCGGCCGCTTCCGGTGGCACCGAACGCGAGGACGGGCCGGGACCCGGCCGGCCCGGCGACCAGCTGCTGGACCAGGCGCTGCGCGGCGCCCACGGGATCGCCGGAGGTGCTCACGTAGCCTTCCCACAGGGCATGTCCGTGCGGGCCGGTGGTGGGCTCGAGCGCGACCAGCTTCGATCCGGTCGAGCCGATATCGAAGCCGAGCACCACGCCGGCGCCAGGCATGGCGATGGTCGTGTCAGGCCCCGGAGCCTCGAGCCGGTGGACGCTGTGGAGGCAGGCCGCGAGCGGCGCAAAGTGCTCGAGGGCAGCCGGGCGTGGCGGATGGAGCAGCCTCTCAAGCGGCGGAGGCCGGCGTGGGGGCGCCGCTTCGACAGGTGCGGCGCGGTGAGAGCCGGTAGCCCCGGCCAGCTCCGCTGCGATGTGCGCCGCTCCCAGGGCCTCGATCCAGAGCCCCCGCTCGTCCGGCTCGATCCGCAGCTTCAGGCCGCGGTGCCGGGCGAAGCGAGCAAAACCCCTCGCGACCCTGGCGCTGCGGCTGACGCCGCCCAGGAGCACCAGCTCTGCCGGGCTGCCGCGGTGCTTGATCAGTGCCTGGACGTTGTCCGAGACCGCATCGAAGAGCCCGGCCAGGATCCTGGCGTGATTCTCGCCGCGGTTGGCGAGGTGGGTCATGTCGGTCTTGAGGATCACCGGGCATCGACCTGAAAGCGGCGCCGGGTCGTCGATGTCGCGACACAGAGCGTCGGCCTCGGCAACGGTGAGGCCGAATCGCTCGACCAGCTGGCGCAGGAAGCTCCCGGTGCCCTGAGAGCAGCGCGAGTTGGACCGCAGGCGATCCGGGCCTCCTGCGTCGAGCTCGAGCACCGAGAAGCCGTGGGCTCCGATCGAGACCAGCACCGCCGGCTCCGGACCTCCGAGCAGCCTGTAGCCGCCGGCCCGCGCTTGCTTGTCGGGAGCTCGCTCGAGGTCCAGCAAGCGACCGTACCGGCCACAGGCCGTTGCGGCCCGGACACCGTCCCAGTCCAGCCGGCCGAGCAGCTCAGCCAGAGCCTGCCTCGGCTGCTTGCCGTGCTCGACCATCCAACGCCCAGTCCACTCGAGGCCAGTCCTCTCGAATTTTGGCCCGCGGAGGGTGAGCTCCGCGACCTTGAGCGTCTCGGTGCCGGCGTCAATGCCGACGAACCTGTGAGTCATGAGCACAACAGTAGCGAGCCGGCCCGGGACGCGCAAGGCTGAGCGCGATAGCACCGGGCAGTGGTGGTCCGCAGTGCGATCTGTGGCCACGGAGTGATCGATGGCGCCGATTCCTCCCGCAGGGAAGCACCTGGCAGGCCGGTCCGACCTTCGACATGAAAGTGAGCGGCCCGGCTATGCCGAAGATTGATCCAGCGTGTATGCACCTGATGGTATCAAGAACAGAGGTTGGTGGTACCAGAGGTGCGAGGTCGTGGGATCGTCTCGAGCGGGCGCCCATCGGCCGGACATTTCGGGCATGGTCGACCCCGGCGGCTACTGGCTGTGCTCGTTGCGTGTGCTTGGGTTGGAGGAGCTTTCGAGGCTCGAGCCGGAGAGGGAACCGAGGCTGCCGCTGGGACCTCGATCCACGCGCTGATGCGTCCTCCGGCCGGGCCGTGTCCCCCAGTTGAGGTCCATGGCCGCGGTCTGGCCCTGGACACCGGTTCCGACCGGCCTCGGGACTCAGCGACCGCTCACGCAGCATTGGAGCAGCGACCATGGTGAGACGCGACATGGTGACGATCCCCAACATACTCTCGGCCTCGAGAGTTCTTCTGCTGCCGGTGCTTGTCTTCCTGATCCTGCTCAAGGACAAGACGCCGTTTCTCGTTGCGTATGTCCTGGTCGGCTCTACCGACTACTTCGACGGGCTGGTCGCCCGAAGGTTCAACATGAGAAGCGAGCTGGGAAAGACCATCGACTCGGTGGCTGATCTCTTCTTCTACCTCAGCTCTCTGGTCTTCATCCACATCCTCTTTCCGGAGATCATCCGGCTGAATCACACGCTGCTGCTGATCTTCTACGTGATGTTCTCGATGTCCTTCGTGGTCTCCTGGCTCAAGCTCGGCAAGCCGGTCGTCATGCACACCCAGCTGCTACGCCTCAACGGCGTCCTCGTCTATCTGGTCACGGCTCTCTCGTTCTTCTTCCTCGAGCACACGATCTACGTGGCCTCGGTAGTGCTGGTGATCTACTTCGTGGCCCTCACCGAGGAGATTCTGATCTTCCTCTTCTTCGGCAATGTCGACCCGGACACCAAGTCAATCTTCCACCTGATCGGCTCCGCCGCCGAGCAGCAGCGGGCCTGACGCCAGCCTTCGCGGGCGAGCGCCTCGGCGGTCGACCTACGTGACCGGCAGGCATGCCTTGCCCTGTCGTCTCGACTACCCGACCAGCTTGTAGCCCAGGCCGTGGACGGTGATGATGTGCTCGGGGTGGGAGGGATCGCGCTCGAGCTTTGAGCGGAGTGAGGCGATGTGGACGTCGACGGTCCGGGACTGGGGCAAGGTGTCGTAGCCCCAGACCTCGTCGAGCAGGCGGTCGCGGGTGAGGACCTCGGCGCGATGCTCGATCAGGTACCGCAGGAGCTTCAGCTCGAGGCTTGAGAGCAGGGTCTCGGTGCCGTCGCGGGTGATGGTGGCACCCAGAAGGTCGACCTTGGCTTGGCCGAGCAGCAGGGTCGAGGGTCCGGCTGCCAGGTGGCGGCCGGTGCGGCGGAGCAGGGCCTCGATTCGCGCCAGCAGCTCTGCCATCTCAAAAGGCTTGGTCAGGTAGTCATCGGCGCCGAGCTTGAGGCCGACGACCTTGTCAACCAGCTCAGCGCGGGCCGTGAGCATCAGGATCGGCAGCTCGTGGCCTTGCTGGCGCAGCCGGCGACAGACCTCGAAGCCGTCAATGCCGGGAAGCATGACATCCAGGAGGGCCAGGTCGAGCGCGTTGGCGGAGGCAGCCTCCAGCGCGGTCACCCCATCGCCTGCTGAGATCACGCGATAGCCCTCGGCCTCCAGGCGGTCGGTCAGGGTCAGCACGAGGCTCGGCTCGTCCTCGACCAGGAGGATCTGGCGGCGTACCGGGGTGGTTGGGCCGGTGCTCATCGGCTCCTCCTCCCCGGGCCGCGGCGCTGGGGCGGCCTGGTGCTGGGTGGGCCTCCGGTCTCGATCGGCAGGACGAGGATCATGGTGGTTCCGCCTCTCGTGGTGACGACGTCGATGCGGCCGCCGTGGGCGTCGGCGACCCGGCGGGCCAGGGCAAGGCCGAGGCCGCTGCCCGAGGCTCGCGCCGCCGCGCCCCGGCCCCGGTAGAAGGGCTCGAAGAGGTGCGGCAGGTCCTCGTGGGCGATGCCCGGCCCGCGATCGGCAACGCGGATCTCGACTGAGCTGCTCGCCGGCAGATGCGTGGCGGAGATCCGAAGCCAGCGACCGGAGGAGGCGTGCTTGACCGCGTTCTCGACAAGGTTTCTCAGGGCACGGCGCAGCGCCTCGGGATCGCCGGTGAGAGCTGGGAGGTCGGGAGCGAGCTCTCGCTCGACCTCGATCCGATGCTCCGAGATCGACCAGGCACAGTCCTGAAGGACACGGTCTAGCACCGGCTCGATGCGGAGCGGACGTCGGGGAGCCGGACGGGGAGGCTCCTGGAGACCGGCGACCTCGAGCAGCTCGGTGATCAGGTTCGACAGGCGCCGCCCCTCGCGGTCGACCAGCGCGCCGTACTCTCGAACCCTGGCCGGCTCGGTGATCACCCCCTGAGCGAGGTTCTCGCCGGCCGAGCGGATCGCGGCGAGCGGTGTCTTGAGCTCGTGGGAGACACCGGCCACCAGCTGTATCTGCTGGCGCGCCAGGTCGCCTGCGCGACGGGTCGCGATCAGCAGCATCGCCAGGCTCGAGGCCAGCAGCACCAGGATGCCACCGCCCACGGCGAGGTTGCGGCGCTGCAGGCGGGCGGCGGCCTGCTCGAGCGAGCCGGCCCGGTAGCTGACCGCAAGCTGCCAGAGACCTTCCTGCTTCGCTGCTCTCGGTGCTGCAGCACGGGGCCTGCGCATCGGTCCGGCCTGGAGCGCTCGTCTCTGACCGGGCGGGCTCGCCTCTGCCATGGGGAGCAGCGCGAGAGTGACGTCGGCCTGCGTCGGGTCGGCCGGCGGCGGGGCTCCCGGGGGGTAGCTGAAGACCAGGCATCGGTGAGGCGCCGAGCAGACGATCGCCAGGGTGCAGTCGATACCGGCGAGGTCCCGCTCGAGCAGGGCAGGGATCACGGTCCCGGTGATCTGCTCGATGTCGAGCTCGGCAATGACGAGGCGGGGCGGGCTCGGTGGGAGCCGCCAGGAGCGGGCCGGAGCCGGGTCCTCGAGGTGGAGCACCACCGCTGGTACCGCAGGATCTGCCAGCGGCGGCGGATCCTCGTGCCGGAGCCGATCGAGCAGCGGCTCCAGGCGCGACGGGACCGCGGTCGGCTGCAGCGCACCGTCGGCCCCGACGAGGCGAGGATCTGAGCCGTCCCGTCTGACCAGGTAGAGCGCCCGCACGAGACCCGCTGACGTCCCGGTAGCGGCGAGGTCTGCCTGTGCCGCTGCCAGACGGTGCGCACGGTCGCCCGGGCCCGTGTGCAGGCCGTCGCCGAGCATGCGAATGACGGCGCCGATCTCGGCGTCGAGATCCTCAGCGAAGCGGAGCGAGGCCGAGCGCAGATCGGCCTGCAGGCGATCCCGCTCGGCCTGGGTCACCGAGGCGATCCACCGGTACTGGAGCACTGCCAGAACGACGAGCAGGGCAACTGCGCCGGCAACCGCGTACGGGATCATCGAGGTACGGGCCAGGCGCTGCAGCTGCGCTTTCAGGGTCATCCGCAGCGCGGGTGGCATGCGAGGCATTCGAGACATCAGCGGAATGGTAGCAGGCCGGTCTCCAGCCTGAGCGGAGCCCGGCCCGCGCTGCCTCACGGCGCTGCGATGAGGGACGGTGCGGTCGAGCCGACGACGGCGATCGGGCCCGACTCTGAGGCGTCCCGGACAGGCCGCACGAAGTTGAGGATGCGGACGACATCACCTTGAGGCCCGCGGCCATAGGGCCAGCTTGCCGGATCGCCCTGCTTCGGGTCAGATCGCTGGGCTCCGGCGCCGTGGACGTCCAGTAGATCGAAGATCCCTGAGCCGGGTGGGGTCTCCATCCAGCCCAGAGCCTCCCCGAAGGCGATGTACACCGCAGAGGGACCGTCGCCAGAGAATGAGGCGTGAGTGGTGCTTGTCCAGTAGAAGGCAGCATTGGTGAGGCCGCCCTCATCAACGATCATGGTGACGTCGAAGATCGGGTCGATCGCTGCAGACCCTGTCGTCGCCGGGGACCGGCTGTAGTCGACGATGCTCTGCAGCTCCTTGGCGTTGGGCAGCCGCCAGTCGTGGTACCCGAGGGAGCCCTGAGCATTGAGCTGTGTGATCCAGGTCAGGGCCTCGGCCCATGTCATGCCGGATCCGTTGTCGGCCTTCGACCACATAAGGCCACTCGCGGTATCAGTGATCGTGCCGTCCTGGTTGTCGACGTACTGGTTCACCCCATAGCCGGACGGCCCGCGCACATAGCGTACGTAGTGGGTCGCGGGAAGCCCGCCGGGGCCGCGGTCCCTGGGGTAGCCCTTGATACGGCCGTCTGCGAAGTTGACGCCGAAGACTGTCGCGTCGCCATGCATCGTCGTGCTGACATACTCAGTCGCAGACCAGTACTGAGCGTCGACGATGCGAGCACCGGTGCTCGGGTCCGGGTACTCGAAGGTGAAGTACGTGGTCTCAAGGAACGGGACCAGGAGCCGGGTGTCGCATGATGCCTGCACGCACCGGCTTGGGTCGGTTCCGCTGAACAGGATCAGGGAGTACAGCTCTTTGATCGTTGGCAGCCTCCAGTCGGTGTATCCGCCGGTGGTTGCCTCTGAGGCTCCGGCCAGGGCCTCGGGCCACGAAACATCGCTCTCGAAGCCACGCTGCCACATGAGGCCGGTGACCAGGTCTGAGACAGTTCCGTCTCCATTGTCGCGGTACTGCGGCTGATCGCCGTCGATCTGGGCATCCTGGCCACAGTACGGCTGGCCCGGGACCGGGCACGGGATCACGGAGCCGAGTGCGTCGTAGCAGATGCTTTGGTTCGTATCGACGACCCGCCAGAGCTGTCCTGCTGTCACTGCGGGGGCCAGGACCAGCGTGCCGACAACCAGGCTCGTTGCTGAGAGTATGTGTGCGGGGATCGTTCGTAACATCGTGACACCTCCCTGTTCTGCCTCGAAGATCGGCGTCGTCGCGGCATGAGTCCTCAACCAGGCGTAAGGACTATGTAAGAAATGCAAAGGGCCGCGTCGCCCGGGGGTGCGAGCGGCTGAGGAGGGCACGCGGAGGGGAGGATCGGTGGACGAGGCTGCGAGCGGAGTCGCCTGGGATCGTGCCTGCATGCATGTTAAGATCGTCTGTGGTGCCAGCTGGTTGGCTCCTGAGGACGATACAATCGGACAATCGAGAGGCTGGAGATCGAAGATGCAGCGGGAGCAGGACCCATAGGTGGCTGCCAGACGTTCGATTCAGGTCGTCGATCCTGACGCGTCCTTTGTCGAGTTCGTGGCGGCGTCTTTCGCTCATTACGAGATCGACGTCCGTGGCGAGGGACCGTCAGGGGTGAATGCCGGTGATCTGCTGGCGCAGGAGCCGTTGCTGGTACTGATCTCGGCCGATGCGTTCGACAAGAGCGGGTTCACACTCTGCAGCAACCTCAAGCGAAGCTCCGGGTCTAAAACAGCGATCGCGATCGTTACCTCCACGCTTTCGAAGCAGGATCTCGCCCTTCATAACAAGCTGCGATTTCATGCCGACCTCTACCTCGACAAACGAGAGCTGACGCGCGAGAGGCTGATCGAGCGCATCGGTGACCTGGTGCGGCTCGGGCCTCGAGTCGACTCCCCGCCTGAGGATATGGAGACGCAAGCGCCTCTGGCCGGGGGTTCCCGGCGTCGACGCCCCGAGGGAGACGGTGACGGCACGGCGGGGCAAGAGGCAGGGGACCTGAGCGGGGCAAGCGAGGTGCCGATCGAGGCACTTGAGCGAGAGGTCGACACGGCGCTCCGGGAGGCGCGGGCCCAGGGCGAGGAAGGATATCGACGGCTGGCGGAGACCGTCGTGGAGCTCAGGTGGCAGGTCGAGCTGGCTCGGCGTGGAGCCAGCGTCTCCCCGTTCTCGGTGGAGTATCTGAAGCTCGAGGAGGAGCTTGCGGCCAAGGACGACGCGGCGGTCGAGCTAGTTGAGGACGCCCACCGGGCGAGGCGGGAGCTGTCAGAGGCAGAGGGCAGGATCGAGCAGCTCACCCAGGAGCTGGAGGCTGCAGCAGAGGCCATGCGGGAGCTCGAGGCTGGGGTGGAAGCGAGGCTCCTCGAGCGGGACGACCATGCGCTCGCCGCTGCCAGGGAGGCGGTCAAGGACGAGCTCGACGAGACGCGAGCGAAGCACGAGCAGCAGGTCGAGGAGCTGCGGCAGACGCACGCACAGGAGCTGGAGGCCGAGAGGCAACGAGGCTCTGAGGAGGCGCTCGATCAGACCAAGGCGGCCGAGCAGCGGTACACCGAGGACCTCAGCCGGGTACTGGCTGAGCGCGAGCAGGAGATCAACGAGGCGACGCAGGCATTGCGGGAGGAGCTTGCGCAGAAGGAGGAGGCCCTCGGTGAGATAGCGCGCCAGCTCGAGGACCTACAGGTGACGCATGCTGAGCAGGTCAGCAAGCTCGAGGAGGGTGTCGACGCCTCGATACAGAGCGCGCTGGGCGAGGTGGAGACATCGCATGAGCAGGAGCTGCGGCGGCTTGAGGAGCAGCATCGTGAGGCGCTCGAGGCGGCTCGCGCCCATGAGGAGACGCGGGTCGCTGAGCTGTGCGGGGAGCACCGCGTCAAGCTCGAGGATGCTCAGGCGCAGCATGCCCGGGACCTGGACCTCCGGGAGTCGGACCACGCGCGGGCGCTGAGCGCGCTTGCAGATGAGCATGAGCGCGAGCAGGCGTCTGTTGCAAAGCGATTCGCCGCAGCTGTGGCACAGGTTCAGGAGGAGAAGAGGAACGAGCTTGAGGCAGTTGCGGCAAGCTCCCGCGAGGAGCAGGAGCTTCTGCGCGCCGAGCTGGCTGAGGTGCGCCAGGCGGCCGAGGAGGCCGAGCACGCTCACTCGACCGAGCTGGAGCAGGAACGCGGGCGGCTGCAGGCCGCCCAGGAGGAGGCTGCCGGCCGGCATGAGGCCGCCGTGGCCGAGCTTGAGGAACGGCATCAGGTCGCCATCGGGGCGCTGAGGCTTGAGCACCAGGAGAGCCTCCAGGACCTGAAGCTGCAAGCTGCGAGGAGTCTCGAGGAGGCGCTCGCGGCAGCGGCCGCCGAGGCCGAGGGCCGGCTTGCAGAGCAGGATCAGCAGCACGTTGAGGAGCTCGAGGCCGTCAAGAGGCAGCACGCCTCCGAGCTGGCCGAGGCAGCTGCAGACGCGGCTCGAGCGTTGAACGACGCCAAGCGGGCGCACCTGGAGGCCCTTACGCAGGAGGAGCGGGAGCATCTGGCCGCCCGTGACGAAGCGAACCAGGCTCACCGGACGGCGACTGCGCAGCTCAAGGACGACCACCAGCAGCAGATCGAGCGGCTTGAAAGCGAGCAAGCTCACGCGATAGAGGAGCAGCGACGGGAGCTGGAGAGCAGCTTCGAGCGGGAGAGGCGTGAGGAGGCCGAGGCTCAGGAGGCTGAGATCCAGCGTCTGCGCCAGCAGCTCGTGGAGGAGTCCGGGCAATCGGCCGCAGCTCAAGAGGCTGCGCTCAGGCTGCTGCAGCAGGCGCACGCTGCGGAGCTCGCGCAGCTCGAGGCAGACCACGAGGGAGTGCTGGCGACGATTCACGAGCACTACCGGGCAGAGCTCAACGCAACCGATGCAGCTCAGCGGGAGTACGTGAAGGCCCTCAGGGTGGAGCTGGAGGAGGACTATGCGGCCGACAGGGCGGCAGCGATTGCGCGGACGACCGAGCGGCTCGAAGCGCAGGCCGCCGATCTCCGGAAGCAGCTCGAGGCCGAGAAGGAGAATGCTGTAAGGGACGCTATCGAGGCGGTGCAGCGACGGCTTGGCGCCGAGATCGAGGCCGTCGAGTCCAGGAAGCAGCGTGAGGTCGGCGAGCTTACCGATCAGATCGGGACCCTGAGGAAGGAGCACGCGGCCGAGG
>Ga0055523_10000027_pt1 | contig 10062 bp, 1 predicted proteins | sample White_ThreeSqC_D_FD_57972 | JGI IMG/M metagenome (GOLD analysis project Ga0055523, IMG submission 57972) | Wetland microbial communities from the San Francisco Bay, California, USA, that impact long-term carbon sequestration - White_ThreeSqC_D2 | ecosystem: Environmental > Aquatic > Marine >...
CCCAAGCGGTATCGGTTCACCGGAATGGAGCGAGATGAAGAATCAGGGCTCAACTATCACTCGGCAAGGTACTACGCGCCTTGGTTGGGGCGATGGACGAGTGCAGATCCGCTAGGGGTGGCGGACACCCCCAATGTGTACCTGTACTCGCGAGACAACCCGATTCTGCTAACCGACCCTGGCGGCTTGGAGCCGGAACCGGAGGTTCACTCTCAGCATGAGCCTCGCCTTGAGCCTACGGGGCCGTGGCGCGTCACTGTGGAAGGAGGCTCCGAGGGACTCGACGCGCGGTTCTACGGTCGCGCTACGGTGCTTGAAAGTACGCACACGGTGGTGACTGGACCAAACGGTGGCGACGGTGGCTCCTTTACTGCGAGCACCACCCTGACCAGCGCGCGGTTGAGATTCTCGACGAGCACGCTGTCCCTGCGCCTCAACGCGGATCTGAGCTTGGCCCCAGGAGTGACTTCACCCGGCTCCTGGCCAACGGATCTGTCGGTGGAAGCCCGCGTGCAGCCCAGGTTCACCAGGAGCGGTGGCGCGATCGATTTGCTCGACGTCGAGGCTTCCGTGAGCAGTACGTTCTTGTCCGCGAGCCTTTGGGGTACCCTGCGTCTCGCAACTCCGTTTCAGGATGCCGCCACCTACCGGGGAATTGCGACAGACCTGCTCGGCGGCTTGGCCGACGCTGACGCCTTCGCGCAAACAATCCAGAATCAAGCACTTGGCACATTCGGCCTGGGCTTTGACTTCAATGCGACATTGAGGTTTCTCGGCTTACCTATCACTCACGCCTGGGGAACCCTCGCTCAGAACTCACAGGTCAATGCCCTCGGTATTGTTCCGGTGCCCGCCGGCACGCTGTTCGACGTTGCCGCCCCGTTGCTCGGCGGCCTCACCCAAGCGTCGGGGCCGGGGCTGAATTGGAGCATTCTAGGGGGAGTTCTTCCGTTGCTGTCTCCCGAAGCGATCAGCGCTGGCGAGCCGCCTTCTCAAATGTTTCCGACCTACCTCTACGGCAAGGTCGAGCTGGGCTTCGGCGGGTCGAGCTGGCGGTTCGGCGCAGAAGCATCGCTGAACCTCGCAAACACCCTCGACCCGCCAACTCAGACCACCGACTTCAACGATGTCATCGACATGGCAAGAGGGACAGCGCCAGTGGAACGCCCACCCTTTGGAGCAAACCTGTTTCTGCGTAGCTCCTTCTAAACGGGACCTAACGGAGCCAACGCACGGACCAACACCACAAGAGGCATCGCTATGACCATACACAACTTCAAACCGTTCAAGGTCCCCGAGGCCAACCAACCTGGGAGGCGCGGCATTCAGACCCTAAACGCCACCCTCAAGGAGTTGCGGATCGTCGGCTCGGAGGAAGACATTGGCCGAGGCGAGCTTGGCGATGCCACGAAGGAGGCCATCGAAGAGCTCCAGCGTCGCACCAAGCTCCGGGCGCACGGTGTCGTTCGGCCCAAGACCGTGGCTGGGCTGCAATCGGAGATGGCCCATTTGCTTTTCACTCGCAGCAAGCCGGGAGCGGGGGATGTGCGTCTGCCTATTAGGCTCGCAGCTGCGCGGTGGCTCTCGATTCATCGTGGAGGAACGCAACCATGACCTCTCAGACGAACGATAGATCACCAAAGCACAGGCAGTTCCGAGTATCCGGCGACGTGTCGTTCGAGGGCGGCGTTCCAGCACTCGGCGTCAAAGTAGTTGCATTCGACCGGGACCTTCGAAGTAAACAAGAGCTAGGCGAAGACAAGACAGATAGCCAGGGCCGCTACTGCATCGAATACTCCTCGGAGAGATTCCTCAACCAGGAACGCGGAACAGCGGATCTAGTGGTCAAGGCGGTCGAACCCGATGGTTCGGAGCTTGCTCGTTCTGCGGTGCTGTTCAATGCGCCCGACCAAGCCACGATCGATCTCACCATTCCGCTGGAACGAAAGGCGCCCCCCAGTCTGTTCGAGCGGATCGGTCGAGCGATTGCGCCGCTCCTCGGTAAAGTAAATATCAAGGACCTTGAGGAAAACGGCAATCATCAAGATGTCACCTTCCTCGCGGGCGAGTCAGGGTTTGAGAAGCGGGACATCGCCCGGTTCGTGTTGGCGCATCGGCTCGTTGATGACCACGGCATCGCCGAGCATTTCTGGTTTGGACTCCTTGGGGCGGCGTTCTTCGAGTACGCCGAAGGCGAGAGCCGAGAGTTACAGCTGGCGAGGCTCACGGATGCTTTTCGATCCCTCGATGCGTTCGCCGTGCGCAAGGCCCTCGGGCGGAGTGTGAGGGAACGCGAGATACCTCGGGTTAAGAAACGCGAGTTGGAGGGCTGGATCGATGCGTTCCTCGGCGTGGTCGCTTCTCTTCTGTTGGGCGACGCCAAGTCACCCACCTTCACCAGGGGCGCACTCGAAGAGGCTGGCATCGGCAAGGCGGACAAGCAGGTCCGGTTCGCGCGGCTCTTCCAGGAGCACAACGGCGCGACCGCGGAGCTGTTCACGGCTCTTGAGAAGGAGGGCGCATTCAAGAAGGCCGAGATCGCCAATCTACAGACGTCGTTTCGACTGGGCGAGTTGCTGCAGAGCGACTTTCCCACCGTCAAGATGCTCAAGGAAGAGTTCACGCTTCGTGAACCGGGGCAGATTCGAACGCTTGCGAGACAGCCGCGTGAAGCCTGGGTAGAGCTCGTTGAGCGCAAGCAGAAGGCTGGTGAGATCGCACCGCCGCTCGGGATCACGGACCCCACGGGCAACTTCGACGTGCCTGAGGCCGAGCTGTTCGCGAACAGTCTGGACGAGCGGTTCCGCGAGGCGTTCTCGACCGACGCGTTCGTCGGCGGACTGAACCGGGCGTTGGCCGCAAAGGATGTGCGCGGAATCAAGCACGCGCAGAATCTGTCTCGAGTGATCGACCAGCGCCCGGAGTTTGATCTTCGGCGCACGTCCGTGGATGAGTTTCTGGATAAGGGCTTACGCGGCAGACTCCAGCCACTTGCCGGCGACGCGACTTTTCGCACCGAGCTCAAAGCGGTCCAGCGAGTTTTCAAGCTCGCGCCGACCTTCGAAGCGACCGATGCCCTGCTAGCGGATGGAGTTCATTCCGCGCAGAAGGCCTACCGGATTGGCGAGACGGAATTCGTACGCCGGTATGGCAAGCGCAAGGGCTTTACACCGGGCACGGCTCGGGATGCCTGGAATCGCGCCGCCAATACCCACGCGGCGGTGCTGACCCTCGTCGGCGATCTGGCCGAGTTCGATTCGGGCATCTTGCCCGGGGTCCTGAAGAGCAGTCATCCCGACCTGGCGAAGTTCCCCAACTGGAACAACCTGTTTCAGACCGGGGACATCTGCCATTGCGAGCACTGCCGGTCGGCGTTGAGTCCCGCCGCCTATTTCACCGATCTGCTCATGTACTTGGGGGATCGAACAAGCCTGAAGGCCAAGGCCGGCGGCGGGTTCCATTCCGTTCGAGACATTCTGTTCGACCGTCGTCCGGACCTCGGCTACCTGGAGCTCAACTGCGAGAACGCGCTGACGACCCTGCCGTACGTCGACGTCGTCTGCGAAGTGCTCGAGAACGCCGTCGACGCTGCGGGCGACAACGACATCGAGCTGGTAGGGCTCGCGGCAATTCCCGCGGCGGCTGCGGCTGCGAAAGCGGCGGTTGCGGCTGCTCTGAGTGCAGCCAACGTGGCGGTTGGGAGCGAATTCACGCTGTCACAGGTAGACCCTGCCGATCCGCAGCGCTGGGTGGTCCATGGGGAGACGGCGACGTACCTGTTGAAGAAGAAGGCAACCGCCAATTTCTTCGCACGGATTCTGCCCAATACCAAGGCAGGCTCCGCTGAGCTTAGAGCCTATCCGGCCTACGTCAACGCGGAGGCCTACAAGCAGCTGCGGGCCGCGAGGTATCCGCAGGCCGTGCCGCTCGACCTTTTCCCAGAGGGCGACGCCCGTCGCGAGGAGCAGCGGCGCCGTGGTTTCGTGCTCCCGTTCGACCTCTTCGCTGAGGAGGTTCGGGCTGGTTGTCAGAAGAGCAATCTGCAGCGTTGGGACCTGATGCGCACCTTTCGGGGCAACGCGGCGCCCAACAACCCAACCGACGGCGAGATCGCAGCCGAATACTTCGGGATCAGTTGCGATCCCGCAGCCGCGTTCGATGAGAAGCGCCTCATTCTGGTTGCCGACACCTCAGTGGCGGCGCAGCAGGCCATTTGGGGAGAGACCGGGAACGCAGCTTGGCTCAATCCCGTAGCCGACTCCGACACCTCGGTTGCGAACGTCAAGACGTTCCTGCGAAAGACGGGGCTCGATTACGAAGAGCTTCTGGCGCTGCTCGACCTCGAGTTTATCAACCCCGCACACGACATCGTCATTCAACATCTGGATGCATCGTGCGACACGGCCAAGAAGGTCATCCAGGGCCTAGACGAGACGAAGCTCGACCGGATGCACCGGTTTCTGCGGCTGTGGCGCAAGCTGGGTTCCTACAAGCTCTGGGAAGTCGACCTCGCCATTCGCTGCCGAGGGGTCGGCGACTGCAGCCTGAATGAGCCATTCCTCATCAGCCTCTACTATTTCGAGCTCCTCCGAAAGCGGCTAGGCCCGAAGGCGGCTGTCGATCAGCTGTGCGCCCTGTTCGGCGACCTAAATACACGGACGATCTTTACAAAGGCGCACCAAACACGGGCCAATGGCCTCTACCAGCGTCTGTTTCTTGAGAAGAAGCTCGCCGGTATTTCCGACCCCGCCTTCGCAGTGGTCTCAGTGGACGTTGCGCCGCCGACGGCGGAAAAGATCTCCGGCCACGGAGCGACCATCGTTGCTGCGCTCGGGATCACCGAGAAGGACCTCGGCGTTATCGCTGGCCTCACGCGCGCGTCGGACAGCGCTCCGTACATCACCGATGATTTGACGCTCGAAAACCTCTCATTTCTTTGGCGTCACAGCTGGCTTTCCAAGCTTCTCAAGCTCAAGGTCGAGGAGTGGGAAGCCGTTCTTGAGCTGCTCCAGAGAGACGTTGTGCGCCCAACTGGAGGCGGTGGGTCCGTGCCGGCGTTCACCGACCCGAAGACGGCACTGACATTCGTTGAAGACCTCGACCACCTGCGGAACACGGGCTTCACACCGGATCAGCTGAGCTGGATGCTCGCGGCAGACCGGACGGCGAAGGCCGCTGTCAAGGAATCGGATGCAGCACGCTTCCTCCAGGGCCTTCGCACCGATCTGCAGGCGACGCGGCGCGACTTCGATCCGGCGCAGTACGACTTCCTCTCGCCGCCTACCGACGTCGAACGCTTGACAGGCCTTCTCACCACGCTGCTACAGCAGCTGCATCGTAACGAAGCGCAGGCCAAGCTCTTCGTCGATACCATTCGTGATGAAGTCTCACTGGAAGCCTTGGTCCCAAATCTGCCGCCGGGATTCGACTTTCCGGCCGCCATTACAGGCGTCCCCAACCATATCCAGATTCGCTATGAACCTGCGCTGCAGTTTGCCGGCACGATGACTCCGGCTCAGCGAACACTGCTACTCAACGACCCAACGCTAGCCGCAGTCACTGGACTGCCGTCATATCAGCAGGCGATTCAGCAGCTCTTCGACACCCCGGGCTCATCGGCTCCCATACGCGACTTGCCGGCCGGGTTCGACTTCCCGGCCGCAATCACCGGTGCGCCGAACAGGGTCCCTATCCGCTATCAACCGGTAGTGCGGTTCACTGGCCTGATGACGCAGGCAGAACGCACGATGCTTCAGACTGACGCCTCTTTGGCCGCTGTCGCAGGCATCGCTACTTATCAGGCTGCTGTCAACGAGCTATTCGATGCACCGCGTCTGGGTCTCAAGTTTCTGGATCCTGTGTTCACGGCGCCGCTTGCCAGTCTCCCGGCTGCGGTCGACTTCACGACGATTACCAACGAGGCCCTTGCGCGACGTATGTCGTATGACTCCGAGCAGCGCATTTTGAAAGTAATAGGGCGCCTTACACCAGACGAAAGGGCTGCCCTCGACACACTTTCCGCCGACGTCAACTATCGAAACGCCATCAACAGTCTCTTTACGCGGCCCACACTTCCAGCACCACCCGACCAGCTGTGGCTCACAGACGCTGACCTCGCGTTCCCTCTCCGCGATTCCGCCGATCCTGCTAGCGACAACCTGAAGGACAACCTTGCCACGGCCGTACAGAGAGGCCTCGCGCACCTGTCGCGAACGCGTTCTGAAGGCGTGGTGGTCCAGCGAGCAGCGGCGGAGCTCGGCCTGACCGAGGCCCTCACGCGTCGCCTCCTAACCGAGTATGCGATTCTGCCGTCGACCCTGCTGGCCCACATGACCGGCACATTCGCAGATTCGATTTCGGTTGTCGACTACAGCACCCTGAAGGCGACGTTCGACGGCTGGTACTGGGCAGCGCGAGTCGCGCAACTGTGGACGAAGTGGAAGCTCACGCTCGCCGAGTGGGAGCGCCTCCGTGGCTTGACAGTCAACGGACAGTTGCTGGACTGGGGCGCACTGCCGCTCGATGCCGCGGGTGCGCTAGTCCCGATCGATCGGGTACTCAGGACCAGTCGTCTGCTGCGACTGCGCGCGAGCATGCCTGAGTACGAGACGACCCTTCTGGAGGTTCTCGTTCGGTTGGATGCTGGGGTCTACGCCTCAGCGGCCGCTTTCGGCTCTGACGTAGAGCGGCTCGACGACGCCTGGACGGCAGCGAACATCGAAGCACTGGTTGTTGGTCTAGACCTTGCTTTCCCAGGCGACTACCTGCTTGCCGAGAACTGGGACCGCATGCGCCGCGCGTTCCACTTCGTCGCCACGCTGGGCAGCGACGTCACGACGGTAGGCACCTTCGCGTCGGCGGCGATGGGCGATAGTCATGTCAGGACACTGTCGTCCCTGTTGCGAGCGAGGTTCGGCGATGATGCCTGGCGTACTTTGAGCGCCGAGATTCAGGATACGGTTCGCGAGCGAAAGCGCGACGCACTGGTGGCCTACCTATTGACCCAACCGAAGCCCGCCGACGCGCCGTCGGGCAAGTGGGAAAATCCAAACGATCTCTATGCCTACTATCTGCTGGACGTGGAGATGGGAGCCTGTCAGCTAACGAGTCGCCTGGTGCAGGCGTCGGGCTCGATTCAGCTGTTTGTTCAGCGATGCTTCATGGGCCTCGAGCCTGACATCCGGGTCGAAGCGGATGGGGCCAACGGGGACAGCGCGTGGCGTTGGTGGACGTGGATGCGGAAGTACCGCGTGTGGGAGGCGAACTTCAAGGTCTGGATGTGGCCAGAAAACTGGATCCTCCCGGAGCTCAAGAAGGATCGATCGGCGTTCTTCAAAGATCTGGAGAACGATCTACTGCAGAACGAGATCAACGACTCCACCGTTGAGACGGCGTTCGTCAATTACCTTGAAAAGCTGGACGGCGTAGCGCAACTCGAGGTCGCTGGTTTCTACCAAGACGACGACGGCGACAATTCGCTCTTGCATGTGTTCGGGCGCACGACGGGCGCAGAGCCGCACGTTTACTACTACCGCCGCTTCGACTACCGGCAGTGGACGCCTTGGGAGAAGGTGGATCTCGATATCCAAGGCGACTATCTGGTTCCCGCCGTCGTCAACAGGCGCCTGTTCCTATTCTGGCCGGTGTTTACGGAGTTGCCAGACGAGGATGGAAACAGCACTGTGCCAACGCCCACTGCAGGACAATCGAGTGTCACGGTTCGGAAGGCATCAAAACATCTCCGACTTCAGCTTGCTGTGAGCGACTTCCGGCACGGCAAATGGACACCAAAGCGCATCTCGACCGACTACGTCGACAGTGGTGCGTATACCGAAGACATCGTTCGCTCGAACTACGCCTTCTTTCCTGTCGATCGCGTTGAGGTCGACGGGACCTACGTCATCAGCTTTAGCGGGTACAGTGTTGACAAGAATGGCTACAGCCGAGCGTCTCTCTTCGGCGCTTTTAACGTTTCCGGCTGCAAGGGTGTTCCCGAACTGACGAAGATGTCCGGGACCTTTCGGCATGCACTCCGCCCGGAGCAGGACTCAGTGGGCTGGAGCTGGAGGTTCATGAGATGGCGCGAACTTGTCGAGCGCAGCGATAGTCCGGAAAACGACCTCACATTCGAAAACGCGATCGCGAGCTACAAAGAAAAGGCCCAGGCCCTAACACCCGTGCTCGAACAGACCCCCTGGCTGTTTACGGTGACGCCTCCGTGGCATTTGTCGTACTTGGACAGGCTGCTCGACGATGGCCTGCGCGCCTACGGCCTGAATCAAGTGCGCGAGGGAGGCGTGCCGGTCGGCAGCTGGCTTCCACAGTTCTACAACGACCGAAAACGCACCTTCTGTGTGTTCCCCGCCCTAGAATTTGGGCGCGAGTGGCGGGAGGTCCTCCCTGGTAGCTACTACTACCCAGATGTGAAGCGCGTTGTACGGAAGCTTGATGATCATTTCAACGGCTGGGTTGCTGGGGTCGTAGACGGCATCAATCTGAACGTTCTGACTCAGCTTCAGCGTGCACAAATGGAAACGCTGCTGGCATCGCAGTTCCCGGGTGAAGACGTTCCGCCTTTCACAGATGAGCAAGTAAAGCGGCTTCTCGTGCGCTTCTTCATGCGGTATTTTCGCTACTACCTGGGCACCGCAGCGCTCCTGCTCTTCCAGCGACGGAAGTTCGACTTTAGGAACTTCTACCATCCGTTCGTCTGCGACTTTGCAAAGCTGGTCAATGATCCGTTGCAGGGAGTGCCCGGACTCATGAAGCGGGAGATCCAACTGAAGAACAGCGGCTTCGACTTCGACCGAATCTACCAACCTACCACTTGGGTGCTGCAAGCCACTGGCCCCGCACCCTATCCACAGGAGATCGTCGACTTTGGCCCCGACGGGGCGTACGCGTCGTACAACTGGGAACTCTTCTTTCACGCACCGTTGCTGATTGCAAACGCCCTCAGCAGGAATCAACGCTTCGAGGAAGCGCGCAATTGGTACCACTACATCTTCAATCCGATTGGCTCGGAGAGTGCGATTCCGGGCGGCTCAGAGATGAGCAAGTACTGGGTCACGAAGCCATTTTTTGAGACCACCGACCCCTCGTACGTTCAGCAGCGGATCGAGAACATCATGCGCATGCTCGCCGGCGACAGCAGCGTGCCGGGCTACTCGCCGGCCGCAAAGAGCGCACTCGACGACCAGGTGCGCGATTGGCGGACGAACCCATTCGAGCCGCATCGCATCGCAAACTACAGGACCGTTGCCTACCAGAAGACCGTGGTGATGGCCTATCTCGACAACCTGATCGCATGGGGCGACTACCTATTCCACCAAGACAGCATGGAGAGCATCAACGAGGCAACCCAGCTGTACGTACTCGCGGCAGAAATTCTGGGGCCAAGACCCAAGCGTGTACCGCCGGAGTCGAAGCCGGCCGTCGAGACGTTCCATGAGCTGGAGCGCCAGCTGGATACCGTACCCAACGCTCTTGTGGAGATTGAAAATCTGGTTCCCGCGGCCGGCGGTGACGACCTGGTGGCTTCGGACACGCCCCCATTGCCGATGCTCTACTTCTGCATTCCTCATAACGAGAAGATGCTGGGCTACTGGGATACGGTGGCCGATCGGCTCTATAAGATCCGCCATTGTATGAACATCGAAGGGGTGGTGCGCCAGCTAGCGTTGTTCGAGCCCCCGATCGACCCAGGGGCCCTCGTCAAAGCCGTCGCGGCGGGAGTAGACATCGGGGCCGCTCTGGCAGATCTAAACGCTCCATTGCCGCTGTACCGCTTTCAGGTGTTCGCACAAAGGGCCAACGAGGTCTGCGCAGACGTCAAGGCGCTAGGAGCCGCGCTCTTGTCTGCGCTCGAGAAAGAGGACGCCGAAGCGCTCAACGTGTTGCGGCAGGGCCAAGAAGTCCGCCTGCTCGAGGCTGTCAAGGCTGTTCGGGAACAACAGGTAGACGAAGCGCAGGAGAATGTCGCAGCGCTGAAGAAAAGCAAGGAGCTCGCGCAGATCAAGGAAACGTTCTACGGTAGCCGAGACTTCATGAACGTGGGGGAGG
>Ga0055523_10000028_pt1 | contig 10008 bp, 19 predicted proteins | sample White_ThreeSqC_D_FD_57972 | JGI IMG/M metagenome (GOLD analysis project Ga0055523, IMG submission 57972) | Wetland microbial communities from the San Francisco Bay, California, USA, that impact long-term carbon sequestration - White_ThreeSqC_D2 | ecosystem: Environmental > Aquatic > Marine >...
TGCGATGAAGGTTTTGTTGAAATCAAAATAGGCGAGTATGAAGAATGTAAATACTGCGATGGAACCGGGCAAGTCTAACCGCCCCGTTCCGCTCATCACGCGCCACTTTGGGCGGACATTCCGCAAGAAAGGATTTAGCATGTCAATTTGGAGCGAGAAAAGAGAGCAGGTCAACGCACTCGTACTCGAATTGCAACAAAAGCCAGAAGGCGAGATGATGGGGTATGCGCTTAATGCCGCCGGTATTCTCAACGCATACCGTGAGGGCGATGTTTTATTCGACGACGCGGTTGCGCAACTCGAAGAGTGGGCAATCAAGTACGCCGCCCAACAAAGCGTGCAGTCGGACGGGCTTACAGCATCCCAAAAAGAAGAAGTCCGCCAAATGATTCAATCCGCGTTAGATACGGGTTCCGCGTAATTCGCCCGCCGCTGCGGCTTATCGCGGCCTCCATTGGGCGGACGCCTGAAAGGATGTTTAATGGCAATTGCAAAAGAGTTCTATGGTAATTGGGCTGTTTGTAATAATGACGGCACAGTAATATATTTTGCATCTTGTGAACAGCAGGCACGAGATGATGTTAAAGCTATCAACAATATTGGTTGCCGCCCAACAACGCTTGCACTTGACGGTGGCAACGTTCCGCCAAAAAAGGATGATACACATCCTGAAGTCGTATCCGATAAAGCGGCTGGTTCTCGCCACCGCAAGTAAAGCAAGTCCGTTAGATTGCCGCTTGCAAAGGAATGCGATATGAGCATAAATCTAAAATCTCGGTACGATATTGGCTGGTTTTCGGCATACGACACACTAAAGGGAATGGTTCTTCTTTACGGTATCGGCAAGGTAAAAGAAGCTCTTGCAGAGATTGAAGGCAATCTAACACAACGTGCAGCGGACTTGCCTAACGTCACCCTTTACAAGCATTGTCCATTCTGTCAGCATTTTCATCCATCAAATCAGGCTTGCCCGGACACTACGGCAAGCCGCTAACGCAAACCGTTCGACCGCGCTCACGTGGGCAAAGTGCGCCCACCATCGCAAGCCCCGAATGCGCGAATATGTATGATGCCTATCCATTTCTAGGGCATTCTGGTGTATCTTCCAAATGCTCTTCGGATTTATGTCAAGAAGCGACTGCCGCGATACGTTCCGCCCAACAACGTAATGGAGACGGAAAACGGCAGAAACCGATAAATAAACATTCTACAAGCGAAAGGAAGCCCGCACAGGGCAAATAATAAAATGCAAGAAGAAAGCGGATGAATGGCATACAATAAAGGAGTGCGCTGATTATTTGCTTCTGCGCGTTCAGCGGACACGATAAAGCCCTTGATATTCAAGGGTATATGTAGTATACTCGTACTGTAGAAACCATCCAAAATCTAGGAGAACGAAATGCAAGAGATAGAAGCGTTTGATCTTGATAGTATAAATACCGCCCATGTCGTTTACATCGACGCCCAGATTGGCACTCCCGAAGAGTTTGTGATCAACGGGATTGTTTATGAAGTGTGTCCGGACCGGCCCGGGAAGGTAGCCGGCCCTCATGGCTATCTCTATCGCTGCGAGTCCGGCTTTGGTGGTCGCAGGTTTGTGATCTTGACCAACGACTTCCGGCGCATCGTGACCCATAATATCTGGATGGGGGAGGAGACTGATGCTCCGGATACGGCTCGGTTTGAGGGTAGGGTTGCTCTCCCCGTGAAGGTAACTCGACGTTGGGAGGGGGTGCACAATGCCAACGGGAATATCTAACGGAAACCATAACCACAACAGGTCCCACAGGGAGTTTGTGAAATATTGGGAAGAGGAGGGATATAAGGCCGATCTAAAGGCTCGGCAAGATGCATTGGACGAAGATCTCAAAAGGGCCTATCAGGCCTTGATTGCTATAGACCCGGAGGGGGGAGAGGCCTGGTACGACGACGACGATAATGTCCCGCTAGTTGCCAATACCTTGAGAGAGCGCCAAGAGCGTATCGATCTTGTGCTTGCTCGGGTCGAAGAGTTGGAAGCCAAAAAGGAGGCCGGCCGTGAATGATACGGATCATACTATTCAAATATCTGAAAAACTCCAAAGGGTTAGGGAACTCATGCCCTATGCTCTGTTTTTGGCCTGGTACGCCGGTACCTCGTTTAATGACGAAGTGCTCGAAAAACAGCTTGACGAAAAGTTGCAGTCTCTTGATGGGGTGAAGTGCTTGCCGTGTAGTGGATCTGGTAAGAAGTGGACCTATCAGGACGGCGAACCTTTTATCGAAGATTGCCCGGAGTGCCGGGGAACCGGCCGGGTAAAAATAAAAGGGTGATGTTATGGCTATACTGAAAGAAGGGACTCCGGTCCACGTTAGGCGATGCGCCGGCCTGGCCCGGGTTGTGAAGTATTTCCGGATATATAAAGTGTATTTGCTCGATCAACCCATGACGGTGGTTTACCCTGGGGGCCCGGAGGGCGTCCCTTATTACTCTGCTTACTGGACATTTCCTGGGGACGATCTCACTCCGGTGGAATTGAAGGGAGAGTCTGATGTCTGAGAATTTCCTGTCATCAGTTCCGTGTCTTATAAGTCAGTTCGAAGATCGGATTGCCGAGCTTGAGCGCGAGAATGCAGTCCTGAGACTCAACCCAAATTTCGGCACATTGACCAGGCCGGCGCTTGAGATCGAGCATCGAAAACTGACCGGGAGTCATTTTCTGGTCATGATCGACATCGACAAGCTGCACGAGTTGAATTCGCAGTACGGTTCCCTGGAACCTGTCAACGCAATGATCAAGAGGGCGTTTGACTTCCGTGACGACGACCTGCTCTTGAAGGCTAACTACGCCTCGGGAGACGAGGTGGTCTTTATTGTCCGGACGGATCCGGCTGGTTTTATCGATCGCCTGGCTGAGAGTCTCGCCCGTGAGGGACTCTCAGCCACTATGGTTTTCGAAGCCATCACAGAGGAAGATAGCCTGCTCGAGGTCTGCGATCGGGCAATAAAAAGGGTGTATGATTTGAAAGCGAAACGCGGAGTCGTGCGATGAGCGATTTTCAACTTCTACGTCTACGAAATTTTTGCCCAGGACGACACCAAATAATTTTGATAGCCGACCACGGGGTAGCACCAGAACATGGAACGTGAGTGAGTGGTCATAGACTCGCCGGCGGGTTTCTACCCGGCCTCGCCGGCGATAAAGGATTTTATGTCAAAAACGATTAGATTTCTAGGTGGTCCTGTGGACCAGGAGTTGCGTGCGGTTCCCGATGGATCCAACCGTGTGGATGTTATCGAGATTCCAGAACGAGCGGATTTCATCGAAGCCTCGGAGGGGGAGGGGGCAGAGCCGGCCGGCGAACAGTTCTTGGAATACATCTATCATGTTTACCTCGAGGCCTTCCCTAACGCTCAATACTTCAAGTATCAGGGAATCACGGACAGGCCTGGCGGGGAGGTTGTACCGGTGGATGTTGGAAGGCTGATTTTCCCTTCTGGCCGATAATGGTTCGGATAAGAATTATTATCCAAAACAATAACTTGTAAACAGTGGAGTTGGAAAATGAAGATAATACACGGAGAGAATGAGAGTGCAATATGGTTTGAGTTGTATCCTTCCAATGCGTCAGAGAAAGTGGAATTGAGGAGATTGGTAGATTGTGATCACATTTATATTGGAAGCCGTGAGGGACCGAACGCCCTCCAGAAAAAGTGTAGAAAATTAGGAATAGACAGGATAGATGTTGAAACTTATCACGAGCTTCCCAATTACAATCGAATCGTTTTGATACACGTTAAACCTCACGCCCGTAATGAACCAGATCTATCATAAAATCCAGCGCGGCGAGCTCTCCCAGGAGCAGCTTGAGTTCTGGCGCGATCGATCCGCCGGCCTGGCTGGTCCCTGCGCATCAAAAGTGCATTACGCTTGCATCCTACGGCTATCCGGCGAGAACGCCCCTCCCCCATCGCCGGCGCCGGAGTCTGGATGGGAGCCGGTCGAGTTGCCGTGGAAATCGACTATAACAAAGTAGATAAATTATGTATGAAAAACGCGACCGATCCATCCCCGCAAAAAACTTCTTCGTCTACGATTTTTTTCTGCTTGGAGGTAATTATGGCAATACGGACTGATATCGCCTGGTGCGACTCAACGCTCAATTTGCAGTTGGGTTTGTTCTAACATAAAAAACCCTTGACTTGTAGGGGTTTTACTGGTATATTTGGGGAGTAGACCCATCCACTATTCTAGGAGGACGTTATGTCAAATAAATTAAGTAAGTCGCAATTGAAAGCAATGAGGGCCGACATTGATAAGGCCCTAGAGTCTGTTCGAGTTAAGTATAATCTCGATGAGTTGCATGCAGGAAATGCTACATACTCGCTGGAGGGGAGTTTCTCCTTCAAGCTTGAGGGGCTTGTATCGGGCGGATTGAGCAGTGAGGCACTTGCCTACCAGCAAAATGCGAAATGGATGGGATTGCCGGAACTCGGAGCGACCTTCATCAATAGAGGTGAAAAATTTGAGATTGTCGGTTTGCGTACTCGTGCCAAAAAATTCCCTATTTTGTGCAAAAGTTTGCGCGATGGACGTTTCGTTGCATTTTCTGATGACGACGTGAAAATGCTAGTTAAATCACAGAACTTCAAATAATCTCTTGGTTAGACTCTCCCTGCTGCTCTGGACTTCAGTTTAGGGCAGCACTAGCCCAAATCATCCAAATTCTAGGAGAGCAAAATGAACGACCGACAAGCGCAATTGATGTTGAAGCTTCACCAAAAGTCAGAGAAGGCCTACCGCGAAAGCGGACAAATTGAGCAAGCGGAAAGAGCGCACAGGCAGGCTGTTCTTTTAGCGGAAACTCAATCGTCCAATTGGTTGGCCGCTGCCAATGAGATTAAAGAGAGCGGCGGAGACGATGCGTCCGCAATCAATAAGGCAGCAGACTGGCTTGATATTCTGAATGAATTAGAGGGGTTGTCATGACGAAGTATCTTTTGGCTGACCGTGAGTTGAATGGTTATAACGACTCGGATTTTTATGCTGTGTTCTGGGATACCGAGACCGAGTCTATCCGTTCCGAGATGTACGGCACCACTCGTTGTGCTGCTCCGACAGTGGCGCCGGCTGATGAGTACCTGCGGGACATTCCGGATGATGTTTTGGAGAAAGCGAAGGCTTATCTGTTTCAAAAGATGAGCGATCGAATTCGGGAAGAGGACCGGATCTTGGTTGATGAGCCAGCGGAAGTATCTCGCGGTGATGTACTTGAGATTTTAGAGTCTGGCTCTTTTCGGGACAGGGATGCCGGCGTATCTATCAAGTACGAAGCCGGCGAGCAGGGTGAGGTCATCTGGCGTGGTGCCTTTGGTACGTTCTATGCCAATGGCTACAATCGCGTTGGCCGTCACAATCTTCGGGTCGGATTGAAGTTATCCGATGGTCGGACCGTATTTCTTGCGTTGAAAAAATGCAAGCTGGCTAGACCTTATTTATCCGATGAAGAGATTTCACGTCGTGCACAGGCTCATGCAGATGGGTTGCGGTTTCACGCTTTGTCTGCTGTTCCCGGGTTTATTCAATTCTAGAGGATGTTCGTGTGGTGAGCCGGCCCAACCACCCTCCGTTTCAGGCTGCGGTGGTTGCTAACAGTGTGAGCGAGGCGTCTGCGCTTCTGAGTGAATATCAGAAACTTCAGTTATCTTATTCACTCGAATCCCCGTCGACATTTCGTATTCGGATGCAATCTGAGCATCTTCTTGCCGGCGTGGTGGCCTGGAATGGTCCAGTGTAACAAGGAGGTGATCGATCTCTGAGAGAGTCGTGTTATTGCGCGACTCTCTTTTTTGTTGTATAGTGGGGGATGACGATGACCACTACTCCTATTCCCTCTCGTATTCAATTGCTCCGCATGAAGGCCGTCCTGCGCACTCAGCACCTGGGGCCTGGTCCGCATCCGGGCGGGAGTCCGCAGTCTGTGCATGGGGGGGAGAGTGGGACTATTGATGTTGAGGCTTTAGATGATCAATTATCCATAATCTCCAAAGAGGTGGAGCCCTGGGATAATGACTTAGAAAATGCCTGGGTGAGTCCGTCTGGAAAAATTTTTGAAGTCAGCAGCAATGGTCACATGATGTCTGCGAGAATCGCTCTTGAGAATGAGGGATTTGATGTTGATGCTCATCGACCGGGGGAAGGGTTATTTCGACCATCGGTACGTGGTGTTGTTCAGAGAGAGTTGCGAGACTATGGTTATGCTAGGGTAAAGGTGCACTCTTTTGAATCTGACTTTGACGTTCAGGTACCTCTAAAGAAAGGGACGGAACGTGCATTGAAAGAGATTTTAGAGTTTCAGAACGTTCAATCTCTTGTATGGACTATCCACGATAAAAGCAACGAATTAATTGATTCTGGGTCTGGAATTTCCCAATTTTGGCGCTCTGCACAAAATCCAGGGGTGCGTAGAAACTCCTTGGCTCGCATGCGTCTGGTCTTGTCTCACGGTGGTCCTGGCCCACATAAGGACGGGAGTCCGCAGTCTGTTCACGGGGGCGGGAAAGGCGCCGGCTCAACTTCTACGTCTACGACCGCGAAGGCCGGCGGTAAGGGTGCATCTAAGATAAAAAAATCAGGCAAGTTTTCCTGGCGGGATCCGGACGGAAAGACTCACGACTCCGATGTCTATCTAATTGATAAGTTCGGAGCTCTCCCCTCTTCGGGGATGGGGGCTATTGGAGTTCGGGGACCAGGAAAGGGATCTATTGTATTCACGCCCGAGACGATGCCATCTCACGGTCAAGCGATTCGTGCGTTTTATTCCGGAAACGATGTGCAGGATGATTTTGTCCGTTTTTATTTCAAGGGTGATCACCTGGAGTTTTCGGTAGTCAGTGCCGGAGAGGTTGTTGACAACTCCAATTGGGCCGATCGTGGAGTTGATAACATCTACAAGTCGCTGGACCGTTTGTCTGCAGCCGGCGTGCCGGCAGGAACTAAGATTAAAGTAAAGGGCGGAAAGCACGCTTTTGACACGACTATATAAAATCCACCGGCCTACCTGACTTACGGAGATAAGCAATGGCAAAAAAGAAACCCACCACAAACCAACCTAAACTTGACCCACTCGAATGGCAGACCGTCAAGGTTCGCCTGGGTGACCTGGTTCCCTGGGAGCCCAACCCCAGGCACTCGACCGAAGAGCAGGCCGGCCGGATCAAGAAGAGCATCCAGAAATTCAACTACAGCCAGCTTATCGAGGCGGAGCCTGGCCCAGATGGTACGCTGGTTCTGGTCGACGGCCACCAGCGCAAGCCGGTGCAGGATATGTTGAAGGGCTTCGGAGTCGACAAAGAGATTGAGATCAGGCTCGCCAATCGTCCCTTCACTTTGGATGAGCGCCGGGAGTATATTGCCCTAAAACACAAGGGGGCTGTCGGCGAGTTCGAGCCGGCTGCGATGCGCAATCTGTACCAGGATCCGAATCAGTTGGTCGAGTTCGGTTTTGAAAAATCCGAGGTCGAGGCGATGGGGTTTGAGTTCGAGCCCACTCCCCCACGGGACGCGGATCCCACTATAAGCCAGGCGGTGGAGTTTCAAAAGAAATGGAAAGTGCAGCCGGGAGATTTGTGGCAGGTTGGCCGGCATCGCGTTTATTGTGGCGACGCTACAAACGAAGAGCATGTCGCCCGTGTGCTACGTGGCGATGTCCCTGGGATCATGGTCAGTGACCCGCCATACGGAGTGGAGTACGAGCCGGAGTGGCGTAATGATTACAAGGGTGGGCGCTCGCCTCGCATGGGTAAGGTTGCCAACGACGACCGGGCCTCGTGGGCTATGGCCTACGCTTTATTCCCTGGCGACGTTGCTTATCTGTGGCACGCCGGCACGTACAGTTCTGTTTCCCAGAGGGCCATCGAGTCTGTTGGCTTTGATATCCGGGCCCAGATTATTTGGATGAAGCACAGGTTTGCGATCTCGCGTGGTGCTTATCACTGGCGTCATGAGACGTGCTGGTATGCTGTTCGGCATGGTAAAAAGGCGCAATGGGCCGGCTCGAGAAAGCAACAGACCATCTGGGCAGATATCGTGGATCACTGGACTCCCGACCCTGATTTATATGTCGCAAAGATTGAAGAGCAAACCCTGCTTACTTTTCCCGGTCAGGCGACGACGGTCTGGGATATTCCTGGGGGGCACGAGGATATGGAGACTCCCCACTCGACCCAGAAGGCTCTGGAGTGCATGGCCAGGCCGATGCGCAACCATAAGTTCAAGATCGTTTACGAGCCGTTCCTGGGGTCCGGGACGACTTTGATTGCTGCGGAGAATGAGGGGCTTCAGTGCCTGGCCCTGGAGCTTACCCCAGAGTATGTTGCGGTGGATTTGGAGCGTGCCGAGCGTGCTTTTCCTGGTATTGAAATCAAGAAAATAGACCCGCGATAGAGTTCCCATATGGCTACTAAAAAGAAAGAGAAAACCGAGGGGCAGCCGGCGCCGAAAAAACGAGGCCGGCCCAAAAAGAGCGCGACCAGTTCGAAGGGCAAAAAAACACAAAACCCAAAGGCTAAAAAGGCGACCCAAAAAAAGAAGAAAGTCAAAAACGCGACTCGTCCGCAGATCATTGACGCTGCCATCCGGCGTAATTATGTTTTGGAGCAGCGCCGTGGTGGGCATTCCTATCGCGTGATCGCTCAATTGACGATCGCTAAGTTCAAAAAGGAAGGGCTTCCGAAGAATTACGACGACCGGTACGCTTGCGATGATGTCATGACTGAGATTCGCCGGCTGCACGAGCAGAACCAGGAGAAAGCGCAGGACATTGTGGATCTCGAGGTTGTGCGGTTGGACGCTGCACTGTCTGGGATCTGGAACGATGTACTCAATGGCCACCTGGGCGCCATTGATCGCTTTTTGAAAATATCGAGCCGGCGTGCCGACCTACTCGGGCTGGACGCTCCCAAGAACCTGGATATAAAGAGCGACGGGGAGAAGGTCGGTGTGATGGTCTACTTACCGGATAACGGGAGAAATAATGACGGTTGATGTGCAGCAGGCCTGGGACGTTGATGTTGCCGACCCGACCATGATCGTCATTCGTCCGCAACCCAAGCAGGAGCAGTTCCATTCGTCGCCGGCTGATATCGTCATTTATGGCGGTGCGGCCGGCGGCGGCTGACTAGCAAGACCTACGCCCTGCTGGTAGAGCCTCTCAGGCATATTGACAATCCCGGGTTTGGTGCAGTCATCTTCAGGCGTACCATACCGGAGATCACGCACGAGGGGGCTTTGTGGGATGATGCGAAAACCATCTACCCGCTCTTATCTGGAAACCCCAACGAAAACGACAAGCAGTTCAAATTTCCATCCGGGTCTAAGATATCCTTTAGTCATATGCAGCGGGAGCAGGACAAGGAGGCCTGGAAATCTGCTCAGGTACCTTTGATTGAGTTCGATCAGCTCGAGACCTTCACGGAGTCTCAGTTTTTCTATATGTTCAGTCGTAACAGGTCGACCTGCGGTGTGAAGCCCTACATCCGGGCGACGGCTAATCCGGAGCCGGGCTGGCTGGCCGACTTCCTGGCCTGGTGGATCGACGATGACGGGTACGCTATTCTCGAGCGGTCCGGGGTGATCCGGTGGATGATGCGTGGCTCCAATGACGAGATTGTCTGGGCCGACTCGAGGGAAGAGTTGCTGCGCGAGTTCCCGGATGCAACGGAGCATGATGTCAAGTCTGTTACCTTTATTGTTTCCACGGTTTATGACAATCAGGTCTTGTTAAAAAAGGATCCATCTTATATCGCCAATCTCAAGGCGCTATCCTTTGTGGACCGTGAGCGACTGCTCGGGGACCCGAGGCGCGGCGGGAACTGGAAAATCAAACCGAGCGCCGGCAAAGTCTTTAATCGTGCCTGGTTCGAGATCGTGGACGCAGTGCCGGCCGGCGGGAGAGTCGTGCGTTTCTGGGACTTTGCGGCGACCGAGCAGGAAATTGGAGCCAAAAAAAAGAAAGGCGCCGACCCGG
>Ga0055523_10000029_pt1 | contig 9983 bp, 8 predicted proteins | sample White_ThreeSqC_D_FD_57972 | JGI IMG/M metagenome (GOLD analysis project Ga0055523, IMG submission 57972) | Wetland microbial communities from the San Francisco Bay, California, USA, that impact long-term carbon sequestration - White_ThreeSqC_D2 | ecosystem: Environmental > Aquatic > Marine >...
GGAGTAGGGCGCGCTGCTGGGATCAAGCTGGAAGTAGAGGCTCGCAACAATTAGCAGCGCAGGAGCCGAGGCTCCCGCGCTGCTGCTGCTCGACCGAACGTGTGCTTGTCGTGTCCTTGGCGATCAGCGCCTGCCTCAGAGCCCGGTCTCGTCGGGCTCGAAGAGCTCGCGGGGGTTCTTGCAGGCCGGGCACTTGGCTGGCGGCGACGTACCCTCGTGCACGTAGCCGCAGACCGAGCACTTCCAGCGGATCGGCTCCTCGCGGGTGTACACGCTGTCGTTGGCGACCATCTCGAGCAGCTTGCGGTAGCGGTCGCGATGGTGCTCCTCGACCCGCGCGATCATGCGGAACAGGGCTGCGGCCTGCTTGTTGCCTTCCTTCATGGCCTGCTCGGCGAACTCCGGGTACATGGTCGAGACCTCGTAGGCCTCGCCCTCGATGGCGGCCTTGAGGTTCTCGAGCGTGGTACCGATGCCGCCCAGGGCCCGCAGCTCGTCCAGGGCGTGCTGCTTCTCGTTCTCCGCGGTCTCCTCGAAGATCTTGGCGATGTAGTGGTAGCCCTCCTCGCGAGCGATCTGGGCGAAGAAGGTGTACTTGTTGCGGGCCTGGCTCTCTCCCGCGAATGCGGCCTTGAGGTTCTCAGTGGTGGTCGGCATGTGGGTCTCCTTTCCTGTGTCTTATGTCGGTTGTGAGTGGTCGCAGGCTCCTGGCTGCTGGCAGGCTGTGCCCTGAGCCCTGGAGCCTGGGTCGTGCGCAGGGTGCATAGGGCTACGCGAGACCGAGGTTCCTGGCAGACGGGTCAGGCCGTGGTCTCGGGGGCGCCGGCATGGGCAATGCCGGTGTGGGTCGAGATCTCGGTGCTCGTGGTGGCGAGATCGGTGAGATCGAGCTGGTGCACGTCGGCGCGGCCGGTCAGCCTGGCGAAGTGGCGAAGCTCGTCGGTGGTGACCTGGAGGAAGCTCGCCAGACGCCTGGCCGAGAGCTCGATGTCGAGCCGTGCCCGGAGCTCGGGGTCCTGGGTGGTGATGCCGACCGGGCAGCGACCGGTGTGGCAGATGCGGTACTGCTGGCAGCCCGCGGCCATCAGCGCGGCCGAGGCCACGGCCACGGCGTCGGCGCCCATGGCCAGGGCCTTGGCAATGTCTGAGGAGATCCGCAGACCTCCGGTGATGATCAGCGAGACGTCGGTCGCCTTGTGTGTGTCGAGGAACCTGCGGGCTCTGCGCACCGCCAGGATGGTCGGGATCGAGGTCGCATCCTTGACCACCTTGGGCGCGGCACCGGTTGCTCCGGCCCGTCCGTCGATGGTGATGAAGTCGGGCCCTGCTGCCAGCGCGATCTCGAGGTCGGCCTCGATGTGGCCTGCGGCCAGCTTGATGCCGACCGGCTTGCCGGCAGTGGCCTTGCGCAGCCACTCGACCTTGGCCCGCAGGCTCTCGGCATCGCTGATGTCATCGAACCTCGCCGGGCTGATGATGTCGCGGCCCTCGGGGAAGCCCCGCACGGCTGCGATCTCGGCAGTGACCTTCGACCCGGGCAGGTGCCCGCCCATGCCCGGCTTGGCCGACTGGCCGATCTTGATCTCGACCGCGTCGACCCGACTGAGGTTCTCCTCGGTCAGGCTGTAGCGATTCGGCACGTACTCGAAGATGAAGCGGTGCGCGGCCTCCATCTCCTCGGGCAGGATCCCGCCCTCGCCCGAGCAGATGGCGGTGCCGGCTGCCGCACTTCCCCGGGCCAGCGCGATCTTGATCTCCCGCGACAGGGCGCCGAACGACATGTGGCTGACGGTGACCGGGGTCTCAAGCACCAGCGGCGTCGCAGCGGCCGGCCCGATGACCGTGCGGGTGCTCACCGGCTCGTGCTCATTCAGTGGCAGGCGTGCCAGCTGGGCGCCCTTGATCAGGATCTCGTCCCATGAGATCACCGGCTTCGGGGTCCGCATCGGCTCGATCACCGACTCGCCGCGGGTCGCCATCCGGTGGATCATCGTCATCGCCCCCTCGAGCTCGTCCGAGGTTCGTCTCCATGGGCCCAGATACTGCTCGAGGCTCGATCGCTCGTCGCCGCCTGCCGACTCGTGCTGCGTGGCGGTGGGCTCGGGGTGCTCGATCGCGTCGCTCTGCCCGGAGCCGCCCTCAGGCTCGAAGTACTCCTTCTCGGCTCCACAGATCGGGCAGACCCAGTCGTCAGGAAGCTCGCCGAATCCGGTGCCCTCCTGGTCCTCGTCGTAGACGTAGGCGCAGACCGTGCACTCATACCTCATCGGAGTCCCCCCTTGCTGAGGAGCGCTGCCTGACATCGTGGTCCGTCTCCCCCGAAAAAAACGCCCCATCCCGTCACAGAAACCGCTCTGCTTCGCCCATCCAGCGGGCCGGCCTCGGGCCTATGCCGCTGAGTGGCTCCTCGAGTGCGCGTACTCGGCGAGCTTGGCGACGGCGTCGACGGCGCGGTCGATCTCCTGGACCGAGGTGAAGTCGCCGGGCGCGAAGCGGACCGAGCCGTCGATCTTGGCGGTGCCGATCCCCTCGTGGACCAGGGGAGCGCAGTGCAGGCCGGTTCGTGCGACCACATTGTAGTCGACATCGAGCATCATGCCTGTCTGCTCAGCACCCATGCCATTGATGTTGAATGCCAGGACCGGCAGATGGTCGTGACTGAGATCGGCGCAGTACAGCTGCACACCATCGATCCTGGACATGCCGGCGTGGAGCCGTGCTGCGAGCGCCATCTCGTGGGAGTGGATGGCATCAATGCCACCGCGAGCTTCGATCCAGCGCTGCGCCGCCAGCAGGCCGGCGATCCCCATGGTGTTGAGCGTCCCGAACTCGAGGTGCCAGGGGTACTCGTCCGGCTGGCCCTTTAAAGCACTCTTTACTCCGGTTCCGCCAGACCTGCAGGGCTCGATGTCGACGTGCTCGGCCACGTACATGCCGCCTGTTCCCGGTGGACCGAGCAGGGACTTGTGGCCTGTGAAGCAGACCACGTCGATCTTCATCTGCTCGACATCGATCGGCACCAGGCCCGCGGTCTGGGCCGCGTCGACAACCAGAAGGACGCCGCGCTCGCGGCAGGCCGCGCCGACCTCCTCTACGGGCTGGACCGTGCCGATGACGTTTGAGCCGTGGTTCATGACGACGAGCTTCGTGGTGTCGCGGATCCGGCTCGCAATGTCGGCCGCACTCACGTAGCCATCGGCGTTGAACGGCACCATCTCGACCTCGACCCCGCGTGCTGCCTGCTGGTACATCGGGCGGAGCACCGAGTTGTGCTCCAAGCAGGTGGTGATGGCGTGGTCGCCGGGCTCGAGCACACTCGAGATGACCAGGTTCAACGCGTCGGTCACGTTGTGCGAGAAGATCAGCCGGTCGCGCTGCCGTCCACCAAAGAACTTGGCCAGCCGCTCGCGGGTCTCGAGCACAACCTCCTCAGCCTCGAGCGCGAGGTCGAACCCGCTCCGGCCCGGGTTGACACCCAGGCGCGAGTAGAAGTCGCACATGAAGTGAATCACCTCGGGCGGCTTTGGAAAGGTCGTGGCCGCGTTGTCGAGGTAGACAAAGTCGCTCACAGAGCACCCCCTTCGTTCGCGGTCCGGTCCTGGTGCCGGCCAGCGACGCCCTGTCGCCGGCCGTGTGGACGGCTCGGACCTTTGTGCCGGCGGAAAGCCTATGATGGCTGCACCATGATTCATTCATCATTTCACGCAGAATTCGAGGAGTCAAGGTCTTCGAAGGGGTGTCGGAGAAGTGAATTTCTTTGAGCGACTTACTAGGGTTTCGCCTGCCACGAGGAGGTTTCTGGTGGCTCGAGGGCCTCTTGACACCGGTCATGTGATGAGTATCATGAGGAGTGTGAATCAGGCAGCGAGCGATCTCTCGACTCAGGTGGCAGAGCTGCTGGCGCGCGCTGCGCGTCCGGCAGGCTCGAACGCCATTGCCCAGCAGCTTGCCCATCAGGGCATCGACACCAGCCCTGCGACGGTCGGCCGGGTGCTAGCGGGCTTCGATCAGCTCGGCTTCACTCGACGGGTCTCCAACCTCGGTCGGGTCCTGACCGAGGAGGGGCATGCATGGCTTCAGGGTGTGCGCCGGCGCCGCATTGCCGGGGCCTGGGGCGCCAAGGTCCTGCGGGACGTGGGGCGGGCGACGCTGGTCGAGCTGCGCCATGCGATGGTGGCTCGCCGTCGGCTCGAGGGTGAGGCCGCCCGTCTGGCCGCAGAGTCAGCCTCGCCAGACCAGCTCGGTCGCCTCCGGAGCATCCTCCAGGCGCATCGCGAGAGCCTCGCCCGCGGCGGCGATGGTGCCGGCGACGCCAAGGACTTTCATGTCGCCCTCGCCGAGGTCTCGGGCAACCCGTACATCGCCTCGGCGCTGCACCTCATCCGCACCAGCACCCGCAACGTCGAGGAGCTGATGTTCCAGCTCGGCGCGACCATCGGCGGTGACTGCTTCGAGGTCCACGGCGAGCTCCTCATGGCCATCGAAGGTCGCGACCCGCGCCGCGCCTGTGATCTGGCCGAGCATCATCTGAGCAGTTACATCGGCCACGTCGACCGCTGGCTTGCCGCTGTCGGGCCTGACCCCGGTCGTGGCGAGACCGCTTTTCCCTTTGTCGGCACCGAAAGCGAGCTCTCTCCCGGCGGGTCTCCCACCGAGCCCGCTCACTGCTCACCACTGCGCAGTGATGAGCAGTGACGGGCCGGCAGGATGCTGCCGGCCCGTTGGAGTCGGGAATCGGGACGGGATCAACCGCTGCGGGCGGCTCGATTCCGGAGCCTGGGCGGCTCGAGGAGCGCGGCTAGAAAAGCAGCGAGTCGCAGCAGCCGTTGTAGCAGGTCGACTCGTCACCGTAGATCTTCCAGCAGGCGTACCAGCTGGTGCAACGGATGGTCGGGCAGGTGCAGTAGGAGTAGGCGCCGTCGCAGACGACGAAGCCGGCGCCCACGTTGCACGTGGTGGAGCCGGTGCAGGAGACGCTGGCTGGCGGTGCGACGTACGGGTAGGTGCAGGTCAGCTCGGCCGTGCACCCGTTCTCGGTCACTGTGGTGGTGCCGGGGACAAACGTGTCGTGAGCGTCGATCGGTGTAAGCTCGGCAGCTTTCACGCTGGTTCCGACGAGGCACAGGCAGACAACAGCAGCGATGGCGAGGGTCGAAACGTACCGGCTGGTCAGATCTCTCATGGTGGGACCTCCTTGGCGCTTCTCAGGCGCAGTCGGTGAGCACGACGGTGCTCGTTGCTCGATCAGACCCTGAGCGCGGCCGTACACCGTGTTGCGGCCGGGCTGAGGTCGCAGGCTGGTGCGTGGTCGGCCCGTGCTGGCGCCGACGACGTTTCGACAAGAGCTGTACCTCTGAGGGTTGATTCCTGTCATAGTGATGCAGGGAAGAGTATCAACTGTTGAGCTGATCATCAAGACCCCGCGGACGGAAGCTGCCCGTCTCAGATGGTCGAGGCGGAGCGCAGACCCGGCCTGTGCCGGTCTGGTGTCGACCGGGCAGGGCAGGCTCAGTCACGCCGCGCCAGGAGCTGCAGGGCTCTCGGCTGATTAGTCGCCCAGGTGCCAGCAGACGACCTTGGGCTCGGTCATCTCCTGCAACGAGAAGCGAGTGCCCTCCCGACCAAGGCCGGAGCTCTTGATGCCGCCGAACGGCATCGAGTCGAGGCGGTAGTCGGTGGAGTCGTTGATCATAACGCCGCCGCATTGCAGCCCGTCGGCGAGGCGGAAGGCAGTGTCCACGTCGCGGGTGAAGGCCGCCGCGTGCAGCCCGAAGTCGAGCGAGTTGGCCTTGGCCAGAGCCTCGTCGAGGTCGTCGACCGGGTAGAGGTTGACGACGGGCCCGAACACCTCGTCGTGATGGATGGTCGCGGTCTCAGGGACGTCTGCGAGAACAGTCGGCTCGAGCAGGGCGCCGGTGCGGTTGCCGCCGGTCAGCACGGTTGCCCCGAGCTCGACCGCCTCCCGGATCCAGCGCTCTACTCGCTCGGCCTCGCCCTCGGTGATCATCGGGCCCATGTCGGTGGCCTCGTCGAGCTTGTCGCCAATGCGGTACTGCCGCGTGCGCTCGATAAAGCCGTCGCGGAGCTGCTCGTAGACATCGCGGTGCACGTAGATCCGCTGCACGCCGATGCAGTTCTGGCCGGCGGCCCAGAAGGCTCCGGAGACGCAGCTCGAGATGGCGGCCTCGAGGTCGGCGTCCTTCCAGACGATGACCGGCGAGTTCGACCCTAGCTCCATGCTGATCTTCTTGAGCCCGGCCTGGTGGGCGATGTGCCGGCCGGTCTCGACGCCGCCCGTGAATGAGATCATGCGGACCCGCGGGTCGCCGACCAGGACGTCGCCGAGGACCGGACCGTGCCCTGAGAGGGTCTGCAGCACGTCAGGGGGCAGGCCGGCCTCGAGCAGGGCCTCGGTGAGCTTGAGGGCGGACAGCGGCGTGACCGTGGCCGGCTTGAGGATTACCGAGTTGCCGCCGGCAATGGCCGGCCCGAGCTTGTGGGCCACCAAGTTGAGGGGATCATTAAACGGCGTGATCGCCAGAACCACGCCGATCGGAGCCCGCTCGAAGTAACCGCGACGGCGCTCGCCGCCCGGGAAGGAGTCGAACGGGATGGTCTCGCCCTGCAGCCGCTTGGCCTCCTCGCCGGCAAGGGTCAGTGTATTGACGGCCCGGCGGGCCTCCTTGCGCGCCTCGGTGATCGTCTTGGAGCCTTCGCGAGCAATGGTGCGGGCGTACTCCTCAAGGCTGTCGTGGACGATGGCGGCAGTCCGGGTCAAGATCTGCGAGCGCTCGTGGGTGCTAAGCTTCCTGGCAGTCTCACGCGCGGCCTCGGCCGCGGCCAGGGCAGTCTCGACGTCGTCGCCAGTGGCTGCGGGCACAGTGTCGATGAGCGAGCCGTCGAACGGATCACGGACCTCGATCCGGGTATCGCGGTCGACCCACTGGCCGGCCAGGAGCATCTTCATGATGTGTGCCTCCTCAGGTACAGAAGATCGTTGAGCAGTGCGAAGCCGGTGGCGGTACGGCCGGCTCCCGGGCCTTGGATCGTGACCTCGCCGAGGGTGTCGGTGTGGATGGTCACCGCGTTGGTTGCACCAGCGACACCGGCGAGGGGATGGGTGATCTCGACGAGCCGTGGTCCGACCTCGGCCCGGACCGTGCCATCCTCGAGCCAGACGCGGCCAATGAGCTTGAATCGTCGGCCCTGCTCGCCAGCGGTCGCGATCTGGGCCGGGGTGATCCCGGTGATGCCCTCGCAGCTGCAGTCTGAAGGCCGCAGGCTGGCGCCGAGAACAGTGTTGGCGAGAATAGTGACCTTGGCCAGCGCGTCCAAGCCCTTGACATCGGCGTCAGGGATCGCCTCGGCATAGCCGAGCTCCTGGGCTCTGGCGAGCGCGCTGGCGTAGTCGAGCCCTGCCTCCATCTCGGTCAGGATGTAGTTGGTGGTGCCGTTGAGGATGCCCTGCATCTCGGTGATGCGTGACCCGGCCAGGGTCTCGCGGATCAGGTTGAGCAGCGGCGTGCCGGCCAGCACGGTGCCCTCGTACAGCAGACGGACGCCATGCTCGGCTGCAAGCGCTCCCAGCTCGGCGGCGTGCAGTGCCAGCGGGCCCTTGTTGGTCGTCGCCACGTGCATGCCCCGCTTCAGAGCGCACCGGATGTGGTCGGTCGCTGGCTGGGCGGTGGTGATGTCGGTGTAGGTCGCCTCGAGCATGACGTCGGCCTCGGCCTCGGCAATCATCCTCGGCGCGTCCCAGTCGCAGCCGCCTTCCGGGCAGGTGCTGAGCGACTCGCCGCGACCGGCCATGGCCAATGCCTGGCCAAGCTTGATGCCGTCAGGGTGATAGGCAGAGCCTTTGAGCATGTCTGCTATGCCCACGACAGTCCACTCGAAGCCATAGGTCGCGGCCAGCTCGTCCCGTTTGTCGATCAAGAGCTCGGCAAGCCCCTGGGCCACCGCTCCAAACCCGATCATCAGCAGTCGCATGAATCCTCCACGGCAGCCCGAACGTGAGCGTCCCGATATCGAGATCCCAGCCATGAGCTTACTGTGCACCGGTGCCGCACGCCAGCGTCGATCAGGAGCCCCGGATCGCCAGACCTGCGGTGGTCCCGGGCACGCCGGGGCGCGAGCCCGGACCGGTCGGCGACGAGCGGCTACAATGCGCGTGCTGCGGCTGTGAGACATGCGGCCCGGCGGATCGAGTGAAGCGGAGGCGTTGATGCACAGTCTGGTGTCCCCACACGGTGGCTCGCTGGTTCGTCTGCTGGCAGGAGAGCAGCGGGCGCAGGAGCTCAAGGAGCTGTCGCGCGACTGGCCGTCCCTGGCCTTGAGTGCGCGGCAGCAGTGCGATCTCGAGCTGATGCTGACCGGAGGGCTGTCGCCGCTTCAAGGCTTCATGGGTCCTGCAGACCATGCCGGGGTCTGCGAGCGGATGCGCCTGGCCGACGGGACCCTGTGGCCGATCCCGGTGGTGCTGGACGTGGCGCCGTCCCGCGCCGAGAAGCTCGCCGTGGGCGACATGGTGGCGCTGCGCGACGCTGAGGGCGTGATGCTCGCCGCACTCAAGGTCGCCCAGATCTGGGAGCGCGACCTCGAGGCCTCAGCTGAGGCCGTGCTCGGGACCACCGACCGGCGTCACCCCGAGGTGGCGACGCTGCTCGACACCGGGCATCGTGTCGTGCTGGCGGGTCGGGTCGAGGGCGTGCAGCTGCCGGTCCATCACGACTACCGGGAGCTGCGCCTGACGCCGGAGGAGCTGCGCCGCAAGTTCGCCCGTCTGGGCTGGCGCAAGGTCATTGCCTACCAGACCATCCGGCCGATGCAGCGGGCCGAGCACGAGATGACCCGGCGAGCCGCGCTTGATGCCGGTGCCAACCTGCTCATCCACCCGGTGGTCGGCATGAGCCAGCCGGGCGACGTGGATCACTACCTTCGGGTGCGCTGCTACCGGGCGCTGCTGCCGCACTACCCACCCGACATGGCGAGGCTCTCGCTGCTGCCCCTGGCGCGGCGCTTGGCTGGGCCGCGCGCCGCGCTGTGGCACACGATCATCAACAAGAACCATGGCTGCAGCCACTTCCTGGTCGAGGACGATCATGCAGGAGTGCGCCTCAGTGGGGAGCCCGAGCCATTTTATGCAGCCGGCGCGGCCTTCGACGCCATCAGTGCGCATGCTGAGGAGCTCGGCGTCAGCCCGGTCCGAGCCGAGCGGGTGGTCTATCTCGCGCATCGCCGCTGCTGGGTGCAAAAGCACGAGGTCCCGGCTGATGCGCGGGTGCTCGAGATCGGTGACGACGAGCTGGACCGGCTGCTGGCACGTGGCCGTGAGGTGCCGGAGTGGTTCACCTTCGCCAATGTCGCACGCGAGCTGGTGCGGGCCCATCCGCCGCGCTCCCATCAGGGCTTCACCGTGTTCTGCACGGGCCTGTCCGGTTCTGGCAAGTCAACGGTCGCCAACGCGCTGCGGGTCAAGCTGCTGGAGACCGGTGGGCGAGGCGTCACCTTGCTCGACGGCGACCTGGTTCGCCAGCACCTGTCGAGCGAGCTCGGCTTCTCGAAGACGGACCGCGACATCAACATCCGCCGGATCGGGTTCGTCGCGGGCGAGATCACCCGGGCCGGTGGGGTCGCGATCTGTGCTCCGATCGCGCCTTATGACTCGGTCCGCAAGCAGGTGCGGGCCATGGTCGAGCCGTGTGGCGGCTTCGTGCTGGTGCACATGGCCACGCCTCTGAGCGTCTGCGAGCAGCGAGATCGCAAGGGGATCTACGCCAAGGCACGCGCCGGGCTGATCAAGGAGTTCACAGGGATCTCCGATCCGTACGAGGCGCCCGACGATGCCGATGTCGTGATCGATACCAGCGTGGTGACCCCTGAGGAGGCGACCCGGGAGATCCTCCTGTACCTCGAGAGCGAGGGCTTCATCTCGGCCGACGCCGAACGCGGAGAGTGACCTGGCTGCACAGGGTGCAAATCGG